>ENA-UOOM01002440-UOOM01002440.1-fermentation-metagenome-genome-assembly--contig:-NODE-2440-length-15367-cov-4.419671_pt1 | contig 15367 bp, 13 predicted proteins | sample MGYA00245781_ERZ724031 | MGnify/ENA primary metagenome ERZ724031 (study PRJEB28704, sample SAMN03018317) | fermentation metagenome | biome: anthropogenic terrestrial biome; feature: soil; material... | reverse complement strand
GGCTTATAAAGATGGCGATACCCTTTTGGAACCTGATCAAATGGAAAAAGACTTAACCTTAATAGGCATGGTGGGTATGATCGACCCACCGAGACTGGAGGTAAAAGACTCCATTCAAAGCGCCATCAGCGCAGGCATCACACCGATTATGATTACGGGGGACCACAAAAACACTGCTGTTGCAATCGGCAAGGAATTGGGTATTGCCACTTCCTTGGATCAAAGCATCACAGGCAGCGAAGTAGATCAATTAAGCGACGAAGAGTTTAGCCAAGACATCAACAAATACCGTGTCTTTGCCCGCGTGTCTCCGGAACATAAAGTGAAAATTGTTCGCGCTTATAAAGCGCAGGGCAATATCGTTTCCATGACGGGAGACGGTGTCAACGATGCACCCTCTTTGAAATTTGCCGATATCGGCGTTGCCATGGGCATTACGGGTACGGATGTGTCCAAGGGCGCCAGTGATATGATTTTGACCGATGATAATTTTACCACCATCGTCAGAGCCATCGAAGAAGGGCGAAACATCTACAACAACATTCGCAAATCCGTCGTCTTTCTGCTGTCGTGTAACTTGGGCGAAGTTTTGGCCATCTTCTTGTCAGTTCTGTTTTTCTGGCCGCTTCCCCTGCTGCCCACGCAAATTTTGTGGATTAACTTAATTACCGATACGCTTCCTGCACTGGCACTGGGCATTGATCCCGGCGACCACGATGTCATGAAGCAAAAGCCGCGCAACCCCAAAGAAAGCTTTTTTGCGGGCGGTGCAGGCATACGCGCCATTATCGGCGGAACCCTGATTGGGACGCTGACACTGCTTGCCTTCTATTTCGGATTAAATGAGCACGGCTACAGCCTCAACTCGAAAGACATTCCCACGGATGTCATGACCTATGCCCGCACGATGTCCTTTGTGGTTTTGGCAGCCTCTCAGCTGATTTATTCGCTGACGGTGCGCAACTCCAAAAAATCCCTTTTCCAAATCGGCATCTTCTCAAACAAATATTTGATTGGCGCCATTATCATCGGCTTCATTCTTCAATTTGCCGTAATTACGATTCCGCCTTTGGCAAATGCCTTCAATGTACACAATTTGAGCCTGCAGGATTGGGGAATCGTCATCGGTTTTGCAATGATTCCGTTTTTTATCAACGAGCTTATCAAATTGTTTATGCGCATCAAAGACAAATCCGCTGAAAAGCAATCGATCAACTAATGAAAGCAAATGCTCTCAATCAATGATTGAGAGCATTTTTTTATTTCTGTTTATAATAATAAGCTTTTCATAACGAATCAGGTATTTTTCATGATAATGCTTTCAAGTAAATTTGCCACATCTTCACATTCATCAAAGCATTTTTCAAGGCGATAAAATATCTCTGTCCAATTCATTATCTCGAGTGCATCTGTGCTGCTGATATGCAAATTTCGCACCGCCAAGGTATACAGCTTGTCGCCGATGTCTTCTAAGTGATTGACTTCAATGATATTTTCTTTGACGGTTTTGGATTTTCGAAAATTATGAAAATCTTCAATGGCAATTTTCAGCGCATCGCAACAACGAACGATCAGTTCGGTAAATTCCAGCACTTCCGGCCTGATTGACTGTATGTTATACATATACAGCCGCATAATCACATCTTCTATTGTGTCGGTCACATCATCTATTTGCTGTACAATGCTTATGATGTCTTCTCTTTCGATCGGTGTAATAAATTCTTTCATCAGCCGATTCATAATCCCATGCATGTACAAATCCGCAGAATGCTCTATTTCGTGCATTTTTACCATTTCCGCTTCAATGTCTGCAGCGCTAAAGCCTGCCATCGATTGATGAAGCAATTCGGCCGCCTGACAGGAATAATCAGCCAGCTGAACAAATTCGTTAAAATAATTATAATCTCTTTTTCTTCTTGCCATCTTTTTCTCCTATATCATTAAAATATGAAGATAAATAATTTCGCCATGAAATAGCCTATAATTCCGCACCCCGGAAATGTCAACACCCAGGCGAGAACCATTTCTTTTACAATTTTCCAATTTACATTAGACAGTCGTTTGGCGCTGCCCACACCCATAATGGCCGTCGTTTTTGTGTGTGTTGTGCTCACGGGTATGCCAAAAACAGAAGACAAAAGCAAGCAGCCCGCTGCCGCAAAGTCAGCCGAAAATCCCTGGTATTTTTCGAGTTTAACCATGTTCATTCCAACAGATTTAATAATACGATATCCCCCGATAGAAGTGCCGATACCCATCACTACCGAACACAAAATCATCAGCCAAATAGGAATGGCAAATTCCGTCACCGAGCTGTTTCCCTGGGCCAAAAACACGCCCAGTAAAAAAACACCCATAAATTTTTGTCCGTCTTGCGCGCCATGCATAAACGCCATGGCCGCTGCGCCGCCTATTTGCCCTTTTTTAAAAAAGTCATGTGCCTTTCTTCTGTCCATGTTGCAGCACAGTCTCTCCGTGGTCCTGACAGTTAAAAATCCCATACCAAATCCCAAGACCGTCGACAAAAACAATCCGTAGACCACCTTGATCCACTCTGCACCGTTAATGCCCGCAAACCCTCCCTGCAGTGCAATGGCAGCGCCGGATATGCCTGCAATCAATGCATGGCTCTCACTGGTGGGAATGCCCAATGCCCAGGCAGCCGTGGCCCAAACAACGATGGCAAACAGCGCAGCGCACAAAGCCGCCAGGGCCTCTTGCGGGTTTCCGCCGAAATCCACCATATTATAAATTGTCATTGCCACTGTTGCATTGAGCAACGTCATAATCAAAGCGCCCAAAAAATTAAAAGCCGCAGCCATCACAATCGCGGCTCGCGGACTCATTGACCTGGTAGATACACAAGTGGCAATCGCATTGGGCGCATCCGTCCATCCGTTTACCAAAACAACTCCCAATGTAAGCAGCACTGTTACCGCTAAGACGGGATTTGTGAATAATTGAGACATAAAATCTACAAAAGATAGTGACATTTGCCGCTCCGCTTTACAAAGAATTTACGAATTTTACACATTTTTTATCATAACATATTCATGTCTTTTCTACAATAAAAATCCGCATATTCTTTTGTCCTGCTTGTTTTCGCGGTTATGTCTCCTTTTCTGTTTTTCCTTTGAGCTGACGATGATTTGCAAAAATAATGATAGACAATAACACAATCGCTGCACCGGTCATCAGCAAAATCGTTTCAACCGAGATTTTATCCCCTGCAGGCCCAAAGAGCAACATTGCCACAGGCATTGCCGACAACGACACAATTTCAATCATGCTGAATACTCTTCCCTGCATGCTTGGTTTGACACTTTCTTGAATCAACACCGTTTCCGCGGCATTAAACATCGGCATAAATATCCCCGTGACTGCCATAAATATCAAATATACCGCAAAGTGTGTCGATAGCCCCAAAAACACCGTGCAAACACCAAACCCCATACATGCCAGGGCTATGGTGTAGATGCGGTCTTTCAACCCGCCCCACAGTGAAATGAGAATGCCACCCAAAATGGCGCCGCCACTGAAAAATATTTCATTTAACGTCAGACGCCAAATTTCGCCGCCAAAGCTTCTTGCCACCATCAACGGCGTAAGAAACGCTGCGGGCGAGACCAAAAAGAAGAAAAAAATGTAGTAAATAAGCAATGAAAAAATCAGCTTATTTTGGCGCACATAAGCCATTCCTGCTTTCATATCGATAAGATAATGTTGCAAAGAACCGTCGCGTTTGTTTGTATGGGCAAGGCTGTTTACTTTTAGTCTCGTCAAAATACTCACCGCTGCCAAGGCAGAAAATACATCGACAAAAAAGGTCACTTCCATGGAAAACAGCGTCAACAGCGCACCGCTGACAGCAGGCGAAAGCAACATTATCGTAGACTGAATGCTTGCCTTGATGCCATTGACGCGCATGAGCTTATCACGAGGCACAAACTGCGGTAAAATCGCATTGACTGCGGGAGACTGTATGCCCGAGCCCACAGAGCGAACGGCGGAAATGAGAAAAATAATCCATAGCTGCTTATAGCCCAGCAAGAAAAAGACAGCGAGCAACAACGTAGCGAAGGCAACCAACGTATCAGCCGCCATAATAATGCGTTTGCGATTATATCTGTCTGCCCATACACCCGCAAACATCGATATGACAATCTGCGGCAAAAAATTTACGAGTATTGATACCGCCATCATTGTACCGGAAGTGGTTTCAAGAGTAATGTACCAAATGATGGCGTATGCCACAATAGACGAACCAAACAAAGACATGCTTTGGCTAATCAAAAAAATACTTGCTTTTTTCTTCCATCCGTCGTATTTGTTTTCAATCATAAAGGATTGGTTCTCTTCCCGGCGTCAAATTTCGACATTTTTTTCGCAATGGTTTTGCAAAAATGCTGCGATCTATATTGTATTCATTCTTATTTTATATTGATAACGAGGATATAGTATACTGAATCTGATTTTTACACAAGTACAAGACAGAAAATTTCTTTCCCGTTTTATCAATATTATTGTTTTAAAAAAATCATTGTGTGCCACTTTCTACGGTGATTCGGCAAAAATATGATATAATATTTTTACATTTTTTCAGGAGGAATTGAGATGTCAACTGCCGAAAATCCCAAAAAAATGCTGAATATTTATATCCTTGAAATATTGAAATATTATTCCGATGTCAATCATCGCCTGCGTCAGCAAGATATCATTGATCACATGCGAGTTGACTACAACATTGTATGTGAACGCAAAGCCGTCAAACGCAACATTTCCGCTTTAATCGATTTTGGCTACGATATCCTCTACGACGGCGGTTGGTATTTGGCAAGCAGAACATTTGAAGACAGTGAACTGCATTTGCTCATCAGCAGTGTATTGTTTTCAAAAAGCATTCCGACAAAGCAATGCAAGGATTTAATTGACAAATTGTTGACCCTGTCCAATAAACACTTTGTGTCAAACGTTGACCATGTTTCCAATCTTCCCGAACTGCAACACACCGACAACAAACAAATCTTTTATACGATTGACATTCTAAGCGAAGCACTCGAAAAACATAAAAAAGTTTCCTTTACCTACAACGATTACCATACCGATAAAAAACTGCACCCGAGACGGACATCAAAATATATTGTCAACCCCTTTCAAATTGTCGCAACCAACGGCAAATATTATTTGGTGGGTAACTATGACACACACGACGACATTTCGCATTACCGCATCGACCGCATTACCGATATCGCTATACTGGATGAACGCACCAAGGCGCACAAATATGTAAAAGGCATGAAAAACGGCCTGAATTTGCCCAAACATATGGCAGAGCACATCTACATGTTTAACGGCAACTCCGTACAAATAAAAATGGAAACGAACAAAAAAATCATCAACGATATCATTGATTGGTTTGGCCCGAAGGTCTATTTTTCCAACGAGACCGACACACATTGCCACGTCTCTTTTCGTGCAAACGAAAATGCCGTATTTTATTGGGCAATGCAGTACGGCGAGCATGTGCGCATTAATGAGCCGGCTTTTTTGCAGGAGCGCATCAAAAATGCAGCGAAACAAATCGCTGCAAAATATGAACAATCCTTAAACCGTTAAAGGCGCAATGCCCGCATCGAGTTTAAAACCGCCAGCAAAGCCACTCCCACATCGGCAAACACTGCCTCCCACATGGTGGCAAACCCCATTGCCCCCAATGCCAAAACCAACGCCTTGACGCCCAGGGCAAAGACGATATTTTGCTGCACGATTTTTTTTGTTTGACGCGACAAATCAATTGTTTTCGCAATTTTTTCCAACTCATCGGTCATAATCACCACATCTGCCGCTTCAATGGCTGCGTCTGAACCAATGCCACCCATGGCAATGCCAACATCTGCAACAGCTAACGCCGGTGCATCGTTAATGCCGTCTCCCACAAAGACTATTTGCCCTTTGGTCTTTTTATTCTTCTTTATCTCTTCAATTTTATCCACTTTTTCATTGGGCAGCAACTGTGCATATACTTCTTCGATTTTCAGCATCTGTGCAAAATGCCTTGCCGCCTTTTTTGCATCCCCGGTGAGCATCACCGTTTTGCTTACGCCTGCTTGCCCCAACTTGTTCACCGTTTCTTTTGCACCGTCTTTGACCTCGTCGGCAATCAAAATCGCACCTGCGTAGAGACCATCTATTGCAACGTACACAACGGTGTCATCTTCCGCAACCTTTTTGATATCGATTCGGTAATTGTCCATCAGCTTTTCGTTTCCCGCTAAAATGCGCCGGTTATCCATCGTTGCCGCAACACCCATTCCGGCCATCTCGCTATAGCTGCTCACCTGAGATTTAAGGATGTTTTTTTTGTAAGCCTTTTGAATTGACTGCGCAATGGGATGTGTGGAATATGTCTCCGCCGCCGCTGCATAATGCAACAATTCATCCCCCGTAAACCCATTTTCAGCTTCAATCTTTGTCACTGCAAAGACACCCTTCGTTAAAGTGCCCGTTTTGTCAAATATCACCGTATCCACGCTGCTCAGCGCTTCCAAATAGTTGCCGCCTTTGATGAGTATGCCATTTTTTGAAGCTGCGCCAATGCCGCCGAAAAAGCCCAACGGCACGGAAATAACCAACGCGCAAGGACAAGAAATAACCAAAAACAACAAGGCACGATAGATCCAGGTTTGAAAACTTTGATTTGTGAGCAATGGCGGCAGCAGTGCAATGGCCACCGCTAAACCCACCACAATCGGCGTATAAACTTTTGCAAATTTCGTTATAAATTTTTCCGTCGGCGCTTTTTTGTTTGCGGCATTTTCCACCAATTCCAATATTTTTATTACCGTAGACTCTTCATACTTCTTCGTTACACGCACATGCAACATGCCGCCTTGATTCACCGATCCGCTCAGCACCTCGTCACCTGCTTTTACCTTGCGCGGATAAGCCTCCCCTGTCAGCGCCGATGTATCCAAAAACGATTCTCCCCGGACAACCACACCATCCAGCGGCACTTTTTCGCCGGCTTTCACAGCAAACTTTTCCCCGATTTGCAACTGCTTAGGATCCACTCTGACCAACTGTCCTTCTATCATTGCATTTGCATACTCAGGCCGAATATCCATCAATGCTGCAATGGATTTTCTTGAACGATCCACTGCCATGTCTTGAAACATTTCGCCGATTTGATAAAAAATCATGACGGCGGCACCCTCTGCATATTCTCCGATGGCAAAGGCCCCGATAGTGGCAATGCCCATGAGAAAATTTTCATCAAAAATTTGTCCGCGAAAGATGTTTTTTCCTGCGCGCAGCAAAACCTCTCCGCCGGTGAGCAAATAGCTGATCAAAAACATAATCCAATAGCTCTCTATACGACCGCGCAAGACAAAGCCCAGCACAAAAAACACACCACCGGTCGACAGCAAAAACAATTCTCTCTTTTTTTCTTTCAACATCTCTTTCTTGCTGTTTTTTACTTCAGCATCGTTTCTTTGTGCCATGCTGTCCGATTTTTTCAAAACGTGTGTCTCGGGTTCATGCTTGTGAACAATGTCGTTTAATCTGCGCAATAACTCTTCATCATCGTCCTCAGGCTTTATTTGAATTGTCAGTGTTTTCGTCATAAAATTAATGGTGGCTTCAACGCCTTGTTTTTGATTGATTTCTTCTTCGATTTTATTGGCGCATTGGGCGCAGTTAAGCCCTTTTAAAACAAATTCTCTCTTCATCTTCTTTGTCCCGACTATCCCTGTTTTTTCTCGGTAATATGTTTGAGTCCCTGCTCGAAAATTTGCTGTACGTGTTCATCATCTAAGGCATAATACACCACCCTGCCCTCTCGCTTATATTTTACTAATCTCGCTTGTTTCAATACGCGAAGTTGATGGGAAACCGCTGACTGTGAAATGTTTACGAACGCCGCCAAATCACAGACACACATTTTTTTTGCGAAAAACAACGCATATAAAATTTTCACGCGCGTGCTGTCTCCGAAAACCTTAAATATCTCCGCCAAATCATAGAGCGTTTCCTCGTTCGGCATATTTTTTCTCACTTCATTGACCACTTCTTCGTGGATAAAAATGTCATCGCATCTGTCACAATCCGTCGTTTTATTTTTCATCATATACCTCTTATGCTAAAATATGAACATATATTCATATGTTCATATTATTTCCAAATCTGCCTTTTGTCAAGAAAATATTTTGTGTTCATACAGCCAAATCCGTCAAGAAAGTTTCTGCGCTCTTTTCGATTGATTTAAACCATTTCCTTTTGCAGCACAGTCACGTCACCCTCTGTAATGCTTTGTATATAATCGATACTTTTTTCCAGCATTTCAGAAACAAAGGGCGCGCTGTTTCCCACGACAGCCATACCCAGCACAGCGGTTTTGATTCTGTCTTGCTCTGCTGTTTGTGCAACGGAAATATGAAACATGTTTTGTGTTTTGGCAATAATGCTTTGTACCACCATTCTCTTTTCTTTCAGAGACTGCGCCCAGGGCATGTCTATTTTTATTTCCGCCATACCGACAATCATTGTATATTCTCCCTTGTCTAAATCTTTCTTTTTTCATCTATGCTTTAGGCTATCCATTGCTCTGAAATTATATCATATTTTTATCTTGCACTTCTTTTCGGCTGTTTTTTTGGAACATAACAAATCAAAAAACTTCTCTCGCAATAAGTGATAATATCTTGTGGCAATTGTAGGCTCTTTGATATATAATATCTGCATGATAATAACAGGCTCTGCATACGTTGCATCAAAAATAATATGAAAAGAAGGGTACGTTGATGTTTAAAAAAGTTACGATTTTTGCTCCGAATCAAGAAAAATATGTATTTGAAGTCAATAAAAACTGCGGAACCAAGGCAAAGCCGGAAATAGTTGACGCCATAGAAATGGTATCCGAGCTGCCGATGAAGGTTTCAATCATCACCTCTGAGGGCAGCCCCAAATATGTATTTGTCGGCATGCCGCTCATTTTAGAAGCCAAAGACGACGTTGCAGAAACCACCGCGCCTGCAGCAAAAGAATAATCTTTTCGTCCTATTATTATCGCGTATACAATCCCGGCAGCACGCTTAACTCGGCGTGCTGCATTTTTATATCGCTTTATTCTGACCGACTATGCGAACATCTCTTTTGTGGTTTTTTTATAAAACAAGATGATTTTTATATTTTTTCGTAAAGGAAAGATTTTTTCTGTCTCCAACTGTGCCGTGCTAGTTTCAGAAAAAATGAATCTTTCAAACAGCCCAATTTACTTAAAAACACCTCTCCCTCTCTTTATCTTTCACTGCTCGTATAGATTTACCGCATTTTTTTCTGTTCACTTTGATCACCCATATTCATAAGCAATAAAAAAGCCGCACACTTGTGCGGCTTTTTTATATTATAATGCATTCTTCAAAAGTTGCAGTACGTCTTTTTCTTCCAGCGGATAAAAGGCATTTTCCAGATTTTTAGAACCCTTTTTCGCCATTATTTCCAAATGTTCTTCGTCGATACCCACTTCGCGCAGTGTAGAAGGAATATCCAAAGAAGCAAAAAACGCCTTCGTCTTGGCAATTGCCTCTTTTGCAATGTCAAAAGGATCTTTCTCGGGCGAAATATGCCATACGTTTACGCCATAGTCCACAAACTTATGCACCGTTTCCTCGTTTAAAATATATTCCATCCACACAGGTGTTAAAATTGCCAATCCCACCCCATGGGTAATGTCATAATATGCGCTGAGTTGGTGCTCAATGGGGTGCGCCGTGGATTGCACGTCATTGCCGCGCCAAGTAACGCCGTCAATGGCCTGAGAAGCCGCCCACATCAAATTGGCGCGCGCCTCATAATTCTCGGGCTCATGATAGGCAATGGGACCATAATGAATACAAGTCTTTAAAATTGCCTCAGCGATACGGTCTTGCAAATATGCGCCTCTTACACGCGTAAAATATTTTTCGAACGCATGCGACATAATGTCCGCAACGCCGGCTGCCGTTTGATTTTTCGGCACGCTATAGGTATATTCCGGATCCAAAATGGACACTTTCGGATAAAACAGCGCAGAAAACATTGCCAATTTATCATTGGTCTCATCGTTGGAAATCACCGCTCCCCTATCCATTTCCGAACCCGTGGCGGCAATGGTAATAACGGTAAAAATAGGCAACGCCTCTTTGATCAGACTTGGATTCAGCACCAAATCCCATGCATCGTTGTCGTACTTTGCCGCTGCTGCCACCACCTTTGCACAGTCAATGGCACTTCCGCCGCCTACAGCCAACACTGCGCCGATATTGTGCTGCTTGCAAAGTTGTGCACCTTTTCGAACCGTATCAATACGCGGATTGGGCTCAACCCCGGAAAGCTCAAAAACTTCTATTTCTTTCTCCGCACACAAATTTTTAATGGTATCATAAAGTCCTGTTCGTTTAATGCTGCCGCCGCCGTAAACCAGCAGCACATTGTCGGAATATTGCTTGATTGCCCCGGGCAAATTTGTAATTTGGCCTTTGCCGAAATACACTTCTGTGGGCAGTTGGAAATAAAAATTATTCATACATTCACCTTTCTCTTATAAAAATAATGACGATTTAAAACGTTATCATTATACCATACTTTTTCTGATTGTCACACCGAGTCCGTCAAAAGGGATGTCATTTGCTTCTCGTGCCCAACTTTTTCAAACATTTCAACCGTTTTTCAATTGTTTTACTCGTCCGATTTTCCTGCACCTGTTGTTTCTTTCGCAATTCGTTTTCCTTCTCGCCTTCGCAGAATGTTTACTGTATTTGCCACTAAGATTTGCTGAAAAAGCGTGCCGATCATCACAGGAAACATTACTTCTCCGGGAAAATAGCGCAACGCCAACACGGCCCCTGCGCTGATATTGCGCATGCCACCGTTTACGGTCATCGCCAGCGTGGTGCCGTAATCCGCTTTCAAAAGTCGTGACGCCAGCCAAGACCAAATGTAGCCGGTGGATGCCAACAACAATATCGTTGCCGCAACAGCCAGCAGAAGCGGATTCATTTCTTTTACAAAGGGCGCGACTTTGGTGGAATTAATCGTCACCACGGCAATGAGGCCTATTTTGCTAAAGGGTGCAAGCTTCGGCGACAATGTCTTTTTGATTTCTCCCTTTGTCACCTGGTGCAAGATCATGCCGAGCAAAGCAGGAACAGCAATCATAAATACAATGTCTTTAATCATTCCCATCGCATCCACCGCAACGGTAGAGCCGATCAAAAGCTTCAGCGTCAAGGGAACCAGCAAAGGGCTTAAAAGTGTGTCCACCAAGATAATGGAAATGGTTAAAGCTTCATTTCCTTTGTAAATTGATACCCATACCAAACTCACTACGCCTGTGGGCACAACAAACTCCAATACAATACCCGTAATAAAATAAGGGTGTGAGGGAAATAAAAAATTTGCGGTGCCAAATGCCAAAATCGGCATCCAAGCATGCAAAACAAATAATGTTACCAAAAGCGGCAAAGGATTTGCTGCAATTTTTTTCATGTCGCCAAAGCCGGATCCCAGGCTCCCTGCAAAGGTCATAAAGGCAAATAAAAAAGGAACAATAACGGCGAATCTTCCAAAAACGGAAGAAAAAAGTATTCCGATAACCAGGCAAATCGGCGTAACAAACGGCATCCACCTTTCAATAAACCCATTAAATTTATATAACACTTTCACTTTTCGTCACCTATCCATTTTAATTACACAATTTTGCACGCGGCAAACTGTTTCTTCCGTCATTTAAAAAACCGTTAAGTTAATTATTAAATATATTCCTGCTTCCCGTCGATGTCAATAAAAATCTCCGTTGGATATACTTTCAATCTTCTCTCTTTTTTGCAAAATATCATACAATAAAAAATCATATTTTAAGATAGATTTCAGTTACACAATGTGTTATTATTGTATAAATATACAATAATAAGCAAAATTATAGAGAGGACTTTACACATGAACAGTTCGTTAGGTACATTAATATCGATGGTAGCATACATGGCAATTATGGTCGGTATTGGAATTTATTTTGCAAAAGTCGCAAACGAAGACTCTGAAAACTTCTTTATCGGCGGCCGAAAACTAGGTCCTTGGGTCGCGGCAATGAGCGCAGAAGCCTCTGATATGAGCGGCTGGCTTTTGATGGGTCTGCCCGGCGTGGCTTATTGGTGCGGGTTGGCCGATGCGGCATGGACCGCCATTGGGCTTGCCATCGGGACCTATTTAAACTGGTTGCTGGTATCCAAGCGCCTGCGCAGATATTCTATTGCAGCCAACAATGCCATTACCATACCGGAATTTTTCAGCAATCGCTTCAAAGAACATAAAAAAATAATTATGACCATCTCCTCGTTGTTTATTCTCGTTTTCTTCGCGGTCTACACAGGCAGCTGCTTTGTCACCGTGGGCAAACTTTTTAACCAGCTCTTCGGCTTCGATTATCATGTGATGATGCTCATCGGCGCCGTCTTTGTCTTGGCCTATACGTATCTCGGCGGATTTTTGGCCGAAAGCACTACCGATTTCGTACAAGGGATGTTGATGATTTTTGCGCTTATTGTTGTGCTCGGCGCAGGCACAGCCGCAGCCGGCGGCGCCGGAGCCGTCATTGACAATGCCAAAAACATCCCCGGATTTTTTACCTTTTTTGGTATTGCCCAGCCTGTTGTCAACGCTGAGGGCGTCCAGCAAATTTCCGCAGGCGCCGCACAATTCAAAGAAGCCGGCACCTACGGCTTTTTGACCATTGTTTCCACCATGGCCTGGGGACTCGGCTATTTTGGCATGCCGCAGGTTTTGCTGCGTTTTATGGGGATTCGTTCCACAAAAGAATTGACCAAGTCAAGGCGCATTGCCATGGTTTGGGTAATAATTTCTCTTACCGCAGCAGTCCTCATCGGGCTCATCGGCAGAGCGCTCTATCCTGACGCACTGCTCACTGCCTCAGCGTCTGAAAATATTTTTATTCTGATTTCTCAAACGCTTATGCATCCGCTCATCGCCGGTCTAATGATGGCGGGTATTCTTGCTGCCACCATGAGCTCCGCTGACTCCTATTTGTTAATCGCTTCTTCGGCCTTTTCTCGAAACATCTATCAAAGCATACGAAAAAAAGAAGCCACCGACAAGCAGGTCATGACCATGAGCCGCATAGCGCTTTTGGCCATTGCCCTCATCGGAATCGTCATTGCTCTGGACAAAAACAGCATCATTTTTAAAGTTGTCAGTTTTGCTTGGGCAGGCTTTGGTGCCACCTTCGGTCCCATCATGCTGTTTTCTCTGTTTTGGAAGCGCACCAATCAAGCGGGTGCCATTGCAGGCATGTTAGGCGGTGCAGGTATGGTCTTTATCTGGAAACTCCTCGTGCGTCCGCTGGGTGGTGCATGGAATATTTACGAATTGCTCCCGGCATTTATCTTTTCCTGCATTCTCATCGTTGTTGTCTCGCTTTGCACCAAGGAGCCTTCCGAAGAAATTCAAAGAGAATTTGAAACCGTAAAAGCCATGAATGATTGATGTAACATAAAAGAATCTTTGCATTTGCAAAGATTCTTTTTGCATAAGGTTGATATTTTTTATACATTCTTTTTTCTTATGACTTTCGAATAACATTGACGTTTGTCGCTTTTTTTCTCTATCAATTTTCAGGCGGCGGATTTACTCTTTGACCAAAAGGGTGATACACGTTAAAATATTATTATAATAAATTGTTTGGAGGCGAAAAAAATGTTGAAAAACAAAGAATACGTAATGAACGGCTGGAACAACAAAGCCGTACTGCTCTTTCACGGCGCCACGTCAGGCTCCGCGCTGCTCCGTCCCTTTGCCAACTATTTAAACTGCAACGGCTACACCGTTTACGGTGTCAATCTTGCCGGCCACGGCACGACAAAAGAGGACCTGGCGCAAATCACTTATCAAGACATGATTGACAAAGCGGAGTCGGATTACGCCAAGGTAAAATCCGATTTTGACAAAGTCTACGTGGCAGGCATCTCCTTGGGCGGCCTTGTTACTGCCTATTTGGCAGCCAACCATCCCGAAATCCCCGCCTTTGTCACATTCTCGGCAGGTATCTTGCTTTCGGGAGACGTGCCGCAGGGTATGGGCGAGTCCTTTGATACCGACTATGTGTTTCGCACGATGTCCGACAAAAAAGGGCTTTATAAACAATACCATGTGCATTACGAATACATCCCGTTAAATTTTTATGCGAAATTAGGTCAAATGTCGGCCAATTTCACAGAAAATCGTCTTGCCGAAAAAATTACTTCTCCTGCCCTGATTATCCACACCAAAGACGACTCCATGGTTCCCTATAAAAGCTCGGTCTATTTGTACGAACATATCCAGTCCAAAGAAAAAGAACTCATGCTTATGGACGAGGGCGAGCACCTCTTCGTACTGAACGAATTTCGCTATGAACCCTTCGAAAAAGCCCTTGCGCTCTTTGATGCGCATTAAAAAAAACGTTTCTCTACTCTCAATAATGATCGAAAAAAATCCCGCGAAAACCGTATATCGCGGGATTTTTGGTCGTTATGAGTTGTATAACACGCCCTGCAAACTATTTTATTTTTTATGTTTTTTCGTATCTTCTTGTTGCTCGATACTCATATGTCCTTTCACGTTTTGCAAAATCGGTTGCATCACTTCTTCTTTGCGTGCCGCATAATATCGTTTATTTTCCACGAACATATTGTTGCCCTCCGTGTCGATGGACACAATGAGCGGTCCGAACTCTTTTACCTTCATGACCCACAGGCTCTCGGGCATACCCAACTCGCGCCAATACACCGTTTCGATCTTCTCCACCTGTGACGCCGCCGTAACGGCACACCCGCCGGGAAACACGCAGTGAATGGCGCCGAACTTCTTGCAGGCCTCCGCCGTTTTCTCGCCCATACCCCCTTTGCCGATGATGATGCGCACGCCCGTTTTTTCAATAAAAGCAGCTTCGTCCGCTTCCATGCGAATGGACGAGGTTGGTCCGATTGAAATCATGATATTCTCTTCTCCCTCTTTGACAATGGGCCCCGCATGCAAAATCGCCATATCTTTGAAATCATAAGGGCTGATAAGTCCTTCGTGCACCACGCGGTGATGCACATCGTCTCGCCCCGTCACTAAATGACCGCTGAGGTAAAAAATATCACCGATGCGCAAATTGGTAATATCCGAAAACGCAATGGGTGTCGTAATTATTTTTTTCATAGCTCTGCCCCCTGATAGGTAAGAATTTCGTAGGACATATCCTTGCCAAAACGAATGACGCCCCGCCTGTGCGCATAGCACGCCACATTGACCCCCACGGCCTGTACATTTACCCCGACAACTTAAAATCAAA
>ENA-UOOM01002439-UOOM01002439.1-fermentation-metagenome-genome-assembly--contig:-NODE-2439-length-15370-cov-4.415540_pt1 | contig 15370 bp, 15 predicted proteins | sample MGYA00245781_ERZ724031 | MGnify/ENA primary metagenome ERZ724031 (study PRJEB28704, sample SAMN03018317) | fermentation metagenome | biome: anthropogenic terrestrial biome; feature: soil; material... | reverse complement strand
AGCGAATACGGCAAGTGTGATATCGGCAAGGGCAAGCGTGTCAATGTGGAGTTTGTCAGCGCCAATCCCACCGGGCCTGTGCATATCGGCAACGCACGCGGCGGCGCTGTGGGTGATGTGTTGGCAGAGATATTGTCCTGGGCAGGCTATGAGGTGACACGTGAGTTTTATATCAACGATGCAGGAAATCAAATAGAAAAATTCGGCGCTTCTCTTGAAGCGAGATATTTGGAGATGTTTGGCAAAGAGTTCACCTTTCCCGAAGGTGGCTATGAAGGTGATTACATTAAAGAAATTGCCTTAGAATATGCAAAAGTGCATCAAAAGAAGCTGTTGACCGAAAGCAGTGAGGCGCGACAGGAGGCCCTTGCCAAATTTGGGCTGGAAAGAAATTTAAATGAAATTAAAAGAGCGCTGGACGAATATGGCGTAAGTTATGACGTGTGGTATTCGGAAAACAGTCTCTATGAGCAGGGATATGTCGAAGATGCCATTGAGCAGATGAAAAATACGGGGTATACCTATGAGCAAGAGGGTGCGCTTTGGTTTGCGGCCTCTAAGCTGGGGTGTGACAAGGATTTTGTATTGGTGCGCAGCAACGGTTTTCCAACCTACATCATGCCGGATATTGCCTATCACATCAATAAATTGCAAACCAGACAATTTGATTTTGCCATTGACGTTTGGGGAGCGGACCATCACGGCTATGTGCCGCGTATGAAAAGTGCCATTAAGGCGCTGGGCATTGATGAAAACAGACTGGATATTATTTTAATGCAGTTTGTGCGACTGGTGCGTCAAGAAGAAGTGGTTCGCATGTCCAAAAGAAAAGGGGAGATGATTACACTCTCTGACCTTGTGGGGGAAGTGGGACGCGACGCGGCGAGATTTTTGTTTAATTACTATAATTTTAATACGCATATGGATTTTGACTTGGATTTGGCTGTTGAAAAATCCAGCGAAAACCCGGTCTTTTATGTGCAATATGCCCATGCGCGCATTTGCAGCATTATCAGCCAACTCAGGGCTGCGGAGATGATTGAAGCCGACTTGTCTTTGCTGCAACAAGAAGAAGAGCTGGAGTTGATTAAAGTAATTGCCAGATTTTCGGAAGAAATTATGATTGCGGCAGAGACCTTTGATACGAGCAGAATTCCCAAGTATGCCGTGGAAATAGCCTCAGCCTTTCATACGTTTTATAATCGGTGCCGCGTGCGTTGTGAGGATGAGGCGCTGATGTATGCGCGCGTTGCGCTGATTGAAGCTGTGCGCACGGTGCTGAAGAATTTGTTGAATATCTTAGGCGTATCCGCTCCGGAAAAAATGTAATGACAACACAGGACGAGCGAAGCATTGCGCTGATCGGAAAAGAAAACATCGAACGATTAAAAAAATCCACAGTAACGGTTTTGGGGCTCGGCGGAGTGGGCTCCTATGCGGCAGAAGCGCTGGCGCGCAGCGGGGTCGGCAGACTGATACTGGTGGATTTTTCTGTGATTATACCCAGCAATATCAATCGGCAGATTTATGCACTGCACTCCACGGTGGGTCAGGCAAAGACAGACCTGGCAAAAAAAAGAATCGCCGATATTAATCCCGCCTGCGAAGTGATGGTCTTTGAAGAAAAAATCACGAAAGAAAATGCGGGGAAAATTTTGCGTCAAACAGATGGCGTCATCGATGCCATTGACGATATTGCAGCGAAGGTGGCTGTGGCAAAATACTGCTATGAGCAAAAGATCATGCTCGTCAGCAGCATGGGTATGGGCAATAAAGTGGATCCGCAAAAGCTGCATGTCACCGATATCTATAAAACAAAAATTTGCCCTCTGGCAAAAAAAATGCGCTATGAATTGAAAAAAGAGCGCGTTCCGAAATTGAAAGTCGTATTCAGTGAAGAGCTTCCGCTCAATCGAAATGTGCCGCCGTCCAGCATGATTTTTGTTCCTGCAACGGCGGGTTTATTGCTTGCAAAAGAGATTATTTTCTACTTATTGTCTGAAATAAATCAGAATTTCTAAAACTCTACAATTATTTTAAAGTTTTTGTTGCAATCTCAAAACCTGTATTGTACAATGTTGATGTTTAAGTGTTAAAATAATAACGTTCGAGATTTGTGGTTTTAGCACGTTCCAGAATTATTTTAAAAAATCAAAGGAGGCATTTCGAATGGTTGACTTAATCAGCATTGAAAACTTGGAGCCATTAAAAGAGATTATTGCGCAGCACAAAGAAGAACCCGGCTGCATCATGCCAATTCTCCAAGAAACACAAGGAGCATACGGCTATTTGCCAATTGAACTCCAAAAGGTGATTGCAGATGAACTGAACGTTCCGCTTTCAGAGGTGTACGGTATCGTTACATTCTATTCGCAATTCACGCTTGTACAAAAAGGAAAATACAAAATCGGCGTATGTATGGGAACGGCCTGCTACGTTCGAGGCGCGCAAAACGTTGTGGATCGCGTGGAACGAGAGTTGGGGGTTGTTGTTGGACAAACAACGGAAGATAAGAAATTTACCATTGAAGCCACGAGATGCTTGGGTGCGTGCGGACTGGCCCCGGTTATGATGATCAACGAAGACGTGTATGGGGCGTTGACACCGGATAAAATACCCGATATTTTGGCGAAATATTAAGAAAAGCGAAGGTACGATATAGTGAAAAAATCAATAGAAGAATTACGACAAATCGGTAAAGAGAAACTTGACAGAATCGGTCTTCGTGTGGGATTGGAAGCAAAAACGGAAAGCAAGACACAAATCATGGTATGCGGCGGTACGGGATGCCATTCTTCCAGTTCGCACATTTTGATTCAAAATATGAAAGATGAATTGAAAGCACACAATTTGGACAAAGAAGTCGAAGTTATCCAAACGGGTTGTTTCGGCCTTTGCCAAAAGGGACCGATTATGATTATCTATCCCGAAGGCACTTTCTACAGCCATGTTCAACCGTCGGATTTCAAAGAAATCGTTGAAAAGCACATCATCGGCAAAGAAATTGTCGACAGATTGGTTTTGGACGAAATCAAAGCAGACCCCAACGACGGGCTGAACAAACTTGAATTTTACAAAAAACAAAAACGTAATGCACTGGGCAACTGCGGTTTGATTGACCCGGAATGTATTGACGAATATTTGGCACTCAAAGGTTATGAAGCGTTGCACAAAGTTGTAACGACCATGACACAAGACGAAGTGATTCAAGAAATTTTGGATTCCGGACTGCGCGGCAGAGGCGGCGCGGGATTCCCCACAGGCATGAAATGGAAATTTGCAAAATCGGCACAAAACGACAAAAAATTTGTTGTTTGTAATGCCGACGAAGGCGACCCCGGTGCATTTATGGACCGTTCCGTTTTGGAAGGCGACCCCCATGTCATTGTGGAAGCAATGGCCATTGCCGCTTATGCAATCGGCGCAGACGAAGGCTATGTATATGTGCGTGCCGAGTATCCCATTGCGGTAAAACGTTTGACCATTGCCATTAATCAAGCAAGAGAATACGGACTGCTCGGAAAAGACATCATGGGAACAGGCTTTAATTTTGATCTGCACGTTCGCTTGGGCGCAGGTGCGTTTGTATGCGGTGAAGAAACAGCTTTGCTTAACTCGGTTGAAGGCAAACGTGGCGAGCCGCGTCCCAGACCGCCGTTTCCGGCAAACGAAGGCGCATTCAAAAAACCCACCGTGTTAAACAACGTGGAAACACTGGCGAATATTCCCAAAATTATCCGTGAAGGCGCACAGTGGTTTGCAAACATGGGCACCGATGACAGCAAAGGCACAAAAGTGTTTGCGCTCGGCGGAAAAATTGCCAATACAGGTCTGGTGGAAGTGGAAATGGGCACAACGCTCAGAGAAATCGTCTATGACATCGGTGGAGGCATTCCCAACGAAAAAGCATTTAAAGCTGCACAGACAGGCGGACCTTCAGGCGGATGTATCCCGACACAACACCTTGATACGCCCATCGACTTTAAATCACTGGCACAAATCGGCTCTATGATGGGTTCGGGCGGACTCATTGTTATGGACGAAGACAACTGCATGGTAGACGTAGCGCGATTCTTTATGGACTTTATTGTTGATGAATCCTGCGGAAAATGTTCGCCGTGCCGTATCGGTACCAAGAGAATGCTAGAAATCCTCAACAGAATTTGCAACGGCGAAGGCAAAGAAGGCGATATCGAAAAGCTGGAAGACTTGGCAAAAGCGCTGAAAGCCGGCTCACTGTGTGCATTGGGCCAAACGGCGGCCAATCCTGTGTTGTCGACTTTGAGATATTTCAGACCGGAATATGAAGCGCATATCAAAGAGAAAAAATGTCCGGCCGGCGTTTGCAAGAACCTGATTACATTTACGATTGATCCGGCAAAATGCGTAGGCTGCTCGCTTTGTGCGAAGAAATGCCCGGTAAATGCAATATCCGGAGAAGTCAAGTCTCCTTTTGTAATCAATCAAGAAGAATGTATCAAATGCGGATTGTGTTTGCAGACATGCAAATTCAAAGCAATTGACAAAAAATAAATTGAAGTAAAGAGGCGAATAATATGAATATGTTAAATATAAAAATCAACGGACAAGATGTCAGTGTTCCTGCAGGAACAACGATATTGGAAGCCGCAAAATCCATTAACGTCCATATTCCGACACTTTGCTACTTGAAAGGCATCAACGAAGTCGGCGCTTGCCGCATGTGTCTGGTGGAAATTAAGGGCGGAAAATCTTTAGTGGCCTCCTGCGTATATCCCTGTTCGGACGGCATGGAAGTATTTACCAATACCCCCACGGTTCGCGATACGCGAAAGGCGATATTGGAACTGATTTTATCCAATCACAACAGAGAATGTACCACTTGCGACAGAAGCGGCGTTTGTGAATTGCAACAAGTAAGTGAAGATTTGGGCGTCAGAGAAATCAGATATATGCCCAATAAAGAAGAAGTCTATACCATTGATGCACTGTCTCCTTCGGTTGTTCGTGACCCGAGCAAATGTATTCTTTGCGGAAGATGTGTTTCGGTATGTAAAGACGTGCAGGGTTTGGGCGCACTGGGTGCGACAAACCGCGGATTTGAAAAATCCGTAGAACCGCCCTTTAACATGGCACTCAATGATGTAAACTGCATCAACTGCGGACAATGTATTATCAACTGCCCTGTTGGCGCACTGAAAGAAAAAGACGATACGGACAGAGTATGGGAAGCACTAGCGGATCCCACAAAGCATGTGCTCGTGCATTCGGCACCTTCGGTGCGTGCAGGTTTGGGTGAGGCTTTTGGGCTTCCGATCGGCTCTTTGGTAAGCGGAAAACTGGCGGCTTCATTGCGTCGCTTAGGATTTGACAGAGTGTTTGACACAAACTTTGCCGCTGACCTTTGCATCATGGAAGAAGGAACCGAACTGATTGGCAGAGTCACCTCAGGCGGCAAACTTCCCATGATCACAAGCTGCTCACCGGGCTGGATTAAATATTGCGAAATGTATTATCCGGATTTGTTGGACCATCTCTCAAGCTGCAAATCACCGCAAGGTATGATGGGTGCTGTTTTGAAATCCCACTATGCACAAAGCCAAGGGCTGGATCCGAAAGATGTTTTTGTTGTCAGCATCATGCCTTGTACGGCGAAAAAGTTTGAAGTGTTGCGCCCCGAATTGTCTCAAAACGGGTTGCCGGACAACGATGTATCCATCACTTCCCGAGAACTGGCAAGAATGATTAAAGAAGCGGGCATCGACTTCCTCTCTCTGCCGGATGAAGAATTTGACGAATACTACGGCGACTACACCGGTGCGGGCACAATCTTTGGTGCAACCGGCGGCGTTATGGAAGCAGCGGCAAGAACTGCTGTAGAAGTTATCACAGGCAAAGAAGCGGAAAACATTGACTATGAAGCTGTGCGTGGTGTGGAAGGCGTCAAAGCTGCAGACATCAAAGCAGGCGACTTGACACTGAAAGTAATGGTTGCCCACGGCGGTGCCAATATTCGCAAAGTTATGGACGATTTGCGTGCGGGAAAACTGGATGATGTTCACTTTATCGAGCTCATGGCTTGCCCCGGCGGCTGTGTAAACGGCGGCGGACAACCCATTGTAAGCGCACAAGACAAAATGGATAAAGACATTCGTGTGGAAAGAGCCAAAGCGCTCTATCATGAAGACAAAGATGTGCTGAGACTGCGAAAATCTCATGAAAATCCGTCAATCAAAAAATTGTATGATGAATTTTTAGAAAAACCGAACAGCCACAAAGCACATGAACTCTTGCACACAACCTATACGGCAAGACCAAAAATCAACAACAAGTAAACCACAAATAACATTTATACATCCACGAGAAATCCGCCTTTGAAGATGAAATTTTCAAAGGCGGATTTTGATTGCGAAATAAAACAACGAGCAGGTCAACATTGAATGCAAAAAAAGAAGCCTAGCCAAGACAAAGCAACCAAAAGACACAGTCGGCGAAAAAAGAAGAATTTTTGATAAACAAGATGAAACTTTGTGTGGAAAAAAGGATGAAATCCATTGACCTTTACAAGGATAAGGTATAAAATTCTATGATATGACTTCCAGAGTTTTGCCCGTGGATAACCTTGTTCCATGCGCAAAAAAATGAATAAAAAGGTAGTGGCAATAACGATGAATATGAAACAAGCTACATTCAAGGGTGGAACGCATTTGCGTTACAACAAAGAGTTGACATCCGGTTTGAAAGTGATGAAATCGACTCCGCCGCAAGAAGTGGTTTTGCCGGTGTCTATGCACTTGGGCGCACCGAGCAAGCCGATTGTTGCTGTGGGGGACCGAGTAAAGATGGGGCAAAAAATTGCAGAGCCGGGCGGATTTGTCTCCGTGCCGACTCACGCAACCGTTTCAGGTGAAGTAATAGCCGTTGAGCCGAGAATTCACACAAACGGACAGCGTGTTATGAGTATTGTCATCAAAAACGATATGCAAGAAACGCTCCACGAGTCGATTTTACCTCGTAAAGAGTATAAAAACTTGACGAGCAAAGAAATTCTTCAAATCATTCAAGATGCCGGCATCGTCGGCATGGGTGGAGCAACCTTTCCGACCCATGTGAAGCTTTCGATTCCCGAGGGGAAAAAGGCGGAATATTTAATTTTAAACGCTGCGGAATGCGAAGCGTATTTAACCAACGATGATGCGCTGATGGTGCGCAACAGCGACGAAATTGTCAAGGGTCTTGAAATTATTATGCATGTGCTGGGCGTTGATCGCGCCTATATCGGCATCGAAGACAATAAGCCCGAGGCCATTGAAAAAATGTATGAAAGCTCAAAACATTTAAATATAGAAATGTATTCGCTGAAAACAAAGTACCCGCAAGGCAGTGAAAAACACATTATAAAGGCCATTGCAAAACGCGAAGTTCCTTCGGGGAAACTGCCCATTGATGTGGGTTGCGTGGTCTTTAATGTGGCAACGGTAAAGGCGATTTATGATGCGGTGATGCACGGCATGCCGCTCATTGAACGCATTGTGACCATCACGGGTCGTGGGGTGGTAAAACCGCAACGCATGGATGTAAAAATCGGGACGCATATTGAGCATCTGCTGCAGCAGTGCGATGGAATTCGTGATACGGAAAAATTTATACTGGGCGGACCCATGATGGGTTTTGCGCATTATTCAACCGATGTGCCGGTTCTAAAAGGGGGCTCGGGGGTGTTATTGTTGTCTGAAGAAGAAACAGATCTGGCGCCTGCAAAAGACTGCATCCGCTGTGCGAAATGTGTGGCTGCATGCCCCATGGGCTTGATGCCGTTGATGTTGTCGAATATGTCGATAAAAAGTGATTTTGATAAGGCGGAGCAGTACAACGCCATGGACTGCATTGAGTGCGGTGCATGTGCTTATGTGTGCCCCACAAAGCGCATGTTGGTGTCCAATATCCGCGTCGCAAAAAAAGAAATTCTTGCAAAAAGAAAACAACAGGCTGAAAAAGCGGAAGCGGAAAAGGCAAAAGGAGGCAACAATTAATGGGAACGAAATTATTTACGGTATCTTCTTCGCCTCACATTAAATCGAATGCAACCACGACGGTGTTGATGCGCGATGTGCTGATTGCCCTGGCGCCTGCCATGGTTGCCGCGGTAATCTTTTTCGGTGTCAGTGCGCTGATGCTGACGGGGGTTTGTGTGGCGGTTGCGATATTGACCGAATGGGCCGCGGGAAAGATCATGAAAAAAGAAAGCACCATCGGGGATTTGAGTGCGGCGGTAACCGGCGTACTGATTGCTTTTAACTTACCTGCAAGCGCGCCTTGGTGGATTGCGGCGGTGGGAAGCGTTTTTGCAATTTTGATTGTGAAACAAGCCTTTGGCGGTATCGGGCACAACATTGTCAACCCTGCTTTGGCAGCCAGGGCGTTTTTGGTTGTTTGCTGGGGAGCGCGCATGACGGGCTCAGCCTTTATTCCCGCAGCGGATACGGTGACACAAGCGACACCGCTGGGGCTGCTTTCGGAAGGAATTACCGGGCAAATGCCCTCTTATATGGATATGTTTTTGGGGAATATGTATGGCTGCATCGGCGAAGTGAGCGCACTGGCGCTGCTGCTGGGCGGTATCTACTTAATTATCAGAAAAGTCATTACCTGGAAGGTTCCCGTTATTTATATTGCCACCGTGTTTGTGTTGGCGATAATCTTTAAGCAAGATCCGGTGTTTCATATACTGGCAGGCGGGTTGATGTTGGGAGCAATCTTTATGGCGACGGACTACACCACCTCTCCGGTCACACCAAAGGGACAAATTATTTATGCGGTGGGCTGCGGGCTTCTTACGATGATTATTCGGCTGTTCGGCAGTTATCCGGAAGGGGTATCGTACTCGATTCTTCTGATGAATGTGGCCACACCCATCATTGAAAGATACACAAGACCTCGCGTATACGGCGTTGTAAAGGCCAAGAAAATCAGACCGAAAGACGAGGTGAAATAGCATGAAAGAAATACGAAAATTAGGACTGATTCTCTTTGCAATTTGTGCGGTTGCCGCAGCGCTGTTGGCGATGACCAATGCTGTGACGGCACCGAAGATAGCTGAAAATGCGGCGAAAAACGAAATTGAAGCAAAACAAATTGTGTTGCCTGACGGCAAAGATTTTGAAGATATGGACGAGGCTGAAATGAAGACCTTATTTGAAAAAGACGGTGCCGAAAACTTGAAAAATGTGCTTTCGGTAAGCACGGCCACGGCAGAAGGCAATGTGGTGGGCTATGCCATCAAAGTTGCTGTTGCGGGCTTTGGCGGAGACATCACCATGTTGGTGGGCATTGACAATACGGGAAAACTGATTGGATACAATATTCTTTCACACAGTGAGACGGCAGGATTGGGCGATAAAATCGCCGTAGATCCGTTTTACGGACAAGTAACGGGCAAAACGGCTGTCAGCCCGCTGTCGATTGTTAAAGGCGAAATAAAGAATGAGACGCAGGTGCAGGCCGTAACAGGTGCCACAATCTCTTCAAAGGCAGCGGCCTTGGGCATAAACAGTGCCTTTGATGCGTATAATGCACTTTCAAGCGCACAAGACAGTGAGGTGAAATGAGATGGGTGTACTAAGACATGTTAAAAACGGAATTTTATCCGAAAACCCGATCTTTCGATTGGTCATAGGGATGTGTCCTACGCTGGCGGTTACCACTTCAGCCATCAACGGGCTTGGCATGGGGTTGTCGACCATGGCAGTGTTGGTGGGTTCAAATGTTGTGCTTTCGGCCATGCGTAAAATTATTCCGAATAAAATCAGAATCCCGATATTCGTCGTGGTCATCGCCTCCTTTGTGACGATTGTTTCGATGTTATTGGAAGCTTTTGTTCCTTCACTGTTTGAGGCGCTGGGCATATATATACCGCTGATTGTTGTAAACTGTATTATTATTCAACGTGCGGAAGCTTTCGCAAATCAAAACACCGTTCTCAACTCTTTTGCGGACGGAGTGGGCATGGGTCTGGGCTTTACACTGGCCTTGACCATTTTGGGCATTGTGCGCGAAATTCTCGGTGCGGGCAGCGTCTTCGGACTGCAACTGTTGGGTGCTTCCTATGAGCCCGCTATGATATTTATTCAGCCGCCGGGAGCGTTTTTGACATTGGGTATTCTTATGGGACTGGTGAATTTGATCGAATATAAGCGCAAAGAAAAAAGAGCACAGGCAGGTGAAAAATAATGAATTTGATTTTGATTGTTGTAGGTGCTGTTTTAATAAACAACTTTGTACTTGTAAAATTTTTAGGCATTTGCCCGTTTTTGGGTGTCAGCAAAAAGGTGGAGACGGCCATTGGCATGGGTGCGGCGGTTATTTTTGTTATGACGCTGGCCTCGGCCATTACCTATGTGGTGCAATATGCCATTTTGGAAAAATTCGATATCGCTTATTTGCAAACCATCGCCTTTATTTTGGTTATAGCCGCGCTGGTGCAATTTGTGGAATTGGTCATTAAAAAAATCAGCCCCTCTCTTTATCAGGCATTGGGTGTATATTTGCCGTTGATTACAACAAACTGTGCGGTATTGGGTGCGGCGATTTTGAACATTCAAAACGAATATAACTTTATTGAAAGCATCGTCTTTGGTGCCGCGGCCGCGGTCGGTTTTACATTGGCCATTGTGTTGTTTGCGGCGATAAGGGAAAGAATGGAGTATTCTCCGATTCCCAAAGCGTTGCAGGGATTTCCCATAGCATTGATTACGGCATCGTTGATGTCCATTGCTTTTATGGGATTTTCGGGAATGATTTAGGAGGAGAAAAAGATGTTTGAAAATATAGTAAGTCCGGTTTTGTGGCTTGGGGGAATGGGTTTGGTTTTTGGCGGATTGCTGGCTTATGCCGCTAAAAAATTTGAAGTGGCACAGGATCCTAAAGTTGAACAGGTGCGCGCAGCACTGCCCGGAGCCAACTGCGGTGCCTGCGGTTATGCGGGATGCGACGACATGGCAGCGGCGGTTGCCAGAGGCGAAGTCAAGGCCAATGTGTGCCCGTCTATGAGTCTGGAGAGGCTGGCGGTGGTGAGTGATATTTTGGGCACCGACGCCGGAAACATCGACAGACAAAAGGCTGTGATTATGTGTGGGGGCGTCGGCGAAAAATCGAAGCGCAAATTTAAATATCAGGGCGTCAAAGATTGCCGCGAGGCAATGGTTGCCATGCAAGGGGACAAGGTGTGCGAATTTGGCTGCATGGGATATGGCACCTGCAAAAAGGCTTGTGTGTTTGACGCCATTCACATAGACCACGAAACAGGACGTGTGTATGTGGACGAATCACAATGCACGGGGTGCGGCGCCTGCGAAAAAGTTTGTCCGAAAAAAATTATCAAGCGTGTGCCCATCAATTCGAGGGTACATGTGTTTTGTAAAACAAACCGCAAAGGAAAAGAAGCGCGAGAGGTGTGCACCGCTGCATGCATCGGTTGCGGGCTTTGCGCCAAGGAGTGTAAGTTTGATGCCATTACCATGGTGGACAATTTGGCGGTGATTGATTTTGAAAAATGCGTCAACTGCGGCGCTTGTGTAAAAAAATGCCCCACCGGCGCAATACACAAAGACTAAGCAGAAAAACAGAAATGTAAATGCAGGTTATTTTCAATTATAAGAAAATATCGATTTTCTATTTCCAAATTATATTGTTATAGGGTATAATAAATTATTAGCAAATACGGATACCACAGACATTTGGGAGTCAATGCACATGAAGGATAAGGAAAACAAGGATTTTTCCGCACCTTTTGCGTCTGCAGTGGACAGTGACGAGTTGGACAGTGTGTTTTTATATGAAAACGCATTAAAAAACTTGAGACGCGAATTGGAAGAAAAACAAAATTTAATTGCGCATCTGCGTCACGAAACAGTGCGCAAGTTTTCTAATGCCGACTTTGGCGGCAGCGACGAGTATGTCTATGCGAAAAATAAAGACATGACCAAAAAACTCAAAGAATATGCGGCGGATATGCTCATCGGGGAGTTAAAATCCATTTCAAGCAGCATGCGGCGCAAACTCAATGAGATGGACGAAAAAGAAAACCGTCTGGCGACACGTTTGATTGAAATTGAAGAGCGACAGGCGATTTTGGAAGAAATTGACTATGTTCAGCGCATGATTCCGAAGAAAATTCTCGAAGAAAAAATGCAGCAAAGTGTAGAAGCAAAACAAGCGGCAGAGACAGATGTTAAAGAGATATTTCGCCCTGCGGTGCATATGATTCTTCAAAAAGAGCAAGCACTCAAAGAAAAAAAATGCCGGCAGGTGCAAGAAGAGACGACGACAAAAAAAGTCGAAACACCTGCAGAGGCTGACGCACTAGAAGTAAAAAAGGCAACAGACACCACGATTGCACCGGAGAGTCAATCGGAGGGGCTTGTAGATACAACGACGGATGTCTATGAAAAAACAGCACCCATTCTTGAACCGGAGCAGTCGCTTGCGCAGCAGGCAGCGCCTGTGGCGGAAGAACAAAAAGAATTTGTGCAGCCGTCAGACGAAGCAGCGGTGATAGATTTTGAGCAGGCTGCCGCGCAAATAAGAAAGACAGCCCAGGACGAACAGAGTCTAGAAAGAACAGAAAAAAACTTTTCCTATATCAGCGACTCAAAAATTAAGCTGAAACCGGAGGATATGTTATCGATACAAAAGGCAATACGCAGCATTGAGCAAGGGCGTTTTGCCGTGCAAGGAGACTGATGTGGCAAAAAAGCGCCGACGAAAATATCGTGTAAAACCAAGATTTTTTATTATCATTGCAGTATTGCTTATTGCAATGATACTTTTTGTGAAGCTCGTCATTTCTGTTGTGGGCGGGCTGATGGAAAAAGAGAGCACGCCCAGTGTGACGCCAAACAATTTGGTGATTGCCATTGATTCGGGGCATGACTCCCAGGCTGACAAAGGGGCCGTGGCACCGGGGGGTATCAATGAATTTATGCTCAATGATGCTGTTTGCAAGGCATTGAAAGAAGAACTGCTCAATCGCGGATACACGGTCATTGAAACGCGCAAACTGGGAAGCAGTGAGCAAAAATCCCTCAACGAGCGAGTGCGAATTTTAAATGAAAGCTGGCCTGATTTGCTGATTAGCATCCATCACAATGCCAACGAAGATGCCTCGGTCAAAGGCTTTACAATTATTTATAACGACAAAAAGACAGATGCCTATGACGGGCAATATGTGAAATATAATTCCGGCGTTTATAAGATGATCAAGGAAGAAAACGGACGTCTCTTTTACCAGGACGGCACCAAGGAAAAAAGCTTTGATCTCGAAAAAAATGCCAGCAAGTTTCAAATTTTTGATTTGACGTCGGTGGGCTTAGTTGCGGAAAGCAAGGCCGTGGCGGACAATTTGTATGCAAGCATGAGTACGTTGGAGTTTGTAAAGCCGCTTTCGGAGAAAAAAGAAAACACCGTCATCAATCAAAATTTGCAAATACTGCGCCAGGCGCATGTGGTGGGCGTAATGGTTGAATGCGGGTTTATGACAAACGAAGCGGAATTGGAACAATTAAACAACGCCGATAACCAAAAGGCAACGGCCAAAGCCATCGCCGATGGCATTGATGCTTACTTCAAAGCAAAAGAAAAGATTTGACAAATAGTGCATTTGCGATTATAATTTTTGAGCATGTATCCGCACAAAACAGGTTTTAAGCGCGCTGCGCACCTGGTTTTGGCGAGGTTGGATAGAGGAGGTAAACTTAATGTACGCAGTGATTAAAACAGGCGGCAAGCAATATCGCGTCAGCGAAGGCGATGTGATTCAGGTGGAAAAAATAACCAGAGACAACGGCAACGATGAAATTGACATCAAAGAAGTGCTGATGGTTGTTGACGGGGACAATGTAACTTGCGGCAATCCCTACGTTGAAGGTGCAAAGGTTGTGGCCAAAGCGCTTGAAGACGGACGAAGCGAAAAAATCATCGTCTTCAAGTATAAGCGCAAAAAAGATTACAGACGCAAGCAAGGTCACAGACAACCCTTTACAAAGTTGGAAATTTCGAAAATCGAACTCAATTAAACAATGATTGCCATTAATATTTTGCATGATCAAGCACACCATGTTTTAGGCGCAAAAATACGCGGACACGCCGGCAAGGCAACTTACGGATCCGATGTTATTTGCAGTGCAGTGTCCGTTTTGGCACTATCGACGATAAACGGACTGGAGCATGTGGCACATGCAAAAATTGAAAAAAGTGTCGGCGAAGGAGATATTTATTTTCGACTTGCCGCGCAAAACGATGAAAATGCCATGGCGGCGTCGCAAATATTGCTGCAGAGTTTTGCAAACGCAATACAAAACATTGCGGAAGAAAATGCAGAGTATGTGACGGCGGCCTATGAGGAGGTAAAAAAATGATTCGATTGAATATCAGCAACCTGCAATTGTTGGCACATAAAAAAGGTGTGGGCAGTTCCAGAAACGGAAGAGACAGTGAATCCAAACGACTTGGCGCAAAGCGCGCAGATGGTCAGTTTGTGTTGTCGGGCAACATCTTGGTTCGCCAACGCGGAACAAAAATACACCCCGGTAACAACGTAGGCAGAGGAACAGATGACACACTCTTTGCGTTGGTGGATGGTGTGGTGCGATTTGAGCGCAAAGACAAAAGTCGCAAGCAAGTCAGTGTGTATCCGAGAGTCTAAGACGGATACAAAATAACATTTGATTCTATGCAAGGGCGTTAAAGAGCATCTTACGGCCCGGCACTTTACGGGGTGTCGGGCTTGTGCTATATTTTGAAGAAAAAAAAGTAAAGCAGGCAAAAATTATGTTTGTGGATTATGTAAAAATTGCAATAAAGGCAGGCAAGGGCGGCGATGGCAGCATGGCTTTTCGCAGGGAAAAATATGTGCCCGACGGCGGGCCTGCAGGTGGAGACGGCGGCAAGGGTGGTGACGTGATATTTGTGGCGGACAAGAGCCTCAACACCCTTCTTAAGTTTCGCTATAAAAAAGAATATAAAGCGGAAAACGGTGAAAACGGACAAGGAAACAACAAATCCGGAAAAAGCGGAAAAAATTTATTAATTACCGTACCTGTGGGAACCATCATCAAAGAGCGCCACTCCAATAAGGTTTTGAGTGATTTGGTAGAAGAAGGACAACAAGCAGTTACGGCAAAGGGCGGCAAGGGCGGCAAGGGCAATCAGCACTTTGCCACCTCCATAAGACAGGCGCCCCGTTTTGCGGAGCCCGGGCAAAAGGGCGAAGAAATAGAATTGATATTGGAATTAAAAATGTTGGCCGATGTGGGTTTGGTGGGCTTTCCCAATGTCGGAAAATCGACTTTTTTGTCTAAGGTCACCAATGCACTGCCCAAAATTGCAAATTATC
>ENA-UOOM01002438-UOOM01002438.1-fermentation-metagenome-genome-assembly--contig:-NODE-2438-length-15378-cov-3.370228_pt1 | contig 15378 bp, 14 predicted proteins | sample MGYA00245781_ERZ724031 | MGnify/ENA primary metagenome ERZ724031 (study PRJEB28704, sample SAMN03018317) | fermentation metagenome | biome: anthropogenic terrestrial biome; feature: soil; material... | reverse complement strand
GCAGCGCCTTCCCCTGGGTCGACGCGCTTCTCCGCGGCGTTCTCCGTCAGAACGTGCCGGCCAGACGGTAGGCGTGGCGGTGCACCGCCTGGTCGATGGTGTAGGCCATCCCCTCGGCCACGTCGTAGAAGCTCTCCGACGACTGCCCCGCCATATGGCGGCGGACGGCCTCCTTCAGCTGGCCGTAGAAGTACGCCATGAAGACCTCGATGGCCTTCTCGTTCACGCCGCCCTTCGTCGCGTGGTTGCGCGTGGACTCCTCGAGCTCGGCTCGGGTGGCCAGCTGCACGGTGCACAGCAGGGACTCGAAGTTGGCGCCGTGGAAGTCGCGGGCGAGCGCCTCGTCGCACCCCATGTCCAGGATGTACCGGAGGATGCCCTTGTACCAGGCCATGGTCACGCTCCCGATGAAATCCCCTATTTTCTCGGGGACATCCCGCGTGGAGCTCGCGCAGACGCCGTCCCCCGAGAGCCCCATGGCCCTCCGGTAGGAGGCGCGCATGGCGCTGCCCACGTCCGACGTCGTGACCGGGCAGCCAAGCTCCTGAAGCGCCTCGGAGACGGCGTAGCTGATCTCGAAGCACGTGTGGGCGGTATTCTTGCTGGACAGAGCGTAGAGCGACTGGTCGTGCGGCAGGAGGAACGTCCGCCCGAAGAGGTTCGAGAGGTCGATGGCGCGCTGCCGCCGCTCCGGGGGGAAGGGGTCGCCGGGCGTGAAGACCAGAAAGCTCGCCCCGTACTTTTCGAGAGAAACCCCTCCCACCGTCTCCATCATGCTCGGAAGGAACTTGACGCAGTGGATGTCCCCCCCGAGACGGGTGTAGTAGTACTGCGGGTCCGGAACGGGGCCGAAGGTGTAGATGTCCGGAAGGGGGATGCCCTCCCGCCGCACCTCGGAGAAGTAGGGCACGAGGGCCGATGAGATGATGCCGGGGATCTGCGGCGGAGGCGGGCACATGACGACGATGTCCGGCCGTCTCTCTCGGAGGACTTCGAGGGTGTTGTCCACGGTGATGGCGAAGGGGTATCGGGAGCGCAGCGCGTCGAGATCCTTGTCCGTTGCCTTGATCACGGCGACGTTCGTCGCGACGCGGTCGCCCAGAAGCATCTCGTACCCGGGATACAGGAACCCTCCGATGAAGCCCATTCCGACGACGACGATATTCTTTGTCTCCAACACGCCTCTCACCTCAGTCGGGAGCACGAAAGGGCCTTCCCGTTCACCCGCAGAACGAAGCCCCCGGCGGGAGAAACGGCGGGCGCATGCCCTCCCTTTCGCTACTCCATCATCATTGATGAACCTTCGTAGTATATAACGAACGGCTTCACTGCGCCAACGCGTCGATCTGCCCGCCTCCGCAGGGAGCGCAGAGGGGCCGCACCGGGGTGTCACCGGACGAACCACGGGCCGCCCTTTAGCTCCGCTTTGTCTTGGGGTGTGCCGCCAGCAGGTAGTCCTTCAGCACCACCACGTGGTTGCGCTCCTCGTCCTTCGCGGCGGTGAGCAGGGTGATCCTGCCCTTCTCAGCCTCGGACCGGAGCGTTTCCATGTCCGAACCCGCCATGGCAAGCTCGGCGAGGTAGTGCTTCCTGAACTCGTCGAAGCGCTCCTTGTCCTTGTGGAACCACGTCCGAAGCTCCGTGCTCGGCGTGACGCCCTTGAGCCAGAGGTCGGCGGCGAGCCGCTCCTTCGATATGCCCCGGGGCCACAGGCGGTCCACGAAAATACGGGTGCCGTCGTCGGGGGAGGGAGCGTCATAGACCCGCTTGATCCGAATGTCCATTCTGTTTTCCTCCATGGTTGTCGAACCACTCCACGATCTCCCGCAGGCGGGCCAGGCGGTTTTTCGGCCTGCCCGACCGGCTGAGCTCGTGGTTCTCGCCTCTGAAGAGGCACAGACGGCTCTCCACGCCCAGGACCTTCATGGCGGTGAACATCTGAAAGGCCTGGTCCATCTCGCACCGGTAGTCCTCCGTGGACTGGAGGAGCAGAAGCGGCGTCCTCGCCTGGGGTGCGTACCGGAGGGGCGAGTCCCTCCAGGGCATGTCGCTCTCCCAGGGTCTGCCGCCGTGCTGGTCCTGAACGTAGTAGTACCCGATGTCGCTGCTGCCGAACTTGGAGGCCCAGTTGCTGATGCTCCGCTGGGCCGCGGCGGCCCGGAACCGGTCCGTACGGGTGACCATCCAGTTCGTCATGTACCCTCCGTAGGAGCCCCCCGTGACGAAGAGCCGATGGGGGTCCACGAAGGGCAGGCGCTCCACGCACCAGTCCGTGAAGGCCGTGAGGTCGTTGTAGTCCTTCGCGCCGTACTGTCCCCGGATGTCGGAGAAGGCCTCGCCCCGTCCGTCGCTGCCCCGCGGGTTCGTGTAGAGCACGGCGTACCCCCGGGCGGCCCAGCACTGCATCTCGTGGAAGTACCCGTCGCCGAAGGCGGCCTTGGGCCCGCCGTGGATGTGCAGGATCGCGGGGTACGTCCTCCCCTCCTCGTACCCGACGGGTCTCATGACCCACCCGTCGAGGAGCAACCCCTCGCCGTTGTCCACCTGGACGTGCTCGGGCACCGAGAGGTCGAACTCCCCGGCGACGGCGCCGTTGAAGTCCGTGAGCTGCCGCTCCTCGTCCCCGTCGACGAGGTAGAGCTCCTGAAGCTGCAACCCTTGGAACCCCACGACGGCGATCCTGTCGCCCCGGACAGCCCAGTTGTCCACGGTGGACAGGTTCGTGCGCTGCCGCACCGCCCCGCCGGAGCGCTCGTACAGATTGCTCCGATACCCCTCCGTCGCACAGTGGAGCACGGAGTCGCCGAGGACGGCGAACTGCCCCGCCTGATCGGCCAGGCCGTACCGGCAATCGGACGACGTGGCGTTTTGGAGGCTCGAGTCCAGGTCGGGCGTCAGACAGTCGAGGGAGCGGTCCTTCAGGACGTGGAACCGCACGTTCTGATTGGCGCCGCCCGCGGCCCTGTCGCACCCCACGGTGAGCACACCGTCGCGGAAGTACTCCGCCGCCTTGAAGCTGAAGGCGAGCCCCTCGCTGAGGCACGTCACGGCTCCGGAGGCGAGGTCGAGCTCGTACACATGGTTGTGGAGCGGTTTGACATCCCGGTACTCCGTCCCGACGAGAAGCACCCTCCCCCCGTCGGGGGCGAGGGTGTGGCGCTCCACCTCCATGGCCTCCGGAGTGAGGCGCGTGAAGGCTCCCGTGGCGCCGTCGAAGAGGCCGAGCCCCGTCCGCCGCTGCCCCACGAACCCCTGGCCGTTGGCCATGAAGGGGAGCTGCTCGAAGACGAAGTAGTCCGCCCCCTCGGGGTTGTGGGCGGGCGGCTCCCAGACGGCCGTCAGAAGGTACCGGGCGCCGCCGATGGGCGTGACGGCACTGCACTTCTGCGGGACGGAGAAGAGCGCGCGGGCCTCGCCGCCGTCCAGAGCCAGGGAATAGAAGGACGTGCCCTCCCCCCCTTCGCCCCGGCGGGAGGCGAAGACCAGGGATGCTCCGCCGTCGTCCCAGGCGAAGAACTGCTCCTCATCGGACGACGTGAGCCGCCGGTTTCTCCCGGCCGTCAGATCGCAGACCCAGATGTTCGAATCGTAGCCGTTCTTCTCACGGTTCGCCCGGTGGACCATGTAGGCGATCTTCGACCCGTCGGGCGAGAAGGCCGGTCGGGCGAGAAAGTGAAAGCGCAGCAGATCGTCGTGTCGGACGGGACGTTTCATGTGAAACCTCCTTGTGGGATTCCTGTGGTCCTCTCCATTATAGGCGTCCGCGGGCGAAAAAGATGCGCCGATCTCGCACCCGGCCCTGCAGGTCTACGGGGTGCCTCTCCGCCGAACGGCCTTGTCCGACGGCCAGAGGGCGATGCCGGAGAACCCGTAGAACCACCCCGTGAGGGCCGCGAGGTAGCAAAGGAAGGCCCAGGGGAGGTACGAGACCACGGGCACGCCGAGCAGGGAGGACATGTAGAACCCCGCCGCCGACCAGGGGACGAGGGGGATCACGGCGGTCCCCGAGTCGTCGAGGGTCCGGGAGAGCACCCGCCGGGAGATGTTCATTCTGTCCGCCACCGGGGCGTACATGGTGCCGGGGATGATGGAGCAAAGGTAGGTGTTTCCCGTGAGGAGAGCGACGAGGATGCCGCTCAGGGAGACGGAGAGGACGAACCGCCCCCTGCTCGCCCCAATGAAGCGCTCCGTCAGGAGCTCGCTGACCCGGCGGAAGGTCCCCGTCACCTCGAGCTGTCCTGCGAAGACGTAGGCCATGCAGACCACGACCACCACGCCGGTGAGGACGATGAACCCGCCGCGCCCCATAAGCTCGTCCACGGCCGGGACGCCCGTCGTGATCTTCGGCCCCGTCGCCATGGCCCCGAGGATCTCCAGCGGGCCGTAGCCCTGCATCACGGCGAAGGGCACGGCCGAGGCGATGGCGAGCCACAGGACGGCCATGGGGGCAACCCGCCGCCACGACAGGACCAGGAGCAGGGCCGGCGGCAACAACAGCGCGGGGCTCAGGGTGAAGGTTCCGCCAAGCCCCTCGAGGAGCTGCCTCGAGGCCGCCGGGTCGATGACGCCCTGAGCCCGCCACCCCAGGGCCCCGTTGAGCGCCAGGCTGACGAAAAACCCCGGCAGGGTCGTCCAGAGCATGGACCGGATGTGATCCACCACGGAGACCCCCGCCACGGCGGCAGTGAGGATCGTGCTGTCGGACACGGGGCTGATCTTGTCGCCGAAGTAGGAGCCGCCCACGATGGCCCCGGCGGCCACGGCCGGGTCGATGCCGAGCCCCGAGGCGATGCCCGACAGGGCGATCCCGAAGGTCCCGACGGTGCCCCAGGACGTCCCCGTCACGAGGGACGCGGCGCAGCAGACGAGGAAGGACGAGACCAGAAAGGTCCCGGGCGTGAGGATCGAGAGGCCGAGGTGGATCACGTAGGGGATGGTGCCGGACAGAGTCCAGGTCGCGATGAGGGGGCCCACGCTCACGAGGATCGCCATGGCCCCCGAGGCGCGGGCGATCATGGAGAAGACGCCCCGGCCGAAGAGGTCCCTCAGGCCATAGCCGTAGACGAACGTGTAGACGACCGTCGTGTAGACGCCCCCCGCGGCGAGAAGCACGCCCACGTTGACGGGGAGAAGGGCGCCGCCCAAGGTCAGGATGGCCAGAACGCCGCCCAGGACGAAGAGCGCCCCTCCGAGGGAGATGTCCTTCGGCACCCGCTCCGCCGTCACGTGGCTAGCCGCCTCCGCCCCGCCCGGAAGAGGCCCGCGTCGCCGGAGGGGTACACCGTCTGAACGAAGCTCGCAGTGTCAGCCATTCGTCCGATCGCCGCCGCGGGGCGGGCGGCAAGACGGCGGGGCGCCGCGGAGCAGAGGGCGGGAACAGGGGTGCACCATGCAGTGGGCGCGATGACATCCACCTCCTTCAGGTGCTCCAACGGTACCACGCCCGGACGGGGAAGAAAAGGGCCCCTCCGCGCCGACGGGGCCTTTTGGGGCTATACTGATCCCGGCAGGGGGGACGACGATGAAGCGAAACAGGGGAATCATAGCGACCGATGGGGCGGACATCCCCTTCACGGTGACCTACTCGCCGAGGAGGACCGTCCAGATCGCCGTGGCGGCCGACGGATCGGTCTCCGTCCGGGCGCCCTCTGGCGCGTCCTTCGCCGACGTGGAGGCCATAGTCCTCCGACGGACGGAGTGGATCGCCCGAAAGGTCGCGGCCTTTCGCGAACGGGCTCTGGCCCACCCAGCCCCCGTCTACTGCGATGGAGAGCGGCACCTCTTCCTCGGGCAGGCGTACCCCTTGCGCTTCGAAGCCGCGAAACGGGGCGGCGTCCTCCTTCGGGACGGGACCTTCGTCGTCATGGGCGGCGGGCTGTCGCCCGACGATGTTCGCACCCTGCTGCGAAGATGGTACGCTGCTCAGGCTCCATGGGTCTTCCGGGAGAGCTTCGACCGCTGCTGGCCGTCCTTCGTCCCCTTCGGGAGGAGCGAGCCCGCGCTCCGGCACCGGTTCATGACAAGCCGCTGGGGCAGCTGGTCCGCCAGGGGCGCCATCACCATGAACACCCACCTCGTGCAGGTCGCACCGGCGCTGATCGACTCCGTCATGGCCCACGAGCTCTGCCACATGATCCACCCGAACCACGGACGGGCGTTCTACGACGTCCTCGGCGCGGTCCTCCCCGACTGGCGCGAGCATCGGCGACGCCTGAACGGCCTGCCGGTCATCCGGTGACGAGCCCTCCGCCCGCGCGCGTTCCTCCCCTCCGCCGTCGGATCAGAGCCACATCTTTTCGTCGAAGGCCTCCCTCTTGGGCGCCGATTGGCCGTCTCCATCGCCGAGCAGCCCGTTCGCCCGCAGAACACCCAGCAGGCGCTCCGCTCCGCCCTTTTCGAGGGAGTTCAGCCACACGGAGAAGAGCTTTCGCCCCCCGGGCCCCCGAACAGTAAGGTAGGGGCCCGTGTTGACCCTGAAGGTGAGGAGGCTCCCGAGCATCTTCAGCAGCCCGGGGAGAAGGGAGACGAGCGACTTCGTCCCCTCGGGGAGGGGGAGCCCCTGGCGATCCTTCACCGTGACGGACGTGACGTCCTTCATTGGAGTGACGCCGCTCCCGCCGAGACGGCGCCATCGCAGCGCCCCCTCCTCCGGGACGACCTCGAAGGAGGCGTACCCCGCCGAGAGGAGGAAGAAGAAGAACAGAAAAAAGCCGGGGATCAGAAACGGCAGGGTCGTTCCGAGGTTGCTCCGCGCGAAGGGGGACTCGGGCCCGCTGAGAGCGGCGACGAGGACGGGGGGAAAGTAGAAACCCACGAGGGTGTAGTAGATGATGAGATCGGGCACAAGCATACAGGACGTGCGGTCGTACCGGATGCCGCGGGGGTCCTTTCGTTTCGCCGGAAGGAAGAAGTACGTCCCTCCGGCGAGCAGGACGGGGATCCAGCTCCACCGCCGCAGAGGCATGGAGATCGTCGAGGGAAGGCCCCGTGAGGCGTTCCACGACAGCGGCGTCACTGAAAAGGAGCTCCTTCCGTCCTTCGCAGCGGCCCAGTGCACCGTGCCGGGGGTCCGGCCGTCCGCCGGAAGAGAAAGGTCCTCGAGACGGGCATAGCGCACGCCGTCATGCTCCGGCAGCGTCGGATAGAGCCTCTCGACCGCGCCGGCGGCCTCAGGGGCGAGGAGGGGCGCCTCCGCCGGAGAGCTCTCTCTCCGCTCCACAGCGGCGAAGGGGCCGGGGGACGCCAAGAAGGCCGAGATGCCCGCATACAGGAGAATAAGGGTCGCGGTGCGGCGAAGAAATTCCCACATGATATCGTCCCCCGAAAGGACAGGTCGTGTTGCTCGAACGAGTGTATTATACTCTGTGCATATCGACATGTATCGCTCCGGCCATCACGCAAAACGAAGGGGGTTCGTTCGATGAGACGAGGTATTCTGTACGGCGCGCTGTTCGCGCTGCTTTTCGCCTGCGGTGGGGCGTCCGCCGCCGCGGAGGACGTGGAGCATCTCAGGCCGATCGTCTTCCAGAGGGACGACGGCATCTGCCTCGGCGACACGCTGGGCTGGGAGCCGAAGACCGTGGCGAGTGGGTACGACGCCGAGATCTCCCCCGACGGGGCCTTCGTGGCCTTCACCGCCTCGGACGACAAGGGGGACGGGCGGTACATCGCCGTTCTGGACATCCCGTCGGGGAGCGTGACCCGTCTCACCTCCGTGCCGGGAGACAACAGCTACGGCCCCCGGTGGTCCCCCGACGGAGAGGTCCTGCTCTTCAACCACTGGGACGAAAAACAGGACGACTGGCGCTTCGCCGTGGTGTCGAAGAACGGCAAGGGCTTCCGCGTCCTCGCGCCGAAGCTGTACGGCATCTACTCCCCCTTCTGGTCCGCCGACGGGACCTCGGTCTACGGCCACGACCTCGAGACCTTCTACCGTATCGCCGCGGACACAGGCAAGGTCATGGAGCGTAAAAAGCTGACCGATGTCCTGGGCAGCGAGGCCGACCCCTCCAGCGCCGTCCACTTCTCCGTCTCTTCCGACGGAACGCAGTGGCTCTTCGACGCCACGGTAGCGAACAGGACAACCTGGCTTCAGACGGAGGACGGCTCCTTCGGCGCCCTCTTCCTCTACCGCCCGGGCGACGGGACCGTCCGGCGCCTCACCGACGACACCGTCTCGGCCAGCCACCCGTCGTGGCTGCCTGAGAGGGGCGGATATCTCTTCGCCGGGATCATGGAAGAGCGGAGCAAGAACATCGCCCCGGGGATGCAGACCTCCTTCATCATCCAGCGATCCCTGGAGGACGACGGACAGAGCGTCCTCTTCGAAAACGGCTCCTGGCCCTCCGCCGCCGTGCGGTAGAATCGGAAAGACAAAGAGCCCCGCTCATTGTGAGCGGGGCTCTTCGCATCCTCCACATCAGATCATCTACGCGAGGGGACTAAAACCTGCAATTCCGAGACGGAGAGCTGCCGGTTCCCGAGAGTTTGATCAAGACTTTCGCCCGTGCTCGAACCCCTGTTCGAAGGTCCCCTTCACCAGGACCTTGCCGCTCTCCATGAGGGACCGCCCCTTGGCGACCTATGCAAACAATATATTGTACGTTCTCGAACGACCATGAGAAAAAACGAAGTTCTGTCGAAGAGCCTCGATAAAACCAGTTGCAACTCGCTTCATGACGGAAGGCAGCGAGAGTTCGACAAAAAGAAACCTCCCGCTGCCTTCCGTGTTCGAAGCCTCTCCTCGAGGGAAAATCCGAAATACCGCTTTTAAGAAATCGTTGATTTTGTATTGCACAGCATGTATCGAAGCAATTTATTTGAGCTTGCTGATATCTGACCCCGTGAGCTTGAAGACCGTTCCGACGAAGGCGACAACCCTTAGGGGAACGGACTGGAGAATTTACGAGGCATCAAAATACAACGCCAGTCTCAACGAGTACAAAGCAGCCGGTGCTTTGTAACAAAAATATCAAGAGACTCCCCGATTGAAGGGAGTCTCTTGATATTTGACTGCCATCAAGTCGAATTTATCATACTTTTGTTTGAAGGCTGTGGTACTTGAACTCTTTTCTCGCGTCCGCAAGACGCATTCCTTTCTCGACGGCGGAACGTATTTTTTCCTCTGCAGCCTCTATTTCTAGAGCAGTAGCTAAAACTTTTTCTTCGAACTCCTGAGGAATGACCACAACTCCGTCAGCATCCCCCACAACGATATCGTTCGGTCGCACTCTTACCGTGGCAAGATTCACATGGCAGCCTATCCCGTCGACCTGTACTCGGTCCTTTCCGGTGCGCATGTAACGCCCCACGCTGAATATAGGATAATTCAACTCAAGGCTCCGATTGGTGTCCCGGCACACTCCATCAATTACCGTACCTGCGATACCCCGCCTTTTTGCCACGCTCGTAAGAATGTCTCCCCAAACTGTGCAGTCGACTCGACCTTGGTTATCAAGTATCACGACCCCTCCCTCCGGTACATCGTCGATGAAATCTCCAACGGTACCTTTGACAATATCCACAGGGCCGTATTTGACGGTAAAAGCTCGTCCCGTAATTTTCCATGCCGGATTGAATGATCTTATCCCCAGGCACTGTCCGGTCAGGCCATTTCTATCCAAGGCATCCGATATAGTGGATGTATCAATCTTGTGAAACTGCTCTACGATCCTTTCCATAATTCAGCGCTCCTTTTCTGGTTTTAATTCCGTCGATTTCGCACCCGTTTTAGCGAGGAGATTGCTATCAAGACTTAATATTCGGATATTTCCAATCGTTATCTTCCTACCGACATCATTTCATCATGTTAGGCAGGTACAGAATGATCCCTGGGAAAAAATTCAACGCCACAACAACGATTATCATCGCAATAACCAACGGCATGACTTCCTTCACTAACTGTTCAAGTTTGATATTGCCGATGTCGCAGGCTATGAAAAGGCACATTCCCACAGGGGGTGTATTATGTCCTATGGCCAGAGAGATCACCATGATGATGCCGAAGAACAGCGGATCTATCCCAAGGCTCGTAATGATAGGGTAGAAGATAGGCGCCATGAGTACCATTGCAGCGGTATTGTTAAGAAATGTCCCTATGATGAGCAGAATCAGCACCATGATGAGTTGAACTACTATGGCGTTTTGCGATATCCCAAGGATGGAGTTCGCGATGTTCTGGGGAATCTGCTCACTCACAAGGACGAAGGTGAGTACCTCGGCGGTGATCATGAGGTACATGACGATGGCCGTGGATTTCGCGGATTTCAGGATGAGCTTGGGGAGATCTTTAAACGTAAGTTCGCGATGGACAAAAAGCCCGACCATCAAACCATAGACGACGGCAACCGCAGCGGATTCCGTGGGCGTGAAAACACCTGCGTAGATTCCTCCCAGAATAAGCACCGGCATAAAGATAGCAAACACTGCTTCCTTGCAGTATTTTCCGATCATTTTCAGAGAGGCCTCTTCGTCACCCCGATATCCCCGCTTCACTGAAATAAAATATTCCACAATCATGAGGGCAATGCAGATAATGATGCCAGGAATGATACCGCCTAAGAAAAGTCCTCCGATAGAGACCCCCGTTGATACCCCATACAGAACCATAGTGATGCTAGGTGGGATGATGAGTCCGATTGTCCCTGAAGCGGCAACAACTGCCCCAGCGAAATTTTTATCGTAACCTTTTTCAACCATGGGTTTTAACATAACCCCACCTATAGCTGCAGTCGTGGCAGGGGCTGAACCTGAGAGAGCTCCGAAAAATGTTGAAGCCACAGTCGCTACCAGAGCAAGCCCCCCGTTCATTCTGCCAAAAAAAGCGCCCGCGAGGTTCACAAGTCTTCGGGATACGCCCCCTTCGCTCATGATGTTTCCTGCAAGTATAAAGAAAGGGACGGCCATGAGAGCAAAGGAATTACCGGCGTTAAACATGTTCTGCACCAGAGCTCCGATGTCAATAGTGCCGGTTAGGACCACTGCAAACATGCATGAAAGGCCGAGAGCAACTATTATCGGCACACCGAGAATAAGAAATCCGATGAAAAAAATCGTCAGCAGGATGCTCATTGTTTGATCTCCTTAAGCTGAGCAACAGACTTGAGAATGACTTCAAGAAGCATGAAGAGAGAGAGAAAGCTTGCCACCGGCACTATCATGAAGATATATCCCATCTTCAGCCATTCCATGGAAGGGGAGACCACTTCAAAATCAATGATCTGAAGGGCCATTGGGTACGAATAATAAACCACGAGCACCAGAAACAGGAAAGAAAAGAGATGGGCGGTGATGACGGCAATCTGCCTTAGAAAACGATTCTTTATAGCGTCGACAAACAATGACATGTTAATATGCCTCGATTCACGATACAGAAGTACTGCTCCGAAAAAGAACACTCCGGAAAATAGGTACCCGGCTAGTTCCTCAGACCAGGAAAGGGGTTTTTGAAGAACGTACCGGAAAAACACCTGCATAACGACGAAAACAACCATTCCCGTCATCAAGAGAGTTATAAGTACCTCGAGCATCCTGCTCATCTTATCGTTGACATAGGTCAGCATCTTGAGCATAAGGTGATAAACCTCCATTTGACAAGGTTCAGATAACATTCAGGCGATCCGGGAATTTCTTGCGCTGAAAGGAGACCCCGGATCGCCGAACGCTTCTGAGGAAACCTTTACTTTCTTCCAGTTGCTGTAAGAATTTTATCCAGCATGTCACCGTACTTGGAGTTGTATTTTTCATATACAGAGGCCACTGCCTGCCTGAAAGGTTCTTTGTCAGGTCTGGTAAAGACGACACCCTGCGCCTCACACTGTTTTATTTCCTCGGCATCAAGGCTCTTCTGATTATCATAGGAAAATCTGCTCACCTTCTTCGCCTGCTCGATGAAGATGGCCTGATCTGCAGGAGGAATGGAATTCCAGAGCTTTTTGGACATGATGAGCACACCTGGCATGTACATGTACCCGACAAGTGCGGATGTCTTGGTCAACTCATAGTACTTTTGGGTGATCATATGAGTGAGGGTTCCCTCACAACCGTCTATTGTCCCAAGCTGCCATGCGGAATAGACATCGTTGAATCCCATAGGGACTGCGCTCGCACCCATTGCATTGATCGTGTCGATCATCTCTGCAGAGTTCACAACCCGGAGCTTCATGCCCTTCAGATCATCGGGGTGGTTGACCGGTCGAGGAGGGAAAAGATGACGAAATCCGCTCTCAAACCAGCCGATAACAATAAGATTCCTGGAGGCAAGGCTGTCCGCGAATTCATTTCCGACAGCTCCATGCAGGACCGCGTAGGCTTCCTCGGAGTCGTTGAAGAGGAAGGGAAGGTTGAGTACACCTATCTTAGGACTGTAAGACGTTAGGAGCGACCCGGTGGCCATGACCATATCCCTGGTTCCGAGTTGGCATCCTTCGATAAGTTGGTTTTGCTTACCATACAGGTCTGAATGGTATACCTCAAGTTGGTAGCGGTTATCTGTTGCTTCGGCGATCTGCTTGCCCCACATTTCAAGGTAGATTTGGTACGGGAACTGAGCGTTTCCGCTGTGCCCGACCTTAATCACCTTGGGAGCGGCAAAAGCAGACGCTGCGGAAAGGAGAACGCAAAGTGCAATAGCGAAACCTAACAATTTTTTGTTTATCACAGGTATTTCCTCCTTTTTCTCCGGAAGTTTTTATTTCCTGTGCACGGGATAGCACATTAGACCTCTTTCAACCACAACCGAGCTTACTTCATGGTATCGACCCTGTTCACAATCATGCCGAGGGTTTCAGGTGCTCCATCGAGCTTCAGCAGGCTGTACAATTGTTCCCCCCTTCCCATTCGCTCCCTCAGCTCCTTTTCCTTTTGCACAACACCAAGACTTTTCTCCAGTATCTCTTTCGCTTGCGCTGAAGGAACGACCACAACACCGTCGGCGTCTCCCACTACAAGATCCCCGGGAAGTACGGGCACTCCTCCACACGAAATGGGAATGTTGACAGACCCAGGAGATGCTTTGAATCCACCCTGAGGCGATATTGCACGAGCGAAAACCGGGAAATCGGAAGCGGCAAGCTCCTGACAGTCGCGCACTCCCCCATCCAATATGATGCCTCCTAATTTTTTTTGACGGGCCATCTGGTTCATTAGCCCTCCCCACAATCCCGTGTCGCATATCCCACCGGCGTCTATAACCAAGACGTCCCCCGGACGCGCCATATTGAGCGCCACATGGATGGCCAAGTTATCGGCACGGTAGGTCTGGACCGTCAGCGCAGGACCACAGATCCTCATGTCGTGATTCATCGGCTTGATCATCCAGGACATGCACCCGAACCGGCCGCGGGCGTCACCAATGTTCGCGACGGGAATGTTCCTGTACCCGTCAATAATTTCTTGTGGCATCAAATCACAGCATGGGTTTACAATGAACAAGCGAGTCACCTCTGTGTCGCAAACAAAAAATATTGTTTGAGTTTTCGAGCGTATGCGATCTCATTTTTGTACTATACTGCAAAATATTTATATCGTAAAACAAAGAATTCCGTTATATAATATTTGTAATTTCGATATTATGGAGTTCTTTTTCGAGAGGAACACAGCATGCGGCCTATGGGGACAGACACGTTTCTTGCCATTATCGAAAATGGGAGTCTAAGCAGGGCAGCGGAGCAGCTGAAAATCACCCAGTCTACAGTAAGCCTCAGGCTTAAAAACCTTGAGGAAGAACTGGGCTGCACACTCATCGACCGGCGTCGTGGCGAACGTACCATAGAACTGACGCCGGCAGGAAAGATATATCTCCGCTTTGCGGAACAGATTCGTGACATTTCTCAGGATATGAACGCGGACGAACACAGCGGAGGGTCACTGAAAATCGGGGGAGTGGACAGCGCCAATGTGTTCCTTCTTCCTCCCGTCGTTCGATCGTTAACAACCCATACTCCGTCTGTAAAAGTCATACTTGGTACTCATCAAAGCTGGCAGATCCAGGACCTGATAGAACGGAGACAGTTGGATGCAGGGTTTGCCATCACGGTCCAGCGTTCACCAAATATCGTCGTCCAGCCCTTGATTCGCGAGGAATATTTTCTGATGCGTCTTCATAGGAAGGGAGAGCGAAGTGACAGCGTGATCGACGCCAAAACACTCGACTCTCTCGAAGAACTGCACATCAATTGGGGCAGCGATTATATGCTGTGGCATGATCAGATCTGGAATCCCCTTGAAACACGGTACATTCAGTTGGATACCATTGCCTGTATAACGCGCATGCTTTTTTCACCGAAACAATGGGCAATCGTGACCGCCTCAGTCAAAGAGTTTTTCGGTGAAGAATACCTGTTCCAACGTCTTGATCCCCCGCCACCCCCACGACCAATGTACTTCCTGACGCACCGTCACCCTCGCCTGAGCGCGGTAAAAGGGTTGAGAATTCTCGGTGAAATCATTACCGATTTTTTCCCAGAAGAGGACTGATTTGAAAACATCGGACACGCTGGTGTTGCACATCTAAGGCACCCCAGGAATCTCTGTCGAAGCATCGTACAATCGACAGAAAAAAATGGCGTCTCTTCGCCAGCGTTGACTTCTAACGTTCTTCCGACGTTTCGAAGGTCCCTTTCACCAGGACCTTACCGCTCTCCATGAGGAGCCGCCCCTTGGCGACCGTGGTGCGGAGGCGGAAATCCCCGTCGAGGACGAGGAGGTCCCCGTCGCAGCCCGGGCGGAGCCGTCCCTTGCGGGGGAGCTTCAGGTGGTCCGCCACGTTGGAGGTTCCGAGGGCGATGACCGCCTCCCGTGGCAGGTCATCGGCGCGCAGAAGCTCCCCCAGGGTCTCCAGAACGGCGTCGATGGGGCCGATCCCCATGCCGGTCATCTCGCCCTTCGCGTCGAAGGTGGGCATGGAGCCGTTGCCGTCGGAGCTGAGGGTGATGTTCCCGGGCGGGACTCCCTCGGAGAGCAGGCGGTGTACCACGGCCCCGGTGACGAGGTCGGAGCCCTGCTTTCCCTTCGAGGCCGCCGTGATGTCGAGCAGGCCGCCTCTGCGGCCGAACTCCGCGGCCTGGTCCACGAGGCGGGTGTTTCGTGCAATGTGCGTCGGCGCGAACTGGGCGATGGGGATCTCCGTTCCCTCCAGAGCCTCCAGTATGGGGCCGAGCCCCGACGTCTCACCGCCCATGTGGACGCAGACGCACCCCGCCTTGCCGGAAAGAATACCCCCGAGACGCGCGTCCGAGGCGGCGCGGCGAAGCTCCTCCACCGTCGGGTGGGAGCCCCTGTGGTCCGAAAGTGCGACCTTCAGCCCGACGACCTTGTCGATGAGGCAGAGATCCCGCGTCACGCTCCCAATTGGCTGGCGTCATCTGCTTGAACCCGCTT
>ENA-UOOM01002436-UOOM01002436.1-fermentation-metagenome-genome-assembly--contig:-NODE-2436-length-15382-cov-6.998304_pt1 | contig 15382 bp, 17 predicted proteins | sample MGYA00245781_ERZ724031 | MGnify/ENA primary metagenome ERZ724031 (study PRJEB28704, sample SAMN03018317) | fermentation metagenome | biome: anthropogenic terrestrial biome; feature: soil; material... | reverse complement strand
TTGCCATTGCCGTTGCCGTTGCCACCGCGGTGGAGCGCCTCGGTAACCTTCTGCCGGGCGTTTTCATAGGCCGCGACCAGCTGCTGATCGGCTTCTTCCGGAAGAGCGCCGCGATCAAAGGAGTCGGTCGTGGCTTTTGAAGCCAGATTGCCTGCGCGATTAAACACCGCCAGCGCTGTCAGGAAATCTTCCGTACCGGATACGCGATCCAGAGCCGCGATTCTGGTATGAAAATCAAAGGGATCCAGCTCCCCGCCAGCCAAAACGGCATCTACGAGATCATAACGATAACCGTCCTCCGTGAGCTCGGAGCGCATGCGACCTCTAAAAAACTCCTCCAGCAAAGAGCATGTTGTGGAGCGGTCATTCTTAAACTGAACGTCCCCGCCATACAAATCATATGCCTGCTTGATCAATGGTGTCAGTGCGACACGAACCCCAGCCTCCTTGATAATAGCGATGACACCGAGGGCTGCACGCCGCAGCGCAAACGGATCCTGCGAGCCGCTGGGAATCGAGCCGATCCCAAAATAGCCTGTCAGCGAATCGATCTTATCCGCCAGGGCCAGCGCTCGACCGGCCACTGTTTCTGGCAAAGCTCCACCGGAGGAGTTGGGGCGGTACTGCTCACTAATGGCTTTGGCAACCGCCGGATCTTCCCCGTCGCTGATGGCGTAATGACCACCCATCACGCCCTGCAATTCCGTAAACTCAAAAACCATGTTCGTGACCAAATCCGACTTACTTAACAGCGCGGCTCGTTCAGCAGTGGCGCATTCCTGCGCCGAACCGCCGAGGACGCGGCAAATTGCCGGTGCCAGCCGTTGTAGCCGTTCAGCCTTGCAGCGCATCGTGCCCAGCTTTTCCTGAAACACTAGCGTTTCCAGACGCGGTAGACGGTCGACCAACTTGATTTTGCGGTCTTCCTCATAGAAGAAGGCGGCATCCGCCAGACGGGCGGCCAACACTTTTTCATTGCCGACCCGCACATTGCCCTGCTCATCCGCCAAACCGTTCCGGATGGTAATAAACAGCGGCAAAAGCGATCCATCAGCCTGATAAACCGGGAAATATTTTTGATGCAGACGCATCGGGGTAATAATCACTTCTACAGGCAGCTTCAGATACTCCGGATCAAATCCGCCCACGACTACCGAAGGATACTCGTTGATATCAGTGACCTCCCGGAAGAGCGCCTCATCATTTTCGTCAACATGTCCGCCTCTTTGGGCAGCCGCTTCCTGGACCAATTGCTTGATCGTCCGGTAGCGTTCCTCATGATTAAGGATGACATGCGCTTCCGACAGTAGCCGTTCATGTTGTGAAGCGTCCGGCACGCTAATTGGATCGGGATGCAAAAAACGCAGCCCATATGTCTGGCGATCGGCCTGAATCCCGGCCACTTCAAAATTAATGACTTGGTCGCCCAGTAACGCCACGATCCAGCGGATCGGCCGGGCCCATTTTATGTCATAACTCGCCCAACGCATCGCCTTTGGGAAGGAGAACGACAGCAGCAATTCGGGTAGTATCTCGGCCAGAACTTCCAGCGCAGACCGCCCACGTTCTTCGACCTTGGCGAAGACATACTCGCCGCCTTCATATGGGGCGCGGTACAATGACTCCGCCGAGACACCCTGACCGCGTGCAAAACCTAGCGCGGCTTTGGTAAAAGCACCTTGAGCGTCATAGGCCGCTTTGACTGGCGGACCCTTGACTTCTTTTTGCTGATCCGGCTGCATCGCACTGACCGTGGCCGACAGTACCAGTCTGCGGGGTGTGGCGGAGACCTCCACGCTTTGAGGCCGCAGACGGGCGGCGCTGAGCAACTGCTCCCCACGCTCCGCCATATGTCTCATGGCACCCGGTATAAAACGGGCTGGCAGTTCTTCGACACCGATTTCAAACAATAATTTTTTATTCAAGAATGTACTCCTCCCTGCAAAAGAGGATAACCGAGACTCTCACGATTAGCGATGTAGGCTGCTGCGCAAGCGCGGGCCAGGTTTCTGACGCGCAAAATGTAGGAAGCCCGCTCCGTAACCCCGATGGCCCCCCTGGCATCCAATTGATTAAAAGAATGAGAGCATTTTAAAACCCAGTCAAAGGCTGGCAGGACCAAACCGGCTTCCAGGACTCTCTTGGCTTCACTTTCGTACTGATCAAATAACTTGAAAAGCAAGGCAGCATCGGAGACCTCGAAATGATATTTCGACTGCTGGTATTCATTCTGATGAAATAAGTCACCGTATTTGATGCCGCGGGCCCATTCCAGATCGTAGACGCTGTCCACTCCCTGTAGATACATCGCCAGACGCTCGACCCCAAAGGTTATTTCGGCAGAAACCGGCCGTGCATCGACTCCCCCAACTTGCTGGAAATATGTAAATTGGGTGATTTCCATGCCATCCAGCCAGACTTCCCATCCGGTACCCCAGGCACCCAAGGTTGGTGACTCCCAGTTATCTTCGACAAAACGAATGTCATGCGCCAGCGGATCAATGCCAATCTCCTGCAAACTGGCCAGGTATTTGTCGATGATATCATCCGGAGAAGGTTTCATAATCACTTGATACTGATAGTAGGAAAAAAGACGATTGGGGTTCTCACCATAGCGTCCGTCGGCTGGGCGCCGGGAAGGTTGAACATAAGCCGCGTTCCAAGGTTCAGGTCCGAGGGCACGCAAAAAAGTATGCGGACTCATTGTTCCCGCACCCATTTCAATGTCATAAGGCTGCACGGCCAGACAACCCGCTGCGGACCAAAAATGTCCCAAACGAAAGATTAGTTCTTGAAGATTCAAACGCCGTTCCTCCCATCACGATGGCGCGACCAACGCCAACGCCGAAACCGATGCCAACAATCAAGTTCAAGCACTACAATGCCGACCAAGCATCATATGAGTCTGGCACTGACGTAAATTTCAAGTATGGCGGCAGCTAAAAGCAGCAAAATCATCAGCGGACTGAATCCCAAAATCTGCTTGGATACGCGACCAAGCGTTTCAGTTGGCCGCCCCAGGATGCCGCTCCATAATTCCTTGGCAATGCGCAGACCGAACATGCCACTAAGCAAAATGGCAGGTATCTCAAAAACGCCATGCGGTGCCAGCGCCGCCAGAAATCCGGCCAATCCAATACCCTCTGTCATAACCGGCGAAGATCCAAATAAGCCGATAAGGAAACCGTTCGCCAGTAACACGAGTGGAGGAATCAAACCGCCCAGGTAAGCTCCAACCAACATCATTATCATAACACGAGCATTGTTAAAAAAGATATATGCCGCACGGATGTATAGCGGCTTATTTCGCAAAGATTCCGCCATTTCACCTAGCGGCTGAATTAATTTTTCTAAAAGCGCCGCAGCGGTTTCCGGTATCAGTAGGCCCACCAAAACTCCGGCAACCAGACTGCCGAAAAACAGAACGCTTGCGACCAGCAGAAATAAACGGTGCTCTTTGATAATAGCATGCCAATATCGCAAGATCCTCAAACTGATTGCTCCTCACAAAAAAACCCCCGCCCAAATAGCATTAGTAATGCCAGGGACGAGAGTATTTCCCGCGGTTTCACCCTGATTGGCAAACAAGCCGTTGAACGCTATTTTCTTCACTGCAGTGAAGTATACCAAAAACTCCAACCGTTGTCAATGCAGCCAAACCCACTCGTGCGACCGCTGTCAATGCAGCAGCACATTGGGATCCTCCGCTGCAACCCGTGCATCCGAGACATTTATTTCGTCTAATAAATCTGTGACATCCGAAGCACTTGGAATCGGTTCAAGTTCGAGGCGGCACCCTCCGGCCAGCGCAGCTACAGCCCCTAGTAAGGTCAGTTTTGGAGCCAGCAACGCACCGACTATGCCAGCTGAGACTGGAACCTGGGCTACAACTTCCTGATTTTGCTTTACTAGAAGCCGGGTTGCCCGCCCTTTATCTATCCAGCCGGAAATAAGAGACTCAACCTTCTGCCAGCGTTCAGAGGCTGGCTCTTCAATAACACATTCATTTTCCAGAAGCGCCAAGGCATCAATAAGACTGCCTCCGGTTTTATCAAGGGCATTGCTGGCCGCTTCATAAGTTACCGGAATCCGCGCTCTGATTTGATCAATCATTTGCAGATGCAATTCTGTGTTGGTATTGTCCACCAAATCACCCCCGTCGGGGGATATTCTGCCCTTTGAGAGCACGATCCTATGCGCAAGAAGGACACAGGGGGACGGTTCTGCTGTGTCATTGACCAGCGCGACAGGACTGGGTGACAATGACACAGCAGAACCGTCCCCCTGTGTCCGCGTGTCACATATGTGCTTCGATCGAACGCAGGAAATCCAATGATTTCAACGGTTTTCCGGATTGTTCCGCTGCAAAACGTCGAATCCCGTTTTTGACTTCCAGGCGGGCGGTATCTGGCAGCTTGAGGACATTTAGTTTTCTCAGATCCCAGACCAATAGCATCCGCATGAACCCAACAGCGGCAGCAGATAACACTTCACCAGAAGCATTGGACTGTGTACAGGAACTGCAGAGTAGTCCTCCGGAGGAAGTCAGAAATGAACCAGCCCCGCCCTCAGCCATCGACTTGCCGCATCCACAGCAGCAGTCCAGGGCCGGACGATAGCCCAGCTGTGCCAGGAACCTCAACTCAAAGTAGATCGACAACAGTCCAGGATCATCAGTCGAATCAAGCATCAATAAAGATGCCAGAAAGAAGAGATAGACTTCTTCATTCGGATCCCGCTGCCCCATAAATTCATAAGCCAACTCGCACCAATACGTACCATAAGCCGTGCGCAGCAGGTCTTCCCGGATAGCGCTAAAAGTATTGACTATTTCTGCCTGACTGAGATTGTCGAGCGACTTCCCGCGAAAGATCATGGCCTGTATCTGCGTAAATGGCAGCGTCGCTCCGACCAGTCGGCTCCGAGGGCGCCGCGCTCCCCTGGCGACCGCTTCAATAACCCCTTCGGTACGCGTCAGTATGGTAAGGATGCGGTCGGCTTCCCCAAATGGCCTGACCCGCAGAATAATTCCTTCGGTGCGGTAAAGAGTCAACAACATCACCCTTTTTTGGCATATCGATCTCGTTCACTAAAGATGCAGCCGCAATAGGGCTGGAGATAGAGTCCAAGCTCGCGGGCGCGTTTTTGTCCTTCCCGGAAACCCGGTCGCAAATCCTGATCATAAAATGCAATACCATATTCCTGTGCCAGCTGATTGCCGATCCGACGAAGTGCTTCCTGATCCTGATAAGGACTGATCAGCAACGTCGTACCGAAGATTTCGTATCCTTTTTCGGCGGCTTCCTGAGCGGCGGGCCGCAGGCGCGTTTCATAACAGTATTGGCAACGATCCTCCAAGCGCTGTACTGCCCCCGTAAGGTAACCTTCTAAATCATATTCGTCGCGAACCGTCAGCGGCAGATTGGTGTTAGCGGCATGTTCTACAAGCGTATCAAGGCGCCGCCGGTATTCCTGATAAGGATGGATATTGGGGTTATAGAAGAAACCATGCGGCTCAAATCCTTCGGAACGCAAATGATCAATCGTATAGATGGAACAAGGCGCGCAGCAAATATGAAGAAGTATTTTTTGCACCGCCACGGTCACCCCTTTTCTTCCGGTATTTCAAACAGGGCGTTCTGTTCCGGCTTTCCCGGAACTTTGATGCCCAAATGTCGACAAGCTGGATAAGTGATCATCCGCCCCCTGGGAGTACGCTGCAGGAATCCTATCTTCATTAAATACGGTTCGTAGACATCTTCGACCGTCTCAGGTTCTTCACTGATTGAAGCGGCCAAAGTCTCTAATCCCACCGGTCCGCCCGCAAATTTCTCTGCCATCGTGATCAAGAGCTGACGATCAATGCGGTCAAGGCCGAGCGCGTCGATTTCCAGCATGGTGAGCGACTCATCCGCCACTGTTTTGGTAATATGGCCATTTGCACGGACCTGAGCAAAGTCGCGTACCCTTTTCAGCAGCCGATTGGCCACCCGCGGAGTGCCACGCGCCCGCCCGGCAATTTCAGTCGCGCCCCTGCTATCAATGGCTATTTGCATGATGGAGGCCGAGCGTTTCACAATTTGCTCCAGCTCTGCGGTATCGTAATACTCGAGCCGGTCGATGATGCCAAAGCGGTCCCGCAGAGGCGAGGTCAACAAGCCGGCGCGGGTCGTAGCACCCACCAGTGTAAACGGCTGCAGATCGATGCGCAGGGAGCGGGCCGAAGGTCCTTTCCCGATAATAATATCGAGCGCAAAGTCTTCCATGGCCGGGTAGAGAATTTCCTCAACCGTGCGGTTTAGCCGATGAATCTCGTCAATAAAGAGCACATCATACGCTTCCAAGTTGGTTAAAATAGCAGCTAAATCACCGGCTCTTTCGATTGCCGGGCCGGAAGTAGCCCGAAACCCGGTGCCGAGCTCATTGGCGATAATGCCAGCTAACGTCGTTTTACCGAGACCAGGAGGCCCGTAAAGCAGGACATGATCCAAAGCTTCCCGCCTACCTTTGGCAGCCTCAATATAGACCTGCATATTTTCTTTGATGCGGGTTTGTCCAATATATTCGTCTAAACGGCGCGGCCGGAGCGTTCTTTCGATTTCGCCGTCTTCAGAAAGCTCGGCTGGGGCCATAAGGCGTTCTTCTTCCATGTAAGGATTGTTCACCCTTTCCCGATGCTACCTACTGCCGTGCAAGCAGTTTTAACGCGTGTCTGACAACTGATGACGCATCGCCCGCACTTTTGCACGCGCCCGTGCCAGCGCCAGTGCCAGTGTCAGCACCCGCGCCGCCACCCAGAGCCTTGCGGGCAGCCTCTACTGCCTGAGCAGCAGCGGCGCGCTGGTATCCCAGGGCCATCAGCGCCGCGACGCTGTCGTCCTCGGGAAGTTCCTGCATGAAGGCGGGTGCCCCAAAAGTGGTCGCATCGAATTTGCCCTGCAACTCCAGTACCAGGCGACCGGCCGTTTTGGGTCCTACCCCTGGTATGCCTTTGAGTGCGGCGGCGTCACCGCCTCTGATGATTGCTGCCAAGCGCTCAGCAGGCACAGCTGATAATATAGCCAGGGCTGTTTTCGGACCAATGCCGGAAACGGACGTCAGCTGCTCAAAAGTCTTTTTCTCGGTGGCCGTCAGAAAGCCATAAAGCACCATGGCGTCTTCGCGGACGTGCAGATGAGTAAAAAGTTTTATTTGTTCGCATTTGGCGGCCTCATTAATCACATTTGACGGAGCTAGCACTTCGAAACCAATACCGCCGGTTTCTACAATTAGCCGATCTGAACCAGCCTGCACTACTCGGCCGCTTAGCATAGCAATCATTTGCATCAACCTCCGCCATGACATTGTCCGCCAGACCATTTTTGACCAGAACCAGCCGAATGAGAATGGCAAATCGCGATTGCCAGCGCATCTGCAGCGTCGTCCGGTTTGGGCAGTGACTCTAGTTTGAGCAGAATCCGGACCATTTCCTGTATTTGGCGTTTTTCAGCCCGTCCGTAACCGACGACCGCTTGCTTAACCTGTAATGGCGTATACTCAGCCACCGGAATACCTCTCTGCGCAGCGGCCAGCAAAATCACGCCGCGTGCCTGCCCCACCGCCAAAGCTGTGGTGACATTCTTGTTGAAAAACAGTTGCTCAACAGCCATACATGCGGGATTATATGTATTAATAAGGGCGTTCATTTCACAGTAAATAGACTTCAGCCTTTCCGGAGTAACCGTTTCGGGAGACGTACGAATCACCCCGAAACGAATCGCTTCCATTTTGGAGGGCTTGAAATCCACAACGCCATATCCTGTGATCGCAGTACCCGGGTCAATTCCGAGAACGATCATCGGCCAGCCACCTTTCTCCATACCTTTCGGTATTCGCTTTCGGAGGCAGGGTATCCTGCTGCCCGCAGCCCGAATACTGAACATATGTTCTACCCAATTTTAATTGTGCTACCCAAATTTCATTGCTTTGCCCAACAATTGTCTGAACCCTATCATAAGAAAGAAGCCCCCGCAATCGAAAGGCTTCTTAACATTTACAGTCGGTTTCTGCCCGATCTCATTCACTGGCTTTTATTCGCGTTCCATGTACTCTGATAGTCCCTCCAGAATCTGCAACCGCTCACCGACATCTTTTACAGGGATCCCGTTCTTGAGTTTGAGCCGCTCGGATTGCGGCAGCCTGGCTACAGGAATGCGGGTGGCTTCCAGCATTGGACCAGGTTTTTGCGGAGTACCGGCAAAAACAGATACATAGCCGTTCAAAATTCCAATAAACTCGCCGGACTTACAGCTGTCGCAGAGCAGAGCCTGCCGCCTCGCAAGAATAACCTGTTTGACACCGAACTCTTCAATCTGGTAGTCGGTAACCTCTTTTTCAAAAGCAGCCCGATCCATGCCGATCTGCTGTTCCGCAAACTGACCAGCTATTAGGCGTTCGTGCCCGCAGCTATAGATCTCCCGCACCAGTCTGCCAGTCTCTCTCTGGATGCGCAGCCCGCGAGCCGATTGTTGTGCTGGCGCGGCCGGCTGTTCGCCAGGCCGATCAACATAGACTTTGCCGATAATTACTATAACAAGAAAGAGTAATGAAGCAGCAAAAATAAATATCTTCTTGGACAAACGGGTTTTACAAAAACTCATTCCACAACTACCTCCGGTCTGCCAGGTTGCGCATTGAGCGATTGCCAATGGTGGCGTTTTTTGCCAGACAGCCTTTGGGTAATATGATTCCCGCAATCAACTGTATTATGCGAGATTGGGTGCAGAATTTTCTCCTATTCCACGTTCACTTGCAGATTAGAATGCACCTTTTGCACGTCATCCAGCTCTTCTAGAGCCTCCAGCATTTTGGCGACCCTCTGAGTAGCATCTTCATCAAGCGCGATTTCATTCTGGGCGATCATTGTGTTTTCGGACTCGGCAAACTCGACACCTTTGGATTCGAGATACTCTTGGACGGTCTGTAAATCTTCCGGGGCCGTATAAATCTCGATAATGCCATCACCGGTTTCTAAATCCTCCGCTCCGCTTTCAATCGCCCATTCCGACACCTGTTCCTCCGAAAAAGGTTTATCCTCCATCTCGACCACTAAGTACCCTTTGCGGTCGAACATCCATGCGACGCACCCGTTTTCACCCAGGTTGCCACCATATTTCGAGAAAAGATGCCTGACATCGCCGGCCGTCCGATTGCGGTTGTCTGTCATCGTCTCAACAATCACCGCCACCCCGGCTGGTCCGTACCCTTCATAATTAACCTGTTCCAGATTGGCACCGTCTTCACCACCGGAGCCACGCTTGATGGCACGCTGGATATTATCATTAGGCATATTAACACCACGTGCATTTTGAATGGCAAGACGCAGGCGGAAGTTGCCTTCCGGATCGCCGCCGCCTTCGCGGGCAGCAATAATTATCTCGCGCGTGACTCTGGTAAAAGCCTGAGCTTTGGCGGAGTCGCTCTTTTCTTTGCGATGCTTAATGTTAGCCCACTTGGAATGACCTGACATATGAATTCCTCCTTCTAGTCTTCTTTCGCTCCGCGAAATGGTGAAAATTGCTGTGCGAAAGTGATTTTCCTGCCTACGGTATAAGCCAGCCCGAGGACAATTAACAGGCTTCCAAATCGCCAAAGCGGATAAGGACAGAGTAGCAGGAAATTATATGTGCCGTGCCAGAAACTAGTAATCAACAATCCCTTTAGTATCAAGCCTATTCTTTTTTCGGGGTTGAAGCGCGCCAAGGCCATATAATAGCCTGACAGTCCCGAAAAAAGCGCATGCGCCAAACAAGTAAGCACTGCGCGTGACAAGGCCACCCATAAACCCCATGTTCTGGCGTAAAAAAGGTTTTCCAGAGCGGCAAAACCCAAACCCACCGATGCACCATAGATGATGCCGTCCATAATCTCATTGAATTCGGGCGTACGATAAGCAGAAATCCAAACCACGCCCATTTTGAGTCCTTCTTCGACCAGTCCGATTCCTAATACGGAGAACAGGAACAGACTGAGCAAGTCGCCGGACAGTCGCGCACTTTCCAAAGCATTCCTGAAAAGAGTCTCAATCAAAGCCGCCACTACAACAGCTACCATACCGAGCATAAATGACCGCAAAACGATTCCTTTTGGCTCCGGCTCATAAATATCTTTGCGGTAGAAATACAGCAGCCACAATAATCCCGGTACAATCGTTACCAAAATCAGAACCGCCCATGCGGCCATGGATTAGTCTCCTTTCGTTCCGGAATCAGTCAAAGGCGGCATGTTTTTAAGTTGCCGGTAATAGACCAGCCCGGCGAAAACAGAAAGCGCCAGACCAATTACTAGAACAACCAACCCTACTACTTTCAGACTATCCCAGAATAGGGCACCGAGCAGAAAAAGGAGCGCCCCGCCGTAGAGCACCAGACTGGCGGTTTTGCCCCAGAGGTTGGCTTGCAGCGGACGTCCAACTCTGGCAAACAGTACCGCGCCAACAATTAACTGCGTCAGCTCTTTTAGTCCATAAAGAGCAGGCACCCACAGCGGCAAGCCCAGCTTGACACTAAAAGCAACAAAGAGCGCGAATATGGCGATTTTATCAGCCACCGGGTCCAGTACTTTGCCCAGATCGGTGACTTGTCCCAGCTTGCGGGCCAGCCAGCCGTCTACCAGATCTGATAATCCGGCGCAGACAAACAAAGCCATGCCCCAGTAAAAACGGAACTGATTATCAGACACAAATAAAAACGTAGCAATAATCGCGAGTACGGCCCGGGAGGCGGTAATCGCGTTAGGAATATTCAGTGACTTTTTCAAATCGATTTTTAGATCAGCAATGCCGGGTCTTCTTGTATCAGTCAAAACTATAATTAGGCGCCTCCTTTGTGATCTGCACATCGTGCGGATGGCTTTCCCGCAGACCAGCGCTCGTGATCCTGATAAAACGTGTCTTTGTCTTTAATTCGTGAATGTCTTTCGCACCGCAATAACCCATGCCGGAACGCAATCCACCCATCAGCTGGAAGACGGTATCAGCCAGCGCACCCCTAAACGGTACCCGTCCCTCAATGCCTTCCGGCACTAGTTTTTGCTGTTCCTCCTGAAAATAGCGATCGCTGCTACCGGCTTTCATGGCGCTCATTGAACCCATGCCGCGGTAAACTTTATAGGTTCTGCCCTGATAAATCTCCGTCTCGCCGGGGCTTTCCTCAGTTCCGGCAAACAAGCTGCCAATCATGACAACATCCGCGCCGGCGGCAATCGATTTAGTGATATCACCAGAGTACTTCACACCGCCATCTGCGATTACCGGAATATCATACTTGGCCGCTTCTCCCGCGCAATGATAAACCGCAGTTACTTGCGGCACACCGATCCCGGCTACGACTCGGGTAGTACAAATTGAGCCTGGGCCGATTCCGACTTTGACACAATCGACACCTGCTTCAATCAAAGCCCTGGTACCTTCCGGAGTAGCCACATTGCCCCCAATGACTTGTAGTTGCGGGAAATTCTTTTTCAGATTATAGATTGCGTCCAATACATTTCTGGAGTGGCCATGTGCCGAATCGACAACGACTACATCTACCCCGGCGTCAACAAGCGCGCCAACACGCTCCAGGATATCTGCGGTAATTCCGGCAGCCGCCCCAACGAGCAGACGTCCTTTGGCATCCTTGGCTGAATCAGGATACTGACGCGCCTTTTGAATGTCTTTAATGGTAATCAAGCCCCTGAGGCAAAAATCGCCGTCTACCAAAGGCAGCTTTTCAATTTTATGTTTTTGCAGGATCTGCTGGGCTTCTATGAGGGTGGTACCTACAGGTGCCGTGACCAGATTAACTTTGGTCATTGCTTCACTAATTGGCCGGTTGAATTCGGTTTCAAAACGCAAATCCCGGTTGGTGAGGATTCCGACCAAGTGCCCGGAGTGATCCGTGATCGGAACACCGGAGATGCGATAACGTTCCATTAATTCGAGAGCTTCCTTAAGCGTGTTCTCGGGGTGGAGATAAAAAGGATCCAGTATGATTCCGTGTTCAGAGCGCTTTACTCGATCAACCTTCAGCGCCTGATCGCTAATACTCATGTTTTTATGAATAATTCCAATGCCGCCTTCTCTGGCCATGGCAATCGCCAGTCTGGATTCAGTCACTGTATCCATTCCGGCGCTCATCAGGGGAATGTTAAGGGAAATTTCCCTGGTAAGACGTGTACGTGTCGAGACGTTTCTTGGAATAACTTCTGACATCGCTGGCACTAGCAATACGTCGTCAAAAGTGAGCGCTTCCCCTAAGAACTTCTGCTCATTTAGGAACTTCTGCTCATTCAATATGATCCCGCCTTTCTTCAAAAATTGGATTGTCTCCCGAAAATGACACAGGAGAACCGTCCCCTTGTGCTAATCGAAGAGTCCTGGGAGGTTTGACGGCTCCCGTTCCGGATCTTGCATTGGCAGGGGCGGTGTCGGAAAATCTACCGATGGCTCAGGCGCAGGCCTGTTCAGATGCAATAATAAAAAAACACTAATCGCCAGACAGCAAAGAATGATAACGATATAAAATAGGGTGCGTTTTGACATCGGAGAGTCTCCTTATTGGTGTTAATCAAAAGTATTTCTCATGTGTTGATCGCTTTTCCTTCTAAATTTGGACTTGGGCTGAAAAACATGCTGGCTTCGATATGGTTTATTGTCGTGTCGATTCCTGACTTCTATGCACCATAATTACGCCTGCCAAAATCGCGGCCCCGCCCAAAAAGTGCATTGGCGAAAGTACTTCTGAAAGTAACGGCCAGGCGATCAAGGCTGTGACAACAGGTTGTCCTAACAAAGTGGGCGAAACAATGGAAGCAGGCAAATGCCCGAGGGCGTAATTCACGCACAAATAGCCAATGACCTGCGTGATTAGTCCATTAGCCAGAAACCAAAGGTAAGTAGTTGAGGAATAACCTGTCAAGGGGAGCTTCATGATGAGGTTATAAATCAAGAGCACGATCGTGCCGCTCAAGGCGGCGGGCCAAAAGTAGGACAGCGGACCCAGGTATTTGCGTCCCATTTGGGTCATAACAAAATACCCGCAGTAAAAAAGGCTTGATAGCAAGCCGAGCAGACTGCCCAGGCCAAAAGTGGCAGAATTCAGCAAGTCATTTCCGAGAATGAGCACCGCTCCAGACATTGCAATGGCCAATCCCACCCAAAAGAGCGGTCGTAGCTTCTCTTTGAAGATCACCAGCGCCGCAATGCCTACCCATAATGGTGCCACGTTGGAAAGCAGCGTCGGAATGGTGGCCCCGCCGATCATTACGCCGGTTGCCCAAAACACAAGATCGCCGGCAAAGAAAAGTCCGCCAATAACAGCAAGCTTGATGCCTTTGCGAGAAAGTCCGCCTGTGGTTTTGCGGGCGCGATAAAAGAATGGCACCGCCAATACAATAGTGCCAATCAGCATACGATAAAAGCTGGCTACCGGACCAGGTGCATTCGCCATGCGCAGAAAAATCGGAGAAAGCCCCAGACTAATAATGCCGAAAACCAGGGCAATATATGACCTGTAATCCCTGTTGCGTATTTTTGTATTTGCCATGCAAGATGCCTCCTGCTCAATGCAACCTGTTGATCGTATGCCTTTATTATAGATTTCACGTCTGAATACGTCAATGCCCGACAGTACTACTCTGTCGGGCACTGAAACGAAGTCAAGCTACATTAAGAATCACGTGAGATACCGCAGAAAGCGCAGGTTTAGGGTGAAAAGGATGCGGGCCTGGTTTGCCAGTTCGTGTTCGGCCAACCCCTCCAAATAAGATATGCTTTGTTCGAGGCGTGTACGAGCGTCGGACCAAATACCCTGCTCAACGTCGGTTTTATAAATCTGTAGCTGTTCTCTGAGATATGTTTCGACATAGGGATTCATCCATTCTTCGACTACGCAGATCGGCAAATAGCCCAGCAGTCGATCTGCCAATTCGATTCTGCCCAGTTCTTGTGGAACCGGACCGATCGTTCGTCCTTTGACACCTTGATCTTCCCATTCGGGGAATGGCGGCAACCATTCTTCACTATCGACCCACTGCATTGATTGATCATAATTAATTCGGCCATGGGCAAAACAGATTACGATCCCCGGAGGGTGTGACGATTTAAAAACAAACCGACTTTCCGTGAAACCCGGGGCAAGACCATAAGGTGAGAGACAACTCCAAGACCAAAGATTACTATCCAATGAATTGACAAATCTCCATTCATCCTCAGACGCAGTAAAAGGATCAACAAAGTCATAGGGGAATGAAGGCTCAAATCCCTCTGCACCCTCCAATTGAAAGCCAAAGCACTTTAGTACTTGTCGACTATTTGGACTGCTGGTGACAAAATAATTATACATATATAACTCATTTACTTCATCAAAAGCAACCTGCGCCTCAACCAATACATCAACTAAATCCCTCGCCTCAAAATGTGCACGAGGAACCCATGAACCATTATCAGGTAACAGGTATTCTATGATTCCATCAGGAGAGCGTTTAATTTGCATAGATTCATTATTAATCAACTCAATAGCAGAACGTAAATACCCTTCTGATGTGGTTGATTTGTTTATCTCAGGCCGGACTTCAGGCTCAATTGATGTTGATGAAACCTTCGGTGAGAGGAGAAAAACCATCAAACCTGCAAAAGATAAGAGAACCAGAGCACCGATTATGGCAAGCCACTTTTTTGTCATGTTCATCAATAACCTCCCCTTGAGCCATCGACTTTATAATTCCATTGAATGTGCCAACAGGTAGGCTCCTTTAATAAATATAGCTTTAGTTCATTTCGGATCAAATCCTCGAGAAACTCATTCCTCGCATTGTCATTGAAAGGAGGAACGCCTTGTCCTCTGCCAACATCATTGAGATCACAGCAACGCCCGCTCATATGAGTATCGTGAGGTCCTGTCCAATTATTATACTTGTAATCAAACTTGCCTCCCCAAGGTAGAGACATATCGTTAAACTTCATCCTATCATCTTCGAATTTTCCGTAGTACTTTTGAGCAATAATATCCAAAACCGGAATAAAACCCGGAAGCAAGTAATGAGTTTCTGAGTGTGCCCCACTGGGACACCCGACAAGCTCATATCTTTTACCTTCTGGCTTTGGCATTCTCATGTATACCAGATTCGCTAAGCAAAACAGTCACTCGCGTAATCATGATTCCAGATTAGCAAGCAGTTTGGTCAAAGCCTCCTGGCGCGGCAATAACAGAAAGTGTCCCCGCACGTTATTCTGTGGCACATTGATGTCAGTCAGGAAAACCATCGAGGTGAAGTCATAGACACGGTTTGACAAGGTCAGTATTTTCCCGACATCTTCCACAATCGTCGGCACGGTGATACGCCAGTTCAGCGCTTTCCGGTC
>ENA-UOOM01002435-UOOM01002435.1-fermentation-metagenome-genome-assembly--contig:-NODE-2435-length-15382-cov-14.616298_pt1 | contig 15382 bp, 9 predicted proteins | sample MGYA00245781_ERZ724031 | MGnify/ENA primary metagenome ERZ724031 (study PRJEB28704, sample SAMN03018317) | fermentation metagenome | biome: anthropogenic terrestrial biome; feature: soil; material... | reverse complement strand
CCAGAGGGGAGCAAACAAATGTACTATGAAAGACCTTTTTGGGGTTCAATCATTAATAGCGAAGGTTATCACAGTATGATTCTTTGGAGCAAAATTAGGCTCATAGCCATAGTGAGTCATCTGCAAATACTTTATTGGTTTTTGGTTTTGGGTTATATTTAAAGATTCTACAGGAAATTTAAGTGTGCGAGGTATGTCTTCCATTATGCCTTCATATCCAATTCCGATATAAATATTAGACGCCAAAGGATATATTTCGGGATTATTATACCTTTTTTCAAATTCAGAATCAGAATAACATCCCTTTAGTATCTCTTTATACAAAACTTTAGCATCACAAGCGGCTATATAGTAATCTGCTAGAAACGTTTTACCACCTTTAGATTTAACACTACTTACTCTATTTGCTTGGATATCAACCTCAACAATCTCACAGGAGGTCTCAAATCTACCACCTAATGCAAGGTATTTCTCAACCATACGTTGAGTCAGAGCCTTAGAACCTCCCATAGGAATAGAGGATTGCCCTCCAGTAAAAGTACCCAGAGGAAAAATAACAGATGTTGCACTGTAATCCCCTTCCGGCATAAAAGAAGCTATAGCCTCTCTCAGTGCTTGGTGCTTAAACTTCTGGGCTAATTCTTTAACACTAATTTTCCCATACTTCTGCATAATAGAGCCAATATCTTTCATAGAAAGTATATACTTTATCTTTTCAATTATATTCATCATATCTATTGGCTTTCCTACTGGTATTGAAAAGGATTGTAGTTTCTTAATATCATTGCAAAACTCTTCAATTACTTCTTCGTCTTTTGGGGATATCTCTAGCCAACTTGATTTGAGACGTTCCAGGTTGCGATAGAAATTCACTGTGATACTATCATACTCAACAGCCATAAAGCTCTCCGGATGGAAAATTTCTATCCCCTCTAGGGCACCTACTTCCACCCAAAGGTCATGGATTTGTGTTCCTTCCTTGGTTCCAACCATCCAGTGAATGCAGCCATCGATGTGGTATCCTTGGCGATCCCATCCGGTACACTCCCCTCCCAAAGTATGATGTTTCTCCAGTATTCTACTTTCAAAGCCATTTTTTTGGGCAAATATACCTGCACTAAGTCCTGCAATACCCCCGCCTATTATAACTACTTTTTTCATCGTTAACCTCTCCTAACTAGCTAATCGTGAAACCAGTCTCTTTCAATAAAAAATAAGATTTTTGAAGTCTCCTTTTTATTTCTTCATCCAAATTAAAAAAAAGGTGTTTCGACTTTTCAGCCAACTTCTAACCTGTTACAGTCTCTCCTACATTTGAAATATCAAAAAGCATAATTATCATATTTAATCACCTTTCGAAAAACTATTCACGGCTACTTTCGAATCCTAAAGGCTACCTCCTTATAGGATTTATTACAGGGAATGTGAGGTTCCTCTTCTATTACCCGGGAGCTATTTCCTGCAAATTCCCTGCTAATATTTTTACTCCAGCTTGCCCCAGTAAAAAAGGGCTGCCCTGAAGAATGTGCGGATTTGCCGATAGGAGCACATTCTTACGGAGACAGCTCACCGCATTACCGAATAGGACGAGTCGCTTGTCTGGCGGCTGATTGAAAAGGTCATCATCTACGAGGACAAATTCACCGTGGAATTCAAGTCCGGTGTGACGGTGGACGTTGATGAAAAACCCGAAAAACTAACGAGGCACTCTACGAAATGATAAAGTAAAGGGTAACCTTGTTTTGTTTACCGGTAGAAACTACATCTTAGTTCATATTGTTATGATTGCATTTTGGCACCATGTAAACAATACATCAAATGCATAATTAAAATCATACTCCTTGTTGTCTTTTAGCATTAACGCCATTTCCATTACTTCTTTGTCTTTATTTTTTAGATGTTTGATAAGCTCTCTCTTCGTGGCGATGAAGATTCCGCTGTCAATATAATACATATTTTGAATAATAAAAAATACTGATTTATAAGTAAGCGGCAACCGAACAATGTTTTTCTCTCTATCGGAATGAATATAACGATGACATAGTTCATGAAACAGGTTACCTAAACTGAGTTTTATAAAATTTTTCTCATCCTCGACCGTATATGTAGGAACGAAATCTGCAAGCTTTCCGTATAAATCCTTTGTTGTGTGTAAAAGCTGACATACTTCAAACGGATTCCAGTTTGCTATTTCCGATTTCCCACAGATAAATCCACACGATCTCTCAAAATATCCAATAGATATAAGTACATTTTTGTAACCATCCAAATCACTTGCCTTCGTAATAGTTCATTATTTGCCGTCTGAGCTTTGACGGGTATAAAGGTTGAGTATTAAGCGTTGAAATGTCTAACCAGTCATAACCTATCTGGTTTGTGTCCCCGTGAAATGGGGCATTTGGAATTTTACCAATATACTCACAAAGAAAGACCAAATCAACTCTGTGAAATTTCTCTCCATGCAATCCTTCAACTACAAAAAGCAGTTCTTTACATTCTGTAAGAATACCCATTTCCTCTGTAACTTCACGACAAGCAGCAGATGATAATAATTCTTCAGCTTCCTGTCCACCACCTGGCATGATATACCATTCGCCGTCAGAGTCCTTCAATTTTATCGCTAACATTTTCCCATCTTTAATAATAAGAGCCTTGGCTGAATTTCGTATGTATCTTGCCATAATAACACCTCACAAACATAAATAAACCATTATCAACTTAGATTTTTCACTAATAAACAACTCGATTATTTGTCAACATCCAACCTGACCACACAACCTCGGCAAAAGCCGAAAAACATCTAACCCGACCACTCGCGGGGTTATGGCATCTAAGCTGACCACTTAACTATCAAATACTGCCTATATGGACTTGTTTCCGCGAAGCGAAAGAATCTCATTTTCACTCAATGGGTTTCAAAAGCCTTGATATATAAGGATTTACGGCTTGCTCACTCTTTTACCCGCGACATCAATACTACCGTCTCAACGTGCCTTGAGTGTACAAAAAAGATGCCACATGATGCTGGTATCCCCTTGGCGGATAGCCATAAATCAGATAAATCTTTCATCTTTCCATTAATTTCTGGCTCAACTGTCTGATAGAACCGATTTGTTTTTCAAACATCAAATCCCATACATCAAGGCATTTTTCGGCAATATCTTTTTTGTCTGGCAGCGATGAAGCGGATGTTTCATCATATAAACCAATTATCAATTTTGAAATTTCACTTTCGATTCTCCACACGCCTTTAGTGTTGTTACTCCCATCATTAACTAGATGATAACTCATTGACAATATAATGTCCTTGAAATCAACCACCGACTTTGATTCTTCTTCAAGATAATGTACAAATGCGTGTATTGTTCTGTAACTTAAGTCGGAATTCATTATTTCAATTAGGAAGTCTTTGTCTCGTTCTAAATCAATAAGTTTATCATAAAACAATCTGGAAATCGGCATTTCCAAGTCTAAAGTGCTTGATTTAAACTTGCGTATCATATTTTTCACTAATGTATTAAACTCTTCTTTATTGAAATAAAGGATTGCCATATGAAGGACTGCTTCCGCCTGTGCTTCAGTCATTATATCAATATTATCCATAATGTCCGCAAATTCGTTTTCGCGTATATACATTTCCGCCAGTGAGTATGACCCCATTTGAATCAGTTCTTTATCATCTGACTCATAACATTTAGTAATAATATTTAAAACACGCTCACGGTATTTGGGATACAACAAAAAAAACATGTTTTTCGTGCCGTGGAAGCCTGCAAATCTATAGTCCTGCTCATACAAATTTATAATTTTTTCCGATGCCCAATCTCTTTCAATATAATAACAGGGCCATAACGCATATAAGCTTGCGAATTTCACAGCCAGATTTTCATCCAAGGTTAATTTTTCAATTGTTCCTTTGAATTGACTAAACAAAGACTTTTCTTTCCATAAGAGCTTTCCTATGGCTTGCGCCGCCTCACCCCTTACACAATTTATTGCATTGCTTTGTAGCATATTATAGCTACGCATTTCTTTGTCTTCAGTATTTGTCACGTTGGGTTTTCCTATCTCGGGGTCTTTGTGATTAACCGCAATATCCTTAAGAATATCCAATACATGTTGCGGCCACTTTTCACAGATTTTATTCTCAATAATTGTACAAATATATTTTGCACTGTAAGAATTATAGTCATATGGATAGTTCACAATCATAGTTACAAGTAAGTCCAATGGCACGCTTTCTAAATCTTTACTATATGCTACTCCGCTAAACAAAGAATCCACATATGCACCCAAAATTTGTCCTTTATGTTTTAGAACCAGATTTATCATCCGCTCCGGTTCTTCAGAAACAGCAGTCCGAAAGCTACTGGCTAATTGTTCGATAGAGTTTTCAATAAATCCGCCAGGAACTTCTTTCCAACCCGAATGTATTTTATGTTTAAGTTTTATGTTCGTTAAAATTCCAAGCCACTGTATGTTATTTAGCTTTTTGCCCGCTATGGAAGAGCTTACCCATCCCCCATGCCCATCAGAATGTTTATATAAAGATGATCCCTTAGGAAATTTACGGTTTAAAACACGAATTAGCCCTTTTGCCTGGTTACTTAAGCGATTATAAGGCAGAACTTCGAGAAGTTCTTTCTGTAAATCACCCCAGAAAGACCAATATACCTTATGGCCATTTTTCTCCCTATTGTACTCTATTCTGTGTTTGTAGTGATCTTTTGCGCTTGGATGCAGATATCTTAAAACCTTCTTCTCCAATGTAGCAAAAACATTTTCACTGCAGTATTGAGAATGCTTACTCAGTATTTGTTTAGCAAGAAATAGTTCATCACCATTACCGCTTGTCTTATCAAATATATTGTTCTCAAAATCCTTGCATAAATATTCAACGACCATGTCGCTATATGTCTCCGACAGTCGCCATAATCCATCCAATATAAGCTCATTATATAAATCACTGCCTTTACCCATAAACTCTTTATATCGTTCCAAAAAAGCTTCGGGATTTGAAGCAATTATTGTTGCATTAGCTTTCTTTATAATTTGAATACAAGCCCTTTCAAGACCTCTCTTGAAAGAATATCTCCCTGACCAATCGCTATATTCCAATCTTTCATCTTTTTCTCTAGGAACATATGGCAACAATAAATCAATAATCTCCGTTCCTCTGGTAATTAATAGCTCTGATTCTTCATATAAGAATTCCTCTTCATGTTTGTAAATATTCTTCTCATTGGCGTTCAATTTATTTTTTAAAAGAAATGCCAATATTCGTATTGTTTTTATTTCATTATTTTTAAGCGTTGCTTTAAAATCGAGATATTTATCCGCCATTGGAGGATATTTCTCATAGAATTTCATCCTCAGTTCAAAGAATTCATCCGTATCTTGATTTATATCATGCCAAAAACATCTTGCAAATTTATCGTCATCTTCCTGTGATTGAAACGCATACTTTTCAATGAACGCATTATCTTCCGATTCATAATTTGGACTAATGCTTGTAAGCAAATTAAAAACAATATCCTTTTTTTGCGAGTTATTAAGCCACTTATCCAGAATGCCGTATTGCCTGAGCAATCTAACATACTTAGGCCTGGAGGCTATAACAATATTTATGATATGGTTTCCATATCTTTTATCTTCGCAGTTATTAAGCACAAAATTTTGGATATTTTCATCTATCACATCTATTTGATTTAATACTTCCAGAAAGACAAATTTAACGAAATATCTTACTTGGTCAGACTCAAACATCTTTTTGCCTGCATTAATAAAGTCTTGGCTATCCAATTCAGATAAAATTTGCAGAAACATTTGTGTCTGATATCTCTTGGCAGGCGTTTGTTTATCTTTCTTTCCAATAATATCTACAATATCTTCTCCGTCATAATAACGTTTAAGCATATTTTCAGCAAAGAAACAATCTAATATAGATTGATGAGCGAAAGATACCTTATTATCCTGAATTAATAAGAAAGCGTTCGAGGATAAGAAATCCAAACATGATTTGTTAGCGTTTAATATGCTTGATGGAATATATATCTTCCCATGTCCTTCCATCCATGCGACCATTTTTTCTTTCGTTTCATTCAGGCTGGTTTCATTTATTCCAAATTCAAAGCATTTTGCAGCAACTGTTTCCACCACTCTGAAACCAGGTGGTTTGCTGTGGAACACTCTGTGTATTCTTTATTCGGATCTAATTGTTGCCAGATATATAAATTGCTTGGTATCCTTAGTATTTCTTTGAGTTTGCTTGTTAATTGCCCATAACGTTCACCGACTATACCCTTTACTAATTCTTCATCTAAATCTCCGACCAAGACTTTATTCCAACTGGTTATTTTATTTTTGCCATCTTTTTTAAATAGTGATTTAATGATGGTATCATTTTCGAGATCATAAGTACGGCATACAAAAATGATGGATATATTATATTTTCTTTCAAAGTTTAATCTCTCAACTTGATTAATAATTTGAGCGCATACCAGTAAAGCGTCTTTGGAATGTGCCTGAGTCCAGCGCAAAGCATCCAGTTGATCTAAAATAATTATTGCTCTTTCATTTTTGGAAATACTGTGGATACAATGAGATATAGATGCTGGCAATCCTAAATCATTGCCCCATTTTTCAGCATTTCCGCACGGAATACGTTTATCTAATTTGATTGCCAGGTAGGGTATCCTATTTTCTTCACAATAATTAATTACGGCAACCGTACATCCACTTTTTCCTCTCCCCGCTTTCCCATGAATTATCAGAGAATCCCTGGAATCTATTTTTTCTTTGCACATCAGAAATTCTTTTCTTGTAATCAATCCATTGTCTAGTGGGGAAAATGCTCTTTTATATTCCTGATTAAGTTCATCCAGCCTGGGCATAATGCGTGTGTCATTAGCAAGGTCTTTGGACTGTATATTCTTTTCTTGTAAGAAAGCATACAAAGCAGTTTGATTTATTGTCTTCCCAAGAATATCTCCATCTACTATCCAGGCAATGAATTTTTCATATATTTCTTCCTCATTGCCTATTAGTAAATAGCTAATTTTATTCAGAATCATTTCCTTTAATTCTGTATCCGAAGTTTGTCGGTATGTTATGCGTTTTAAATAATAAATACATCTAACCAAATCTTTCTCTTGTGCTGGGTCAATATCCATTGCTTTGCAGAAATTATTGAAGAATCCCACAAATTCTTTGCCCGCATTGAGCACTTGTCCTTCGTAAAAATCTTTTGGATTTTCACCGGTGTTCCTCGCTCTATTAATCAAATCCTCTAACAAAGTAAACGCCAGAGGTGATACTAAAGCAACGGTATTAGAGGTATCCCTATCTAATTGAGACTTCCAATTAGCAAATATCCCTTTGGCATTTGCATCTCCATAACTCCAATGCTCTTCGCTTCCGTTTCTCCCTTTACATTGCTGGCCTTCACGACTGTCATCCTTTTGCCCAATCCAGATATCTACACCTTTTTCATCGTCACCTATAGCTTCTAAAATAATATAGTCTAATTTTTCGTCGAAGACTTTCAGCATTTGGTATATTACCCATCTGATTTCAAATTTGTTTCCACTTTTATCTGCTCTGCCACCTAATTCATAGGGCATTACCAAACACCTCTTTCAATTTTCGGCTGAATATTTCTACAAAATTCTTACTCTAAATGGTTATATTTACAATCGTTTTTGTCAAGAGCCTTATTTCTTTCTAAAAGATATGTGATCTGCTTTATACACTCAAGGGTAACGCATTAAATCTACAAGATTAAGCACGTTAAACCCCTTTATTTACAAGGCCTTACGCCCTCTCTATAGCGAAAAACAAACCTCTCAGCTTGTTTCTTCTGCGTTGGGTTTTACCCCGATCAATATATACCAGAGCTCTTACTCTCTATTCTTATTGACAATTATTAGTATATCACATGTTCAGTAATTCTGGGATGACCTTTTATCCTGCAACCCATCCTTGCGGAAAATCAGAATATAGTCGCCAAAAACCTGGATTTTATCAACTTCATTCCTGATTATGCCTTCATCATAAGCTCCGTTCTGGCAAATAGCCACGCCCAGAGTATCCCTTATCCAGCCTTCATCCAAAGTAGGCGAGTGGGGGCACGCCTCCTTGCCTTTCTCAATCCTGGTCGCACAACGCCAAAGAACTTTGCCTCTTTCCGTCCTTCTCCGGTAAGATGCACCGCAATCTCCGCATACAAGCAAATTCCCAAGAATGTATTTCCCGTTATATCTACTTCCGCTGATTTCCACTTTGCCATCCTCGTTGCTGACAAGCCTTGAACGCTTGACCATTTCTTCCTGAACTTTATCGAATACTTCGGCAGAAACAATCGCGGGATGGCTGTCTTTCACATAATACCTGTTTCGCTGTCCAATATTCTTTCTTTTCTTGCCTGTCATAAAATCCTCGGTAAAGGTCTTTTGAAGCATTGTATCGCCCTTGTATTTCTCGTTGGTCAACATTCTCTGGACCGTCTTCGCATCCCAAATATCCTTACCCGTTACTGTTTTAATCCCTTGAGATTCCAGATAAGACTTTATTTGTCCCAGTGACAGACCCTGCAAAGATAAGTCAAATATCTTTCTGACTACCTCTGCCTGTTCCGGAACAATTATAATTTCACTGCCAACGCAAGTATATCCTATAAAACTCTTATACTTCGTGAAGATATCGCCCTTTTCGAACTTACGCTGAAATCCCCATTGAATATTCTCACTGGTATTCCGGCTTTCGTCCTGTGCCAGCATACCCCTCAGCGTAATCTCAAATTCTTTATCCGCCTCGATTGAATCCAGTTTCTCATTTTCAAAATGCATATTGATCCCTCGCTCTCTTAAAAATCTTATGATTTTCAAAATCAGCAGAGTGTCTCTTGACACCCTGCTGATTGACTTGATGATGATGTAATCGATTTTGTCTTTCGCCGCTTTCCTGAGCATTTTGTCCAGACTTTTTCTACCACTTCTTCTAAGCCCGCTTTCGATATCATAGAAAACACCGGCAAAAAGCCAATTTGGATGGTCTTTTATCATCTTTTTATAAGTCTTTATCTGAATCTCAAGGCTGTGCAGTTGCTCCGGACCGGAGGTGCTGACCCGGCAATAGGCGGCAACCTTGAGCTTTTTATTCTCTTTGGGTTTAGGCGGTATGATTTTAACATTTTTCATCTCAATCTTTTTTTTGTATAAATATAAACTGGGTAAGATGATAAGCACACTAATATATTACAAAATAAAAGACGTGAAAGATAGCCTCCACGTCAAAAACATTTTTTCATATCCGTCCTCGCAAACCCTTGTTATATCAGCGTTTCAGGTTTTGCAACAGGATTATTACCTCCACATGCCTTGAGGATACAAAAAAGATGTCTTACCCCTCTGGTACCCCCTTGGCATCTTGTAATTGTAAAGTTATTATAAAATATTTTCACGCAATAAATACCCAGTCGCTGAGCCTCTTTCGACCAAAAAGTTCAGAATGTTAATGAGTGCCCTTTTCATCTGCGGCATTGTTTTAATTTTTTGACGGTACGCAAGAATGTATTTGCGTGCGATGCTTTCAAGATAATAAATAGTATTTACTTCAAGCTCCTCAGTCAGCAAATTACTATTCCTATTTATCATTTCACTCAGCCATAATATCCCGTCTTCTATGAAGTTGCTTCCGATATCGTTAAGGACTTTAGATATAGAATATAATACGGGATGGAAATGGCCCATGTCCTCAGTGACCTTCTTGTAAAACAGTTTCTCCCGATCTTTTATAGAGTGCCATTCCTTTGCGGATTTACTCCAATAAGAGAATGCTAAGAGATAATTATATATGACTTTTTTGGTATCATGATAATAATTTTTCGCTGTGCAAATAGCCTTAATTTTGTCATAAAATAGGTGCCATACATGCCAAAATTCTTCGTATCTATTCAATCTGTCTTCGGCAAAAATAAAATGCTGAAAAAATTTATCTGTATCATCCGATACTTTGAAGTTTTCGATAAACGGTTGAAGATATGTCTCAATCATACTTTTATCTGCGGTCAAGACAAAGGCAGCAAACTTATCAAGAAATTCGGTTTTTATTGTATAATCAAATTTCTCTTCGTCATCGTTGTACCTGTCGCGTTCAAAAACTCTCTGGGCGAAGATCGGAAATATCTCCGAAACAAAAGTAATATGTTCTGGATGCTTTGTACCTGGTGGCAACAACTCAAATGCCCTGGTTAATATTCTCAAATTCATATTTTGTGTATTTGGTATTTCGGCATACTTAATATCGTTCGAAATAATCTTTTCGATTTCACTTTCGTATTTCTCGCCAAACACTTCAAGAATTTGATTATCGGAAATCTCATAAATGCCTTTCTTATAATTATCTTTGTGCAATTTCTCCATTAACTTATCGTATTTTGGCTTTAGGAGCATATATCCTAAAAAGATGGAGTGTGCATCCTCAAAACTGATATCCCATAAATTTTGCAGGACGGCCCGAGCGGCAAATGCAGAAATCTCGCCATGCACGAAAAGCAAGATTAGCATCAGCCCTTTAATACCTTCGGACTCTTCCTTCTCGGTAGAAAAATATTTAAACAGATAAGGCAAAGAACTAATGGCGGGCTCTGTTCCATCCAAAGCTTGATATGCATAGCGACTCGCATGAAACGGCGATGTGGAATATTCTATAAGTATATATTTACAAAATTCCATTTCTTCCCTACTTAACTCTTTGCTAAAATCCCTGACCAAAACAAAGCAGGCATAGGCCGGAGTAGAACGATTAAATAATCGAAAGTCTTCTGGGGATCCGATTTTCAAATCTTGAATAATCTCTCTTAGTTCTGTGACTACTAAACGCGGATTATCTTCGTATTGCTGATATTGATTATATTTTTCCTTTTCGTTAGCGAATCTGTGTCTGGACCATAAGTATAGAGGCATGTACTTATTTGCATTATTATGCTCCTGTAACGACTCATCGCTGTATTTTTTTAATTCCGGCTCAAGCTGTGGATTAAAGTTAATTAAAATTCCTTCCTCTATTTGTTCTAATTCCGGATTCATTTTTCTTCGGTCCATTCTTGCCAGGTACAATCTCCATACCCGGTCGTCCTCAGTATCTTCAGACTTTCTCTCTAGTTCTTTATAATAGTCATCAAATATTTCCCATAAGGCATTTTGCCTTACTTCCGCTTCTTCGGCACTAACGTCTTCTGACCTGAAAAACTGATACTCTACGGCTAATTGTTCAAATCTCTTCTTCCTGTGTTTGTCATCGCAGGTCTTGATTCTTTCATTCGAATGTATGTCATGTTCAAAATTTAGGCCATGGCCAATGGAATAGGTAAACTTAGCGGATTCGTCTAGTACCATTCTCTTTGTATCATAATAAAAAAATTCCTTGGTCCGGAAAAGAATCTTAGCAATATTGAACAATTTAGATGAATGGGCCATAACAACGCTGGCGACTACGGCAGTGATGGAGGCTGAGCGAGAATTCTTTATAAGGTAATAACACCATTCTTCCAGATTCTCAGCCTTCCCATATTTGGCGTAGTCCAACAACCATTTTTCTAGGGCCATATGCATTGATTCCAGAAGATGTGTAGAAACCTGAGTGCCTCTGTAGGTGTTCCATAACCTATTACTGACATATTGATTAATCCGGTAGCCGCCATCGAGGACAACCTGAACTTCTTCCACTTCGTCTTTGAGCTCAGACTTTACATAATTTTCGGCTGCCATATTCATAAATTTTAAAATAAAATTCACCGTTATATTGGGATCATACCTTAAAAGCTGGTAAAATGGCGTTTGCAAAGCGCTGGAAGGAAAGTACCAAAAATCAGTTCCATGGGAGAGTCCAAAATTTTCTTCAAGCTCCGGTGACCTAAGGCCCCAAAATCTATCATCTTTTTTCGGTCTGTATACCCAAAATAGTTCCGCCAACTTAATGACATAGTCAGGAAGGGTTTTTATGACTTCATAGTTATCGGTGATTAAAGTTAGTATTATTTCGACCAGTTCATAGTCTCTGTCGCGATGATTAGGTTCGTTTCTGGTAAGTATTCCATCGAAAATATGTTTCAGCTCTTCTTTGATTTCTGCTGATCCCTGTAGTATGACCCTGATGAGCTGATCCTTTATTTCCCCTTTGGATCTATACCCAAACCCTCCGTTGCCTACTATGTTCTCATAGTAGAACAGGGCAATCTGACTTGCCTTCTTTGTCGTATCACCATGAGTATTTTTATTATTCCAATCGGCCAGCATGGGAAGCATCGTTGATATATGCCTGTTGCCAAGGGTTTCTTTGTGACTATGGATGAAATCGATTACATATGACCACCCGCTGCCTTTGGGTTGGGTAAATATCGCCGGCAAAAAACTATCGGCAACCTCTTTGCATGCAATTCTAAGCAGAAAAACAACCCGTACCAAAAGAGCCTGTTCATCTTCCATAAGTTTTGTTTCGAATAATTGAAAAAACACTTGCGAGTATTCGGATAGCAAAACGGAAACAATCAGTTCATCTTTCCAGAATGATGCTACTGTGTCATTGACTAAGGAGTGTTCGATTAATAACTTAATATCTCCATGATTGATAAATAGCTTCTCAGACAGCCAGTTTCTGAATGCCCTGCGAATAGGTAAACTGCTTCCCAATATTGTAAAGAAGCTCTCATAATTTAATAATGAAGCATAGGCCCGTTCGATTCTTTTTTCCAGCGCCCATTCTTCATAAATATCATGAGTTATAAAATATCCGCCAGCATTTGCATCATATTTAATTATTTCATCGTTTTCAAGAGACTGTAATGCTTCGCCGTCATGTCCCTCTGTATTGACAAAAAACTGTCCTGCATTTGCTCTCTTCTGAGCGATCAGTAAAAAGCAAGCTTCTCTCCTGATATGAATATTATTTTTTTGGTAAACCGACTTTACGATATGTTTATTCCATAGGAGATTTTTAAAATCTAAGAGGCTTGCTAAGTCCTCAATATTTTTCTATTCACTCAAATACTCCGCAAGATAAAAAGGATTCTGCAGCAGTTCAAGTAGTCTTGCATTTTGCGGAAGATTGAAGAAATACTTGCTAGATAGCTCCGCAAGTTCTTCTTCCCTGATTTCTTCGATATTTTGTGAAGCAAACGGTAGCCGGTATAATTCTATTAACAGAAATTTCAGGTCATCAAGATAGCTGTACCTTGTTGTAAATATTACTTTCCATTTATTATTAATTAGCGCAGATAAAAACTCCTGAAATGCACTCTGATCCTCTATGTCGGATAATTTCTCAGCGGAATCAATGACAATATATTTTTCTTCTATTCGCTGATATTCAGACGTAAAATCGGCTAATGTGAAATCCCCATAAGCATTAAACAGACTATTAATATTAGATATATTTAACTCTGCAGCCTTAAACATGATAAACGGTATCGTCTCTTTGACCTGAGCATAAAAATCTTTAATTACCGCGGTCTTTCCGACGCCGCCTTTTCCACTCACAATGACAACTGGAGATTCAGTTAGAGCAGACTGCAAACTGACCAAGATGGTTGACCTGTCCAGCTTTATTGTATTGCCCTGATATTCTATGTCTGAACGAATAGGGGTAAGGATTGATTCCGTATGTTGAATCAAGTCCTGCACTAGGTCAAATGTACCTTTATCCAAAGCAAAAAAATGCTTTCCAAAGGAAATGTTTTTCTCAAGTGCAAGCTGTCTTTCAAAATGACTGGGTACTCTCCACTCGATTTCAAGTCCTTTACTTGCCGCATACTCCTCAATATTAATTTTGTATCGAGGTTCTTTTTGCCCTTTGGTTGTACTCTCAGAAAACTCCTGATTAATATAAAATAATACTTTATTTATATTGGGATTTTTGTTTATCGCTTTATCGATAGAATCCTTGATATCTTTTACATTATCGCTGATTTTAGTTTCATAAAATTTCGCTTGGAAACCAATAATCTTTCCATCATACTCAATTGGTTCTGTCTCTACTCCTGCTTGATTTTTATAACGAAAGACTCCTTTATCCTGAGTAAATTCGTCACAAAACAGAAGGTAACTAAGATTTTCAAAAACGCCTTGTTCTTTACCGTTAAATTTTGCTTTGAAGACATTCCAGTTCATTTCAAACATTTTTTCACCCCCTATGTGCTGGCATTTATTATAAATTAAATACTAAATTCGAGAAAAGCAAGCTCCTCAGCTTGTTTATTCTTCGTTGGGTTTTATCCCCATCTATCTGTGCCTAAGGATTTACCCCCATTCTTGTTGACAATTATTAGCATATCATAGGTTCAGTCATTCTTAAATAGCCTTTTCTCCTGTGATCCATCCGCGCGGGAAATCAGAATAAAGGCATCAAAAGCCTGAATTTTATCAACTTCATTTCTAACTATGCCTTCATCATAAGCTTCGTTCTGGCAAACAGCCTCAGCCAGAACATCCTGCACCCATCCTTCATTCAGAGTAGGGGAGTTATGGCATGCATCTTTCCCCTTTTCAATCCTTGTAGCGCAGCGCCAGACGACTTTGCCTCTTTCCATCCTTCTCCGATAAGATGCTCCGCAATCCCCACATACAAGCAAATTTCCAAGAAGGTATCTGCCATTATATTTACTTCCGCTGCTTTCCACCGTGCCGGCTTCGTTGTCCGATATTCTTACTCTTCTTGCCGGTCATAAAATCCTCGGTAAAAGTCTTTTGCAGCATCGTATCACCCTTGTGTTTCTCATTCTTAAGCATCCTCTGAATTGTCTTTGTATCCCAAACCTCTTTGCCCGTTACTGTCTTTATCCCTTGGGATTCTAAATAAGACTTTATTTGCCCTAATGATAGCCCCTTCAAATACAATTCAAATATCTTTCTGACGACTTCTGCCTGCTCAGGAACAACGGTAATCTCGCCATCTACGCAATCATATCCCATAAAATTCTTATATTTTGTAAAGATATCTCCCTTTTCAAACTTGCGCTGAAACCCCCACTGAATATTCTCACTGGTATTCCGGCTTTCATCCTGTGCCAGCATTCCCCTCAGTGTAATCTCAAATTCCTTATCCGCATTAATCGAATCCAGATTTTCATTTTCAAAATGCATATTGATCCCTCGCTCTCTTAAAAATCTTATAATTTTCAGAATCAGCAGAGTATCTCTCGATACTCTGCTGATTGACTTTGTGATGATGTAATCGATTTCGCCTTTGGCCGCTTCCCTGAGCAGTTTGTCCAGACTTTTTCTGCCACTCCGTCGAAGCCCGCTTTCAATATCATAGAAAACACTGGCAAAAATTGATATGCTCCCCTTTGAGTAGACACCTGAAATAACAAAAATTCAGGACTACA
>ENA-UOOM01002431-UOOM01002431.1-fermentation-metagenome-genome-assembly--contig:-NODE-2431-length-15402-cov-5.430703_pt1 | contig 15402 bp, 14 predicted proteins | sample MGYA00245781_ERZ724031 | MGnify/ENA primary metagenome ERZ724031 (study PRJEB28704, sample SAMN03018317) | fermentation metagenome | biome: anthropogenic terrestrial biome; feature: soil; material... | reverse complement strand
CGTCCCGATACCCCGTAGCCCGGCATTCTCCATGTACGCCCGGATCGTATCCGCAACCCGTAACTCGTATCCCGTATCTCATATCCCGCAACCCGTAACCCGTATCTCGTATCCCGTATCTCATATCCCGCAACTCGTATCCCGCAACCCGTATCCCGCTACCCGTATCCCGTATCTAGCATCAACTCCAATGCCCTACCTTATTGCCAATAGCCAATAGTCTAGCGCCTCTACAACAAAGGCGAAATCAATCTTGATATAGATTCTTTAAAGCGTACCTGATAAGATCGCTTCTCGTACAGTTCTCCAGTCATTTCAACACAATATTGCATATCCTCTCGAAAATGACGTTCCAGGCAAGACGCTGCTTCTTCATCATATAGCACGGCATTAATCTCAAAATTATAAATGAAGCTGCGTATATCAAAGTTGGCACTTCCGATGGATGCAACTCTACCATCTACAATCACTGCCTTTACATGCATAAATCTATCATAATCATAGATATAGCAATGCACTCCCGAGTCCAACAGATCGGAAAGATAAGTAGTAGACGCCCAGTGTACGAAAGGGTGGTCTCGCTTTCCAGGAATTATAATACGTACCTCGACACCACCTAAGGCAGCTATTTTTAATGCAGCGATGAGACTGTCATCTGGTACGAAATATGCTGTTTGTATGTAAATACTCTTCTTTGCGTTACTTATCATCTTGAAGTAGCCTTGGTGAATAGAGTTCCACTTAGAGTCCGGACCACTAGTGATAATTTGTACCCCCTTACAGCCGGACTGCTTTTTAGTGGGGAAATATTCCTTATTATAAGCTATAGTTGTTTTAGCGGCAAATTCCCAGTCGGTAAGAAAACAAAGTTGTAAGTAGTCAACGGCACTGCCTTCCACTTGGAAATGCGTATCACGCCAGTAACCATATTTAGGTGACTTTCCTAAGTATTCATCCCCGAGATTAAGACCGCCAACAAAGGCGGTTTTTCCGTCGATCACTGTAATCTTTCTATGATTTCGGTAATTCACACGAATGTTAATATGTGGGAAAAAGGGTGGGAAGAACACAGCAGTTTCTCCACCAGCATCTATGATTGGCTTGGCATAGCTCCTGGGAAGTGCCAGACACCCCATGCCGTCATAAAGCAATCTTACCTCTACACCTGCTCGGGCCTTGGCGGCTAGAATATCACGGATTTCCTTACTTATATTGTCATTTCGAATAATGTAGTATTCCATGTGAATATGATGCCTGGCTGACTTTAATGCCTTTATCAAGGCTGGGAATTTCTCATCGCCGTTTTTTAGCACATGAACCTGATTATCCTGAGTGAAGACGGAATTAGAATTATTCAGGTGCAGCCGCATTAGATCCTTGTTTGTTTCAAGGGCAGGGTGATTTAAATCAGATCGCTTCTCTAATAGTAGGTTCTGGAAGAGAGTTTTTCTCTTTTTATCATCCTGTCTTTCTTTATGAGCAAAGATTTTGATGCGTCTGGTGTCTTGTCCAAGAAATAAATAAAGCACGAAGCCTAAAACTGGCATAAACATTAACACCAGTACCCATGCCCAGGTAGTGCTAGGGTTCTTTCGGCTTAAGAAGATAATCACAAAAGCCAGAACAATATTTGTGTAGAAAATAATTGTTGTTAGATTGAGACCCAGTTCAGTTATCCTCATGCTATTCTCTCTCCAATCCCATTACTCCCTTCAATAACCCCTTGACTTTGACGCGATGTCGCACTTTATATTGAATATAGCTCATGCCTCTTTAGGGTGCAATCGGAATGTCCATGGCAGAACCCAATCAGATAGGACGTAGGTCCGCCCTGTCAAAACGAAACCCAAGAAGCTGATATATGGCATTGCCGCATACGGAATTATTTCCAAATTGTACCCTACCCAAGGTTTGGGAGTGGGTGTTGTCTATGTATTATTTGTTATTGACAGGTTATCCATGCAAATGGGTATGGTGAGATCTGTTTACCTGCGTTACATTGCATGGGACGAGGACGAAGTGACAACAACCTTGTCAACAGGAGTTAGCTTGGATCATATTGTCTCCATTCTAGAAGCTATTGCTGGTGGCTTTATCTGGACCCAGTTGGGCAGCCACTGGGTATTTTTTCTGGCAGCAGTTTTCTCTATGGGGAATCTGTATGCTGCTATTCGTGTTCGACCTGAACAGGAAAGGGAAACAGCAGAAAAAATGCGACTTTCAGCAAAGGCAAATCAGTTTGCACCTTAATAATAAGTGAAATGGAGAACGTGTATTTTCTACGGACTGTCATGCTGCATGTCAATTAAGAATATGTCAAACCGGTTAATCATAAGCTTCGACAGACTCCTGTTGAGTTTTTCCATAGTGGATATCCATAGCAGTATTGTGGTATAATCTGAACGAAAACGATAGGGACACACATAACTACAAACTGCGAGCAAAACATAACCATTAACACAGGAGGCGGATCTAATGGATCAAAGCAAAGGAAATAGAGTAAAAATCAGCAACGGTAATATTGTTACTCCATATAGAATTATTAAAAATGGCTGCTTGTTGGTGGCAGATGGAATTATTACAGCTGTTGAAGAAACCAACTTGGCTGTGGAAGGATATCAGGAGATAGATGCAAAGGGGAACTATATCTCTCCAGGCTTTATTGATATACATACTCATGGTGGCGGCGGACATGATTTTCTGGATGGAACCTGTGAAGCTTACACTAAAGCTGCAGAATTGCACGCACAATATGGCACTACATCTCTTCTTCCTACCGCTACCACTGCTACCAATGATGAACTGAAGAAAACACTTCATGCCTTTCAGAAAGCCAAGGCTGACAATCCTAAAGGCGCGGAATTGCTGGGCTTGCATATGGAGGGTCCTTATTTTTCCATGGAACAAAGGGGAGCCCAGGATCCAAAATACATCAGGAATCCCGATCCAAAGGAATATGAAGAGATTTGCGAAAATACAGATGCTATTATAAGGTGGAGTGCTGCTCCAGAGTTGCCAGGCGCGTTGCGATTTGGCCGCTATCTCAGCGATAGGGGGATTTTGCCGTCTATTGCCCACACCGATGCGAATTACCAGGAAGTAGAACGCGCTTTTGAAAACGGATTCCGACATGTGACCCACCTTTACTCCGGTATGTCAGGTGTACATCGTAAGAACGCATATCGATATGCAGGAGTCATAGAAAGTGCTTATTTGATAGATGAAATGACAGTGGAAATCATTGCTGACGGCTGTCATCTTCCTGCCAGCCTGTTGAAGCTGATTTATAAAATCAAGGGACCGGATAAAATAGCTTTGGTTACAGACTCCATAAGAGCTGCCGGAATGCCGGAAGGTGAAACCTTATTGGGAAGTCTGGGGAAAGGGCAGCTGGCCATTGTGGAGGATGGAGTGGCAAAATTACCGGATCGAACGGCTTTTGCCGGAAGTGTGGCTACAACGGATCGCCTGGTTAGAAATATGATTAACCTGGCTGATGTACCTCTGAACGAGGCAGTTAGAATGATGACGAGAACTCCTGCTGCTATAATAGGACTCGACAAGCGTAAGGGCAGTCTTGCAGCTGGCAAAGATGCTGACATTATCATCTTCAACGACAATATCGATATTCAGATGACCATGGTTGGCGGAAGATTGGTTTATAATGCATAACATACAGGAAGAAATGGAGGAAAACAGATGATTAATTGGATAGAAGCTTGTCCGAAGACTAAAGAAAAAGGGTTAAAAGTGGGCGAGAAAATTGCCTCATATGGTGTTTATCCCAACTCCCTTCAAGAAGCAAATGGCTCGTTTGTTTATATGGTGAAGGAAGGTCTGGAGAAAAAGCTTGTCATACAAGGCAAGAGCTCCTTATTTGAGTCTTTTTCCGGAGAAGTACAGGATGTAGAAGGTGAGGAAGTATTAGTTTGCAGCCTTACCCATGAAAACTGTAATGCGCTAAGGGAAGCCTTTCCCTATACAGCTCCAACCGCGGTTTTAAAATACCCCAAATCCATCGGGCTTGGAGATAGACTTGGTCTTGCTTCTCCTGGACATATACGTCTGATAAAAGACTATGATATGAAACCAATATTGGCTCAGCAATCAATAAGAGAGCTTAATCTGACAGGAAGAAACTATACGGAAGTACTTGACGATGCTTCCTGGGCAGTATTTCAAGAAGGCTATAAAGGCGGCTTCGGTGCAGATGGTGACCACTTAAAGACAGCTGAAGAGGTGAAAGGTGCTCTTGCTTGCGGTTATACTATGATTACCCTTGACTGTTCTGAGCACATAGATAATAACGTAGACAAGATGTCCAGTGAAGAAGTGGATAAGGCCTACGAGAACTTCAAACAAGAAAACGTGGAAGAAAAGTATCTTGGTAAAGAATTTCAATTGGGAAGTGGAATTACAATTTCCTTTAATAACGATGAATTGAAACGTATAATTCTTACATATAGTAAAGCTATTGACTTTGCTTCTGAAATTTATAACCAAATCATAAAGGATTACAGTCGTGAAGTTGACTTTGAAATTTCTATTGATGAAACCTTAACACCGACATCCCCACAGGCACATTTCTTTGTTGCTCAAGAGCTTAAGGACAATGAAGTTAATTCAGCCACTGTGGCACCAAGATTTTGCGGCGAATTCCAAAAAGGAATCGATTATATCGGTAATGTAGAAGGATTTGAAGAAGAATTTATTGTACATACAGCCATTGCAGATTACTTTGGCTGCAAAATCAGTGTTCACTCAGGCAGCGATAAGTTTTCCGTATTCCCCATTGTTGGCGAGAGAACTAAGGGCAGATATCATGTAAAAACTGCAGGGACTAACTGGCTGGAAGCCATAAGAGTAATTGCAGCTAAGGATCCTGCACTTTATAGAGAGATTCATTCATTTGCTCTAAGCGTTCTTGATGATGCGAAAAAGTACTATCATATCGGTGCTGATATTAATAAAATTCCACAGCTTGATCAGTTGAAGGATGAAGATTTGCCTGGTCTTATGGATAAAGATGATTCCAGGCAGGTGATTCATATTACATATGGACTGATTCTTCAAGCCAAGAAGGGAAATGATGAATACCTGTTTAGAGACAGGATTTATGACTTGCTGAATACCCACGAAGACGCTTACTATGATGCTCTTTATAAGCATATTGGCAGACATATTAAAGCATTGGAAAGAGCGGATTAAGCTTTAAGGCATGGTGGAATTTCTGTATCCTAAAATTATGCAAAGGAGAAGGATAATATGATTATTAACATTTCACAAACAAGTAAAGAGTTAGGACAAAACGCAGCCGTTTACTGCGCAGACATTCTAAACAAAGCTATAAATGAAAACGGCAGTACCAGGATGCTTCTATCCACAGGAATGTCTCAATTTGACACCTTAGAGGCCTTGTTAGCTGCTGATGTGGATTGGAGCAAAGTAGAAATGTTCCACTTGGATGAGTATGTGGGACTACCAGAATCTCATCCAGCCAGCTTCCGTAAATATCTAAAGGAACGAGTTTTAAGTAAGGTTACTTTCAAAAAGGCTTATCTTATCGATGGAGAAGGTGATACTTCTCAAGAGATAGCTGAACTGACTGAAGCTATAAGAAAAGCACCCATTGATTTGGCATTGATTGGAATAGGTGAGAATGCTCACATTGCATTTAATGATCCACCAGCTGACTTTGACACTAAGAAAGCCTTTAAAGTTGTAACCCTTGACAGCAAATGCAGACAACAGCAGGTTGGCGAAGGATGGTTCCCATCAGTAAACGATGTACCGGAACAGGCAATTTCTATGACAGTACATCAAATTATGCAGAGCAAGGTAATTGTATCCTGTGTTCCTTTTGCAGTAAAAGCAAATGCAGTAAAAGAAACCATGGAAAATGATGTTACCAATCTGATTCCTGCTACCATAATGAAAACTCATCCTAATTTTTCATTATATCTGGATCGGGATTCAGCTTCTCTCTGGGCTAATTATCCAGCTAAATAATAGCTGGTATGCTGTAACACTAAATCTTGTCATGCATGCTAAAAACTAATACCCATGGTCTCATTAGAGGCCATGGGTAATCATGCAAGTGCGTTTGTTTAACTCAACAAATTTTTTATAAGATGACATTATGTTCCAATTAGGTAAACCTAAAAAATGAATAAACCCAAATGATGAATATAAAGCTGAATGCTTAGGCAATCAAATAAGAGAAAAGGGAGATGCAGGAATGAAAGAGCAAATAAACGTTGGAGTCATAGGGTTAGGGGGACGCGGACGCGGCTTGCTTAATACAATACTCGGCCTGGAAAACGTACAAGTTCCAGCTGTCAGTGATTTATTTGAAAACCGTTGTCAGATGGGAGTAGAGCAAGTGGAAAAAGCCACAGGAAAAGCTCCATTTTCAACTGATAACTACAAAGATATTTTAGCAATGCCAGAAATTGATGCAATAGTCATACCGGCATCTTGGGCTGATCATATCCATATCGCAGTGGATTCTATGAAAGCAGGTAAGTATGTGAGCTTCGAAGTAGGAGGGGCATATTCCATAGACGAATGCTGGGAGTTGGTGCGGACTCATGAAGAAACCGGAGTTCCTTGCATGATGCTTGAAAACTGCAATTATGGACAAAAAGAGCTTATGGCGCTGAATATGGTAAAGAAGGGGATTTTTGGAGAGGTAGTACATTGCCAGGGCGGCTATCATCATGATCTAAGACACTCCTTAACTCATGGAAGGGAAAACCGCCATTATCGTCAAGCTAACTATATGCACCGAAACTGTGAGAACTATCCCACACATGAGCTTGGGCCTATAGCCAAAATACTGGATATCAATCGCGGGAACCGTATGCTAAACTTAGTTTCCATGGCTTCCAAGGCAAGAGGCCTTAAAGAGTATGCCAAAAGAGAAAAAGGCGAAGATGACTATGCCTCCAAGTTCGATTATGCACAGGGTGATATTGTTATTACTATCATTAAATGCGCTCATGGTGAGACAATTACTCTGACCTTGGATACCACTCTACCACGGGCTTATTCAAGAGGGTTTCAAGTACATGGAACAAAGGCATTATACATGGAAGACAACAATTCTCTGTTTATAGATCAGGTTCACAATGAATATGACAACAACTGGTTTGAGCAATGGAATAATGTAGAAGAGCTAAGAAAGGAATATGACCATCCCATTTGGCAGACCTATACTCCTGATGAAGAAGCAGGCCATGGAGGTATGGACGTTCTTGTACTTGAAGCATTCTTTGACAGTGTTCGTCGTAAAGTACAAACTCCTATTGATGTTTATGATACAGCTTCATGGATGAGCATAACAACATTGTCCGAAGATTCTATAGCAATGGGTGGAATGCCTGTGGCAATTCCTGATTTTACTAATGGCAGATGGATAAATAGAGAGGAAGCACCTAAAGGACCTTACTGCTTGGCAGAAGTGTGCGAGTGCGAAAAACAGGGTAATGTCAGACCTTAGAGTTTGGGAATTGCACAAAAAAGAAGGAAATCACAATATTATAAAGAAATTATTTGTGATATGTATTGTTTTCTTTATGCATGTAATACTAATTTTTGATATAAATTTAAAGGATGGATGACTATGATTAAAATAGCTTTTGCTGGATTTAGACATGGACACATTAATGCCCTTTATAAGCTGGCTGAACAGAATCCTGATGTTCAAATTGTTGCAGCCTATGAAGCTGATGCAGATGCTCGGGCTGCTGCTGAAGCAGACTTGGGAGTTAATTTTGCCCATGACAGCTATGAAGATATGCTGAACGAAGAGGATATCGATGTAGTAGCAATTGGTGACTATTATGGCAAACGTGGAAGCTTGGCAATTGATGCTTTAAAAGCAGGAAAGCATGTCTATGCAGATAAACCTCTATGTACTTCCCTGGATGAGCTTGATGAAATTGAAAGGCTCTCAAGGGAAAAAGCTTTAAAAGTCGGTTGCATGTTGGATATGAGACAAAATAAAGTTGTACAGCCAGTTCGCAATTTTATCCAGGAAGGTAATCTTGGTGAAATTCATGCTTTATTCTTCAGTGGTCAGCATCCGCTTATGTATGGCTCCAGACCTGACTGGTATTTTGAAAAAGGTAAGCATGGCGGTACCATAAACGATATTGCTATTCACGGTATGGATATAGTAGAGTATCTTACAGGTCTTTCTATGAAAAGTGTTACATCCGCACGCTGCTGGAATGCTTTTGCAACAGAAGTTCCTCATTTTAAGGATTGTGCTCAATTTATGGTAGAGCTGTCTAATGGAGCAGGGCTGATGGGTGACGTATCCTATTCAGCACCAAACTCATCCGGGTACTCTTTACCCTTTTACTGGCGCTTTACAATCTGGGGCACTAAAGGAGTTATGGAGTTTACTGCCGGTGCCAAAGAAATTATGGTTGCATTGGATGGTAAACCTAAAGCAGAGCTTATTCCAGTGCCGGATGCTGATACAGGAGATTGTCTGAGAGTATTTGTAGACGAGCTCGAAGGTAAAGATACTTATATCAACACGGTAAGTGTGATAAGAGCAACGAGAGACACACTAAAAATTCAAGCTTTTGCTGATAAGAACTGAAATCTGCGAAGAGGTCAAGCGTAGAATAAAGTTTATGCACAGATGCAGTAGAGTGTTATGATGCCGTGAGTTTTGTTTTGTGGTAATATTGCATTAGGAATGTTTGGCAGTAATGTGCGACTAACAAATTTGGTTTATACAACAGGGGTGTAAATGGCCATGTTGTATATGAATAGGGAGTTTAACCATGATTTATATTACTGAAAAAGAAAAACAGACGCCGGTAAAAGGTTCCTGTGATGTAGTGGTAGCAGGTGGTGGCGTAGCAGGTATTGCAGCAGCTCTTGCTGCAGCAAGAAATGGGGCTGGTGTAAAACTTATAGAAAAGCAATGTCTCTTAGGCGGCCTGGCAACTCTCGGAATAATAACCATTTATCTGCCCTTATGCGATGGTATGGGCAATCAGATCATATTTGGCATTGGAGAAGAGCTTTTAAAATTATCAATTAAATATGGCTATGAAACCAGATACCCGGAAGCATGGCTAAACAATGGAAGCATTGAGGAAAAGAAAAAGAAAAGATATGAAGTTCAGTACAATCCACAATTGTTCGCAATTGCTGCTGAACAACTTTTGCTTTCAGAAGGTGTTGAGCTTATTTATGATACCCTTATAACCGGAGTAAATGTTGACAATAATCGCATAACAGAAGTAATCGTTGACAATAAAGAAGGGCATTATGCTATCTCAACAAATGCTGTAGTTGACTGTACCGGCGATGCAGATATTTGTGAATTTGCTGGCGAAAATACAGCTGCATATCAGGAAAACAGATTTGCAGCATGGTATTATTACTCCCATAAAAATGGTTACAAACTTCAACCAATTGCTACCACACCAATATTTGGTCCGCTTACAGAACGAACCTATGACGGCTTGTTATCAGATGACATCAATCGACTTCTTATAAGAGGGCATAAGGTTATTCTTGAGGATGTTCTGAAAAAAAGAGTAGAGCAGGAAGATGAAAGTATAATGCCTGTTACCATTCCTGTTGTTCCTCCTGTTAGAATGACAAGAAGGCTTTCAGGCGTGTATACTCTTGACGAAAGTGAAGAAGGAACAGAATTTGAAGACAGTATAGGTAAAACAGGTGATTGGCGAAAAAAGGGTCCTGTGCATGATCTGCCATATGGTATCCTATATGGAAATAAAATTGCCAATCTGTCTGTTGCAGGTCGTTGTGTTTCTGTTACTACAGACATGTGGGATATTACCAGGGTGATTCCTGCCTGTGCCGTTACAGGTGAAGCTGCAGGTGCGGCAGCAGCTCTAACTGCAAAAAAAGGTATCGGATTCAAGGATCTTGATATTGATAAGCTTCAAAATGTGTTAGGGTTAAATGCCCGCAAATAAGGGTTTTTAAAGATAAGGTTGAACCTTATGTGAGCTTAAATAACATGAAAAAATATTAATATTAATTATGGGGAGGAATAAAAATGTATGATTTTAAGATTGGTGTTATTACAGATTCATTCAGGCTTGGTACCAGGGAAGCAGTAGAAAAAGCAAGAGAAGTAGGTGCTGCCGGAATTCAAGTTTATGCAACAAGAGGTCCCATGGCTCCAGAAAACATGGACAAAAAGCAAAGAAAAGAATTCCTTGATATGGTTAAGTCCAGCGGTCTGATTATTTCTGCTCTTTGTGGTGATCTGGGAAAAGGCTTCGCTGACAGAAAAGAAAACCCTGCCTTAATAGAGAAATCCAAGCGAATCATGGACTTGGCCAAGGACTTGGAAACAGATATTATTACTACACACATAGGTGTTGTTCCTGAAGATCCAAAGCATCCGAGATGGAGCATCATTCAGGAAGCTTGCGAGGAGCTTGGAGAGTATGGGGATAATGTAGGTGCCAGTTTTGCCATCGAGACAGGGCCGGAAACATCTGCAGTTCTAAAAAAGTTCTTAGATAGTTTACACTCAAGTGGAGTTAGAGTCAATCTTGACCCTGCAAACCTGGTTATGGTTACAGGTGATGACCCTGTCCAAGCAGTTTACAATTTAAAGGATTATATCATTCATACTCACGCAAAAGACGGGATCAAGTTAAGAGAAAGTAGTCCTGAAGTAATTTATGGTATGATTGAAGAGGAAATACAGCGGGGAGCAGCATTTAAGGAAGTACCCCTGGGAGAGGGAAGCGTCAATTTTGTAGAATATCTCAAGGCTCTTGATTCCATTGGGTTCAATGGTTTCTTAACCATTGAAAGAGAAGTTGGCGATAATCCTGAGAAAGATATCAGGGCAGCTGTTAATTTCCTTAACGACACTATTAAAAAGCTATTAACTTCATAAATACAGAAAAGATAATGAATGCACTCGGTTTTCAAATTCTTGAGCAGTTTATGGATAGGTGAGAGCAAATATGGGGATTTGCCAGTCAGCTTGATAAAAAAATATAAAAGTACTGACTATGGAGAGGGAGTTATTTTTTATGTATAGACTGGGTTGTTGCGTACCGGGTTATTTGGTTTCAAAAGAAGTCAGTGAGGCATCACACAGCTCCTATGATATTTTAAAAACAGGTCATGAAAAAATTATTGAAAACGGCTTCGATTATGCGGAAGCGACTGTTGGATTGATCATGGGTTTAACTGATGAGGAACTCATACTGGCAAGTGAAATAAGAAATATTGAAGTATGTAATTGTTTTATTCCTGCGACTCTTCCTATTGTCAAAGGTAATGATTCTGACCTGCAGCAATATGTAAAGCAATCGATGTCGCGGATGCAAAAGCTAGGTGTCGATACCGTAGTTTTCGGAAGTGGCGGCGCAAGAAGGATTCCGGATGGAATGGATCGGAAGGAAGGAATGCGCTGGATTGAAGACTTTCTAACCATGTGCAATGAGTATGCCATAAAGCATAATATCACAGTTGCTGTTGAACCTCTTAACCAGAAGGAATGTAATGTTCTAACATCTGTTGCAGAAGGGGCGGAATTGGTGGAGAAGCTGCAGCTGGGACATATTGGATTGCTGGCAGATTCTTATCATATGGCTCTCGAAAAAGAACCGTTGTCTGTGCTGTCCGACACAGCGCATTTGCTGGTGCATGTTCATATTTCCGAGGCCGACCGAACTTATCCAGGTAAATATAATGGTGCTGACTTACCTGAATTTGCAGACCAACTGAAGGCAGCGGGATATAAAGGAAGAATCACTGCAGAATGCAGGTTCACAGATTTTGTTACAGAAAGTGCCATCGTTGCAACATACCTGCGAAAAATTACCAGTGTAATAAAACCTTTTTTGTAAGATTTACGTAATGTTTTCATTTTGAAAAGGTTTTATTTAGGGAGTATGGAAGAAATATAGTTTATGATAATGTTTAAACTTGGAGGTAGGAATGGTGCGTCTGAAAATGCTTCGACAAATCAATTGGGAAAAGCTCATTGTACGAATTGTATTTGCAACACTGGTTATATCTGCGATATTTGTAATTGTTATGCTTATTTCCGCCCCTATGGAAACAGACTCTTCCATGGGCGAGGATGTTCGTACGAAGAGCGATTACATGTTGATGCTGGTTCAATGTATTCTTGGCATCTTCGCATTGTTTCTACCTGGTCTGATTGAGCACAAAGTTAATATTATTATTCCTTCCCGGATGATGATAGCTTATGCCCTGTTCTTGTATGCAGCTATTTACTTAGGTGAATTCAGAGACTTTTATTATGTGGTTCCTCACTGGGATAACATTCTTCATTGCTTTAGCGGGGGAATGCTGGGTACTCTGGGCTTTTCCCTCATCGTATTGCTAAATAAAACTGACCGGGTTCCCATGCACCTAAGTCCAATATTTGTTGCGTTGTTTGCTCTCTGCTTTGCCGTAACTATGGGTGTCGTTTGGGAAATTTACGAGTTTACCGTTGATGGTATTTTAGGGCTTAACATGCAAAAGTATGCTCTTAGAGATGGTACTCCCATTGTTGGGCGCGAAGCACTTACCGATACCATGCACGATCTCATTATAGACATTATCGGAGCAGGAGTGATTTCTATCATGGGATATATTTCGTTGAAGTATAAAAAGGGTTGGTTGGAAGCTTATATTTTGAGGAAAAAGCGCTTGTAAATTTGGAATAAGTTTGGAGTGAATTGTTTTTGAATGGATTGCTAAGCTATATGGGCAGTATTACCAACAAGGAAATGAGTGCAGTTCAAGCACGGATGATGCATCCTTTGACACTTGCATATATAGGTGATACTGTTTACGATTTGTTTGTGCGAACCTATCTTATATATACCAACGATGTTCCTGTGCATCAACTGCATAAAATGTCCGTATCCTTTGTTAAGGCACAATCGCAATCTGAAGCTCTGCATAAAATTGAAGAGTTGCTGACAGAGGAAGAAATGCATATTGTTCGAAGGGGAAGAAATGCTAAATCAGGAACTATTCCTAAAAATGCAGCTGTTACGGAATATCGATGGGCCACTGGCTTTGAATCTCTGCTTGGCTATTTGTACCTCACAGGTCAGGGAAATAGACTTTGTGAAATAGCAGGGAATATTCTGTTGAATGAGGCGAAGAAAGAGTAACCTTGGCAGCATTATCCATATGACAGGAAAATTGACAGCATTGAGAAAAGAGGAAAACAAACAGGATGACAGGCGAATATTCAAATAAACAGGACAGACGGGAAACACGAAAATCTCGCGGAACGATGAAACCAAGAGATAAGCGGGAAACACGAGATGAAATCTGGAAACAAGAGCCGCAAAAAGCACATGAATTTATAGAGAACCGAATAGAGGGCAGGAACCCGGTGTTGGAAGCCCTTCGTTCCAAGCGTACAATAGAAAAACTCTTGGTTGCCAAAGGTGCAGGAGAAGGCTCTATCAGGGAAATTATCGGGAAGGCACGAGAAAAGGGAATTGTAATTCAAGAAGTAAACCGCCAGAGGCTGGATGAGATTTCCAGTTCCAATGCACATCAAGGGGTTATTGCTTATGTTACCCAATATGAATATGTAGAAGTTGAGGATTTGATCAAACGGGGGGAAGACAAAGGAGAACCTCCTTTTATTGTCATTTTGGATGAGATTACCGACCCGCACAACCTGGGCGCTGTTATCAGAACTGCCGAGTGCTGTGGAGCTCATGGAGTCATCATTCCAAAACGAAGGTCTGTCGGGCTTACACCAGCAGCTGTTAAGGCATCAGCCGGCGCAGTCGAATATCTGCCTGTGGCTAAAGTAACCAATCTTGTCAATACCCTGGAGGAATTAAAGAAACTAGGTTTTTGGATTGCCGGAGCAGATACGGAAGGCAGCTCTTACACCAGCCAGGATCTAACCGGACCCATTGCCTTGGTTGTTGGCAGCGAGGGGCGGGGAATCAGCAGGCTTGTTAAGGAAAAGTGTGATTTTCTGGTTAGTATACCGGTGAAGGGCAGCATTGAGTCATTAAACGCTTCCGTAGCTGCCGGGATCCTTATGTATGAGGTGGTCAGGCAGAGAGCTTAGAGTGAAAATTGGGCGAGCCCTGAAATTATTGAGGTTTTAGAGCGATTGGGTGGGCAAAGATAGCTTGACTGAAACAGATTATGTAATGTATAATCATTATATTATAAGGCTATGCCGATGTAATTATTATAAAACCTGAAGAGCATACTGTTTTTTTATGCAATAATCAGGCAGCATTATATAATATTTCTATAATAATGTACATATACGCACAGCGCTTATGGTGAGTGTGTTGATGGAATTGCAATGGAGGAGATGCTGATGAAGCAGACAGCAATAGATGATTACTACAGCGATTACGATAATTTGTCAGACGAGCAGATAGTGGCCTATGCCAGAACTGGTGATGACCAGGCGCAAGAATTTCTTATTTACAAATATCGTAATTTTGTTCGAGCAAAAGCGCGCTCCTATTTTTTGATAGGTGCCGATCGCGAAGATATCATCCAGGAGGGAATGATTGGTCTATACAAAGCCATTCGTGATTTCCGAGCTGACAAACTCTCCTCTTTTCGAGCTTTTGCCGAGCTTTGTATCACAAGGCAAATCATCACTGCTATTAAAACAGCAACCCGGCAGAAACATATCCCGTTGAATTCCTATATATCACTAAATAAACCTATTTACGACGAAGATTCCGACCGCACCTTGATGGATGTACTTTCAGGCACAAAACTCTCCGACCCGGAAGAACTGGTAATCAGTCAGGAGGACTTCAATCACATTGAAGGAAAAATTGGAGAACTGCTGAGCGACTTGGAATGGGAAGTGCTAACCTCATATTTACAGGGTAAATCCTATCAGGAAATTGCTGAAGACTTAAACCGTCATGTAAAATCCATTGACAATGCTCTGCAGCGTGTCAAACGTAAACTCGAACGTTTTCTCAGCTGTAAAGAATAGAAAAATAATTAATCATTGACAAAGCATAGCCTGAGGATTAAAATATTATATGGTTTTTGGATGAAAGCTTTTGCGGGTGTAACTCAATGGCAGAGTGCCAGCTTCCCAAGCTGGTTACGTGGGTTCGATTCCCATCACCCGCTCCAAGTGCATCAGATACAAGATGCGGGATACGATATGCGTGATACGTGAAGCAGGATACATTATACGATATGCGTGATACGTGAAACAGGATACGTGATACGGGATGCGTGATACGAGATGCGTGATACATGATACGTGATACGGGTATAATTATAAAGAATTAATTTTTTGTACTACTCGTAACTATTAACTCGTATCTCGTAACAATTAGTTATTCGTACTACTCGTAACTATTAACTCGTATCTCGTAACAATTAGTTTTTCGTACT
>ENA-UOOM01002430-UOOM01002430.1-fermentation-metagenome-genome-assembly--contig:-NODE-2430-length-15412-cov-6.805170_pt1 | contig 15412 bp, 14 predicted proteins | sample MGYA00245781_ERZ724031 | MGnify/ENA primary metagenome ERZ724031 (study PRJEB28704, sample SAMN03018317) | fermentation metagenome | biome: anthropogenic terrestrial biome; feature: soil; material... | reverse complement strand
GGCTTCACCCCCCTGGAAGGCCTGGTAATGGGGACTCGCTCCGGGGACATCGACCCTGCCATAGTATTCTTCCTGATGGACAAACTGGGGATGGATTCTGCGGAAGCCAACAATTACTTCAACAAGAAGTCAGGTATGCTGGGATTGTCAGGGGTATCCAACGACCTGCGCGACGTTGAAGAAGCGGCCAAGGCCGGCAACAGCAGGGCGCAAACCGCTCTGGACGTATACTACAACGCAGTAAAGGGTTACATCGGCAATTATTTTGCCAAGCTGAACGGCTGTGACTGCCTGGTATTCACTGCCGGTGTAGGTGAAAACGGCATCGACATCCGCCGTCATATATGCGAAGATCTTGAGGCGCTGGGCATCAAGATGGATCCCGAAAAGAACAAAGTTCGCGGCAAAGCGGTCGATGTGGCTACCGACGACTCCAAGGTACGCATTTTCATCATTCCCACCAATGAGGAACTGGTTATCGCCAGAGATACCTACAGACTGGCCAAATAACATATTGTCATTCACAGGAGGCGGGCATCGCCCGCCTCTCAGACCGTCGACAAAAGCGAATAACTGTGTTGCTCAATAGGTCCGCTCAATCAACGTACTATCTGTACGCCTCAATCGCGGGCCTATTGAGCGCCTTGCTCTTCGCTTCCGTCGCTCGCTCTGCCCAGCTCGTTGACTTGTCAGCAAGCTGGGAGGCGGGCATCGCCCGCCCCTTTAGTTTTGGCTCCTATCAGCCGCATATCAACAAAATCGATATAGTAACTGCCTTTATTGACAATACTAACCGGTGAAGAATATAATTAATCTGGTGTTTTTTAGGGGTGCAAAATGAAAATTGACCTTAAACAACTCAAACTTCAGCCGCAACAGAGTGAGCACTATTCTTTTGTGGAATTTTGGCCCGATGAACTGGTTCGGGGACTGGGTGCTCAGTTTGCGGAGCCGGTTCAGGTCGATATCGAAGTGGTATTCACCGGACAGACATATGTCGGCACGGGAAAAGTAAAGTCCAAACTGGTGCTGGCCTGTTCCCGGTGTCTGGAACCATCGGTTATTCAGGTTGCTGAAGAACTGGGCATCACCATGATAGATGCCGGCAGCCGAAAACCGGAGGAGTTCAAGGATGATGTACTGGTGGTTGATCAAGGTGAGGCCGATATTGAGCCGGCGGTAATAGAAGCCATATTTGCCGTCATCCCCTTGAGTCCGCTCTGCAATTCGGAATGTCAGGGTCTGTGCCCGGGTTGCGGTGTAAACAAAAACGTGGAGGCTTGCCGCTGCAGTGAAGAAAATATAGATCCGCGCTGGGAAGCCTTGAAAAAATTAACCCAGGAAGGAGGGGAACAAATTGGGCGTTCCTAAGAGGAGACATTCGCATTCAAGAAAGAATATGAGGCGTGCCGAATGGCGCAAGCTGGACAAACCAGGGTTGGTTGAATGTCCTCAGTGCAAGGAGTTGAAATTATCACATCGGGCCTGCTTGAATTGCGGATTTTATAAAGGTAAAAACGTGATGTAAGATATACAGGTTGATCAAAAGGTAAGGTATCGGCGCACTTTCAGGCCCATAGCTTACTTTTTGTATTTCTTGCTGAAATGAGGAGGAAGACCATGAAGATCGCAGTTGACGTAATGGGAGGCGATTATGGCCCAGGCGAGGTTATCGCAGGCGTCCTGAGCTGGCTGAAAGAAACCGATGCCTCCATTATCCTGGTAGGTTTGGCGGAAGAGATCGCGCCGGTCTTAAAAGGCCAATCGTATGATACTGAAAGGCTCAGGGTGGTCAATGCCAGCGAAATAATAACCATGGAAGAATCTCCGGCCATCGCGATCCGGCGCAAGAAAGACGCCTCCATTGTGGTTGCTACCGGTCTGGTCAAGGCGGGCCTGGCTGATGCGGTATTGTCCTGCGGCAGCACCGGAGCACAGATGGCCGCAGCTCTATTTAACCTGGGGCGGATGGAAGGAATCGAACGTCCTCCGATAGTCAGCGGGATACCGAATATTCGCGGTTCACAATCACTGCTCATCGACGTGGGGGCCAACGTGGACTGCCGCCCTTCGCAACTGGTGCAGTTTGCAGCCCTGGGAAGCGCTTATGCTTCAGCAATTCAAGCCATCCCCAATCCCCGCGTAGGCCTGCTCAACAATGGCGCCGAGGAGACGAAAGGCAATGCTGCCGCAGTCGAAGCTTTCAGCTTGCTGCGCCAGCAGCCCAAACTTAATTTTATCGGCAATGTGGAGGGTCGCGACCTATTTAATGGCGATTGTGATGTGATTGTCTGTGATGGTTTCACCGGCAACATCCTGTTGAAATCCATGGAGGGCCTGGTTCTGTTCCTGGCCCAGCATACCGCTCAGGAAATGGGCAAACTCCCCAGCATTTACCAGAAGGTCGATTATCGCCAGGTAGGCGGAGCGCCTTTGCTGGGGGTTAAAGGGATAAGTATAGTATGTCACGGCAGTTCAAAAAAACAGGCAATATGCAGCGGTATGAAAATTGCCGCTCAATGTATTGTGAGCCGTATTGTGGAACAGCAGGAAAAAGCCCTGGCAGCATTGATTTAAGGACCATACATAATGTATTGCTCAGGTTACAGTAGTTAAAGGAGGTAATCTAGTTGCAGGAGTTTATAGAGCTGGCCAGAAAGATACTGGCGGAACAGCTGGACCTGAACCCCCAGGAAATCGCCATGGAAACCAAACTGGAAGATCTGGACGCCGACTCCATCGATGTTGTGGAGATGATCATGGCTCTGGAAGATGCCTATGATGTGGAATTTCCTGAGGAAGGGCTGGAAAGCCTGTCAACCTTTGGGACGCTGGTCACGGCCCTGTACCGCCACCTGGAAAAGATTCAAAATGGCTAAGCAGCGGGATGCGGTTGCCCGCTTTATGCGTGACAACCGGCTCATTTTTAATCATCTGGGGCTTATCGACATGGCTTTGACGCATCCGTCCTTCAGCCAGGAAAAGAACTGTGTCGGCAATAATCAACGCCTGGAGTTCCTGGGCGATGCGGTCTTGAATATGATTATTGCCGAATACTTGTACAATCACTTTGATGAAAAGCCTGAAGGTGAATTGACCAAAATCCGGGCCAAGGTGGTCTGTGAAAAAGCGCTGCTCAACGTGGCTAATCAAATGCGATTGGGAGATTATCTACTATTAGGGCGGGGCGAGGAGATGTCCGGGGGGCGTAAGCGCCGCTCCATACTGGCTGATGCAGTCGAGGCGGTAATAGGAGCTATATATCTTGATCAAGGCTATGAAGCCGCGACCCGATTCGTACTGGACCGTCTGCAGGTTCACATTGACGACACCGCCCAGGGCGATTATCAAGATTATAAATCCCGCTTGCAGGAGCTGGTGCAGGGTAAAAACAAACAGAATGTGATCTACCAGATCATTAAAGAATGCGGTCCTGCTCATGCCAAAGTTTTTGAAGCCGGGGTGTATTATAAGGAGCGGCTGCTGGCTGCCGGCCAGGGGCGGAGCAAAAAGGAAGCCGAGCAAAATGCTGCTGAAAAGGTCCTGAAAAATCACCAGTTGCTGCTCAGCCTGGGACTGGAGATAACCCCCAAACCATGAAGCATGTCAATATTCCGATTTTTATCCCCCATGTGGGGTGCCCGTTTACATGCATATTTTGCAACCAGCGGCACATTGCCTCCCAGTTAGAACCCCTTTCCCCATCAGCCATCCCTGAATTGGTTGACCAGCACCTGGCGACCATTCCGCCCGGAAGTGAGATCGAGATAGCTTTCTTCGGCGGCAGTTTCACCATGATGGATGTTTCCCTGCAGGAAGCCTACCTCAGACAGGTATCCCCTTATTTGATAAAAGGTTTGATTCACGGCCTGCGCCTTTCCACCCGCCCAGATGGAATCGATCCGGATATTCTGAAAATGCTCAAATACTGGGGGGTAGACACCGTAGAACTGGGAGTGCAGTCGTGCGACGACGAGGTTCTGGCAGCCGCGGGGCGGGGGATGGCCCTTCTGCAAATCGTTGAGGCCAGCCGTTTATTAAAAGAGTATGGATTTAAACTGGGCATACAATTGATGGTGGGGCTGCCCGGGGACAACCGGCTTAAAGACCTGGCTACCACCCGGGTCATTATTGGACTGCGGCCGGATATGGTCAGAATTTATCCCACCCTGGTGATTGCCGGGACCGAGTTGGCCAGACAATGGCGGGAGGGGAGCTATCAGGAGCTCTCCCTGCCTGAGGCTGTCTCTGTCTGCGCCGAAATGCTGCTCATGTTTCAATACCACCATATCCCGGTGATCCGCCTGGGTCTGCAACCCAGCCAGGAACTGCAATCTGCCGAGACCTTGCTGGCCGGGCCGTATCATCCTGCATTCGGAGAGTTAGTGGAGCAGCATATCTTTTATATGCAAGCCCGGGAGCTGCTTCTGGATGCCCAGGCCCTGCCAGGTCGGGACCGGCCGGTAAACCTTCTGGTAAACCCCGCCGATGTCTCCCGGTTGATTGGACAGCACCGCCGTAATTTTCTGCGTTTGGAAGAGGAATTGGGGACGGGGCTGCTGAAGGTAATTAAATCTGAAGCTATCGCGCCTGATAGCCTCGGACTGTACTACAGCGGTGAGAACCGAATCCTAACCCTGGTGAGGGAGGATTTCATTCGCCGCTTGATAGATAGAGGCCTGCTGCCCGGCGAAGACTGAAACAGCCGCAGGCCGGGCAGGTTGTGGCTGGTAAAAACAGCCCTGAGTAGGCGGGTTTGTTTAATGCCCGGACATAATTGAGAACAATAACTGCTTTTACCAAGATAATGGGAAGGTTTTTGGGCCTGAATTGTTTAACTAGTAAATACTAGCACAGGAAAGAATTTGGGCTGACGGGGGCAAATCCTGACCGCCTGCAAAACAGTATGGCGATTCTTACCAACGCGCCATATGAAGTTGGGTTTGATTAAAGTCCCGGAATGATGGCCGGGCTTAGCTGGATGCCCGATTTAATAGCAATATAAGTGAATTCAACAATACGTTCAGGGTGATTAAAAATATTTTATCGAATGTTTTTTGAGAGGTTGCCCTGACATGATGGAGGAACAGGGTGTATTTAAAGCGTCTGGACATCAAAGGCTTTAAGTCTTTTGCGGAATACACTACAATCCAATTCGAGCCCGGGATCAATGTTGTAGTGGGGCCGAACGGCTGCGGCAAAAGCAATGTGGTAGATGCGGTCCGCTGGGTACTGGGCGAGAATAACATCCGCAACCTGCGCGGTCACAAAGGGGAAGATATCATCTTCTGCGGCACCGACAGCAAACGGGCTCACGGCATGGCCACGGTGGAGATGCTGATCGACAATGGCGATGGCTTTTTGCCCCTGGAATACGGGGAAATAAACCTGGCCCGCAAGCTGTTTCGCTCTGGAGAAAGCGAATTCACCATCAATCGTACCCGGGTGCGCATGAAGGATGTGCACGATCTGTTTGCCGGCACCGGTTTGGGCAAGAAAGGCTATGCCATCATCAGTCAGGGTGAGCTGGATCAGCTTTTGAATGCACAAGCCCTGGAGCGCCGCCTTATCCTGGAGGAAGCCTCGGGGATAATAAAATACCGGCAGCAGCGTGAAGAAGTGAACCGGCGCCTGCTGGATACCGCTCAGGACCTGACCCGCTTGGCAGATCTGCTGGCGGAAATGCGGGAGCGCAGCCTGGAACTGCAGCAAAAGGCGGAAAAGGCCAGGCAATACTTGAGCTGCAAAGAACAAGCCGATATCCTGGAAAAAACCCTGATGGCATATGAGCTCAACCGGCTGGAAAAAGATCAGTGCACTCGCCAGGCCGATCTTGCGGAACGCAAACAGAGCCTCAGAGCTCTGCACCGGCAGCAGCTCGAACAGGCCAAACAATTGCAGGAACGGGAGCTGGAACTGGAAGGCCTGCGTTTGGAAGAACAAAACGCCGCACAAGAGTTATATGATATTCAAGCCCATATTGCCGAACTGCGCTCAGCCTTGCAATTAAGCCAGGAACGCATTGCCAATTACCGGGAAAGACTTAAGGCGGCCCTGGCTGATGCCGCCAAATATGCCGCCCAGTTAAACAAGATCGACCAGGATCTGCTTATCAACAGAGAGGATTATAACCAGCAGCAGCTGTTGTGTGAGGAGCTGGAACAGCAGTGTGTGCAGATAGAAAAGGATGCCTGCGACCTGGAGCAGTCCCTGGCCCTAAAAGCCAAGCTCTTTGAAGAACACAAAGCGCATTTATTCGCGTATACCCAGCGGGAGACCAGAGTCAAAAACGCTATACAGGAGCAACAGGAGCGCTTGCTGAAAAGCCGCGAACGCAGGTTTAGACTGGAGACGCAGTATGAACAGCTTGACCGCCAGCTGAAAGAGGCAGGCCAAGAACAAGCCCGGTACCATGAGGAAATGGAGCAAATCGAAAAGCAGCTGGAGCATCTCCATGCCTCCATCGGGCTGGCCGGGGAAGCCAGAGCCGAAGCGGCGCGGAAAGTGACAGAAGCGGAAGGGCTGATTCAGCAGCAGCAAAAGCAAATCGACCAGCAGGGCACCCGTTTGGAGAGTCTGCGGAGTATGCGCGAAAACCTGAGCGGCTATGCACCCGGGGTAAAAGCCGTGATGAAATGGGCCCATGACGGGGAGCTGGGCGGGATTCTGGGGATAGTGGGGGAAATCCTGGAAGTGCCCCCGGGGCTGGAGACCGCAATTGACATCGCCGCGGGGAGAAGCCTGGAAAACATAGTAGTGGAGAGCAGCCATGACGCCCGCCTGGTTATTGAGCGCCTCAAGAGCCGGCGCGCGGGCCGCGTCACCTGCCTGCCTCTGGACAGCCTGCGATTGCGCAGGGTGCCTGAAGAGGTGGTAAAAAAGTCCCTGGCCGTTAAAGGGGTGATGGGCAGCGCTGACCGCCTGGTGCAGTGTCTGTCCAGGTACCGCGTGGTCCTGGAGTATCTGCTAGGGAGGGTGTTGGTGGTGGAAAACCTGCACAGCGGGATGCAGGCCTATAAAAAGATAAATTATCCCTGGACACTGGTATCCCTGGAAGGGGATATCATCAACCCCGGCGGGGCTATGAGCGGCGGAACCGCAGCTGACCGCGGCCCCAGCCGTCTGCAGCGCCGGGCAGAAGAGAACAGGCTGGAGGCCGAATTGCTGGCCCAGCAGTCCGGGATGAACCAACTCAAGCAGGCACTGGCTTCAGCCCGCTCCGAATTAGAGGCTGTTGATCTGCAAACCGCCGGCTTGAAAAAGCAGCATATTGAGTATACTCTCAAAAAGGAATGGCTTGAAACCCAGATAAAAACCGCGGCTGACCATATGCACAAATTTCAGCAACAGCGCCAGGAAGCCAGCCGTGATATAGCAAGTATAGATGAGCAATCGCTGCAAATAGAACAGGACGTGACCGGCTTGAAACAACAGTGGCAGGCTTTACAGCTGCAACAGCAGGCTGATTCCAGCCAGTTGGAAGAACAGAAGGAGACCTTGGTCAGACTAAGGCAGGATCTCGAGGTGTTGCGCGAGCGTTCTTCATCCTATCATGAACAACTACACATGAAAAAGAGGGAGTTGGACAACCAGCATAAGAACCTGCTGCAGTTTGAAGCGGTTCAGGGCTCTTATCGGCAGTCCCGCCAGGAGGCCCAGGACTTGCTGGAGCGGTTGCAGAACGATACCGAGGCGGAAACCCGCAGAACCGGCAGCCTTGAACAGGAAATATCCCAGGCGGTGCTGGAGGCCGAAGCTAAGCGGGAGAAGCTGGAAGTCTTGAAAAGCAGAGAAATCCAATGCAGAACCGATGTCGGCCAGCTCAAAGCCGGCCTGGGGCCGGTATCGGCAGAAATTGAAAAGCTGGAACAAGTCATTCGCCAGCAGGAACTCAATTTGGCCCGACTGGAGACCGAGTTTTCGGGCCTGCATCTTCAGTGGAGCGAAAAGCTGGGCGAAACCCCGATTCCGGAAATCGACCTTAAAGCGATGAGAGCAGCCGAGCTGCGCAGCATCAAGCAAGAGCTGGGAGTTCTCAAAGAAAACCTTGAAGCCCTGGGAATGGTGGATATCTCAGCAATTGAGGAATCCCAGGCTCTGGAGAGCAAACTGGGCTTTATTGAACAGCAATATCTCGACCTGGGGGAGGCCCGCTCATCACTGTTGAATCTGCTGGCCGAAACCGAACGTCTCATGTCGCTCGACTTCAACAAGTTCATGACTCAGGCCAACCAGAGTTTTGCCCGGACTTTTGCGGAGATGTTCAACGGCGGGGAGGGACGCCTGATGGTTGAAACCGGAGCCAGCGGCCTGGAGGCAGGCGTAGACATTGAGGTAAAAATACCCGGCAAACGGATTCAGTCGCTGAATTTATTATCGGGCGGAGAGCGGGCCTTGACCTGTATCGCCTTTTTATTCGCTTTGATTCGCCTTAAACCGATTCCATTCTGCTTACTGGATGAAATCGACGCCGCCCTGGATGAAACCAATCTGATACGATTTACCGGCTTCCTGCAGGGCATATGCCGGGAGACCCAGTTTATTGTGGTAACCCATCGACAGACCACCATTGAATGTGGCAATACTATATACGGGATAACCATGGCTGAAAAAGGGATCAGCGGGGTATACACTCTGTCTTTGGAGGATGTACCCAGTAAAGCGGGCTAAACCTGATTACATCGAAACTGAAAGGATGAGACCATGTCGCTTTTCAATCGCAAAAAGAAAACCCCGCCCGGTGAAACGGCGGCGCCCGAGACAGGGACGGAAAAGCTGGCGGAAGCCCCGGAGCCCGAGAAGAACGGGTTTTTGAACCGCATCAATCCCTTCGCCAAAAAGGAAACGCCCCCGCAGGAAACGGAAACCGGCCTGGCCGCTGGTGGCCGGACGATGACAGCAGGGGCAGCGGATGGCCTGGATTCTGAAAGGGAAGGTTTTCTGAATCTTATCAAACCCTTCTCCAAAAAAGAAGCTTCGGGAGCGGAAGAGGAAACCGGCACAGCCGGTGATCAGCCTGAGGAGCCGAAATACCCCGAGAAAGAAAACGGCAAGCTTCGGTTTAACTTTCTGCAGAAATTTAAACAGGGTTTGAGCAAGACCCGGGAGAATCTGGCCGGGAAAATACAGGAATTGGTAAAGAACACCCGCAAGCTGGATGAGGAATTCTGGGAAGAACTTGAAGAAATACTCATACAGGCCGATGTGGGCATGAACACCTCGGTGGAGTTGGTGGAAAAGATTAGGCTGGCCGCCAAAAAGCAGCGCATCCATGACTCCCATGAGGTCCTGGCCTTAATTCGCGAAGAGGTGGCCCTTCTGCTGCAGAATACACAGCCCCTCAATCTGGACGGGCTTAAACCGGCTATCATCCTGGTCGTAGGGGTAAATGGCGCCGGAAAAACCACCTCGATCGCTAAACTGGCCTATCGTTTCAAACAAGAGGGCTTAAACGTAATCCTGGCGGCTGCGGACACCTTCAGAGCCGCAGCCATCGATCAGCTGCAGATATGGGCTGATCGGGTGGGGGTGGAACTGATCAAGCATCGCGAAGGGTCCGACCCTGGTGCGGTGGTTTATGACGCCATCAATGCCGCCCGGGCACGCCAGGCGGATATCCTCATAATAGATACCGCAGGGCGACTGCAGAATAAGACCAATCTAATGAAAGAGCTGGCTAAAGTAAGAAAGATTATCGAGAGGGAAATTGGGCAAGAACCACAAGAGGTCTTGCTGGTATTAGACGCCACCACCGGTCAGAACGCAATAAGTCAGGCCCGTATCTTTCAGGAAGCTACCGGTGTATCCGGCATTGTTCTCACCAAGCTGGATGGCACTGCCAAAGGAGGCATAGTCCTGGCCATCGCCAGGGAGCTGGAACTGCCGGTCAAGCTGATCGGAATTGGGGAAACTCTGGATGATTTGAGGGATTTCGACCCTAATTTATTCGCTCAGGCCTTGTTTGACACTGATAATACAAATGCTCAATCCTAATAAGCTATCTGTGAGGAGGAATTTACTTGATTAAAGCAGCCATCATCGGAGGCACCGGCATATACAGCCCAGATGCCCTGGAAAATCGCCGCGAGGTCCTTCAGCAAACCAAATTTGGAGTAGTTGCGGTCACTGTAGGCAGTTACAAAGGAGTGGAATTGGCCTTTATTCCCAGACATGGGGCTAAACACAGTGTGCCCCCGCATCTGGTGAATTACCGCGCCAACATATTGGCTTTGTACAAACTGGGGGTCAGAAATATCCTGGCTACAGCTGCAGTAGGATCCTTGAACTATGATTTTAAGCCCGGCCATTTCGTCCTGGTAGACCAGTTCCTGGACTTCACCAAATCACGTCCCGCTACTTTATATGAAGGCGGGGATATGGGGGTGGTGCACTGTGATATGACCGTGCCCTATTGCCCCCGGCTGAGGTCTGCCGTAATGGAAGCCGCCAATGGCCTGCAGTATCAGGTCAGCAACGGCGGGGTGTATGTATGCACCGAGGGTCCGCGCTTCGAAACCGCAGCGGAAATTTCGGTGTATAAACTCTTAGGCGGAGATGTGGTGGGGATGACCAGTGTCCCCGAGGTCTGCCTGGCCAGGGAATTGGGAATGTGTTACGCTACTGTGGCTACCATCACCAATTTTGCCGCCGGCATTTCGCCAACTATTTTAACCCATAGTGAAGTGTATGAAGTTATGAAGAACAACACCGCCTCGGTACGCCAGCTTTTGCTGGAGAGCACCCTGTTAATTGAAAAGCAGGCTAAAGAATGCGATTGTGCGCGCATCCTTGAGGAAATAGAGGTCAAGCTATGATCGCGACGGTGCGCTTTGATAATGAAGCCGTGGTGGTATTGGACCAGAGTAAGCTGCCCGGGGAGGTGGTATTCGCGCCTTGCCATACGCCGCAGGAGGTGGCTGCGGCTATCCGTTCCATGAAGGTACGCGGCGCACCGCTTATCGGTGTGGTGGCGGCTTTCGGACTGGCCCTGGGGATGCGGCGCTATAACGGCTCCCCGGCAGAAATGGATGCTCATTTCTATAAGACCAGGGATTTGCTGGCCTCCACCAGGCCGACCGCAGTCAATCTCTTCTGGGCCTTGCAGCGCATGGAGCAGCTGTACCTGCAGCACCGTCATCAGGCCCGGGGCGAAGTGGCGGCACTGTTGCTCAATGAAGCCCAGAAGATGTGTGCAGAGGATATAGCCGTTAATAGGACCATTGGAGAAAATGGGGAAGCTCTTCTTCCTGCGGGGGCGCAGGTGATGACGATTTGTAATGCCGGCACTCTGGCAACCTGTGGATATGGGACCGCCCTGGGGGTGATCCGTTCAGCGGCCGCCCGCAATAAAGTCGATATGGTGTGGGCCTGCGAGACCCGCCCGGTTCTGCAGGGGGCCCGGCTGACCGTGTGGGAATTAATGCAGGATCATATCCCGGTAACATTGATTACCGACAGTATGGCCGCCTACACCATGCAGCTGGGGAAAGTGGACGCCATAATTGTTGGCGCCGACCGCATTGCCGCCAATGGCGACACAGCCAATAAAATCGGCACTTTTTCTCTGGCGGTTTTGGCCCAGTACCATCAGATCCCATTTTACGTAGCCGCACCTTCATCTACCGTCGATATCAGCTTGCCCGACGGAGGGGCTATCATCATTGAAGAACGCCATGAGGATGAGGTCAGACGGTGTGCGGACGCCTACCTTACGGTTCCGGAGGTGAAAGTATTCAACCCCGCTTTTGATGTGACCCCACAGCACTTGATCACCGGCATAATAACCGAAGGCGGCGTTATTAGAGCCCCGTTTGCGGATGGCTTACGCAAGCTCAAGGAAGGGCGGTGACGTCATGTTTAGTTCCATGGAAGTGAGGCGCCAGGTTCTGGAGGCGGCCCGGGAGATTTCAAGCAGCGGCATGGTAATCGGAACCTGGGGCAATGTGAGCGCCCGGGCCACTGAGACCGAGGGCTTCGTCATCACCCCCAGCGGTATGGACTATGCCGTCCTGACCCCGGAGGATATGGTGGTGGTGGATTACAATCGGCAGGTAATAGAAGGGAAGTTCCGTCCCTCCAGCGAGACTCCCCTGCATCTGGCTATATACCTGGCCAGACCGGATGTACAGGCGATAGTACACGTCCACAGTCCATTTGCGACTGCCTTTGCCGTGGCTGGAATCCCCATTCCGGTCATATTGGAGGAAACCGCTCAGGCCATCGGCCATGAAATTGCAGTTGTTCCTTATGCGCGGACCGGCACCCGCAAGCTGGCTGAATACACCGTTAAAACACTTGGGGAGAAGGGTTGTGCCGCTTTGTTGTCAAATCATGGCGTGATCGGGGTTGGGGGCAGTATGGCTCAGGCTTTGAGGATATGCTATGTGATCGAACAGACCGCGCAGGTGGGGCTCTATGCCCGTATGCTGGGGCCGCTTCAGGGGCTGCCCGAAGATGAGGTCAATTTGCTTCATGCAGGGTTCCAGAAGTACGGACAAAAGAAATAACAGTTAATGACTAGATGGGATTTGACCCGGCTAATTGGATTGAGGGCTGAAGGAGGTTAGGTAAATGTCGAATTTAATGATAGAGAATGTAGCTATTCTCCCTATGAGCGGTGAAGACAGTTTAATAGAGAAGGGATATCTGATCATAGCCGATGATGTCATCGACCGGATGGGTTCGGGCGCAGCTCCTCAGGGGAGTTATGAGCGAATTATCGATGGCAGCGGGCAGGTGGTGCTGCCGGGTTTGGTCAATACCCACACCCATGCCGCCATGACCCTGCTCAGGGGTTATGCCGATGACCTGCCTCTGATGGAATGGCTCTCCACCAAGATCTGGCCCCTGGAAGCCAAACTCAATGGCGAGGACATCTATTGGGGCACCATGCTGGCCATAGTGGAAATGATCAAATCCGGCACCACTACTTTCAATGATATGTATTTTTTCATGAGTCAGGCCGCCCGGGCGGTGGAAACTTCAGGGATTCGCGCGGTCTTGAGCCGGGGCATGATCGGTGTTTCCCCGGAAAGTCAGTCGGCCCTGGATGACAGCCGCAAACTGGTGGCTCAATGGCATGGCGCCGCTAAAGGACGCATTCGTTTCGCCCTGGGACCTCACGCTCCGTATACCTGTCCCCCGGAATATCTTAAACAAGTAGTGGCCTTGGCAGAAGAGCTTGAGGTAGGCATACATATACATATCTCCGAAACCCGTCAAGAGATGGAAGACATCGTAAAGCAATACGGAGTCTCGCCGGTAAAACTGATGCTTGAAAATGGCGTTTTCACCCGCCCTACACTGGCCGCCCACTGTGTGCACGTGAGTGATGATGACATTGCCATTTTGCAGCAGAACAGGGTCGGTGTAGCCCACAATCCGGAAAGCAACATGAAGCTGGCCAGCGGAGTCGCACCGGTTCCAGCCATGCTAAGGGCTGGGATTGCGGTAGGATTAGGAACGGATGGGGCTTCCAGCAATAATAATCTGGATATGCTAGAGGAGATGCGCAGCTGTGCCTTGCTGCATAAAGTCAACAGTATGGATCCCACAGTGTTGCCTGCTTATCAGGCCCTGGAAATGGGAACTGCCCTGGGTGCTCGAGCCCTGGGTTGGGATGACCAGATAGGGATCTTAAAACCCGGGTACAAGGCCGACATGATAATGGTCAACCTCACCGCGGCTCATATGATTCCACGTTACGATATCCTGGCCAATATCATTTATTCGGGTCAGGCCGCGGATGTTGATACCGTGATCGTCGATGGCCAAATCATCATGGAGCACCGCCGGATTACCAAATTTGATGAGCAGGAGGTTTTGAACAAATGTAAGGCCATAGCCCGCGATTTAATCAGTCGATAGGGCGTATACCGAACGGATTGTAAAGAAAGGGGTAGCTCATTGGTTCCAGCCATATCATTTGTAGGACATCACAACAGCGGTAAGACCACCCTATTGGTTAAGGTGATCCGTCATCTGACTCTCTGGAATATCCGTACCGCAGTAATAAAACATTCTCAGCATGGCTTCGATTTGCCGGTTGAAAAGGACTCCGAGCGCTTTTATCAAGCCGGTTCGGGTTTGGTATACGCATCTTCTCCAAAAATGTCCTTGCGCTATCGCCGGGAGAGAATAGAAAGAAATCTTAGCGATATATATGATGAGGTTAAGGCTGATGCCGACCTGGTGATTACCGAAGGCTATAAAACCGGGCCATATCCAAAAATCGAGGTGGTACGCCAGGCTACCGGAGACCTGTTGCCAGATCTCCCCAATCTTATCGGGCGTGTATCCGACCGCCAGGTCAATGACGGGATTCCCTGCTTCGGATTTGATCAGGACCTGGAAATTGCCCGCTTCATAGTAGACAGATTCCGGCTATTGTAAAAAGGTATAACAAAGGTACAGGTTTTTTGCTCCCGAGACGGAACGCACCTGTACCTTTTTATTTCATAATCTATTTGTTGCTCCAATCATTGTTGTGATTGCTGTATCCTTTTTCTTCAGCCAACAAATCCAGATATATAGTCTGAATGTTGGCCAGGAACAAGTCGGTAGGCAATCCGGAGGGACGCTCGTCATATGTTTTCAAGTACCCCCGGCATTTTTCACAAGTATATAACTGATTGGAAGTATCATTTTCCACAGAGATATAATTGATTTTGCCCGGTTCATCATTACCGCAATGTACACATTCCAGGTAGCGGGTTTCCCATTCAATAAAGCAACGGTCACAGAACATGAAACGCCTTCCGTCCTCAGCGCGCAGGCGGCTGAAATGTGATCTGCTGCCGCATATCGGGCAGATAGTGGGCAGATCCCAGTTCTGGTAAGTGTGCTCTAATATATCGGCCTGATAATGAGCTGCATATACACGCAGGAAGGGTCTGATGGCATGATCCAGTGCGAATATAAACAGCTCCGGGGATATCTTGAGTGAATGAGCCAGTTGTTCCAGATAATCCATATCTTGCTCAATCAACCGGGCAATCAGCACAGGAAAGTTGAAATCGGGAACCTCTTTTTGTATTATTTCCAGATTAGATGCTATATCAGGACGCTGTTTAATTAGAAAAACCAACAAATCATCCAGCACTTGCCGGTATAAAACAGGGTCGATTTGCAGTCCGGTGGTGATAATCAAAGGCCGGCGGTGTTTGGCGATCTTTCGCTGCGGTTCTTCGGCTTTTTCCACGTCCACAGCGGCTTGAAGCTTGATCTGTTGTTCATTCTGCCAGGATTCAAGGCTGGAGAAAAATTCCATATAACCGCTGGGCAGCTGTACAGGTATCTTACTTGGCATCTCGATTCACTCCTCTAATTAAAGCCTGATAAATAAACCTTGTGGTAATAGAAAAGGGGGAGGCTTACTCCCCCTTTCTTTAGTTAACTAGCATACCATAATGAT
>ENA-UOOM01002426-UOOM01002426.1-fermentation-metagenome-genome-assembly--contig:-NODE-2426-length-15432-cov-7.956884_pt1 | contig 15432 bp, 13 predicted proteins | sample MGYA00245781_ERZ724031 | MGnify/ENA primary metagenome ERZ724031 (study PRJEB28704, sample SAMN03018317) | fermentation metagenome | biome: anthropogenic terrestrial biome; feature: soil; material... | reverse complement strand
CCAGGAAACCTATCACGTTGTTTTGAATCTCATCCAAACTTCTCACACGGTCTGTCGGTTCTCTTGATTGGGTCAACTCTGTTTTCAAGCCTTATATACTTCATAATAAGTCAGTCCGGTTATGCGAATGATTTGACTGATGCTCATACCTTCAATACTTTTGAGCCGCTTTATTATTTCTCTCCGTTCCATTTGCGGTATTTATTGTAAAGAAGGAATAGAACATCCTTGCAATTGCTCTATTATCAAATTGAAAGCTTTATCATCATGGAATTTTGTGTTCTTAGTATCTTCCAAGCAACCATCTTCACTGTTTTCAGCCTCAAACATTCGCATTTTTTCTATTGCTTGTTCCTTTGGGCATGCAAATATGTCCAACACCAAATATACATGTGTCAAATCAGGCGGGTACTCAGGAATAACCATAATAGGCACGGCAGCTACTCCATGAATACTTTTCAGATTTGTTGACTATCCCCCGGAATACCTTTATGTTCCAATCCGATCAACGGAACCGTCCCCTTGATTGCTCCAATCCGATCAACGGAACCGTCCCCTTGATTGCTCTAAAAAAGCTTGCAATATAGCCAGTAGTGTTCTATTATTAACGTGTAAAATTATAATGGTTGACTATAGAGAACCCTTAAGGAGGCTCCGTAGGAAACCGATATCTATTAGGATTAATTCGGAATGTAATTTGTTTGGGGAATAAAATTACGAGCAGGCATTAAAACTTAATAGTGGTTGATTACAGAGAAACCAGTATGGTGGCTCTGCAGAAAACCAATATTTTGACGATAGGGTTTTAAACTTTGGGTTTTTAAACTTGGCCGTCAGAATATTGGTTTTTTGCTTTCTTTAGATAAATTAAGGGGAGTGGATACCGTGTCATTTGAAAAAGAATATGGCGAGCCAGAAAAAAACATAGTCCGTCTTGATGCCCGCAAAAAAATGGATGACCGCCAGCGCAGGCATATGCAGCACGAGCTCAAGGTTTACATGGAGCAGTATTTTAAAAAAAAGTTAGGCAAGGGGGTTGATTACACCAAGGTGGTGGTCTGGGAAGACATGCTCATCATTCGGGGGGAAAGATTTCTTACCGACCCGGAGATATATATTGTGGAAACCTCGGCGGGGCAAGATGTGGTCAGAGCAGCGCGCATGCAGGTGGCATGGCAGCATGCCATCGATAATGTGCCATATTTTGAGGAAAAACTGCAGGCCAAGGCTATTCACCAGACCTATGATGTTGAGCCGGAACGTGATTTCTGGATTCATGTGGTGGTTTTTGACCGGGTATTGACCGAATAGCGAAAATTACAATTACATATCTTGGTGGATCGCGAAGAAACCTTTATGGGCGGCTTCAAGACAGACCAGTATTCTTATGAAAAGTCTTATTAGATGACAGTAAGGATATTGGCCCTTTGTTTTCAAGCATAAACGAAAAGAAAGAGGTGATGTGCAAACGATGATTCAGGGCGATGATAGTTGGGTATGGCGCTTTGCCCTTATCAGGGTATTTCACGGTGATCATAGCCTCCCTCCATTAGGAAATACCCTCTATCATAAGTAAAAATACCTGAGAGAGAAGATTTTAGAAAGGTGGAATTTATAATGGGTAAATTGGATGGCAAAGTGGTAGTAGTGACAGGTTCAGTTTCAGCAATTCCTGGTTTTGACTCTATCGGATCAGCAACAGTTCGTGAAGCATTGGCTGAAGGGGCAAGAGGGGTAGTTGTGTCCGACATTAATGACAAATTAGGTGAAGCTTTTGTTAAGGAATTAAACGATCAATACGGTGAAGGACGCGCAACTTTTGTTCACACTGACGTATCTCAACCTAAAGATGTTGAAAAATTATTTGAAATTACAGAAAAGGTTTATGGCGTTGTAAATGCAATAATGGCTAATGCCGGTGTGGTAACTGCGGAAGATTTCGATAAAGACCCGGAAGAAGTTTTAAAATCCCGCAAATTTATTCAAAGCATTAATGAAGATGGGGTATTCTATACAGCCTTATATGGTTCTCGTTTAATGATCAAACATGGAATAAAAGGTTCAATCGTGATGGTTTCAAGTATTCACGGGGTTGCCGGTCGTCCTAAAGTTGTAAATTGTGAAACCGGTGAAGTTTTTATTGAACGCTTCAATTTAATTCAATATACAATGGGTAAACATGGCGTAGTTGGTTTATCAAAAGCATTGGCCCTGCAATTGGCGGATTACGGTATACGTGTAAATACTGTAAATCCAGGTTATATTATGACCCCATTATTCCAAGCAGCTGTAGCTGCCGATAAAAATGATTTGGCAGCCCAAGATTCATTGGCGACAGAAGCATTTGACTTTGCGCAATTAGCAGCATTACATCCATTATGTAATGACCCGGTAAAAGATAAAGAAATCGTACCTCGCGGTAAATATGGCGGTCGCATGGGAGTTCCTGCTGAAATTGCCAAGCCTGCAGTATTTCTAATGTCCGATGAAGCATCCTTTGTGACAGGTCAAAAATTAGTAATTGACGGAGGTTATACGGCGGGCTAAAAATAAACGGATCAGGGCGGCTTTTAGCCAGTGTGGGGTAACCCGTGAAGACAGCCGATCATTCGGCATAAGTTTGTTTGGTAGAAAGAGGCTGTTCCAAGAACAGCCTTTTTTAAATATACTGACCCGGTTAAGTGTTAGCGCCGCCATTGGCTTCCTCTGGACTGAACATATGTTCCATACCCCGGGGCTATAAGTGTACATGGATCAGCCTACGTATCGCTATTGGAAGGTAGTGGCTGGCCCTTCCATTAGGTCTTGTCCGTGTATCTGTGTCATTCTTTGTTGGAAACGCCGGCTTCTCCGAAGGTGGCCATCTCTTTCATAACTTTTACGGCCGCTTCAAAGATCGGGAAGGTTAAAACCGCTCCGGTGCCTTCGCCCAGCCGCAGATCCAGGTGCAGGATAGGTTGCAGGCCCATATATTCCAGCATAATGCGGTGCCCGGGCTCCTGGGAAAGATGGGACGCAAACAGAAAATCCTGACAACGTTGATTCATCTTGCATGCCATGAGAGCAGCCGCGCTGGAAATGAAGCCATCCACTACCACCGGTACGCGCCGGGCTGCAGCGCCTATAATGACACCGGTCAAGGCGGCGATTTCCAGTCCCCCTACTTTCTTCAGCACATCCAGCGGCTGGCCGGGATCGGGCTGGTTTAGCTCCAGGGCCTGTTTGATTACCGCGATTTTCTTGTGGCGGCCGCTGTCATCAAGTCCGGTGCCGCGGCCGGTGATTATATCCAGATCAACCCCGCTAAATACAGCCAGAATGGCGCTGCTGGGAGTGGTGTTTCCGATTCCCATCTCCCCGGTGGCCACCAGGGCCGCCCCGGCATCGATCTCGGCCTGAACCAGTTCTATTCCCACTTCAATAGCAGCCACTGCTTCAGCTTCGGTCATGGCTGCTTCCCGGGCCATGTTGCGGGTTCCCTCCCGGATTTTGCGAACATTGAGCCGGGGATGCTCAATGGCCGGACCCATCACTCCCACATCTGTGACCACCACTTTGGAGCCGGTATAGTTGGAAAAAACATTAATGGCGGCCCCGTTATTAAGGAAGTTCAGTACCATTTGCGGGGTGACCTCCTGGGGATAGGCGCTGACTCCTTCGGCCACCACCCCATGGTCGCCGGCCATGACCATAACCACTTTAGCCCCCAGTTCGGGGATAGTTTTACCCTGGATGGCGGCCAGGCGCACTACGATCTGCTCCATAATCCCCAGGGCGCCCAGGGGTTTGGTGAGATTGTCCAGGCGCTTCTGCGCTGCTTGCGCCGCTTCAAGGTTCGGTTCTCCAATACTCTGCAAGGTTGCTTCCAGTCGTTCCATTTGATAAAACCTCCTTTAGTATTAGCCAAAATTAAAAAGTCCCCAAGCCATTAAGGCCTGAGAACTTTACCTTCATTCTCAACCAGATGTTTTACAGGCAGGTTTCCTGACTCCCGGATCAAACGCTCCTTAGATACAAGCCAGCCTTCCCAGTTTCCCAGTGGCTATACGGCTTGGAACTCCCCGGTTACAGTGGCGGGTCCGTTCAGGTCTTGCACCTGATTCCCTATTATCCCCTAAAGGGGCACCCGAAACATAAGGTAATTCAATTTTTTTAATTATATACTTGCACATGAAATACTGACAAGCACAAAAATAATCCGATCTATAGAGTAACTGAATATCTCTCTTCCAAAATCAGCCCCGCTTCAGAGCTGCCAACCTGGTATTTTATGCATTCCAGACTGTTCAATACCGGCTCCATCCGCTGTTCAATGGCCTGCGGCAACTCGGGGTCCGGGCTGAGCAGCCCCATGACCTTGATGATGTATTCGGTCTGATTGCCTTCCTTGATCCATTGCAGGGTGATATCAAAAACATCCTTCAGGGTCTGGGTCACATCCACTCCGGTAGCGGCGATGGAATAAGCGCGCCGTTCAGGCTTGCGGCAGCTCTCCTCACCCAGTTTGAAACTGCAGGTTTCCGTGCCACATCCCTGGCAGTGACCGCAGTTCAAGAAAAACAAGCTATCCGGATGCTGGCCTATAACCGCATAGCCCAGTTGATTCAGCATATCTGACAGAACCAGGTCCTGCAGGCTGAAATCTTCAGCCGCCATCCCGGCCGGCTTAAAGCGGGAAAGAAACTTGGCATAGATCAAAATACCGTAAGGGTATTTTACCGCTACCTCCGCCAAGGCCGGGGCGTAAGGCGGACAGCCCCCGGAGGCATAATCCGGGCATCCCTCCCGGCAGTAGCCGGTAATCCGGTCATAATCATGGCAGATTTCGGAAGAGTCGATCAATTTAAAGCCGATTTCAAGGGGATAGTTGTCTCCCTGCTTATCAGTGTATATGATCCACATAGTTCAACCTCCTGCATGGCGGTATTTTTCAATATATTTGACAACCGTCAGTTATATAACTGTTTATGGCGAATAACCGTCCCGTTCTGGGCTAGTGGCATGCAAACCGTCCGGTGCGGCAGTTGGGCTCGCTTCAATGTCCTCAGGCACAGGCTTTTTACGCCAATGAGTCAAGTCGTCGAAAAGGGTATAGATCACCGGCACCACCACCAGAGTCAACAAGGTGGAGGTGATCAGGCCTCCGATAGTGGCATGGGCCATCGGGGCCCGCCATTCGGCTCCTGCTCCCAGGGACATGGCCACTGGCACCATTCCCAGTATCATAGCGGTAGTTGTCATTAAAATAGGGCGCAGGCGGGTGGCGGCAGCCTCCCGCAAGGCTTGATTGCGTTCCACTCCCCTGGCCCGGGCTTGCTTGGTAAAGTCGATCAACAGTATGGCATTCTTGGTTACCAGGCCCATCAGCAAGATTACGCCGATCATGGAAACCAGACTCAAATCGCTGCCCATCAGGAACAAGCCCAGAATAGCTCCGACAATGGCCAGAGGCAGGGAAAACATGATGGAAAAGGGATCTATATAGCTTTCAAATTGTGCCGCCAATATGAAGAATATGAACAGAATACCTATCACCAGGGCTAAGCCCAGCGAATCGAATGTGTCTGCCATGCTTTCGGCATCACCTCCGGCATATACCCGATAACCGTCTGGCAGCTTGAGTTCCTCCTCCATGCGCTGGGCAAACTGCTTATTAAAATCTCCCAAAGAAATGCCCCGCAGATTGCCGATCAAGGCAATTTCACGGGAGCGGTCAAAGCGGTCGATAGAACGCGGGGAGGTGGAGAAAACCTGCTTGGTAACCTGACTCAGGGCAATATTACCGTTTGAGGTCGGCAAGTACACCCGGCTTAAATCGGAAAGGCTGCGGCGCTGTGATTCGTTGAGCTGCAAACGCACATCAATCGCTTCCCCGCCCTCTTTATACTGTGACACCACCCTCCCGGTGAACAGGGTGTAGAGGGTATCGCCGATATACCCGGTGCTGATGCCCAAATCCGCGGCTCGCTGCCGGTCTACCTCCAATCTGGTCTCCGGGCTGCCTTCCCGGTAGCTGTTGGAAACGTCAACTACCCCGGGGATGCTTTCCAGGATGCCCTGGGCCTTTGCCGCATATTCAGCCATTAGCTCTATATCATCTCCCTGGATACGATACTCCCAGGCGTATGTTTCAGCAATGGCAGTGTTGAAAAGCATGCTGGCACTAAAACCAGGCTGGGTCTGCAATTGCTGCCGCATTTCCGCCGCGATGTCTTCCATACTCGCCTTACGCTGGCTCTTGTCGGTCAACTGCACAAAGATGCGGGCGTTCTCGGCTGAAGTGGAAACATAGGTGCTTAAAACCTGGGGATGACGGCTTATAATCTGATCCGCAGCTGCTGCTACCTGGGCGGCGGAATCCAGGGTGATCCCGGCATCCAAATCCAACAATACGCTGAACTCCCCGAAATCACTGTTGGGTACAAAACTGGAGCCCATGAACGGTATCACGAACAGGCTGCCGACGAATAACACTCCCGCTACTGCCAGGGTTTTGAGGCGATGCGCCAAGGCTGCGTCCAGCAGCAGCAGATATTGCGATTTGAACCATTCAAATCCCTGATCGAATGCGGTCAGGATCTTTCCGATTACTCCCCGATACTGGTCCTCACCCTCCTTGAGGTACCTGGAGCCCAGCAATGGAACCAGGGTGAAGGACACCAACAGGGAGACAAACACACTGAATATTACCGTCAGACCAAATTGCTTAAAAAACTGCCCTACCATGCCGGTCATCATACCTACGGGCAGGAACACCGCAATCACCGTAAAGGTGGTGGCCATAACCGCCAGGCCGATTTCAGCGGTGGCCTCCCGGGCGGCCTCTAAGGGGGTTTTGCCCAGGTGCATGTGCCGGACAATGTTTTCTATCACCACGATGGCATCATCTATAAGCAGACCTACCGACAGTGACAGGGCCATGAGGGACATGGTGTTCAGGCTGAAGCCCATAAACCATATCATCAGGAAGGTGGTGATGATGGAAGTAGGAATGGCCAGGGCGCCAATCAGGGTGCTGCGCCAGTTGCGCAGAAATAGGAAGACAGTCAAAACCGCCAGAATGCTGCCCTCAAAAAGGGTAATCAAAACACTATTTACCGCGGCCCGAACCCGCACGGAATTGTCCCGCACTACATTGATTTCGACCCCGGCGGGCAAATCCTGATTCAGCCTATTGATGGCGGCTCGTATGTCATCAGCGAGCTGTACCGTATTAATACCGGACTGTTTAACGATATTTAGTCCGATTACCGGCTGTCCCTGATAAAAGGCCCGGCTTTCCGGTGTTTTGACAGAATCCTTAACAGTTGCGATGTCTGTGAGCTTTATCAATATGCCCCCCCGGTGGGCTACGGGGAGGTCGGAGAATTCCTTGAGACTGCTTATTTCCCCTGCAGTCCGCACCGATACTGTCCGATCCTCGCTGTTAAGGTTGCCAGCCGGCACATCCATGTTTTCCTGCTGCAAAGCTGCCGCAACTTCAGCGGGGCTGATGGCGTAGGCGGAGAGCTTGTCGATATCCATATCAATATGGATTTCCCTCTGTTCATCACCGGAGACCTCCACCATCCCCACCCCGGAGGTGGTCTCCAGACGCGGCTTGATGATATTTTCGACCAGCTGGCTGCGTTCCAGCAACGAACCATCACCGGTGACCGCCAGGGTCATAATCGGGGCCTGGGTGGGATCATAGCGGGAAATAACCGGTTCGTTGATATCCTGCGGCAGCTGATTGCGGATGGAGGCCAGCTTGTCACGCACATCCTGGGCAGCAATTTGGCTGTTGGTTTCCACCGTGAATTCCGCCCACACCATGGCGACATTCTCACGGGTCTCGGCATAAATGTGCTTGACCCCGGCGATCTGACCTATGGCCTCCTCCACTTTAACAGCCACATTCGCTTCCATCTGTTCCGGAGAGGCCCCGGGCTGGACAATGGTGACCGCCACAAAGGGAAAATCCACCTCCGGCCAATCATTGATAGCCAGCTGCAAATAACTGAACAGCCCCAGGGCCACCAGGGCCAGAATGCTTACCGTTGCTAGAACCGGACGTTTCAGGCTTAGATTGGTTAAGAACATGGCCTATACCCCCTGCTCCGGGACGATTTGGATGGGGTCGTTTTCTTTGAGCTGGTTGACGTTGCTGGTAATAACGGTTTGCCCTTCGGCCAGGCCTTGCTTGATTTCCACCCGGCCATCAAAGATCGCGCCGATTTCAACCGCAACCAATTTGGCCGTATTATCCTGGGGAACAAAAACGTAGAACTGCTCCTGTTTGGATGTCAAAGCCGCCTCGGGAACACATAAAATGCTGGTCGCTTCCCCGGTATGGATTACTGCGCTGGCAAACATGCCGGAACGCAATATGCCGTCCGGGTTGGGGACCTTGATTTTACACTGAAATATCCTGGCTTGAGGGTCTGCGGCGGGATTTACTGAAGTTAAAACACCTTTAAAGGTCTGACCGGGATATGCATCGACAGTGACATCCGCTTCCATTCCAGTTTTGATCTGTCCCAAATCAGACTGGCTTATGGAAATGATCACATAAACTTCGGCTAGATTCTGCACTTCCATTAAGGCTGTGCCTGGTGATACCATTTGCCCGCGGTTCACGCTGCGGTTGGCTGCCAAACCATCGATGGGTGAGGACACCCGGGTATTTTTCAAATCATCCCGGGAGTTGTTCAATGCAGCCTGGGCCTTGGAAACATCTGCTTCGGCAGCCGTCAAGGCGGCCTGTATATCTTCGAAATCCTTATCCGAGGCCGCTCCCGCCTGATGCAGTTGTTTCAGTCTCTCATATGCGGAGCGGGTGCTTTCTAATTGGGTCTGAGCCTGAACGAAAGAGGCTTGATTGACCTCTACCAGGTTGGCATAAGCTCGATCATCTATCTGAATCAAGGTCTGTCCGGATCTAATACTGGCACCGTTGTCGACATTCAAGCTTTCAACTATGCCGGCTACCCGCGCCGAGATCAGGATTTTTTCCACTGCGTCAATGGTGCCGCTCACATTGAGGTTATTTTGCCGGATCACCATTTCCGCTTGAGCCGTCCTTACCGACTGCGCCCCGGCATTGACGCTTTCCAGGTTCGATCGGCCCTGTATTTTATTGATCATAGCGGCTCCCAGGACTAGTACGACTGCCAGAACGATCAGCCACCATTTCCATTTAGATAACGGCATTATTTTCTCCTCCATGGCTTTTTCTTCTCTTATATTCCATCATAACCTCAATAAAGACAACCTCCTATTTAGTTGGATTCTGCTGTTATATCCTGGTATAATGCCGGGCTTAATTGCTTAACTAATTTAGATTGGCGGCACTTTGGGCCGGTTGATGGGAATAGCGGTATGATATTGATGTTATTAGGGCATGATTTCTTTATGTTCACTCTGACAGAATGAAGTCAAAGCAAAGGGTGGACGGCAGAAATTTATGATTTGGGGGAATATATTTCCCTGAATCGACTTTTGGAGGGATTTTACAGTTGATCGGTAAAGTAAAATGGTTTAGTGACAGCAAAGGCTTCGGATTTATCGAATCTGAGTCAGGACAGGATGTTTTTGTTCATCAGTCCGCTATTCAGAGCAGCGGTTTCCGCTCTCTGAGCGAAGGGCAAACCGTAGAATTTGACGTTACTACAGGTCCCAAAGGCCAGCAGGCTGCCAACGTGCATATCATCTCCTAAGCCCTCGGGGACAGTAGGAGGTTTTTGACGGACACAAGCGGGGACGGTTCTTGACTTGCGCGCAAACGCGCAAGTCAAGAACCGTCCCCGCTTGTGTCCCGCATTCCTTTTTGGCTTATTCGATAGTAAAGGTTTGGCTGGCGCGAATGGTGTTGTTGACCATAAATACCAGTTTATATTGTCCCGGCTCTTTGAAAGAGATGGCGGCCCAATTGTAAGTCTGGGCCGGGTCGACGGTAATCGAATACTTGTTGATCACTTCCCCGCTCTGGGCTGACTCATATTGCAGTAGTATACTCGAGGCCCCAAATGGCACGCCATTGTTAAAGCCATAATAAAACTGTTCTCCGGCCTTAAATTTGGTATCCGCCTGAGTAACCTGCCCGCTGCCTTCATCCCGACCTCTGCCTAAAATCAGGCTGGGCTGTTGAACAGCCGTTGCCGGTTCACCGGAAGCATTCGGCGGCAGGGTAGCGTTTGGTTTAACCGCCGGGTTTTTGGATGGCTCAGTTGGCGCTGCGGGCGGATCTTGCTGACCGGTTGATGGGTTCTCTGCCGGTGCAGCCGGTTCGTTAACGGCTGGAGCTGCAGCTGGTGCGGCGCTTTCCTGCGGTTTTGAAGCGCAGCCAGCCATTCCCAGTAAAAGACATGACAGCACTATCATAGCAGTCGTTTTTTGGGCGTTCTTCAATCTTATCCCTCTCTCTCTGAATTTGTAAGTGAATGCATAGCCTTTAAGGCAATGACCTTTAAACCTGGCTGATACATTATCTATATCTCTGCACATTACCTGCCACGATTGACCCATTATTTAGACGCAAAAACACCTGATATTATTTCAACAAACACATGGTTTATCCTGCCGAAGTAATATTTTAATGTCGTATCTTACGTAAACTTTGTATGCAATCATGCGCTTTCGACATTCCTTCATTTTACTGTCTGGCAGCATTTCACTCATGCAGGATTTTTCAGCCGGATTTATCCGGGCAATTCCAATCTATTTCATTTTTCGCTTACGTTCTTGGATTATTGTCGACAAAGTACTCAAATCAGGCAGGTATTTTCGAATAAATCACGAATTAATATTAACTGGAAGAATGGCATCAGCAGGCAGGGGGTCGTCTGATGTCCTTATTGTTATGAAAGGAGGTGTAAAGGTGGCTAACATCCAAGAAATCATTACTTTTTATCAGGGTAAACCGGGGGGAATTATAGAAGCCTATCATGCCGTGCAAAGGGAATACAACTATCTTCCTGAGGAAGCGGTTGAAACAGCGGCACGAGTCTTCGGTATATCTGCTGCCCAAGCGTTCGGCGTGGCGACGTTTTATTCGTACCTCTCCGTGGCCGAGCGGGGCCAGTATATTATTCGCATGTGCGAAAGCGCGCCATGTCATATTGCCGGAGCGGATATTCTCATCAAGGCCTTTGAAGATGCACTAGGCATCAAAGTAGGTCAAACCACAGCAGACGGCAAATTCACCCTGGAACTCACCGAATGCGTAGGACAATGCCAGGGAACTCCAGTCATTACTATCAACAGCATACCTTATGTAGATATGAACCCAGAACAAGTGCCAGCGGTGCTAGCCCTGTGCAAGTAAACTTAATAGGAAAGGAGGGAGTAAGATGGCTGCAGAAATGCGCATCGTTCTGCGCAACGCCGACCAAATCAATCCTGAGAAGATAGAGGATTATATTCAAGTCGGCGGTTATCAAGCCCTGCAAAAAGCTCGCAGCATGTCTCGTCAGGATTTAATCGCCGAGGTGAAGAAATCAAATCTGAGGGGTCGCGGGGGGGCAGGTTTTAATGCAGGCATGAAATGGAGCTTTGTTCCAGACGCCCCGGTCAAATATGTAGTATGCAACCTGGACGAAGGGGAACCAGGAACCTACAAGGACCGCACCATTGTCGAAAAAGACCCCCAGCGCCTGCTGGAAGGAATGGCAATATGTGGTCACGCCATTGATTCCAAACAAGGCTATATCTACTGCAGAGGGGAGTATCCCTATGTGGTGGACTTGCTGCGCCGCGCTATCGATCAAGCCCGCAACAGCGGAGTCCTCGGGGAATTCGATATTGAGGTCCGCATGGGTGGCGGTGCTTATGTATGTGGCGAAGAAACGGCATTAATCGAGTCGATTGAGGGCCACCGCGGGGAGCCTCGCTTTAAGCCACCATTTCCGGGCGTTTCAGGCTTATGGGCCAAGCCAACCGTGGTGAACAATGTTGAAACCTTTGCAAATCTTCCTGATATCGTAATGCAGGGGGGAGAATGGTTTGCTTCCATTGGTACCCCAAGCTATCCGGGGACCAAGGTTTTGACCCTGACCGGCGATGTGGTGAATCGCATCCCCATTGAAGTTCCAACCAGCACCACCATCCGCGAAGTGATTTTTGATTTTGGCGGGGGAATTCGCGGCGGCAAGAAATTCAAGGCGGTGCAAATCGGCGGAACCTCAGGGGGATTTATTCCCGAATCATTGCTGGATACGCCCATAGATGCCGATTCCATGCGAAATATCGGGGCTACCCTGGGCACCGGCGCTGTATTGGTCATGGATGAAACCCGTGATATTGTAGATGTCGTAACCCGCATTGCAAAATTCTTTGAACATGAATCTTGTGGAAAATGCAATCCCTGCAGAGAGGGAACTTTCCGTGCTTATGAGATTATGAAGAAGATAAACAAGAAGCAAGCGGCCCCGGCAGATTTGGATAAACTGGCCTTGTTGTCCCGGGTAATGCAAAAGGCGTGTCTATGTGGATTAGGGCAGGCAGCTCCCGGCCCGATCGTGACCACCCTGGAACATTTCAACGCGGAATATCAAGCCAGACTGCAAATCTAACGGAAAGGAGGGAAAGCCATGATTACTCTGACCATCAATGGCAGAGAGATACAAACTCCTCGTGGCAGCACTGTTCTGGATGCTTGCCAGGCTGCCGGCATACCTGTTCCCACACTATGTTATGACCCTGACCTCCGCCTGGCAGGCTCTTGCCGCATGTGTCTGGTGGATGTAAAGGGACGCCCCTTATTTGTGGCCTCCTGTGTGACCCCGGCCGAAAACGGCATGGTAGTGGAAACCGAAAGCCCGGCTATTATTGAAGCCCGCAAAGTCATTTTAGAGCTCCTGGCAGCCAGGCATGATTTCAATTGTCAGGTCTGCGAAAAGAACGGTGACTGCAAGTTCCAAGACTATTGTTATCAATACGGCATAAAAGAAAGCCGTTTCGAAGACGGCGGACGCCATGTATATCCTATTGACGATCCCAACCCATTCCTGGAAAGGGATTATAACAAATGCATTATGTGCACTCGTTGTGTCCGGGCTTGTGAAGACATTACCGTGGCCCGGGCTATAAATGTCAAAAACCGCGGCCATAATGCCAAGATTTCCACATCCTTTGACGGTAATTTGGCCGATTCCCCCTGCGTGTTCTGCGGACAGTGCGTAATGGTATGTCCGGTGGGGGCTTTAACCAGCAAGGTAAGCGCCGGAATGGGCAGATCTTATGAGGTAGACAAGGTGCTCACCACCTGCACCTACTGTGGAACCGGCTGCACCCTGGAACTGAATGTGAAAGATGACAAGGTTGTCGGAGTGACCTCTGACCGCACCCTGGAAGGCAGCCCGGTCAATAAAGGCGCACTATGCGTCAAAGGTCGTTTCGGCTGGGATTTCATTAACTCCCCCGATCGCTTGACCGCTCCACTTATTAAGGAAAATGGGGAGTTCAGGGAAGCCAGTTGGGATGAAGCTCTCGACCTGGTGGCCAAACGCCTGGGCGAAATCAAAATCCAGCACGGTCCCGATAGCATTGCTGTATTCAGCTCTGCTCGCGTTACCAATGAGGAGAACTACCTGGCGCAAAAGTTCACCCGCGCCGTCCTGGGAACCAATAACGTAGACCATTGCGCCCGTCTCTGACACTCCGTTACTGTCGCCGGTCTGGGGGCAGCATTCGGAAGCGGAGCCATGACCAATGCCATTGGCGAACTGGAAAAAGACGCCAACTGTATTTTTGTTATTGGATCCAATACCACCGAGAACCATCCTGTTATCGGGATGAAGATAAAACAGAACAAGCTTTATAACGGAGCCAAGCTGATCGTAGCCGATCCGCGCCGCACCGACCTGGCCGAGATAGCTGACGTATATATGCCGCATTTGCCCGGTTCTGACGTAGCCCTGGTCAATGCCATGATGAACGTCATTATCAGCGAAGACCTGGCCGACCAGGCTTTCATAGCGGAACACACCGAGGGTTATGAAGCCATGGCGGCAGTGGTGGAGAAATTCACCCCTGAATTCGCAGAACCGATCACCGGCGTACCCGCAGAGGACATCCGTGCCGCGGCCCGGCTGTACGCTCAGAGCGGTAACGCCGCCATCTGTTATGCCATGGGCCTTACCCAGCACCGCACCGGTACTGACAATGTAAAATCCGTCTGCAACCTGGCCATGCTTACGGGCAACATGGGTCGCCCCGGGACTGGAGTTGATCCCCTGCGTGGGCAAAACAACGTGCAGGGTGCATGTGATATGGGTGCTCTCCCGGTAGTGTATACGGCTTATCAGGCCGTCACCAATGAAGCCGTACGGACCAAATTCGAACAGGCCTGGGGAATAAGCCTGCCCAAAGAGAACGGCTTGGTCCTCACTGAAGTCATCAACAAGGCCCACCATGGCGAGATGAAAGCGCTTTATGTATTTGGTGAAAATCCCATGATGAGCGACCCTGATCTTCAGCATGTGGAAGAGGCCCTGGAAAAGCTCGACTTCCTGGTGGTGCAGGACATATTCCTCACTGAAACCGCCAAGTATGCCGACGTGGTATTGCCAGGATCCTGCTTCGCCGAAAAGGATGGCACTTTCAGCAACACCGAAAGAAGGGTGCAGCGGGTGCGCAAAGCGGTATCGGCGCCCGGACAGGCTCTCGCCGACTGGGAGATACTGTGTGAAATCTCTTCCCGTATGGGCTATCCTATGAATTACACCGATGCTGAAGAGATCTTTGAAGAGATGCGCAAACTTACTCCCTCCTACGCAGGTATCAATTATGCCCGCCTGGAAAAGGGTGGTTTGCAGTGGCCCTGCCCCACTGAGGAGCACCCGGGTACACCATTCCTGCACAAAGACGGTAATTTCAGCAGAGGCAAAGGGGCTTTCACCGCTATCGACTATATCCCCCCGGGTGAACTGCCTGATGATGACTATCCTTTGATCCTTACCACGGGACGTAGTCTATTCCATTATCACACCGGAACCATGACGCGCCGTGCCTCAGCTTTGAACGCGCATATGCCGACAGCCGAACTGGAGATCAATCCGGTACTGGCCAAAGCGAAAGGGATCGGAAACGGCGAACTGCTCAAGATCTCGACCCGCCGGGGCAGCCTGGAAGTAACCGCCAAAGTCACTGAAATGGTGGCGCCGCAGGTGGTGTTTATGACCTTCCATTTCGCTGAAACTGCTGCCAACCGGTTGACCAGTGCTGAATTCCTGGATCCGGTGGCCAAGATTCCGGAGTACAAGGTATCAGCAGCCAAAGTAGAGAAAATTTAGCTTTGCTTAGAGAGAATATATGGGCTAAGCTGGATAAGCATTAGGGGATTATATGTTAGAGCTTCATTCGAGCGCTAAAACAAAAAAGGAAGGGGAAATTTGTAAATGAACTGTTTCGCACCCGGAGAAGTAGCGGGCAATGCCTGCAATATCAGCGCAG
>ENA-UOOM01002425-UOOM01002425.1-fermentation-metagenome-genome-assembly--contig:-NODE-2425-length-15437-cov-4.244312_pt1 | contig 15437 bp, 11 predicted proteins | sample MGYA00245781_ERZ724031 | MGnify/ENA primary metagenome ERZ724031 (study PRJEB28704, sample SAMN03018317) | fermentation metagenome | biome: anthropogenic terrestrial biome; feature: soil; material... | reverse complement strand
CGATCTCATCGGGGTCCACCCCATCCGGCAGGGTGGTCACGCGCACATCGGCATTAAGGCGGTTTTCCACGTGCAAAAGGCCCTTGGCATCAAAGCGCAATTCACCTTCCAGGTCCATGGTTTGGCGGGCGGTTTCCAGCCCTTTGAGCGTTGCCCGTTCACCGGCCGCATCCGGGTCCAGGGCCAGGACCACACTGCGTGTGAAGCGTTTAAGCAGGCGGAATTGGTCCTCTGTGAGTGCTGTGCCCATCGGCGAGATGGCGTTGGTATAACCCGCCTGGTGCAAACCGATGACATCCATATAGCCTTCCACGATCACGGCCTGACCGCTGTTGCGGATGGATTGGCGGGCCAGGTCCATGCCGTAGAGCAGGCGCCCTTTATCAAAGAGCTCGGTGCGGGGGCTGTTCATGTACTTGGGTACGTCGTTGGGGTCCAAAACACGACCGCCAAAGCCGGTCATCTTACCGTAGGCATCCCGGATGGGGAACATCAGGCGGTTGCGGAATTTATCGAATGTTCCTCCGCCCTCGCGGTCATTGGCCACGCCGGCGTTCACCATCTCGGCATCGTCAAAGCCCTTGCGTTTCAGCTCTGTACCCAGCTCGTTCCAGCCCGCCGGGGCAAAACCCAGGCCCCAAACTTTGATCGTCTCGTCCGTCAGGCCGCGCTTGCGCAAATAGGCCAGCGCCTCGCTGCCAGCAGGGCCCATCAGCCGCTCGCGGAAGAACTGCACTGGGTAAGGGTCACACCGGCTCTCTCGGCCAGGTAGCGCAGGGTTTCGGCAAAGTCCCAACCTTCACGCTTCATCACGTAGCCAAAGAGGTCGCCGCCCTCATTGCACTGGCCAAAGCAGCGCCAGGTTTGGGTCTCAGGGAAGACGACGAAGGCAGGGGTACGGGTATTGCTGTGGAAGGGACAAAAGCCGGTATAGTTTTTACCGGCTTTGCGCAGTTTGACCGTTTGGGACACAAAATCAATCAAGTCCAGACGGCTCTTGATATCGTCTACTACACTCATCTAAAGCCCCTTAAGGCCTCCTGGTTTGTGCTTAAAGCAAGTTCTCGTTATACGACTGCAGCGCCTGCATGTAGTTGCGGCGTTCATAGGCAATGGAGTGTTCGCCTCTGCCGCGGGCCATCGCGCCGCGCATCGAATTGATGTCCGGGTAGTTGTGCATATCCATCCAGGCATTCAGGTCAGTGAGCACTTTTCCAACGGCACGCGGACCGTGTTTGATGAGCTCTGACACCATCGTAACGGCACAACCGCCAGCCATGATCGCCTTCACAACGTCCTGGGCGGTGTGCACGCCGGAGCAGACCACGATGTCTTTATCAATCTCCGGGCTCACAATTGCCGTCCAAACGATGGACTGCGCCAGGTCGTCGCTGGTGCTCAGGCGCGCCTTAAGGTTGACGGTCATCTTTTCAATATCGATATCCGGCTGGAGGAAGCGGTTGAAGAGCACAAAGCCGTCTACGCCAGTCTCGGAAGCCAGTTTTAATACCCGGGGCAAGTCTTTAAAATGGGATGAAATCTTGATCGCTAGCGGCAGCTTGGTATGGCTGCGCACCTGACGCATCATTTCCAGGTAGCCCTGAACCACCTGTTCGCTGGATACATCCGGGTCGGTCACAACAGAATAGAGGTTGAGCTCCACGGCATCGGCACCGGCAGCTTCCATGCGGGAAGCCAGGCTTACCCAGCCGCTCTTGGAAAAACCATTCAGGCTGGCGATCACGGGGATGGAGAGCGCACTCTTCAACGCGCGAATTTGGTCCATGTAACGTTCGGCCTTATCCTCCATCACCGGCGGCTCAACCAAATAGGTTTGTGCTTCCGGCTGCGATTCAGTGCCGACATTTAAAAAGTGATCCGTCGCCAGCTGCTCATTGGTCACTTCTTCTTCAAAAAGCGAGTACATCACGATACCCGCTGCGCCTTGATCTTCCAGGAGGCGAGACAGCTCCAGGTTGCGCGAAAAAGGAGACGCGCCAACCACCAGGGGGTTCTTAAGTTTCAAACCTGCGAAATGTGTAGAAAGATCAGCCATATCACTCCTTAAATAATCAACAGTGGCTCTAAGATGCCACTGTTGATTTTACCCTAGTTAACTATCAATTGCTGTCGGCTCTGGTCGATCAGGCGTCTTTGCCCGCGTCCTTCGCCTCAGCGGCATCGGCAGGGCCGTATTGCATCTCGGCCATCTGCTCGTACAGGTCCCAGCGCCGGCCCGCGTCTTCCTGGGCGTGCTTCATCAGAATTTCAGCGCGTTCCTCATCGCTTTGCAGCAGCATGCGGTAACGGGTTTCGTTGTAAGCATATTCCGAAACCTGGATGCTGGGGGCTTTGCTATCCAGCTGCAGCGGGTTCTTGCCTTCGTCCGCCAGGCGGGGATCGTAGCGGTAGAGCAGCCAGGCACCGCTATTGATGGCGCCCTTTTGCTGCAGCAGACCCTTCTTCATGTCGATGCCATGCGCAATGCAGTGGCTGTAGGCAATGATCAGGGAGGGGCCTTCGTAAGAGTCGGCCTCAACAAAGGTCTTGAGGGTCTGGTTGTCATTCGCGCCCATGGCCACCCGGCCAACATAGATGTTGCCGTAGGTCATCGCGATCTGGCCCAGGTCCTTCTTGGGCAGGGCTTTGCCGTTGGCGGCAAACTTGGCAACCGCGCCCCGGGGGGTAGCCTTGGAGGACTGGCCGCCGGTGTTGGAGTAGACCTCGGTGTCCAGTACAAGGACGTTCACGTCCTTGCCGCTAGCCAGAACGTGGTCCAGGCCGCCGTAGCCAATATCGTAGGCCCAACCATCACCGCCGATGATCCAAACACTCTTGCGCACCAGATAATCAGCCAGGCTGAGCAGCTGGCGAAGTTCGCCGGCTTTCTTGCCCTTAAGCGCAGCCTTCAGTTTCTCAACACGTTTGCGCTGCTGTTGGATCTCAGATTCGGTTTTCTGGCTGGCATTCAAAATTTCATCAGCCAGTTCCTTGCCAACCTTATCCGCGTTCTTTTCCAGCAGTTCAGTGGCGAATTCCTTGAATTTGTCGATCGTCAGGCGCATGCCCATGCCAAACTCGGCATTGTCCTCAAAGAGGCTGTTGCTCCAGGCTGGTCCGCGGCCTTGGGCATTCTTAGCCCAAGGTGTGGTAGGCAGGTTGCCGCCATAAATGGAGGTGCAGCCTGTGGCGTTGGCCACAACCATGCGGTCTCCAAAGAGTTGGGTGACCAGCTTGATGTAGGGGGTCTCGCCGCAGCCGGCACAGGCACCGCTGAACTCGAAAAGCGGCTCGAAGAGCTGGCTGTACTTCACCAGATTCAGGGGGATTTCCGCGCGGTCGATCAGCGGCAGGTCCAGGAAGAAGTCCCAGTTTTTCATCTCGCGTTCGCGGATGGGCGCCTGCGGGGCCATGTTGATGGCCTTGCGGGTGGGGTCGCTGCGATCCTTGCCGGGGCAGTTTTCCACACAGAGGCCGCAACCAGTGCAGTCTTCCGGGGCTACCTGAACAGTGAAGGAATAACCTTCCTTCCACTGATTAGTCTTGGAAGCAGTGGACTTGAAGCCTTCGGGGGCTTTGGCCAGCAGATCGGTCTGGTAGAGCTTGGTGCGGATGGTGGCGTGCGGGCAAACAAAGGAACAGCGGCCGCACTGGATACAAACATCAGGTTCCCACACCGGGATCTCCAGGCCGATGTTGCGTTTCTCCCACCGGGTTGTGCTGGTGGGGAAGGTGCCATCGATGGGCATCTGGCTTACTTTCACTTCGTCGCCGCGGCGGTCGATGATCATACCCAAAGTCTCGCGCACGTATTCGGGAGCTTCCTTAGGTACGGGCAAGTGGCGGCCATGCTTGGCGGTCACTTTGGCAGGCACTTTCACCTCGTGCATATTGGCCACAGCCTGGTCCACCGCGTTGTAGTTGCGTTTGACCACGGCATCGCCGCGTTTACCGTAGGTTTCTTCGATGGAGCGCTTGATCTGCGCGATCGCTTCTTCCTTGGGCAGGATGCCGCTGATAGCGAAGAAACAGGTTTGCATGATGGTGTTGATGCGCTGGCCCATGCCGGTCTTTTCGGCAACGTCGTAGGCATCGATCACGTAGAACTTGATCTTCTTATCGATCAGAGATTTTTGCATTTCCTTGGGCAGAGTGTCCCAAACTGCTTCGGGCTGGTAAATGCTGTTCATCAGGAAAACCGAACCCGGACGGGCGTATTTCAGCATGTCAAAGCGGTCCACAAAGCTCACCTGATGGCAGCCGATGAAGTTGGCTTCGCCGGGGTAAGGCGCGCGGATGGGTTTGGGACCGAAGCGCAAGTGGCTCACGGTCACGGCGCCGGATTTCTTTGAGTCGTACTCAAAGTAACCCTGGGCAAAGTTATCGGTTTCGTCGCCGATGATTTTGATGCTGTTTTTATTGGCGCCAACGGTGCCATCCGAGCCCAGGCCGAAGAACATGGCCTGAACCACATCGTTACCCAGGATCTCAAAGCTGGGGTCGTAATCGATGCTCAGATTGGTGACGTCATCAATGATGCCCACGGTAAAGCTGCGTTTGGGCAGGGCTTTCTTGATCTCGTCAAAAACGCCCTTGGCCATCGCGGGCGTGAATTCCTTGGAGGAAAGGCCGTAGCGGCCGCCCACGATTACGGGCAGTTTCTTGTAGCCGGCAATTTCCATATCCAAACCGGCCTGCATGGCATTTACAACATCCATATAGAGCGGTTCGCCGAGTCCACCGGGTTCCTTGGTGCGGTCCAAAACAGCCACTTTCTTCACGGTGGCGGGCATGGCCTTCACAAAGTGTTCCACGGGGAAGGGACGATACAAACGGACGCTTAAAACGCCCACTTTTTCGCCTTTGGCTTGCAGGAAGGCTGCTGTTTCAGCAGCAGTTTCCGCGGCAGAACCCATCACAACCAGCACGCGTTCGGCCTTGGGGTCGCCCTGGTATTCCACCAGCTTGTACTGGCGGCCAGTCAGTTTGCCAAAACGGTCCATTTCTTCTTCCACGATCTTGACGGCTTCAGTATAGAAACGGTTGACGGTCTCGCGGCCCTGGAAGTAAACATCCGGGTTCTGTGCGGTACCGCGCAGCACGGGGGCATCCGGCGTGAGCGCGCGTTTGCGATGTTCAAAGATGAGGTCATCACTGATCATGGCACGCAGGTCATCATCCGAAACGCGTTCGATCTTGTTGATCTCGTGGCTGGTGCGGAAGCCATCGAAGAAGTGCAGGAAGGGGATGCGGGAACGCAGGGTTGCCGCGGTGGCGATGAGGGCCGTATCCTGGGCTTCCTGAACGGAATTGCTGGCGATGAGGGCAAACCCGGTTGAGCGAGTGGCCATCACGTCCTGGTGGTCGCCAAAAATGGAGAGCGCCTGGGAGGCCAGCGAGCGGGCGGAAACGTGGAAGACGGTGGGGGTCAGTTCACCGGCAATTTTGTACATGTTCGGGATCATCAGCAGCAAGCCCTGTGATGCCGTAAAGGTAGTGGTCAGCGCCCCAGCCTGCAAAGCGCCGTGCACTGCGCCGGCCGCGCCGCCTTCGGATTGCATCTCGTTTACCGATGGGATGGTGCCCCAAAGGTTGGGCAGGCGTTCGGCCATCCACTGGTCGGCGTATTCGCCCATGGTGGATGAAGGGGTGATGGGGTAGATCGCTATAACTTCCGAAAGCCGGTAAGCGACATAGGCGGTAGCCTCGTTGGCATCCGTCATTACCATTTGTCTTTTCATGCGTTAAGCTCCTTATGCGTTCTCAGGATTTACTCCTGTACTTTGGTTGACACAAAAAAATAACCATCGTTTGTGACGGTTGGAACAGTCGCCTAATTGTAACCGAGAATCAGGATTCGGGCGGGTCTATTTTTTGGCTGGAATGGCTTAATCCATCAACGCTGCATCTGCGCGGGGAAGCGCCAGGCCAGTTCATCCTGGGCGAAAAAGAGGGCGACCAGGCTTTTAGAATCGCGCAGCTGGCCATCGCGGGCCTGGGCCAAGGCCTCACACAAGGGCAGTTTTACGAGCTGCAGGAATTCGTCCTCATCCTGGTCTAAAGGCGCCAAACGCAGGCCCAATGCCAGGTAAACGTGCATGTATTCGCTGGAATAGCCCGCAGCCATATAAAAACCGCCTAAAGGCAACAGTTCCTCGCAATCGCAGCCGGTTTCTTCGCGCAATTCGCGGCGCGCGCTGGTCAGCGGCTCCTCGCCGGGGTCCATCACGCCCGCAGGCAGTTCCAGCAGTTCTTCCTGGGCGCCAACCCGGAATTGGCGCACAAAGTAAACCTGGCCCTCTTCATCCACCGGCAGGATGGTCACCGCGTCCGCGTGGGCCACCAGATCGTAGTCCCGTTCACGGCCGTCGGGCAAGCGCAAGTGCACCTTCTCAACATCAAAGGCATGGCCTTCAAAAACGGTTTTTCGGCTGAGGATGCGGCTCATGAAGTTTCTCCTATCGCGGTCATCACGGTGGTGCTAGTTTAGCACCGTTCGGCTGGTTTTCCGGCTTGGGGCTGCTTTTGCCCATCAAAAAGCCCCGCTTCAAAGAACGGGGCTGTACGGGGCATGGAAGTGTTTAAGGGATGACCAGGTTTTTGATATCTGAAATATCGTAGGGTTCCTTGAGGTTGTTGGCCTTGATGATCTCTTCCGGCAGGATGTCGCCATAGTAGCAAGCCACCATGTAGATCGTCTCTCCCGGGCTCACCCAGTAGCCCTCAGGGTCCGGGCGCACGGTACCTGGCACGCGGCGGTCGCCAGGAAAGTTCGTGTCCAGGGGGATTTTAAGCACCTGGCCTACGTTGATAATGCTGGTTTCAGTCAGGTTATTTGCCTTCAGCAGCGCCTCCGGGTCCACGTCGAAGCGGCGAGCCAGGCAGTTAGGCGATTCGCCCGGGCGGACGGTGTAGCTGCTAGGGCGGGCTTCAACCGGGGTGGGCGTAGGTCCTACTGGCGTTGGGGTGACGATCGGAGCCGGCGTAGCCGGGATGGCTGTGATCGCGATCATTGTTCCCTTGGCGTTGGGTACCATTTGGGTGGGCTGGTTAAACTGCGAGATCACAACCTGGGCCGTTTGGGTGGCCGCGATAGGGTCAAGCACCAGCGGAGTGCTGTTGGGCGCCTTTAGCGGGGAATCGGCCGGGCTTTTGGAAGCCTGGCGTGTGCAGGCAGCTAGCAGCAGGGTTGCGATGAGGGCCAGAAAAACAATTCGGCGAAAGTTTGACATGGTAACTCCTTTGACTTGCATCAAGGTTTAACTAGCAAGTTCCATGCCATTAAAACAGTTCAGCCCCGGCAAGCGGGGCTGAAGCGATTGGAAAAAGATTTACTTCTTCTTCAGGACGGGAAGGCCAGAGGCCAGTTCCACAACGGTCTTGCCGGCGGGAACGGCTTCCACTTCCTGGCCCTTGCGTTTGTCGGTTGCAAAGTAGTAAAGCTCGGTTTCTTTACCGGAAGCGCGCTTTACCTTTTTGACGTGCAGGAAGTATTCCTTGCCTTTTGAGTTTTTGAAGCTGTAAGCCATTGTTTTCTCCTTGGTTTTAGATTAGTTCACTTACGAACGCTAATATAAACGCATTATTTCCAAATGTCAAATGGTATCGAGAGAACTCTCTACAAAGGATTCTTTAAGATTCAGCCTCTTGGGGTCGAGTATCGGGCTTTAGGTCCCCAGCCATTTGGCAGCCTGTTCCGGCAGCGCCGCCAGAAAGCCCTGCTGCAAGTTGCAAACGGGCAGGCTTTCCATAAAGAGACGGCCATAGGCTTTGCTCGTCAGGCGTTTATCCAGCACAACCACTATTCCCCGATCGGTTTGCGTGCGGATCAGGCGGCCAAAACCCTGGCGGAAGCGCAGGATGGCCTCTGGGAGGTTGTATTCGTTAAAGGCGTCCTCAAAACTTTCGGAACGGGCCGCGATGATCGGATCGCTGGGTACGTCAAAGGGCAGTTTGGCGATCACCAGCGCGCTCAGGGCTTCGCCGGGCAGGTCAACGCCTTCCCAGAAAGCCCGCGTACCCAAAAGCACCGCCCGGGGTGTTTCCTTGAACACATCCAAGAGCGCAGAGGCAGACGCGCCTTCGCCCTGCTCATAGACGATGATGTCTGCTTTGGCCAGCGGCCCCTGGATCGCCCGGCTGGTCTTTTGCAGTTGGGCGTAGGAGGTGAACAAAGCCAGCATGCGGCCGCCAGTGGCCTTGGCCAGGCGGATGATCGTTTCCTCCGTTACGCGCTGGTGGCCAAAGTTATCGCTGGGCTCGGGCATATCGCGGGGCAGGAAGAGCATGGCGGCGTGCTCGTAATCGAAGGGGGAACCCACGGTTAGCTCGTTGGCATCCTCGGCATTCAGCCGCCGTTTGAGGTAGTCGAACTCGCCATGGGTGGTCAGTGTGGCTGAGGTGAGCACCACACTGGATTTCTCGTGCCAGAGATGTTTTTCCATCAGGCGGCCAATGTGCAGCGGAGCGATCTGCAAAGTGAGACGGCGCTGATTTGGGTCCAGTTCCACCCAGTAGATCTGGTCGTCCGCCGGGTCCATGGTCAGTGCTTCGATATTGCGGCCGATATCTTCCAGGCTGGTGCTGATGCTGGCCAGGCTGCCCAGGCTGTCCTCTGCTTCCTCCACGCCGGCATCCGCCAGTTTGCCCATGATCTCCCGCACTTCATGCAAGCGCAGAAGAAGGGTGTTCAGGCTTGCCGAAGCCTGCTCCCAGGCGATCTCCACTTCCAGCCAGGGCGGCAGGGTGCGGACGCTGGGTAAAATCCGGGCCTGCTGCGGGTAGGTACTTAGCGGTCTGCCTTCGCGCAGCTCTTCCAGCAGCACGTCCAAAGCCTTGAAATAAGCCGTAAGCTGGGTATCGAAACGCAGGGCCTTATCGGCGGCCTGGTTGGCGGCCTGCGTCAGCGCGGCCAGTTGGTCTGGCCTGAGCAGCTCCCGGGAGGCATTCAGCATGCGCGAGAGCAAACCTTGTTCAGGGCTGCCGATCTCGCGCACCAGGCGGGTCACGTCTCCGGCCCGCAGCCGAAAGGACATCGCGTCCGTCGTGGCCGATTCCAAATGGTGGGCTTCGTCGGCGATCAAATAGTTGTAAGCCGGCAACACGCGGTTTTGAGTGGCTGCGTCAGCCAATAGCAGGGCGTGGTTCACAACCAAAATATGGGCCGCCTCGGCCGCCATCCTGGCCCGGTAAAAGGGGCAGCGTCCGCCTTCGCGCTTGAGGCAGACCTCCAGTTTGCAGCCCTCATCCTCCGCAGAAAGACGGCTCCAGACTTGGCGCTCGATCGGTCCGTTCAGGTTGATCTCGGAGCGGTCGCCGCTTTGGCTGCTTTGCTGCCAAACCAGAATCTTGGCCAGAACCCGCAGTTCGTCCGCGGTCTCCAGCGCGCGCCGGCGCATCGCAGTCAGGCGCCGCGGGCAAAGGTAGTTGCCGCGGCCTTTCAGCACGGAAGCATTGAGTTCCAGCCCCATGGCGGCAACCATGTCCGGGATGTCTTTATTGATCAGCTGGTCCTGGAGGGCAATGGTATTGGTGGAGATGACCACGCGTTCCCCGTTTTGGATGGCCCACAGCGCGGCCGGGATCAGGTAAGCCAGGGATTTTCCCGTGCCTGTACCAGCCTCGACCATCAGGTGGTCGCCGCGGTTGAAGGCCTCGGCCACGGCCATGAGCACCTGTACCTGTTGGGAACGGTGTTCAAAAGCCGGGAAGTGGCTGGCAAATTCGCCGCCTGGCTGCAAAGCGCTGGCGGCCGCCTCCACATTCAGGGGTTCCGGGTTGGGGTTTGGCTCGAGGGCCTTGGGGCGTTCATCGCGCCGGTGCTGCGGCGTTAGGATCAGTTCGGCGTCGATCCCCTTGGGCAGCCTGCGCGGCTTGATGCCCTTCTGCGCCAGCACTTGCAAGGTGTGCCTGAAGGGCAGTTCACCTTTCCAATCCAAACCCTGGCTCAGGCGCAGGATTTCTGCCACCACCTCAATCGGCAGGGCCTCCAGCTCTTCCAAGAGGCGCTGGTAAACCCCCACGGTGGCTTTCGCGTCATCCAGGGCACGATGCGCGCTGGTTTGGATAACGCCTAGTTTTTGGGCCAATGCCCCCAGGTTGTAGCGCGCCGCCGTGGGCAAAAGCACGGAGGCAAGTTCATAGGTATCGATGGCCTGGTTCCCGCGCAGGGCGCCCACCTTATGGAAGAAACTCAGGTCAAAGCTCACATTGTGGCCCACGATCGGCGAGTCTCCAATGAAATCCACCACTTCATGGAGTACATCGCCCAGGAAGGGTTGATTGACCAACATCGGGTTGGTAATACCGGTGAGGTTGGAGATAAATTGCGAAATTGGACGGCGCGGGTTGATCAGCTGGCTGTATTCCGCTTCGATGCGATGCTCGTTAAAGCGAACAGCTCCAATCTCGATGATTGCTTCCTGGTTGGGGTCCAGGCCTGTGGTTTCGATATCCAGGCTAATAAGGGAGGGCATGCGCCGTATTATAACCGTGGCGCATGCCCTCCAATTTTTCCCAGTCCCGGACTGAGTAAAACTTTAAGTTTAGACCAGGCCGCTCACCAGTACGACCAGGATCAGAACTGGGGTCACAAACTTGAGCAGGTTGAAGATCGTTCCGGTCATGCCCAGGTTATCCAAACTGCCGCGGTTGCTCAGCACGTCCTGGAATTTGGCCTTTTTCCAGACCCAGCCCACAAAGACAGCGATGAGGATGCCGCCAATGGGCAGAAGCAGGTTGGAGGATACAAAGTCGTAAAGGTCAAAGAAGGTCTTCCCGAAGAGTTTCACATCTGCCGTCAGGCTGCTGGAAAGCGCAGCCGGTGCGCCAAAAAGCGCCAAACCGAAAAGTGTGGCCAGGGTGGCTTTTATTCGATCGAAGTTGAACTGGTTTTCCAGGAAGGCAGTGATGACCTCCAGCAAGGAGAGGATGGCACCGGTTGCGGCAAAGAAAGTGAGCACGAAGAAGATCGCCATGAAAAAGCCGCCAAAGGGCATGGACGCGAAGACCGCCGGAATGGTGATGAAAAGCAAACCTGGACCCACGGAGGGCTCAAAACCAAAGGCGAACACCGCCGGGAAGATAGCAACGCCAGCCAGGATGGAGATCGTGAGGTCCGAGAGCACCACGCGGGTGCCTGTTTTGGGAATGTCCTGATCATCCGGGTAGTAGGCGGCGTAGGTCATCATGCAGCCCATACCCAGGGAGAGCTTGAAGAAGGCCAGCCCCAAAGCAGTGAGCACGGTGCTGAAGGTAACCTTGCTCCAATCCGGCCTGAAGAGGAAGGCCAGTCCTTCGCCGCCGCCCGGCAGGGTGAGCGAGCGCACGCCAACAATGACCAGCATGATCAGCAGAAGCGGCATCAGGCGCTTGGTGGTTGCTTCGATGCCCTTGCTAACGCCCAGCATGATGATGGCGCCGGTAACTGCCAGCACTGCCCATTGGACCAGAAGCGAGAGCCAGGGGTTGGTTACCAGGCTGGTGAAGGCCTCTGAAGTTACGGCGCTATCGGTGCTCAGCGCTGTCCCGCCTATTGCCTTCACAATGTAAGCCAGCACCCAGCCGGACACTTCAGCGTAGAACGACATGATCAGGAAAGCCGCCAGTACGCCGCTGGCGCCGATGATCCACCAAAATGTGCCTGGCGCTACGCGCTGCAAGGAGCGAACGGCATCGCCGCGCCCTTCCCGGCCGATCGAAAGTTCAGCCAATAATACCGGCAGGCCGATCACAAGGGTGCAGAGCAGGTAAATAAACATGAAGGCTGCTCCGCCGTTCGCGCCGGCCAGGGAGGGGAACTTCCAAATGTTGCCCAGGCCCACTGCTGAGCCCAGGGTTGCCACCAGCACGCCGATGTGCGTGGCAAAGCGTTTCGCGCTTGGTCTTGGGGGAACTTTAGTTTTTTCTGCCATTCTTTTTCTCCTATGATGAAAAATAAATAAAAAACCGGGCTCGATGGCCCGGAGCGCTTGCTTTTGCTGATCTTCTCGCTAAGCAGGCATTGCCGAGCCAGCCGGTTGGGTGAACCAAATAACGAAATAGATAGAAACGCCGAGAAGCATAAGCGAAAGCATATTGGGCTGTATTTTATGCGTTTTTTCTAATTTCACAAGGGTGAATTGCCAATTGGTTTATCTTGATTTTGTAAACCGCAATGCTGGCGGCAGGGTAGGCAGCGAACTCGCATCTCAGGGCAAAGTAGGTATAATTTTTATCAAGGTAACTGAAATGACAACGATCGCGATGATATTGCAATTTGTATTGATGTTGGGACTGGTGATGTTCGTGCACGAATTTGGGCATTTCATCGCCAGTAAAAGCCTGGGTATCCCGGTTGAGGAGTTTGGTTTCGGCCTGCCTCCCAGGATGGTTAAGCTTTTCACCTGGAAAGGCACCGAGTTTACGCTCAACTGGATTCCCTTTGGCGCTTTTGTACGCCCCAAGGGCGAGAACGACGAGGGTGAACCGGATGGCATGCTGGCCGCGCCTGCCTGGAAACGCACCATCATCCTCCTGGCCGGCGCCACGATGAACTTCATCCTGGGCTTGATTCTCCTGTTTTTCCTCTTCAATGCCATCGGCAAGCCCGTGACGAACCAGGTGCTGATCAGCGATGTTGTGTCCAACAGCCCCGCTCAGGCCGCCGGCATCCAGAAGAATGACCTGGTCCTGGCTTTGGACGGAACAAAGATTGACAATGTAGACAATTTGGTCAAGCTCATTCAGGCGAAAAGCGGCCAAAGCATCGCGCTTGAGCTGCAGCGCGAAGGCCAAAACCTGAGCGTGAACCTGACCCCAAACCCGACGATCGGCGTTTACCTGGGCAACCCTACGGTGAAAGCCAGCCCGGGTGAATCCCTGCGCAATGCCTTCCAGGGTCTTGGCCAGATGGTCAAGGAACTGGTGACCCTGCCAGCCAGGCTAATTCGGGGCAGCATCGTCCCGGAAATGGCCCGCCTGAGCGGCTTTAAAGGCATGTTCGACATGTTCTCCTACGCCGCGGAACAGGACCAGGAACTGCAAAGTACCGGTGCGGTGAGCGCTCCGGTGATGCGCATGAATATGGTGATCGCCCTCACCATCGGCCTGGGTGTCATGAACCTGATGCCCATCCCCGGTCTGGACGGCGGGCAGATTCTGCTGCTGCTTCCTGAGCTGCTTTTCAAGAAAAAACTGCCCCAGAAAATGGTGAACACGCTTAATTTCATGGGCATCGCCCTACTCATGCTCCTGCTGGTTTACGTCAACATCATGGATTTTGTCAATCCGATCAAATTGCCTTAAAGAGGAAAGATGCTCTCTGATAACTCCATCAACGACCTGGTAGCAGCCCTGCTGGATACCGCCACACCCTTCCCGCCCAAGCTGCTCTATCAATTCTCGGACCTCACCCGCGAGGACCTGCGCGTGCTAAGCCAAGCCTGGGCAGACGTACCTGTGGCCCGCCGCCGCGACCTTTTGAGCGACCTGATCGAGCTCTCCGAAAAGGACAACTTGCTGCTCTTTGAAGGCCTGGGCCAAATGGCGCTGGACGACAGCGACGACGAAGTTGTCATCCGGGCTATTGACCTGCTTTTCGAAGACCCGCAGCGCCGGCTTCTGCCCGTGTATCAAGCCCTGCTGAAAGCCAGCGAGCGTAAGGCGGAATTGCGCGCTGCCGCAGCCAATGCCCTAAGCGCGTTTATCTATCTGGGAGAGATCGAGAAGCTTCCTGAAGCTCAGCTGCACGAGGTTGAAGAAGCCCTATTGTCTGCCTATGCGCAGGATTCCTCCAGCCTGGTGCGCCGGCGCGCCATGGAAAGCCTGGGCTTTTCCAGCCGCAAGGAGGTGCCCGCCCTGCTGCGTGCCGCGGCTGCCCAGGACGACGACTGGCTTGAAAGCGCGCTCTTTGCCATGGGCCGCAGCGCGGACCAGATCTGGGAGGAGCACGTGCTCGAGAACCTGGACCATGAAACCCTGCCGGTGCAGCTCCAAGCCATCCATGCAGCCGGAGAGCTCAGTTTAGGCACCGCGCGGGCTCCGCTGATGAAATTGCTGGCCCACTCCCACCTGGAATCCGACCTGAAACAGGAGGCCATTTGGGCCCTCTCGCAGATCGGCGGAGAAGGCGTGGAAGAACTCTTTGAGCGCCTGATGGCCCGCACCGGCGATGAAGACGAGCTGCGCACCCTGGAAGAAGCCATGGACACGCTCAACTTCACCAACGACGGCACCCTTTACGATCTGATGGACATCGATGAGGACGACGAGGACGAAGACGGGAATAACGGCCACCGGCACCATCATCACCACCGGGACGATGAAGACGACGATGACGAAACTGACGACGATTACGACCCATCCCAGGACCCGGAGTGGCTCACCTACGTAGGCGAGATGGAGGACGACGAGGACGAAGATGAGGACGAAGGTTACTACGAGATCGATGAAGACGACCTGGGCCCGCTCTTGACTTCGGGCGATTTGGACCCTGAGGATGGTCCCGAAAAATGAGTGAGAACCAGCGCATGCGCGCGCACGTGAGCGGTCATGTTCAGGGTGTGGGATTCCGCTATTTCACGCTGATGACCGGCCAGCGCCTGCAGCTTACAGGCTGGGTGCGGAATTTGGCGGATGGCGGCGTGGAAACTCTGGCCGAAGGCCCCAAGGAGGATCTGATCTCCTTCCTGGAAGCGCTCTGGGAAGGCCCTGGCGGCGCCCACGTACGCGACGTTCGCACTCAATGGTTGCCGGCTACCGGCGAGTTCACCGGGTTCAGGATCTGGTAATTAGGGGTTTTACATGGCCCGGCCCTTACGAGGGCTCAATTCAATCTAGCAATGCCAGAAAGATTACGGGCTGTCCGAAGGGCAGCCCGTTTTGATTCAGCCAATCAATCACCAGCCTTACCTGGCCATTAGTTCCTGTTTCTTCCAATCCGGAAGTTTGGATTCATCTGCCAGCAGGGCTTTCAATTCATAAACCTGGTCGCGCAGCATGGCCGCGCGTTCAAACTCCAGCTCACGGGCGGCAGCCTTCATTTGGTTTTCCATTTCGCCGATCATCTTGCGCAGTTCGCGCTCTTCCATATCGGCTGCCAGTTCACGGGCGGTTTTGTGCTCCCTGCCCTTCTCTTTGGCGGCATTGCTCAGGCGCTCGGTGATGTCCTTCACCGCCTTCACAATGCCCACCGGCGAAATATTGTGCTCCTTGTTGTAGGCCTCCTGCTTTGCCCGCCGGCGATTGGTCTCATCGATCGCCCGCTTCATCGAGTCGGTCATGCGGTCGGCGTACAAAATCACCTCCCCATTGAGGTGCCTTGCCGCGCGCCCAAATGTCTGGATGAGCGATGTGGTCGAGCGCAGGAAGCCCTCCTTATCGGCATCCAATATCGCCACCAGCGAGACTTCAGGAAGGTCCAGCCCCTCGCGCAGCAGGTTGATGCCCACCAGCACGTC
>ENA-UOOM01002424-UOOM01002424.1-fermentation-metagenome-genome-assembly--contig:-NODE-2424-length-15439-cov-8.083983_pt1 | contig 15439 bp, 17 predicted proteins | sample MGYA00245781_ERZ724031 | MGnify/ENA primary metagenome ERZ724031 (study PRJEB28704, sample SAMN03018317) | fermentation metagenome | biome: anthropogenic terrestrial biome; feature: soil; material... | reverse complement strand
GATGCCAACGGGATTGGCAAACCGGATATTTATATGGCCAAGCGGGTGGCATATGAGAAGTCCAGGCTTTGATGCAACACCAGCACTACTATCATAGAAAAAGAAAAGAGTGACGGAAAAATGGCAGAACAAGAGCAAATGAGTTACGGTACATTTGAAGCTACGCTGGAAAGAAGCAAAAAACTCGAGCAAGACTTGCAGCAAAATCCTGCGAAGTATAAGGTTCTCACCGGAGACAGACCCACCGGAAGGCTGCATATTGGGCACCTGTTCGGTTCAATACAGAATCGGGTACGGCTTCACAAGATGGGCGTCCCGACCTTCATCGTGATTGCGGATTATCAGGTGTTAACCGATCGGGACACATTTGAAAATATCGCGGACAATATCCAGCAGTTGACCATTGATTACCTGGCGGCGGGGATGGATCTGACCGATGGCAAGACCTTTGTTTTTCCGCATAGTCATGTGCCGGAGCTGAATCAGCTGTTGCTGCCCTTTTTGACGCTGGTCACGAATGCGGAGTTGGACCGCAATCCTACGGTTAAAGAAGAGATTCTGGCTTCCGGGCAGAAACGTATTAATGCTGGCATGTACACTTACCCAGTGCATCAGGCGGCGGATATTCTCTTCTGCAAAGGTACTGTCGTGCCGGTTGGCAAAGACCAATTGCCGCATCTGGAGTTGACCAGGACCATCGCCAGACGCTTCAATGACCGCTTTGCGAAGAATAAGCCGGTCTTTCCTGAACCGCAACCGCTGCTAAGCCAAGCGCCGATTATTCTCGGGCTGGATGGCTCGCAGAAAATGAGCAAGAGTAGAAACAATACGATCATGTTAAGTACCGATGAAGATGAGACGGCGCAGTTAATCAAGAAAGCCAAAACCGACTCGGAAAGAACCATCACATATGATCCGGACAACCGGCCTGAAGTGGCTAATCTGCTGTTGTTAATATCGTTGGCGACCGGCAGGAAACCTGAAGAAATTGCGGCGGAGATTGGGGATGCTGGTTCCGGCCTGCTCAAGAAAGTCTTGACAGAATCACTTAATGAATATCTGCGGCCTTTGCGGGCACGTCGCAAAGAACTGGAACAGAACATGGATTATGTGCGTGACGTTCTGCGTTCCGGGGTGGCGGCAGCGCGGGCGGAAGCGGTGCAAACGCTCGAAGAAGTCAGGGAAGTCATGAATATGACCATATGACGAATGAAGTTTTCTTAAGACCAAAATTACGGCCTCTAAGACGGCTGTAATTTTTTATTTAAATGCCATAAATTTGATGTGACAGGGTTGTCACATTCCGACATCTGTGCTATGCTGTCGTCAGGAGGATGTTTTAAGTGCCTAAACCGACTTTTCTAAATCTCAGTCCCCAAAAGCAGAAGCGTATTTTTGATGCGGCGGTACAGGAGTTTGCTGCCAAGCGGTTTGATGAGGCATCGATCAATCAGATTATCAAAACTGCCGGTATACCGAGGGGGAGCTTCTACCAGTACTTTGATAATAAGGAAGATCTCTATTTGTACATGGTTGCTGAGATCGGCAGGGAAAAAATGGTGCTCTTCAAGCAGATGGAAGCTCTGGACCCGGAGGCCGATTTTTTTGAGACTTGCCTGTATTCGTTCAGTCAAGTCCTCGCATGGGCTAAGGCAAAGCCGGAATATAGCCGCATTGCCTCGATGATGGAACTGGATAATAGCGCCTTTATTTCAAAATTACGTGCGCACTCCGCCGCTGGCTTGAACATGTATAAGGAGATGCTTGACCGCGACAAGCAACGCGGCCGGATCAAAGCCGATACCGATACAAGCCTGGTTGTTGATATGTTTTATACTTTCAGCGTTAATCTTTCCAAAGAATATCAGCAAACCGGGTCGGAGGAGATGTTACTGACGCGAATGATCAGTATGTTACGGATTCTAAAGGAGGGCATCGCAATTGATTAAGGTAAAAAGCCTGAAATTCAGGTATCCAAAAAACGAGGATTATACTGTTAAAGGGATCGATTTTGAAATCGCCAAGGGGGAGATTTTTGGATTCTTGGGGCCGAGTGGTGCTGGCAAGAGCACAACTCAACGGCTGTTAATCAAACTACTCCGGGATTTTGAAGGCGAAGTTGAGTACTGCGGGCGACCCCTAAAGAGCTACAACGACGAGTTCTATCAGGATATTGGGGTTTCGTTTGAAATGCCGATTTCCTTTTCGAAGTTGACTGCCATGGAGAATATGGATTTCTTTAAGCAGCTTTACAGGCATCCAGTTGATGTTGAGCCGATGCTGAAGCGCATCGGATTGTGGGATGACCGAGATAAGAAAGCCGGCGAGCTTTCCAAGGGGATGAAGATTCGCCTCAATTTTGTGCGGGCCTTGCTCAACAACCCGAAAATGCTGTTCCTGGATGAGCCGACCAATGGACTTGATCCGGTTAATGCCCGCATCATGAAAGATATGATATTGGAGTTCAGGGAGCAGGGCGGAACGGTCTTTTTGACCAGCCATATTATGAGTGATGTCGACGAACTCTGCGATCGCGTGGCTTTCATTGTTGACGGAAAGCTGCAGGAAATTGACTCTCCGCGCAATCTCAAAATTAAATACGGTAAGCGGACTGTCAAAGTCGAATACAAAGAAGAAGGTCAACTGATCCAACGGGAATTCACCATGGATGAGATTAAGACACCGGCGTTTTTTGAGTTGCTGCAGAACAAGGATATTGAGACTCTGCACAGTGGCGAAACAACCTTGGAAGAGATTTTCATTAAGGTAACGGGGGTGCATTTGCGTGGATAGACTGATGCCCCTGATCAAAGGTGACTTCAGCCGTCTGAATAAGTATAATTTGTTCGCCGCCAACTTTGTCGTAATGCTGGTCTGGGCTACGCTGGTATGGTTTATTGATGCCGGACAATTGAAGCAGTTCGTGCCAGTCATTTTTGTAGCGGACAGTACCATGATGACAATTTTGCTGGTCGGTGCCACTCTGTTCTATGAAAAGCAGGAGCATACCGTGAATTCCGTCATGGTTTCACCTGTTACAGAAGACGAGTATCTGATGGCCAAGATCATTGTCAGTGTATTGAACTCGCTGATCACCGTGGTAATCATCTCGGGAATTCTGTACTTTGTCAAAGATGTCTCATATAACTACCTACTGATTGCTCTGGCAGCGGTAATTGTGACAGCAGTACACACTTTGATCGGCATTTTCCTTTCATATCATGCTAAAAATTTCACCGCTGTGCTGATCAATTTAATGGTGTACAGTTTTGTCTGCTTGTTTCCGACGCTCTTTGCCTCCTTTGGCTTAATCAATGCTAAGGTAGCAAAGTATCTGATTGTGCTGCCTCCAGAGGCTGCCAACATTTTGTTTGGGGCCGGCATTAAAGAGACAGAGCTTTGGAAACTGGTATTCGGCTTTGTTTATCTGATTGCGCTTGCTTTTGTGCTCTACCGGTTTATAGTCAAACCTAAATTTAACGATTATGTGATGCGGGAAATGGGGGTGTAAACATGCTGGTCACTCTGGCCAAATTTGAAATTAAAAACGTGATCCGCGATAAGATGACGCTGATGATGCTTTTGTGGCCGCTGGCGCTGGGCGCGATCGGCAAGTACCTGATTTCCTCCGGCGTTTTGGAAGGGCAGGCTGTCAGTGTTACCGCTATGATCCTATCTCTGATTACGGGGTTTGCCTATGGTGCGATGTCCGGATTTTCGCTGCTGGATGATAGGGATGATCAGGTGTTTGCCTCGATTCAGATTTCACCTGTTTCATTGGCCTTATATGTCTGGTTTAAAATTGTTTTTGCTTATGTACTTGCGGTCTTCGCAGGCTATTTTATGCTTTGGATCGTCGGAGCGGCGGCAATGACCGTCCCGGAGACTTTTCTTGTTGCGGCTCTGTCAGCTCTGCAAGTCCCGATCGTGGCTTTGCTGGTTAATGCATTTGCAAAAAACAAAGTAGAAGGGTTTGTGGCGATGAAAGCCTCCGGTTTTCTAATGCTGCTGCCTATTGCCGGCTTCTTTTTCCTGGATGCCAAAGAGTGGCTGTTTGCGATCGCGCCTGGACATTGGGCAGCCAAAGCTATTCAGTACGCCATGCTGCGACCGGGAATTGCAGCCGGGATGGTCAATATGAACCTCGATTTTTATCAGTATATCATTATTGGCTTCCTGTATAACTTTGCGCTGGCAATAGTGACGTTTAGAATCTTTCGGCGCAGAAACGAGTTTTAGGGGGTAAGAACATGTCAGTTTTATCGTTTGTCTTATTCTTACTAGCCGCACTCTATATTTTCGGAGCTCTTTTCGAGTTTCCCATCATGTTCGAAGGCAACCCGAAAACAAAATTCTTAATTTCCAAGATGGGCAAAAGAAACTATAAAATATTGCTCTTTGCTCTGGCGACGGTTTTTGTGGGTCTCGCCCTTTTACTAAAATAGCCGTTTTGCTGTGCGGCGTGGATCATTTCATAGATTTTTAGAAACGCCACTCCGCACAGTATCAGAGCGCATCCGCATAACTGCACAAAAGTCATCTTTTCGCCCAGGATAAAGAAAGCAATTATTATTGTAAAGGCTGGCTCCGAGGTGGCGATTAGGTTGACAATTCCGGAAGATAGATGCACCAGGCTGACGTTGTAAAGGCCAAAGCCAAGTACAGTCGGACCGGCTGCCAGTAAGAACAGGACACCCCATCCCGGGAGTGCGTTTCCAAGCCAAAAAAGTTCTGCCACCGGCGCGTTGGCCCCGGGGAAACAGGAACGCAGCAGAATGATCAATAGCAGGGCGACGGACGCGAACAGAAAAGTATAGAGTAGCGTACTCCATGGGTTAATCCCACGCCGGGAAGCCAGGCGACCCATCAGGCTATAGCCGGCATAAGATAATCCGGAGAGTAGGCCAATCGATATTCCGGCAGCCCCACTATTCCAAGGTGAACCGCCGATGGTCCCTGAAACCAGAAAGCAGCCGGACAGGCACAAGATTACGGCCAGCAGTTTGGCGAAGTAAAAGCGTTCTTTGAGAAACAGACAGCCCAGAAGGACTGTGAAGACAGCTGAGGAGTAGACCAGGGCGGTTGCGACTGAGGCACCATTATACCATACCGAAACAGTCCACAAGATATTAAAAAGAGCCAGCACCAGGCCAAAGGCGGATAAGAAAAGCAGGTCAGCCCGCCGTACCCGGATTAATGCGGGGCGGATTAGCAGCAACGCGGCCAAGACAACTATTGCGGTAAAAGCATCCCGCCAAAAAGCAATTGCTAAGGGCGGCATGTTATAGTGTTCGGTTAAGTATCGAATGAATACCCCGGTCGTGGAGAGAATTACGGAGCAAAGTAGCGCGATATAGTATCCCTTTGTGTTAGAAACATTAGCCGTGTTAGAGGCATGAGCGGTTGTCGCCATTAATCTCACCTCAGCAAGTAATCACTGAATTCATCATTATCATAAACCAAAACCGGCCATATTGATATGGCCGGTTTTGCGCATTTTGGTAGTGCCGCTTTACCTGGTAAGAGGCATAGTTGAATATGCGGATCTATCATACTGCAAGAAGATGATCTATAATGATGGTACCAATAAGGTGGCAATAGGGTGCTGTCATACAGTAGTGCCCGCTCACGCCCAGTGATCGGAGGGATTTGATTCTAATGCGCTTTCCGCTTGTCCATGACAGCCACGATCCTCTATACCGACAAATCGAGCGCTATTTGCGCGACAGTATTCTTTCGGGAGAATTAGAACCTGATACGCGCCTGCCCGCCGGTCGCCGGCTGGCACAGGAGTTGGGGGTCAGCCGCATTACTGTTGAGAACGCCTACGCGGAGCTGCAGGCAGACGGACTTGTTATTACCCGGCCAGGCAGCGGCTACTACGTCAACCAAATTTTGCCTTCAATGTTTGTTACAGCTAGCGGGGATGCTACCACAGTCAATGAACCGCTCTGGCAGCGCGAATTGCCTGAATGCGCGTTATTTGGCGGCCATGAGTTTGAGAATGGTAATGGGATAATCTCTTTTGAAGCTGGCAGCGGTGACGTAAGCAATTTTCCGGTCACGGAATTCCGCAAAATCATGCAGGATGTCATTCGCCGCGACGGTACAGCGGCTTTCGAATATGGAGAATACAATGGCTATGCTCCGCTGCGTTCTGCCATCGCACATATTCTGACGAGCCGGGGCATTAAAGCCCGACCGGAAAATGTGCTGATTACATCAGGTTCACAACAGGCGATTGCACTGTGCACGCAACTGCTTCTCAAACCGGGAGATACTGTACTGACTGAGAATCCAACCTATAGCGGGGCTCTCTATCTATTCCGTGCTTACGGTCTCAGAGTAGTTGGAGTGCCAGTTGATAGCGAGGGTATGCAGACCGAAAAGCTGGAGTCTGTGCTTCAGCAGTATCATCCCAAACTAATTTACACCATGCCTGACTTCCAAAACCCAACTGGTACCTGCTTGAGCAACCCAAGGCGTCAGCAGCTGATGTCTTTGGCGGAACGCTACAATGTGGCTGTGATCGAGGATGATTATGTCGGAGATTTAAGATATGAAGGGCGCGCACAATCATCGCTAAAAGCCTTGGATCCAGGTGGCCGGGTGATCTATACCGGAACCTTCTCCAAAATGCTGTTGCCTGGGCTGCGGATCGGCTTCCTATTGGCAGAGGGACCCATTTACAGAGTCTTGACAGAAAGAAAGTATGTGCATGACATTGCGGCTTCCAATCTGATGCAGCGTGTCCTGGAAGTCTATTTATCCATCGGGCGCTATCGGAATTACTTGCGGCGTTCCTGCAGGATCTACCGCGAGCGGCGCGATGCTATGATCAAGGCTATTGGGGAGTATCTGCCGGCCTCAGTCAGTTTTGACAAGCCTAAAGGAGGCCTGTTTATTTGGCTGGCACTGCCGCAGGGCTTGGCAGCAGAGAAGTTATCCCGCATTGCTTTGACAGAAGGAGTTTGCTGCGCCCAAGGGAAGACCTTTTTTACGGATCAGGGTGCGCCCAGAGGCGCATTCGATATCCGCTCAGACACTGGTTGTTCCAGTTCTGGCTCCAGCGCTGGCGGCGACATGGCAGAAAGTATGCCGCCGCCGCCGGACTATCTGCGGCTCAATTTCGCCATGCATACTCCGGAAGAGATCGAGGAAGGCGTCATAAGACTGGGACGGGCATTTGCCCGGACATAAAAAGAAGCCGGCTTTCAGCCGGCGGCGGGCAATTGATTGTCTGCTGCGGTGTTCGGATCCAGCTTTACCTGTGCTATTTTGAATGAGTGTAGCAAGGCCCGGATCTGCAGGAACATACCGGCGGTATGTTCATTAACCGGCATATCTCTATTGATGATTTTCAGTGAGTCTACATGGGGTGTTAATACTGTGATGAAGCTTCTTTGCAGTTTGCTGCCCCAAAGCAGGGCGTCGAGAATAGCCTGCAGTTGCGCCCGCAGCTCCGAATCAACAGAATTAGGCAAGGGCAGACGGTGCAAAGACTCTCTTCCGCTGTCGGATACGCATAATGTTACGATGCCCCTGCGTGTTTTATGGGAATAATCTACTTCTGTCTTAATGGTTACTTCCGGGTTTAAGCTGGTCAAGAGTAGCACCTCCTCCAGTAGTCCTTAATGCTATTGTATACGAACATACGTTCGATGTCAACGGGTGGCGGGTTAAATTTCGTTAAAATTCTAAAATTTTATTGCGACAGGGAAGCAGGCTTGTCTGCCAACGCGCTTATTGGTATGATAGAAGAAACTGAGGAGGTGCCGCATTGGATAATAATTTCCCATTGATTTTTTCCTTAATCCTCAATGCTGTACAGCTTGTTTTGCTCATAGCCTTGGCGGTCATGTACCTGAAAGCCCGCGGTAAAGCCGATGAACTTGATAATCTGGGGAAAATTAGAAGAATTGCCGAGCTACATCAGGATGGTATTCTTGACGATGAGGAATATAAAACCAAAAAACGCGATCTGATGGGTAAAGTCTGATGACTACAGTTTGCGCGGAAAAAACCGCATTCTTATCAGGAAACAATATCTATTTAAGACCATTGGAGGCGGAGGATCTTCCGTTTGTCCGGCAATGGTATAACGATCCGGTGATCCGCGGCCAAATCGGTATGACACTGCCTGAGAGCAAAACCAGTTCCGAAGAATGGTTCGAACGGATTAACAAGGATAAGGAGCGCGTCTGGTTTGCCGTTGTGCGTAAAGAGGACGACAAGGTGATTGGCGAGGCCGGGCTGTTAAGGATGTACCATCTTTGGCGCAACACCGATCTCACCATGATCATTGGTGACAAGGAAGCGCAAGGTAAGGGTTACGGCAGTGAGGCCATTAGACTGCTGCTGGATTATGCTTTTGGGTACCTGAACTTTCATCGGGTTTCCATTGGTGTGGTCGGGTTCAACGAAAAGGCTGTGCGCTTTTATGAGAGAATCGGATTTCGGCGCGAAGGCGTACAGCGGGATGGTTATTATTGGAACCACCGGTATTATGATTTCGTAATGATGAGCATACTTGAGGATGAGTACCGGGAAACTTGTGCCAGGTAACCGGCGCGGCACGCATGGATTCATCCCGTTCCGGCGCTAAGCGCATAAATCAACCCCCGCACTAATAGATAGTAGCGGGGGTGATCTTTTATGAAAGCGGATTTTTGGATCTGGGTAGCCGTCTCGTATGCCATTGGGATAGCCTGCGTAATATATCTGATGCGGCGGGTGTGCCGGGGAGAATATATTCCGCCGATGCTGCCCATACCGGCGGGTACGGGCGGGGGCGGCATCTGGTATTATGGCTGTCCGGAAGCGGGAAATTAGCAGTAACATATTCAGGACCCGGCAGGCAGCCTGAAACCCGAATTAACCAGCCTAATTCAGCGTGCGCCCGCTTTCTGTAAAAAAGTATTCCATAAAGATCTCATCAATATAAAAATCACCAACGCGATATTGCTTGGTGTAGCGTCCGCATTCCACAAAGCCAAATTTGCGATATAAGGCCAGGGCGGCTTCATTAGAGTGATAGACACTCAGGAAAGCCTTTTCCAGTTTCCTGGTTTTGCCCCAGGCAATGGCGGTCTGCATCAGGGCTGTTCCGATCCCCACACCCCGATAGCCCGACAACATGAACATGCCGATGCTCATGGTATGTTTTCTTTTTGGATTGGTGGAGCGGTTAATTTCCAGGGCACCGATAATGCCGCCATCCACTTCCACAACATAAAGAGCCCGGTTCTCCAGATCGCAGGTCGCAATATCACGCGCATAATCCTCAGGTGATGGATTAAAGGATGAGCGCCCGATGTAATATTGCTCGTGAGCCACGGTATCAGTAATTTCAATCAGGCGGACGGCATCGCCTGGCAAGGCTAAACGAATATGCATGGCCCGTCCATCCTTGGTTAGTCTGGTATCTATTCTGCCCATCCACTAACTCCCCGTCTCTTGATAAGCCAATACAAGTGGAATTCAATATTGCCGATTGGCATCCAGCTCTCTTTATCAAAAACAAAACCGTGTTTTTCATAAAACCTCATGGCCCGCTCATTACCGCTCTTAACGCCCAGTTTGACCAGGATGTTTTCCGGAAGCTTGCTTAAGCCGTGTTTGAGGAGTGCGCTGCCGATTCCTTGGCCTTGCGAGGCCGGCCGGACATAAAGGCGTGTTAACTCACATGTCGCGTCCGGCGACGCGGTCGCCGCGGTCGCTGGGGCCGGGGCCGGAGCCGGATCCGGAGCCACGGCCGCCGGCGGTGGGATTGCATAAACCCATTGGGCAAAGCCGGCAATCTGGCCGCCAGCTGTTACGGCAGTTTCAAAGAGTGCGTCCTCTCTGGCAATTGCTCGCTTAAGCCAACCAGGGCTATAGAACAGATCCAGCAAATCCAGCCGGACTTTTTCAGGAAGCGAGACGGCGTAGGTCTGGTGCCAGGCTTCCGCTGCGGCATGGGCGATACCGGGGATATCCTCCGGCATCGCCTTTCTGATTATGAAATTCATGCGGCCACAGCCCGCAGCATCCACAGCTTTCCCAGCCTTCCCAATCTTACCGGCCTCTCAACCTCATCATTCACAACATTTCGGCCTTGGTGACCTATTTGACGACAAAGTTAACGATCTTCTCGGGGACGTAGATCTCCTTGACAATTTCTTTACCTGCCAAGGATTCCGAGGATGCCTCACGGGCTGCCGCGAAAGCCTTCTCTTTGGAGATTCCTTTCGGCATCTCCAAGCGATCTTTGACGCGGCCATTAATCTGAATAACAATTGTTACAGTCTCTTCCACCAACAGTGCCGGATCGTAGACCGGCCAGCCGCTCTCGAAAACGCTGCCGGTATGACCCGTCATCTGCCAAAGCTCTTCGGCGATATGGGGCGCCATCGGCGCAATTAATTTGATCAAGGCCGCCAGCGACGTGTGGTCAGCTTTATTGTCGCCTTCCGCGCTAATAGTATTCAGGTAAGCCATCATCTGGGCAATGCCGGTGTTGAAACGGAACGAATCAAAGCGTTCAGTCACTTCGTAAATCAGACGATGTGTTGCTCGTTTGACGGTGACGGTTTCGGGCCAGTTGCTTTCCCAGTTATCCGTGACGAGACGCCAGACTCTGCTCAGGAAGCGAAAGACTCCGTCAATGCCATGGTCATCCCATTCGGTAGCAACTTCCGGCGGGCCAATGAACAACTCATAAAGCCGCAGTGCGTCGGTACCATACTCCCGAACCAGATCGTCGGGGTTGATCACATTGCCGCGCGATTTGCTCATCTTGGCACCCTGGTAATAAATCGTGCCTTGGTTAAACAGGCGCTGGAACGGTTCATCGAATGAAACCACGCCGATATCTTTGAGGAACTTGACATAGAACCGCGCGTAAAGCAGATGCAGGACGGCGTGTTCCGCACCGCCAACATAGAGATCCACCGGCATCCAGCGGTCAGCTTTCGTTTTGTCACAGAGTGCCTCCGCATTGTGAGGGTCAATATAGCGCAGGAAGTACCAGGAAGAACCGGCCCATTGGGGCATCGTGTTGGTTTCGCGCCGTCCCGGCCTCCCGCAGGTTGGACAGGTGGTCTGCACCCAGTCCTCAATGGCAGCCAATGGTGATTCGCCAGTGCCAGTCGGCTGATACTTCTCCACCTCAGGCAGCATGACCGGCAGATCTTCGTCCGGGACTGCCACCGGTCCACAGTGCGGGCAATGGATGATGGGGATCGGCTCGCCCCAGTAACGCTGACGGGAAAAAACCCAGTCGCGCAGCTTATAGCTGACGGTGGCTTGACCAATGCCTTTATCGGCCAGCCATTTGGTGATCGCCTTTTTGCCGTCTTGCCAGTCCATGCCGTTGTAAGGTCCGGAGTTCACCATCATGCCCTCGCCCGGTTCGGCAGCCTCAACCGGTTTGCCAGCATCCTCCAGTGAGGTGGCGATGACGCGGCGTATCGGCAGACCAAAAGTCTTTGCAAAATCAAAATCGCGTTCATCATGGCCGGGAACGCACATAATGGCGCCGGTGCCGTAATCGATCAGGACATAATCAGAAATCCAGATGGGCAGGCGCTCGCCACTGACCGGATTGATGGCATAGCTGCCAGTGAAAGCCCCGGTTTTGTCTTTGGAAGCCATACGATCCACCGAAGATTTAGCCAAAGCGGTTTTAATATAGCCGTCCACAGCGGTGCGCTGGTCGGCGCTCGTCAGTGTGCTGACCAGCTGATGTTCCGGGGCCAGCACCATGTAGGTGGCACCAAACAAAGTGTCAGGCCTGGTTGTGAAGACACGAATTTTGGCGCTACTGTTTTCAATGGCAAAGTCGACCTCAGCGCCCTCACTCTTGCCGATCCAGTTTTGCTGCATTTTGATGATCGGTTCCGGCCAGTCCAGTTGATCAAGGTCATTCAAGAGCCGTTCTGCGTATGCCGTAATTTTGAGCATCCACTGTACCATATTGCGCTTGGTCACGGGGCTGCCGCAGCGTTCGCACTCTCCGCCGGCTGCTTCCTCATTGGCCAGGCCGGTTTGGCACTGCGGGCACCAGTTAATCGGCATCTCTTTCTGATAAGCTAATCCATGGCGGAACATTTGTGTGAAGATCCATTGAGTCCATTTGTAGTATGCCGGATCGGTGGTATTAATTTCACGTGACCAGTCATATACGGAACCCATCTCTTCCAGCTGACGCTTAAAGTTGGCAATATTGCGCGTGGTTGTGATCTTCGGATGGATGCCCTTGGTAATGGCGTCGTTTTCGGCGGGTAGTCCAAAGGCGTCCCAGCCCATGGGATGCAGGACATCAAAGCCATGAAACTTCTTATAGCGGCTGATCACATCGCTGAGCACGTAGCCGCGCCAGTGGCCGACATGCAGCCCGGAACCGGACGGATAAGGAAACATATCAAGGCAATAGAATTTCGGCCGTCCGTCGTCGCGTGTTTGGTTGGCGTTGGTAGCTTTCCAGTGCTCGCGCCACTTTTTCTCGATAGCCTGCGGGTTATAGCGCACATCTTTCATCGAAACCCCTCCAATTTGATCTGTCTGCCATTCAGTAGTTTGACCGCTGCGCCGTATTTGAAAACAAAAACGCCCCTGACATTTGTCAGGGGCGGGAGTAAGCTCACGCGGTACCACCCTGTTTCGGCCTGGCCGGCGGTTGCGGCTGAGGCCCTTTGCCCGTTAACCCTGGGTTGGGTATGACGCCAGATGCTTTGACGTCACAGGCTCCAAGGCGAGTTTCGGCTGACCCGACACTGGCTTGCACCAACCGCCAGCTCTCTTAGTCAAGGTAAAGGCTTACTGCTCCTCTTCATCGCTTTGGAACTTATTTTAGCAAAGCGGATGGGGGAAGTCAAGCGCGCAGCGCAAAAAGATGAAGATGAGGGGACGGTTCAGCTGTCTCGCTGACAGGTGAGACAGCTGAACCGTCCCCTCGTCTTCCGGCCAAAAAGAAAGGAGCTGTTTCAGGGAAACAGCTCCGGGTATGCGAAACATCGTGTTTTATTAGAAGGTCAAACCGACTGTAAAGCCGGGGAGCAGTTCGATTGAGCGAACACCGAAATTCAGGGTGTAATCAGCGTTAAGCTCATAAATGCCGTATATACCGTAACCACCATGATTCCAAGCGGGGTATACTCCAGTTTCATCAATATAGATGCCAGGGGCATACATTAATTCACCCATCACTGTCCATTGGGAGTTGATGGGTGCTTCGACTGCCAAGCCTACAGCCAGACCCATATAAAAATCATGGTCATAGCCGACGCGAAGGCCGCCGTAAACGCCTAGTTCAAATTCTTTTTCTTGTAAGACAGGATACATTACGGTGCCAGTCAGACCCAAATCCATTCCGGAACCATAACCCCAATATCCTAGCCACATATAACCGAGTTCTGCGATGACTCGCAATCCAACTTTACCAATCGGCATATTGAGGTCTCCGACCACACCAGCACTGGCCCAGTTAACTTGCAGACCGGCATCAATAGTCATGCCATCAGGATCAACGCGCGGGGCGGCCATTGCCACGCTGGAGAACAGAAGCACTGCGGAGAAGGCCAGAACAAGAATGAATAGTTTACGGCTCATTTTGAAAATCCCTCCATCAAATTGAACAATTTGCTAGTAATTTCTATGGGATCCCTAAAACTCCTGCACAAAAAGCAACAATTTCCTGCGGAAGTGTTGCTTACTTTTCAACGTTGACACAAGGGGACGGTTCTTCTGTGCTGCTTCTGGTTATTAGTGCCAAGTGGCACAGAAGAACCGTCCCCTTGTGTCCTTGCCCTTGTGTCCTTGTGTCTAGAACGAGAAGCCGATAAACAAGCCGGGCATCCAGCCGAGCGAACGTAACCCGGCATTGATTGTTAGATCGCTGCGGACATCATAAATCAGGTAGAGGCCGTAACCGCCGTGGAATACATAACCGGTCCAGTTGGGATGCATCCCGACCGCCGGTGCGTAAGTAATCTCGCCGGTCAGAGTCAAATCATTGTTGATATTGGCTTGGAAAGCAAATCCGGCCACACCGCCGATGTATACGACCGGAACATAGCCACTCCACTCACCAATGCCACCCTGAATTCCGCCAAACAAGGCCACCTTGAATGGGTCTTGCGGATTAAGTGGGTAGACATAAGCGGCGGAAACACCTGCTCCAAAATGATCTTCAAAATAAAAGGCACCATCCAAGGAAACACGCAGGCCACGTCCGTTGCTTGAGGGAGAATGGAAGTCGACCACGATGCCAAGACCTGAAGGAGCAATGTTGAAATGCAGGTCCGTAGCTTTGGTTGCTACAGCCCGTGGAGCGGCCATTGTGGAAGATGCTGTCAAGAGGACCGCCAGAATGGAAAGCATGAGTGCAAGGTGCCATTTTTTCATGAGAATACCTCCGTTTGCTAATATGACCAACAAGACTATTCTAGGAATAAGAAGAGGATCCTTTAGTTAAAATTATGGAAAATGGCGCTATGAATTGGAGAAGGTCGCCAATTGAGCTGGCGACCTTCCGAAAAATCAAAATGAATAGGAGAATCCGGTTGTAATCATAGGTGATTTGGTCATTGGCGTGCCAAAACCGCGCATGCCAGCACTAAACCCGAATCCTTTGCCGAAATCAATGGTGAGGTAGGCACCGTAACCGGGAACAAAAACAACATTCTTCCAGTCATAGTGCATGCTGAACAACCCGTACAACGAGAGGTTTCCGATCGGACAATGCAGGATTAGGCCGGTCTGCGGGAAGATGTAGGAGATGTTCCCAATGGAAGTAGAATTCTCTGCTCCCAAATATAAACCGCCTAAATAGAGGGCTGCGTATTCACTCAAATTGGCCTGAGCGGTAGCTTCGGCAACAGTCAGTTGGCTGGGCTTGAAAAGTGTTCTTGCAGCGCCGAACCTCAAGGCAAAGTGTTCTGATAGAGCCAGGGTGAAATCAACGAACCCTCCGATCCCGAACTCTCCTTGACCGTGCGCCGCCACACCGCAGACTCCGAAATCAAGGCCTGACAGATTGGGGTCAACACGCGGGGCGGCCAGTGACGCGGTGCTAATCATGATGGTGAGACAAAGCGCCAGGGTAATAATTAAGATAGCTTTTCTCATATCGTCCCTCCTTTCGTACCCTTTGGTAGCTGCAGCGATGCCGCAGCAGGGTAAGGTGCTTGTACTCTGCTTTAAACATATGAAAGGAGGGATGTACTTTATGACATATTTGCGGCGAGGACTGTGTACTAAGATCACTGAATTAGCTGTGCTGCAAAAAACATGGCAGCCTAAGGCTGCCATGCGTTTGGATAAATTGAATTATTGATTCGGGGATTGGTCAATCATGAGGCGACTCATGAGGCGATTGATCAATCATCGAGCAATTGGTCGAGCGCGGGTTTAAAATCCCAGGTCAGTTTGGCCTGCAAACCGTCCCCTAAATCAATGG
>ENA-UOOM01002423-UOOM01002423.1-fermentation-metagenome-genome-assembly--contig:-NODE-2423-length-15440-cov-4.029314_pt1 | contig 15440 bp, 17 predicted proteins | sample MGYA00245781_ERZ724031 | MGnify/ENA primary metagenome ERZ724031 (study PRJEB28704, sample SAMN03018317) | fermentation metagenome | biome: anthropogenic terrestrial biome; feature: soil; material... | reverse complement strand
CTTACGGATGGAGAGACTGATTTTGCCCTTCTCATCCACGGCCAATACCTTGACCCTTACCTTGTCATGAAGCTTCAGATATGCATGAATATCCTTCACATAAGCATCGGCAATTTCCGAAATATGAACCATCCCGGTTTTGCCTCCGCCAAGTTCCACAAATGCACCAAAACTCGTAATCCCGGACACGGTTCCCTCTACGATTTGTCCAACCTCAAACGACATAAATGTTGCGCTTCCTCCTCAATTCTTGTTTTTTTCTATAAATATGGTTTCGCCCTCTTTTACCCAGCCGAGCTTGTCCCGTGCCGCCTGCTCCACATACTCATCGGATCGGGTATGCTTTACCTGCCGGCTCAGGGAATCGTTATCCTGCTTCACCTGGGAAACCTCCTGACGAAGTTCACCGATACGCTTTTTCTGACGATTCATTTCCAGCTCCTGACGAACAAGAATGGAGGAAAAATACCCAATGAACACAATCGCCACCAAAAACTTTGCTTTGAATTTCAGCCGGTATCCCTTTTTTGACATCCGAATTCCCCTCTTTCGCTTGAAAGTCTGCGCCGGCTGTATTCATCCGCCCAGATGATAAAATAGATTCAGCCTTATTATTATAATTCGATACGTAAACTAAAATTCCTCTTTTCTCTCTTCACTTTTTCTTCTTTTTTTCAATGAAAATCCTGCCATTCCCTTCCGGATTCTGTGAAATCCCTTTGACAAAATCCGCTTTGCACCGCCCATAGGAAATCCCAGAATACGGATCAGAAATCGAAAGGGCCAGAGGAGAATGGTAATCAGCCAGCGGATCGCTTTGGCCAGCGCCCAAAAAATCCAGGTCAGAGCCTTCCGGATATAGGGGCTCAGTGTCAGGACATACAGACCCCAGCCAACCGCGAAGCCAACTATGGTATAAATACGGACTTCCCCATCGTTCACGCGGAAGATCACAAGAAAGGACAGAACACCAATCAGAATCCAGAACAGCAGATCCATCATCCCTGTCAGCCATACACCAGGCTTCGCAATGCTCCGGATGATCCGGCAGAAATCATAAATCAAGCCAATCAGAAAGCCCGCATATACCGTGCACAGAAAAACATAAGCCTGGTTGGAAGTCGAAAACATTTCAGAGATCCCCCTTACCGGAACATCTTTTTGAAGAAACCGCCATCCCCGCCGCCCATTCCTTCATGATCGCTGTACTCCACGCCGTTGATCTCTCCTTCCACAATCAATTGTCCCTCTTCCAGGTTCAGCTTACTGATGTGCAGGTCCACGCCCTCCAGTGTAATATATCCCAGCTCCGTTACCAGCAGAACCGCTTCCTCATCAAAGCTGTCTACATCCTCCACACCGGTGATGGTGACCTTTTCCCGGTTCTCCATCAGTATGCTGTGGTTGCGACCCCGTACCAGCTTATTGTCATCCAGTTCCCGTACCATCTCCCTTTCCCCCTTTCAAATGATACCAATTCATACTTGATCATATGCCTGCTGTGCCGCCAATATGCGTATCCGCCCAACCCGGACTGCTGATGGCAGGAAAAAGGGATCGTTGGTTTCCCATGCGATCCCCTGCGCTTTCTGTCATTCTGTTCGTTTCTCCTGCTTTACTTCCACATCTTTACCACATCGACATCCCTGAAATAGTGATTGATGATATCCTGTGCCGATTTGCCCTGCTCCGCCATGGTGCGGGCGCCCCACTGGGACATTCCAACCCCGTGCCCGAAGCCTTTCCCGGACATGACGACCTGATCGTCCTCCAGGGCGACCCGGTCCAGCAGATTGGAACGCATTTTGGTCGGGTCCAGTGCCCGGCGAAGTTCCGGAGCAGATACCTCCGTATGATCCAGTTTGATGGTCACTGCTCTTCCGGAAGGCCCTTTTTTCCCGATGGAAATACTGCTGAAATCCCGAACGGGCTTTCCGGCTTCCTTCGCCGCGGCAAGAACTTCGGCCTTTGGAAACTTTGCAGACCAGCTCTTCGCATCGGCCTCCACCTTGTCTCCCATATCGGGGGAATCGACGACCCGGATATAAGGCGGTTCCTTCTCCTCATAGTTCAGCCCTTCCATGGGAGTGGCTGTCCTGCCGCCGGCATTGGAATGAAACCAGGCGCGGGCAAATTTCCCGTCGTATACAATCACCTGTCCCCGGGTATCCCGGACTGCCTTGCGGACCCGGTCGTTCACCTCTTCGGCGTTCCATGCCTGGGCTTCTTCCACATCCGTTGATATGTGGGCATTCCCATATCTGGATTTGCCTTTTTCATCGATGAACTGAAGCACAAAAGTTCTGGCAATGATGGCCTGGGCCTTGATGCTTTCCTCCGGCCAGTCGTTTTTCATTTCTCCGGCCACCACGCCGGCCACATAATCCTCAAACGGCATTTCCTGAACCTCTTTATCCTGCACGATATAAACCTTAAGGCGGGGTTCCTTATTTCCCCCTGTACGGAATGCCCTGGGAAGCCGGGGCTTTTTCACCTGCTTCTCTGCCTGTTTGGGTACTTGCTTTTTGGGATTCGCAGGACTTTTCGGCCTTCTTTTTGCCGTACACGAAACCGTCAGGAGAGAAACCATCAAAACCAGAAGAAAAAAACGGGCCCTCCGATTTCTTTTTCTTACCATATTGATATGACTCCTCCATTCTATCCATTCCAGGGAAACTGTTTCCAAAGAAACAGCCTCCGGGTAACCACTTCATGATCCGTGAATAGTATTACCGGATGGAGGAAGACAATACCATCGATATTTCAGATTTCCCGGACCATCCGGGCCACATCTCCCCTGGGAACGGAATTGGCAACCAGCAGGACCTCATATTGACGGACCTGATCCCCGAACTGAATCCGGATCACATCCCCGCCTGCACTTCATTGGCAGGTTTTGCCACCTTGCCGTTGACCTGCACCCTTCCCCGGCTGCAGGCCTCATTAGCCAGAGTCCTGCGCTTTATAATCCTGGATATTTTAAGAAATTTGTCCAAACGCAAAGCATTCTCCCCCTCTTCTTCCCTTATAATAAAAAAAACCGGGAATCTCCCGGTCTTGACTTTATTGTACGGAATCCTTCAAGGCTTTTCCGGCCTTAAAGACAGGAGCCTTGGAAGCGGGAATGGTAATTTCCTCTTTGGTCTGAGGATTTCTGCCTTTCCTTTCTGCCCTCTCACGTACTTCAAAAGTACCGAACCCAACCATCTGCACTCTCTCATTGTTTGCCAAAGCATCGGAAACAACCATTACAAAAGCATTGACAGCCTTCTCAGCATCCTTCTTTGTTAATTCGCCCTTTTCGGCAACAGCAGAGATCAAATCAGCTTTATTCACTCTACTAACCTCCTTAATGTTAATGTAGGAATTCTTATAGCATATTCGCTATTATTCTTGAAATTCCTTCTTATTCCCAAAGAATTTCGGGCTTTTTTACCCATTCCATGGGAAAATGGGATTTCCATCTATATACTTACCAGTTTTTGCATGGCTTATACACGCATTTCGCGTTGCAATGCGCTTTTTGCCTGATTCCACAGGGAATCCATTTCTCCCGGATTCATATCCTTCAGCGGACGGTCTGCATTCTTTTCCATATACTCAAAACGGCGGATGAATTTCTCCGTTGCCGCCGTCAGTGTGATTTCCGGCTCCTGTCCCAGAAAGCGGCACAGATTCACAACGGCAAACAGCAGATCCCCAAGCTCTTCCCGAATCCGATCCTCCGGTCCATCCTGATACACTTCCTTCACTTCACGGAGTTCTTCCTCCACTCTGGCAAGCACATCCTCTGTCTGATCCCAGTCAAAGCCCACCAGTGCGGCCTTCTTCTGAACCTTGCAGCTCCGCATCAGCGCCGGAAGATTGGAAGGCACATGCTGAAGCACCTGGGTCTGGCTCTGATAGCCGTTTTCCCGCTTCTTGATCGCCTCCCAGTTACTGACAACCTCTTCGGAAGTATCCGCCTTTCCCTTGCCGAAGACGTGGGGATGTCGATCCAGCATTTTCCTGCAGATACGATCGGTCACATCGTCCATATCAAACTCTCCCTGCTCTTCCGCAATCTGCGCATGGAAAACCACCTGCAGCAGCACATCCCCAAGCTCCTCCGCCAGCCTGTCCCTGTCCTCCAGGTCAATGGCCTCCAATACTTCATAGGTCTCCTCAATCAGATATTGCTTCAGGGAGATATGGTCCTGCTCCCGGTCCCAGGGACAGCCACCCGGGCTCCGCAGCTTCTTCATGATCTCCAGCAGATCCGGAAACCGGTATTTCGTTTTCTCCTTCATTCCTTCCCCTCCCGTATTCTGCACTTTCCTTCTGTCCTGAACCGCCAAAACGCATGTCGAAAATCGCCCTTTTTCATCAGCGGATCAGCTTCAGCCGGGTCAGTATCTTGCCTATTTTCTTTCCCCCCGGCAGCATTTCAAAGTCCTGCCTGCTCAGGCCTCCAACGGCCAGCAAAACAGCGGCATAGACCACTACCCCTACCAGAACGGCCAGCAGCGTCACCTTATTGCCGCCCAAAGCCGGTTCTAGGCCGTGATAGGTGCCGTATACCGCCAGGGACATGGCGGCAACCGCCACCAGCGGCTTTCCGAAAAACTTCCCCAGTGGCATGGACACCCCGGAATACCGGACAACGGCGGCAAAATCCAATATGGCAGCCGCCCCGTAGCATGCCACGGTTCCAATGGCGGCGCCCTTCACATGGATGGACGGAATCCCCACAAGAAAATAAGTAAGGACGATTTTGAACAAAGCCCCGATGGCCAGATTGCGAACCGGCGTGGTAATTCGGTTGAGCCCCTGCAAAATGGCGGTAAGGGTCTGCACCAGAGTGAGAAAAATCACGCCGATGGAGAGAATGGAAAGGATCTCACCGGCCATGGTAATTTCCTTCTGTGGAAGACTGCCGTAAAGCAAAGCACAGATGGGCCGGGCCAATACAGCCATGCCGGCTGCAGCGGGGATCCCCACCAGCAGTGTCAGCCGGGTGCCGGTATAGGTCTTCTGAGCGATGCCCCGGGTATCCCTGCCCGCATAGGATTCGGAAATCGCCGGCACCAGACTCATGGCCAGGGAAACCGTCAGCACGGCCGGAAAATTAATCAGGGGATTGGCACAGCCCGTAAGCAAGCCGTATAGGGATTGTGCCTTCTCTTCCTGAAACCCGACCTGCTTCAGGCGATTCACCACAATCATGGCATCCGCCATATTCATCAGCGGCATAATGGAAGCGCCGATGGTAATGGGAAGCGCAATGCGGATCAGACGCGTCAAAAGGGACTGGTAGGACTCCGAATATCGCGCTTTTGGCGTCTGCCGGGCGTTCTCCAGAATCTTTTTGCGCTTTCCCTGATACATGCCCATTAACAGAACGAGAGCGGCCCCCTCGCTCAGAGTCACGCCCACCACAGCAGCTGCTGCGCCGTATTCCGGTCCCCTGGGAATATACCGGGATGCCAGCCAGAGACCCAGAACCAGTTTCCCTGCCTGCTCCACAATCTGGGAGACTGCCGTGGGCGTCATATCCTGCATCCCCTGAAAATAACCGCGGAAGGCAGAAATCAAGGTTACAAACACCAGGGAAGGAGCGATGGCGAGAATGGAATAATATGCTTTTGCACTTCCCACCATCCGGGCAATCAGCTTGCTTCCGGCCGAAAACACAAGGAAAGTGGTGAGCCCGATGACCAGCATCAGTCGGATCGACAGCCGGAATACCTTGTGGGCGGTGTTGTAATTGCGCAATGCAATGTTTTCCGCAACCAGCTTGGAAATCGCCGTGGGAATGCCGGCAGTGGATATAATCAACAGAAAGGAATAAATGGGATAGGCCATTTGATAATAACTCATGCCGACGGACCCGATGAGATTCGTCATCGGGATCCGGAACATGGCTCCGATGAATTTGGCAACCAGCCCTGCCGCAGCCAGTATGGTTGCACCCTTTATAAAAGATTTTTTGCTCATATACTCCTACCTACCTCCTGCGCCGCATATAAAATAAGGACAGGGAAATCCATATTGAGTATAGTATATCATCAGTCCGCCTGGAACAACATAGCAAAATACTAAAAACAGTTCAATAAAAGCCCAAAAAATAAAAGGCATTGAATGCATTCAATGCCTTTGGAAAACCGGGAATGGCTATTGCTCCATTTGTTTGCCAAGAAACAGCGCAGCTGTTTCCGCTACCTTGATCTCCACTTCTCCCATGTTGGAATCCGATTCCCTGGACAGCAGAATCACTGCGCCGATCGGATCTCCATCCGCAACAACAGGGGCAATGACCTGTGAGGAATATTTGGGGTTCTCCTCCTCATTGGCCGTAATGCTCAGAATCTTGCCTTCTTCGCCACGATTCGCAACGATGGTCTTTTTCATCTCCATCGCGCGTTCCAGATCATGGCTGACGGACTTGTCCAGGAACTCTTTTTTGGTTCCTCCTGCGACAGCCACAATGGAATCCTTGTCCGCCACACAGGCAATATGTCCGAGGTTTTGATGCAGAGACTCCACATATTCCCTGGCAAAATCGCCAAGTTCACCTATGGGGGAATATTTCTTCAGTATGACTTCCCCCTCGCGGTCTGTAAAGATTTCCAGAGGATCGCCTTCGCGGATCCGCATGGTCCGGCGAATTTCCTTTGGGATGACGACCCGGCCCAAATCATCAATACGTCTGACAATTCCAGTTGCTTTCACATATATCCCTCCTTAAACTGCATGACTTACATAACCATACTTGCATAGCTATTATTTTACTGTGCCCGGACTTTTATGCATTTGTTTGGCAGGGAATATGGCAATGTTACTCAAAGCCGTTTTTCATACTTCCTGATGTCTGCTTTCTTGACCCAGTTCTGAATCTTCTTGTCGATTTCCTGATTCTTCTTTTCACTGAGCAGGGCATCCCGGATCTGCTCCTTTTTTTCGTCGTCCAGGGGCGCGATGACATCTTCATTGGCTTCATATACCTTGATAATATGATAACCGTTGTCCGTTGCCACCAAATCGGAAGTTTCCCCTTTCTTCAGCTGAAAGGATGCTTCCAGAAACTCCGGCTGCATGCCTGCATCCCGGGTCATGGTATATCCATCCTTGTTCTCTTCGCTTTTCATGCCGGGATCCTCACCGTATTTTTTCATTAAAGCCTCAAAATCGTCTCCGCCCCGGACTTTGGTCAATACTTCATCGGCTTTGGGCTTGATTTCCTTCAGCTTCGTTTTGCGAAGCTTATCAGCTTCCTTCTTCTTGTTGTCCTGGCGCAATTCGCTGATCTTCTTCATATCCTTGTCCGAAAACTTGATCAGAATATGCTTTACCCTCCGGGAAGCCGGCTGGGTCACAATCGGGACGGAAGAATAATAGGAAGCCGTGGAAGGGGTCTCCTTCTGGGCCTTTAACTGCTGGTCATAATAATCCTTGATTTCCTGGTCCTTTACAGATACATCGGCGGTCAGTCCATCCAGATAATCCTGTATTGCGATATTTTCCGCCACAAATTCGATATAATCCTTTTTGGTCATGTGCATGGACTGAAGCGATTTCTTCATCTCAGCCCGGGCCCGCTTTTCATAGTCGACATTCTGGTCCGTATTTTTATCCTTGCCGGCTTGCCCGTCCTTGTCGGCTTTATCCTTATCGGCCTTGTCCTTATCGGCCTTGTCCTTATCGGCCTTGTCCTGTTCCGCTTTCTGCTGAAGGGATTTCGCATAATCCGCCACGGTCTGCTCATATTCCTTTTCCGCCTGGGCACGGTTCTTGTCGTTGGCCTTGTGGCCTGCCTTCTCCGCCTTCTGCCGAACCAGCTCCTGATTGATCAGGCCGTCCAGTATACTTGCCTTGACCGACTTGACCTGATCCTTGTCCTCGTCGGACACTCCATAGGAGGCAGCGTACTGCTGGTACTGGTCCAGAAGCTTTCCCTTCAATATTTTTTCTCCGTTTACTTTGGCAACGACGGTATCCCGGTCTTTTTTCTCATTGACCCTCACCATGCTGCAGCCGGAAACCGCCACAGCCAGCAGCACAGCCAAAGTCGAAAAAAGCACCTTTCTCCAGTTCTTCAATTCATCAAGCCCTTTCTTTGGATTGGGGTATCCCTATTATTCTCATTTCATTATACCTGCATCCCGTATTGCTGTAAACCTTTTCATCCGTGGGATTCGTTTTGCTGCAGATGCTCCATTCTTTCCAGCACATTCTGAACCGCTTCCAGCGTCTCCGGCCCTTCCCCTTCCTTTACCCGAAGCCGAAACACCGGCGGATGGGAAGAGCCCATCTGAAGCACCCTGCGGTTCTCATTCAAAAGGATCATAACCGTCCTGGGGGCAACTGCACTGCTGTCCTGCATCTTCATCCGGACTTCCCTGCCGCGCTGTGAGATCTCCGTCATCTTCAGGCTGGACGCCAATGCCCGGATATAGGCGATCCGGATCAGATTGCACGTGGGGATTGGGATATCGCCGAACCGATCCGTCATCTCATCCTCCACGTCATTTTTATCCGAAAGATTGTCAATGGCAGCGATTCGCTTGTACATCCGGATTTTATGATTCTCCTCCGAAATATAGCTGTTGTCGATATAGGCATCTGCCTTGATGTTTACCACCGTTTCCGGCTGCTTTGGGGGTTCTTCCCCCTTCAGCCCCTGAACGGTCTCCGAAAGCAGCTTGCAATACATGTCATAGCCTACGGCGGCCATCTGCCCATGCTGCTCCGCGCCCAACAGGTTCCCGGCGCCCCGGATCTCCAGATCCCGCATGGCAATTTTGAAACCGGCGCCGAATTCTGTGAATTCCTTTATGGCCTGCAGCCTTTTCTCTGCGCTTTCGTTCAGGATCTTATCCTTCCGATAGGTAAAATAGGCATAGGCGATCCGATGGGAACGGCCTACCCTGCCACGGAGCTGATAAAGCTGGGACAGGCCGAAGCAATCCGAATCATAGACAATCAGCGTATTGACATTGGGAATATCCAGCCCGTTTTCAATGATGGTGGAGCAAAGCAGTAAATCCGACTCATGCTCGTAAAAGCTGGCCATGACTTTCTCCAGGGACACTTCGTTCATCTGCCCGTGGGCTACAGCCACACGCACCTCCGGTACCAGCAGACGCAGCCTTTCCGCCATTCTCTCCATGCGCTTCACATGATTGTAGACAAAATAAACCTGTCCGCCACGCTGAATCTCCCGGACAATGGCATCCCGGATCAGGGAATCATTGTACTCCGTCACATACGTCTGTACCGGAAACCTTCCTTCCGGCGGAGTCTCTATGACGCTGATATCACGGATTCCGACCATGGACATATGAAGTGTCCGGGGAATGGGAGTGGCGGTCAGGGTCAGAACATCCACATTTTTCTTCATCCGTTTGATGGTCTCCTTATGCCCCACCCCAAATCTTTGCTCCTCATCCACAATGAGAAGCCCAAGGTCCCGGAACTTCACATCTTTGCTCAATAGCCTGTGGGTTCCGATAATCACATCCACATTGCCTTCCCGCAGCTCCTTCAGGATTGTTTTCTGCTCCCCGGGCTTCCGGAAGCGGCTGAGCACCTGCACCGTAAAGGGAAAGTCCCCGAACCGGCTGACAAAGGTACTGTAATGCTGCTGCGCCAGGATTGTGGTCGGCGCCAGCACCGCTACCTGCTTCCCGTCCATGACTGCCTTGAAGGCAGCCCGGATGGCCACTTCGGTTTTCCCGTATCCCACGTCGCCACAGAGCAGACGGTCCATAACCCGCCTGGATTCCATATCCCGCTTGATCTCTTCCAGTGACTGAAGCTGATCCGGGGTCAGCTCATAGGGAAAGCTGTCCTCAAACTGACGCTGCCACGGATTGTCTGCAGAAAAGGCAAAGCCAGAAGTGGCTTCCCTGGCCGCATACAGCTTCAGGAGATCAAATGCCAGCTTTTTCACGGATTCCCGCACCCTGGCCCTGGTTCTCTGCCATTCACTTCCCCCCAGCCGGGACAATCCGGGATGCCGGCCCTCCATGCCCACATAAGGCTGTATCAGATCCATCTGATCGGTAGGAATATAGAGCCGGTCCGTACCGGCATACCGGACATCCAGATAATCCCGCTCCTGCCCGTTGACCGTCATCTTCTTAATGCCGAGATATCGGCCGATCCCGTGGTTCTCATGTACGACATAGCTTCCAACCTTCAGGTCTGTAAACGGATCCAGCTTCTTTTTCTTCTTTCCTGCCGGCGCCTTCTTCCTTCGGACCCCATAAATCTCCTGATCGCTGACCAGCACAAAATGGCCTTCCGGATATTCAAACCCTTTCCGCAGGCTTTTCGGAACAATGACGATCTGACCGGGGAGAATGTTTCCTTCCATTTTGGGACATACCACAGCTTCCAATCCGCAATCCAGCAGAGACGATGCCAGGGATTCCGCCCTCAGCCGGTTCCCGGACAAAAGAAGAATCGAATCATGATTACCCTTCCAGTACCGGATATCCTCCGCCATCAGTTCCAGTTTGCCGTGATACGAAGGAATGGTCCGGGAAGAAACCATCTGAATCCGTTTGGGCTCAAAATCCAGGCTGCTCCGAGGCAGGGACTGCATGGCAATGCTGTGCATGGCGCCGGCATCCGCCAACAGGTTTTCATATTCCCCATAAATGCGGGACTGTTCCGGCAACACCTCGCCCTGCAGGAGCAGATCGATGAAATGCCCGGAGAATTCCCCAGAGGCCGTGCGGCAATGCTCCAGAATGCGGGCAGGCTCATCCAGGATCAGGGCAGCCTCCGTTCCGACATAATCCAGCAGGCTGGCAAATTTTTCATAAAAAAAAGGAAAATAGTTCACAAGCTGATCCACTGTCATACCCTGATTCATATCCTCAAAAAGCTGATCCATCCGACTTTCCAGATGGCTCCGGTCAAAATCCGGATCTTTCCGCATCTTCTGCATCTGTCGGCGAAAACTTTGCTCAATCTTCTGTCTGCCTTTCTTCCGCCGCTCCCCATCGAGAATCAGATCCGTCGCCGGGGGAACGGCAACCGTCTCCACCCGTTCTTCGGATCTTTGGCTTTCCGGATCGAAACTGCGTATGGAATCCACAAACTCGCCGAAAAAATCAATCCGGAACGGCTTCTCCGAAGAAAGCGGATAAATGTCAAAAATGCTCCCCCGAAGGCTGAACTGCCCGGGGCCTTCCACGGTGGAAGTCCTCTCATAGCCCATTTGTACCGCCTTACGGGAAAGCTCCCGCGGAGAACATTCCTCTCCTTCCGTTACCCGGAACCGGGATTGCCGGAAGACATCCGGCGGCACATCAGGTACCAGCAAGGCATCCACCGGAGCCACCACCATAAGCTTCTCCCCTGCAGCAAGCCGTTCCATCACAGAAATTCGCTGTCCCATGATCTCACGGCTGCGGGCAGCCGTATGGTACAGCATAATCTCCCGCGGGGGAAACAACACGGTCTGCCCCGGGAAAAAGAATTCCATATCATCCAGCAGCTGGCCGGCCTGCATTTCGTCATACGTGATCAGGATGCCGTTCCGGTCCGGCGGATACAAAATGCTGGCCAGAAAATGGCATTTCTGTACCTCCGACATTCCATTGATCAGGGTAATTCCCTTTGCCGTCCGGACAGCCTTCTTCAATTTTTGAAACTGGGGCCATGCTCTCATTGGCTTGAACCAAATTGGCTCCATCCTATCTACAACCTTCCTTTTTTGTGGGCTCTTGTTTATGGACTCCCGATTTTCGGGCGCTTAATTCCTGCGGCCCGCCCGCATAACGATGAAATTCCATGCGCAATGGGTAAAAACAGCACCTGCAAGGGCGGGGAGAATCCAGCCGGTTCCTTTCCGGATCCAATCGGTCAACAATCCAAAAAGAGTATGACTGATCAGGCCCGCCGCTGCGGCCCCCGAACCGGTCTCCCGTCTGCCGGTAAAGAAGTCGTACAGCGCTTCTCCGAGCCCAAACAAAAAATGAACATGCCAAATGGGCCTATTCAGAAAATAGGCCGGCAGGGTTTTGAGAAGCTCCTCCACGATGGGTGCCCCAAAGATCACCGTATTCTCCCGGAAAACCTTCAGCATCCATTTGTTGGCCAGGCAGGAGCCTACCAGGGCCGCCAACGCCAGTAAGAAAACCAAATACGCAACTCCTATCCGTTATATCTGCTCATGGCTGTCTCCGTGCCCTGCGTCAGAATGCATTCCACTCCTTTTACGGCACGATCGCAGGCTTCCTTTACCAATCCCGCTTCCTCCTCCGGGAACCGGGACAACACATAATCCGCCAGATCCCAATCTGCCGGCGGCCTTCCGATGCCAATTCTAATCCTGGGAAAATTTTCTGTCTGCAGGTAATGCAGCACCGATCGCATGCCGTTATGCGTCCCGGCGCTGCCGGAAGCCCGGATGCGCAGGACACCGGGATCCAGATCAATATCGTCGTATATGACAAGGATATGATCTTCCTCCGTATGATACCACTGCTTCAACAGTAAAATACTTTCCCCGCTCTGATTCATAAACGTCCGGGGCTTTGCCAATACCACTTTCTCCGGTCCAATCCTCCCTTCGCCGAGGAGGGCTTTGTGCTTTGCCTTGTTTATTTTTATTTCATGGGCCCCCGCAAAAAGATCCAGCACATAAAATCCGGTATTATGCCGGGTGCCCTGATACCGGATCCCTGGATTGCCAAGTCCTGCAATTATATACATAGCCTGTCCTTCCCGGGAAATCAATCAAACAGGGAGCTGATCGGGAGACTTTCATAAATCCTCTGTATGGCCTCGGCAAACAGGGACGCCACCGACAGAACCCGGATCCGATCCGTCTGCTTTTCCGAAGGAAGGGGAATGGTGTTGGTCAGAACCATTTCCTTGATGGGAGAATCGGTGATATGCTCGATGGCCGGGCCGGACAGCACTCCATGAGCAGCACAGGTATAGACTTCCCTGGCGCCGCCCCGCTCCACCAGGGCAATGGCTCCCTGCCGGATCGTCCCTGCCGTATCAATGATATCATCGATCAGGATGGCACGTTTGCCTTTGACATCCCCGATGATGTTCATGACTTCGGCCACATTGGCCCTGGGTCTCCTCTTGTCAATGATGGCCAGCGGAGCATTCAGCTTGTGGGCAAAATTGCGGGCGCGGGTCACGCTGCCCAGATCGGGAGATACGACGACCAGATCTTCCCCGACAAACCCTCTGTCGATATAATCCCTGGCCAGAATCGGCATGCTGAAAAGGTTGTCCACCGGGATGTCAAAAAAGCCCTGAATCTGTGCTGCATGCAGATCCATGGTCAGAACCCGGTCCGCTCCGGCTTCCGTAATCAAATCAGCCACCAGCTTTGCCGTAATGGGATCGCGGGCCTTTACCTTGCGATCCTGTCTAGCATATCCATAATACGGAATAACAGCCGTAATTTCCCTGGCAGAAGCCCTCTTGAAGGCATCAATGAGAATCAACAGCTCCATCAGGTTGGTATTGACCGGAGAACAGGTGGACTGAATGACAAAGACATCGCATCCCCTTACGGTTTCATGAATATCGACACTGATCTCCCCGTCACTGAATCTGGATACCTTCGCGTTGCCCAGGGGCACTCCGACATAACGGGCGATTTCCTTGGCCAGCTCCGGATTGGAATTTCCGGCAAAAATTTTAATACACTTTCCGTGGGTATTCATTATTTCTCCTCCGTTTTCTTTTGTTCTCTTTTCTCCACCCAGCCCCTCTTGTTCACTTGCCTTGCCCTGGCAATGGCCAGCGCCCCCGCCGGGACCTTCTCCGTAATCGTGGATCCGGCGGCAACAAAAGTATGTTCCTCCACCTCAACCGGTGCCACCAGATTGGCATTGCAGCCGACAAAGGCATGATCCCCGATCACGGTTCGATGCTTTTCCTTCCCGTCATAATTCACGCAGACGACTCCGCATCCCACATTGATCTCCTGCCCCAGGTCAGCATCGCCGATATAGGTCAAATGGGACACCTTGGTTTTGTTACCGATAGTCGAATTCTTGACCTCCACAAAGTCTCCGATCCGCACATGATCTCCGATCCGGCTGCCCGGCCGGATATAGGCATAGGGTCCGACGGTGGTCGCGCTTCCGATCCGACTGTCCAGAATCACGGAGGACTGCAGCGTCGTCCCGTCCGCAATCTCTGCATTCTGCAGCCGGAACCAAGAACCGTGGATCCCTCCAGAACATTTCCGGGATAAACGACCGTATCCTTCCCAATCCTTACGTCCGCGCCGATATAGGTGGCGGACGGGTCCGGAATGGTAACTCCCCTCATCATGTGAAATTCATTGATCCGCCGGCGCATCTCCGCTTCTGCCCGGGACAGGCAGACACGATCGGAAACCGTCATGACCTCCCGGATGTCCCGGATCCGGAAAATTCCTGTCCTTTCCCCTGCTGCTTTCAGAATGTGCAGAACATCCTCCGGGCTACAGGTCTCCGGCTTCGTACCTTCCTGCCCTTCCCGGACGACCTTCCGCAAAGCACGGCTGTCAAAGCAGTATACAGGCGAAATCCCGTTGCTGCCGGACTCCGGGGACTCCCCGGACAGAACCGCTGCGGTCAGATGATTTTCATTTGTAAACCGCAGCATCTCCTTCAGCGTTGTCCCCCGGATGAGGGGCATGTTTCCGGTCAGTACAAAAAGATATCCGCAGGGTTCTTCCCCCGTGCACTTCTCCATGCAAAACAAGCCACTGACGGAATCCCCCCCTTCCGCAGAATCCACGATCCGGCAAGACTTCCCCAAATGCTCCCGAATACGGCCGCTGTCCCCATGGATCACTACAGCAGGCCGGCTGTCGGCAACCTGCCCTGCCGCATTCACGACATAGTCCAGTATACTTCGTCCGCAGACCGGATGCAACACGGCAGGAACCGCCGACTGCATTGCAGGTGCGTCATCAGCTGCCAAAATAACGGCAGATACATTCTCTCCCATACTTCCCACACTCCTGTAATTTTAACCTTCCATATTATTATAACATTATCTTCTGAAAAATGTCGGTCCTTCCTGAATGATTTTAAAAATGACAAAAAAAGAATAAGCTTTAAAGGAGAGAGTCTCTCCTTTAAAGCTTATTCTTCCCCCATACCCTTATATTTCTCCAATACCATGCTTTGAAGCTTTCCCCTCATTTCGGAATTGATAGGATGGGCGATATCCCTGTATTCCCCATCCGGTGTTCTGCGACTGGGCATGGCAATGAACAATCCGCTTTGCCCTTCAATGACCTTGATATCGTGTACAACAAAATCATTGTCAAAGGTAACGGACGCCACAGCCTTCATCTTGCCTTCGCTCCCGATTTTCCTGATACGGACATCTGTAATGTTCATCCCAGTTCACCCCTTCCAGATAGACAGGTATGCTGAAGAATAACGTTGATGTTAATGTAATGATTCGCCAAAATAATT
>ENA-UOOM01002421-UOOM01002421.1-fermentation-metagenome-genome-assembly--contig:-NODE-2421-length-15442-cov-3.924027_pt1 | contig 15442 bp, 14 predicted proteins | sample MGYA00245781_ERZ724031 | MGnify/ENA primary metagenome ERZ724031 (study PRJEB28704, sample SAMN03018317) | fermentation metagenome | biome: anthropogenic terrestrial biome; feature: soil; material... | reverse complement strand
CCCTGACGGAGCAGGATACAGATCAGACCATGGAATCCGGGGAGAGCCGGCCCGGCACCCGTCCCAGGGCAGTTCCGGGAAGTATTTCCTTTGTTCCGTCGGTTGCCGGTATGATTCTTGGAGGGGAAGTCATCAGGGATCTGATTGGCTGGAAGGATAATCCGCAGGGGGATCGGAGAGGATAGACATGAATGAGCAGGGAGAAATCGTGGCATTGCAGGACAGGAATGCATTGATTATGGTACACAGAAGTGATATGTGCGGAAAATGCGGCGCCTGTGAAATGGGAGAGCAGGCCGGAGAAATGTTTCTGACCATTCCAAACCGGCTGCACGGCGAAGTGGGTGATTTTGTGCAGTTGGAGCTGGCATCCGGTCAGGTTTTAAAAGCCTCTGCCATTGCATATTTGTTTCCCCTTTGTGCCTTGGTCCTGGGAGTCCTGGCAGGCATTTTTCTTGGTCACAGGTACGATCTGGATGTGGAACTAACTGCCTCCATACTGGGCCTGGTGTTTGCCGGAATATCATTTCTGGTGATCCGGGGAATGGAGCCGCATTTTAAAAGATTGCAGCACTTTTCACCGCAAATGGTGCGCATCACGAGAGGCTCAAAAATGGGTAATCAGCCCAAAGTATCTGAAAAAGGAGACGAGGGTAGTGGCAAGTGAAAAAATCGTGAATCTGACGGAAAAAAGCTTCAAGGATGAGGTGGAGCAGTCCACCATACCGGTATTGGTTGATTTCTGGGCATCCTGGTGTGGTCCCTGCCGAATGATCGCACCTATCGTGGATCAGTTGGCAGAGGAGTTTGATGGAAAAATAAAGGTGGCAAAGCTGAATGTGGATGAGAACAGTGAGCTGGCGTCCCGGTATCAGGTAATGAGCATCCCGACCCTTCTGCTGTTCCGGAACGGAAAGGTCGTCAATCAGATGGTTGGTGCGAGACCAAAGGGCGAGCTGGTAAAAATACTTCAAAGCAATATTTGAGATGTCCGGTTTGTCCCGGCAATTTGCTTCCCTTTATATAATCAAAAGCGCTTGTGCCGTGTAGAGCAAATGTACAATTGGGTACTTTATAAGCCGGCTGATCAACCGGCTTTTTCTTTTTTTCAAAAGATTAGAAAAATATGTAAGGAGTTTGGCCATGATTGATTTAAAGGAAATTGCAAATGTGGATCCGGAAGTGGCTGCAGCGATGAAGCAGGAATGGGAACGCCAGAGGAATCATCTGGAGCTTATCGCGTCGGAGAATTATGTCAGCCCGGCTGTTATGGCAGCAATGGGATCCCATCTGACGAACAAGTATGCGGAAGGGTATCCGGGAAAGAGATATTACGGCGGATGCGAATTTGTGGATATTGTGGAGGAGCTGGCAAGGGAAAGGGCAAAGGCGATTTTTGGAGCGGATCATGCCAATGTACAGCCCCATTCCGGCGCACAGGCCAATACTGCGGTTTATTTTGCCATGCTTCAGCCCGGAGACACCATTATGGGAATGAGTCTGGATCAGGGCGGTCATCTGACTCATGGCAGCCCGGTCAATATATCCGGCAAATATTTTCATTCCGTTTTCTATGGAGTGGATCCGGACACCGGCCGGATCGACTACGATCAGGTGCTTGCCCAGGCGAGGAAGCACAGGCCCCGTATAATCATTGCCGGAGCCAGCGCTTATCCCAGGACGATCGATTTCCGGAAGTTCCGTGAAATTGCAGATGAAGTCGGCGCGCTGCTGATGGTAGATATGGCCCATATCGCAGGTCTGGTGGCGGCAGGACTGCATCCCAGTCCGGTGCCTTATGCGGATTTTGTTACCACAACTACCCACAAAACCCTGCGGGGCCCAAGGGGCGGTATGATACTTTGCCGGAAAGAATATGCAAAGGCCATTGACAAGGCCATTTTCCCCGGCACACAGGGAGGCCCACTAATGCATGTGATAGCTGCCAAGGCAGTATGTTTCAAAGAAGCCATGGAGCCATCCTTCCGGGAATACCAGGGGCAGATCATCCGGAATGCAGTGGCACTGGCTCAGGCTCTGACAGAAGGAGGATTTCACCTGGTATCCGGCGGGACGGATAACCATCTGATACTGGTGGATCTGAGGGATCATGGCATTACCGGGAAGGATGCGGAAAAGCTTCTTGATAAAGTGCGGATCACCGTCAACAAGAACACCATTCCCAATGATCCGCAGAGCCCCTTCGTTACCAGCGGCATTCGGCTGGGCACCCCTGCCGTAACCACAAGGGGAATGAAGGAAGAGGATATGAAGCAGATTGCCGCAGCGATCCGTCTGACGATCGGCGACTTTGATCAAAACAGGGATAAGGTACAGTCCATTGTGGGGGAACTGTGTGATGAACATCCGATTTATTCGGAAGACATAAAATAGAATGCATTCATAAAGGGATTTACCTGGGAAAAGGCCTTCGGGCCTTTTCTTTTGAAATGGAATACTTATCTGGCTGGAAGGATGGAGGAGGAAAGAAGCATGGAACAACGAATGCCGCTGGCTGCCAGAATGCGGCCGGTTACTCTGGAGGAATTTGTCGGGCAGCAGCAAATTATCGGCAAAAACAAGCTGCTGTATCGTGCCATTAAGGGCGACCGCCTGTCTTCTGTGATTTTTTACGGCCCTCCCGGTACCGGAAAAACCACACTGGCTAAAATTATCTCTCAGGAAACAAAATATAAATTCATACAGCTCAATGCGGTTACGGCGGGAGTAAGGGAAATACGGGAAGCAGCATCGGAGGCAGGAAATGCCCTGCTGAACCCAAAGGGGAAAATCATTCTGTTCTTTGATGAAATTCACCGGCTGAACAAGGGACAGCAGGATGTATTGCTGCCCTATGTGGAGGACGGCAGCATCATATTGATTGGAGCAACAACGGAGAATCCATACTTTGAAGTAAACAAAGCCCTGTTGTCCCGTTCCACCATTTTCCGGTTTGAACCGCTTCGCGATGCCGACATCAGGGTGTTGATGGAGAGGACTTTGAAGGACAAGGAAAAAGGCCTGGGAAATACTTCTGTAAAAATCGATTCCGATGCCATGGATCATATTGCCATGTTGAGTGACGGCGATGCCAGAGTGGCATTGAACGCTTTGGAACTGGCCGTTTTAACCACGGAGCCGGACCCGGACGGAGTGATTTCTATTGATTTGAAGACGGCCGGGGAATGCATACAGCAAAAGACTTTGAAGTATGATAAGAACGGGGACAACCATTATGACATCATCAGTGCATTTATCAAAAGCATGCGAAACTATATGGAACCGGATGCGGTGCTGTATTGGCTTGCGCGTATGATCGCATCCGGAGAAAAGCCGGAGTTCATTGCGAGAAGAATCATCATCTGTGCGGCAGAGGATGTGGGCCTGGCCAGTCCCGCTGCCCTTCAGGTGGCAGTGGCGGCATCCCAGGCAGTGGAGCGGATCGGATGGCCGGAAAGCAGGATTGTCCTGGCGGAAGCGGCATTGATGGTTGCCTGCTCTCCCAAGTCCAATTCCTGCTGCGTCGGGATTGACAGGGCACTGAAGGATGTCCGGAATCAAAGGTCCGGGCAGGTTCCTGTCAATCTGCGGGATTCCCATTACAGGGGAGCAAGGGAACTTGGCCATGGGGCAGGATATAAATATTCCCATGATTATCCCATGGGCCGGGCCATACAGCAATATATGCCGGAGGAATTCCAGGGGAAAAAATACTATTTTCCCAGGGAGGCCGGCAATGAAGCCAGGATCCGGCAGCGCCTGGATCAAATTCTCGGCGATCTGGAAGAAAGGGACAAGGCCCGGGGAAAATAGTGATCTCCGGGTATAGCGGAAAGGAGTTCAAAAGATAAGATGGATGACAGAGTTTATTTGGATCACGCATCCACTACTTTTACCAGGCCGGAGGTCCTGGAGGAGATGCTTCCTTATTTCACAAAAATATATGGCAATCCTTCCAGCGTTCACAGTTTTGGCCGGGAGGCCAAAAAAGGTCTGGATCTTGCAAGGGAACGGACAGCCAGGGCCCTGAATGCCGATTTCGGCGAAATCTACTTTACAGCCGGCGGCAGCGAATCGGACAACTGGGCACTTCGGGGAGCTGCACTGGCCAATCGAAAAAAAGGCAATCACATCATCACAACTTCCGTGGAACACCATGCTGTTCTGCGTACCTGTGAAGATTTGCAGCGAAGCGGCTTTGACGTCACTTATCTTCCAGTGGACAGGGAAGGGCTGGTCACTCCGGAGCAGGTTCGGGATGCCATTACCGAGCGGACGATTCTCATCAGCGTGATGACGGCAAACAATGAGATCGGAACGATCCAGCCAATCCGGGAGATCGGAGCGATTGCCAGGGAAAAAGGGATTCTCTTTCATACCGATGCGGTGCAGGCAATCGGCAGCGTTCCCATTGATGTAAAGGGCATGAAGATTGATATGCTTTCCCTGTCCGCACATAAATTCTATGGACCAAAGGGAGTGGGAGCCCTTTATATCCGAAAGGGCGCAAAGGTCCGGCAGCTCATCAGCGGAGGCCCGCAGGAAAGGGACCACAGGGCAGGTACGGAAAACCTTCCGGGTATTGTTGGTCTGGGAAAGGCAATGGAAACAGCCACTCGGGATATTCCGGGGCATAATGCCCGATTGTCTGCCATGAGGGACCGAATGATACAGCAAATCCTGACTACTGTGGATTATACCCGCCTGAACGGGCATCCGACCAAAAGACTCCCCGGCAATGTCAATATCGGATTCGGATTTACAGAAGGGGAATCCCTTCTGCTTCGTCTGGACCAAAAAGGCATTGCGGCATCCAGCGGTTCCGCCTGTTCCAGCGGTTCCCTGAACCCTTCCCATGTACTTCTGGCGATTGGACTGCCTGAGGAAATTGCCAGGGGCTCCCTTCGTTTGACGCTGGGAGACGAGAATACGGAGGAAGAAATGGATTATGTACTGGATGTACTTCCCCGGATTGTACAGAGTCTCAGGGAAACCTCCCCTCTTTTCCTTCAGGAAAGAAAAGGTGCGAAGCACATATAAATCCGATCAATTCGTTTTCGTTCCATGTATTCCTTTGGAAGACAGGGAGAAAATAAAGGGAAGAAAAGCAAGGATGAGGGACGGGAAATGGAAAAGAAACGAAGCAGCACCATGATCAAGCGCCAATCCATCATTGGCATGCCGGTGATAGAAGGCAGAACGGGCAAAAGGCTGGGAATGGTCCGGGATGTGTATACAAGCGGGCAAAACGCCAGGCTGGAAGGGTTTTATGTAACGAATGGGGGGTGGGGCAAAAAGTTTATCGGAATTCCTTTTATGGATGCCACCATCGGATACGACATGATCCTCACGGAAGGGGAGTTTCCGGGAAACAACAGATTTCCGGAAGACAGTGGTGGATTGAAAGATTTTTTGAACAAAGAGGTTCTGCGGGAGGACGGAAAGCAACTGGGTCAAATCAGCGACATTCTGCTGGATCCGCTGACCGGGAAAGTTGAAGCCCTGGAATTGTCGGAAAGCATCTTCGGGGATCTGGTATCCGGAAGACGGATTCTGCCCTGGCAGCCCTTTGAGCATCCGGAAGGCGATATGCTTGTGATTACTTTGGAACAGGCAGACAGCATACTTCCCTGTGACAAGGGAATAAAAAACATTTTTTTCAACAAACTATAGCTATGAAAGGGGAGTGTTGTTTCTATGAAAAATCACAATATGAAAAGCTTTGTGGCAGGCAGTTTGATTGGTATCGTGACAGGCAGGCTCTTTATGCCTCCGGCTGATTCGAAGACCAGAAGAAAGATTCTGAACAAGGGATTGGACATGGCAGATGATATTTCCCGGAAGGTATCCGATTTGAAACGGAAATGACGGAAAAGCAAGGGAAGGGACTTCTGTTTGTCCCTTTTTTCTTTTCAAAGGATGAAACCTCATGAGACCAACCAGAAAGCAGGCAGGCATATGTCTGGCCATTCTGATTTCAGCTGCAGTAATATGGTTCATAACCGCAAAATGGGATAAGTTTGCCGGTCTTTTCCGGTTATTGATCACTGGAGCCACTGTTGCATATCTTCTTACTCCTCTGTGTAATATTCTGGAACGTAAGGTATCCAGGGTATGGGCAATTGCAGGCATTGTGCTGACTCTGGCAGCACTTCTGATTGTGATTGCCCTGTTTTTCCTGCCCAGGATGGCAAATGAAGTCATGGAGCTTGTGGAACGGTTTCCGGCACTGATGGCGTCGGTTCGGGATGCTTTGAACAACATTCAGGAGAGCATGGAAAGAATGGGCATTCCGGACGGAGTACAGAGCTCCCTGAACGAATATCTGCTCACCTTTCAGAAAAAGGCAATGCACTATATTGCAGGCTTTCTGGATCGTTCCATCGTCGGGGTATCGTCTCTGCCCTCCCTCTTCATGGGATTTGTCGCCGGGCTCTATTTCCTGAAGGACCGGGAATACTTTGCCGGAAAGCTGACCCATCTCATTCCGGTTCATTCCAGGAGAACGGTAATGATGGTGGCATCGCAGATCAATCATATCCTGCACTGTTTTATCCGCGGGGAAGCGTCCACTGCCGTAGTGGTCGGCATTCTGGCAACCATAGCCTATCTGATCATAGGACTTCCCTATGCTTTTTTCCTCGGATTCCTGGCAGCGTTGTTTGAAGTCATCCCCTATTTCGGCCCATGGATAGGAGCCGCTCCGGCCGTTGTCCTGGCCTTTCTCGCAGGACCGGACAAATGTCTCTGGACGATTTTTGCTGCCGTCCTGATTCAACAGCTGGAAAACATTCTGATCTCCCCCAGAATCATGGGCAGCGTGGTAAACCTGCATCCTGTGGCTGTTATTTTGTCCCTGTGGGTGGGAGGACAGTTTTTCGGCATTGCCGGAATGTTTTTTGCTGTACCGGTTGTCCTGATTCTCCGGGTCATCCTCAAGTATATCTATCTGGGTATTGTTGCACCTCAATAGGAACGAAAAGTACAAAAAAATCAAAAAGTGACAAAATTTTTGAAGCACGGTTCGGATTTCTTGCCATGTTCTGTTTCTCATGATAAAATGTTGAGGAGGAATGCATGCGCTTTCGGATAAACGGATGCACAGCAAAAAGAAGGAAGCAGGATATGACGACAAAACATGATCAGATCATTCAATATATCATGGATCTGGAAATAGGGTCTGCCATTTCCGTCCGAAAGGTTGCGCGGAAGCTGGGAGTCAGCGAAGGTACGGCATATCGTGCTATAAAGGATGCGGAAGGCAGAGATTATGTCAAAACCTTCCCCCGGGCAGGTACCATCCGTGTGGAGAGAGCGGAAAAGCGCAATATTGAACGGCTGACATTTGCAGAGGTAGCTGCCATGGTGGACGGAACGATTCTCGGAGGCTTTCATGGATTGAGCAGGACGCTGGCCAGATTTGTCATCGGCGCCATGACCCCGGATGCCATGGTGAAATATCTTTCCTCCGGCAGTCTGCTGATTGTGGGCAACCGGGAGGAAGCGTTCCGTCTTGCCCTGGAGCATGACTGCGCCGTTCTGATTACCGGTGGATTCCGCTGCGGGGATGAGATACGTGATCTGGCGGACCGCAAAGGTCTGCCTGTCATATCTTCCACTTATGATACCTTTACGGTGGCTTCCATGATCAACAGGGCCATCTCCGAGCGTATGATCAAAAAGGAAATTCTGCTGGTCGAGGATATCATGATTTCAAAACCGCTGTATCTTCATGGAAAGGATCCCATCGGTAACTGGAGAAAGCTGCAGAAGAAATCCGGACACAGCCGTTTTCCGGTTGTAAACGAATCCGCTCATGTGGTGGGCGTTCTTACCTCAAAGGATATTCCGGAGGTGCCGGATGGACTGGTTCAGGACTATATGTCCTGCCATCCCATTACGGTAACCAGGCAGACGACGGTTGCCTACGCCGCCCATATCATGATCTGGGAGGGCATTGAACTGCTGCCGGTGACGGAAGACGGCAGGCTGATCGGGGTTATCAGTCAGTTGGATGTGATCCGGGCCATGCAATATATGAAGAACCAGCCCCAGGTGGGAGAGACCCTGGAGGATTCCATCCTTGCCAATTTCAACAGCAAGCGTCTGAACAGGAAGACGCGTTTCTCCGGCAGGGTTACGCCCATTCTGCTCAGTCATATGGGAACGGCCAGCTGGAACGCGATGACCATGTTGATGTCCACGGTGGGAACCCTGACGCTGAAGAGTTTCCGGAAGTCCGATATTGCTGTGGATACCTTTACGGTCTATTTTATCCGTCCGGTCCAGATGGAAGATATGCTGGACATCGATGTGGAGCCGGTGGAAGAGGGGAGAAGCTGGAACAAGGCGGAAATCAACGTATATCATGAGAAGGCACTGATTGCCAGGGGAATGCTTGCCGTCAAGGAAATGAAGAAATGACCATGGGGAATAAAGGTGATAAGATGTCTGACTTTGTGCATCTGCATGTGCATACCGAATACAGCCTGCTGGATGGGGCAGGCAGAATACCGGAGCTGCTGGACCGGTGCAAGGAGCTGGGAATGCCCGGAATGGCCATTACGGATCATGGTGTCATGTATGGCGTGGTGGAATTTTATCAGGAGGCAGTTGCCAGGGGGCTGAAGCCGGTCATCGGCTGTGAAGTCTATGTGGCGCCCCGCAGCATGAAGGACAAGGAGGCGCATACGGACGGCAATTATACCCATCTTGTCCTTCTTGCAGAGAATCAAACCGGTTATCGGAATCTGATGGCTCTGTCTTCCCTTGGGTTTACAGAAGGATTTTATTACAAACCACGGATTGATTACCCAACCCTTGCCAGGTATTCAGGGGGCCTGATTGGGCTCAGCGCATGTCTTGCAGGAGAGATTCCCCAATTGCTGAAACAAAGGCGCTATGATGATGCAGTGGCTGCCGCCAACCGCCTGAACGGGATTTTTGGACAGGGATCCTTTTATCTGGAACTGCAGGACCACGGATTGCCTGCCCAGAGAGAGATCAATGAAGGGCTGGTTCGGATCAGCAGGGAAGCCGGCATTCCGCTGGTCGCGACCAATGACGTGCACTATATCAACCGGGAGGATGCCGATGCCCATGATGTCCTGCTCTGCATCCAAACCGGAAAGACCATAGAGGATGCCGACCGGCTCCGCTTTGAAACTCCGGAGTTCTACCTGAAATCCCCGGAGGAAATGGAACTTTTGTTTCGGGAGTATCCGGAAGCTCTGAAAAATACCGTGAGGATCATGAACCGGTGTCATGTCGGGTTTGAATTCGGCAGGCTCCACCTCCCGAAGTATGATGTTCCGGCTGGCTGTACCGCAGAGCAGTATCTCAGGGACCTCTGCTACAAAGGGTTGAAGGAACGATATCCGGAAGTGACGGAAGAAATCCGGGATCGCCTGGAGTATGAGCTCCAAACCATCATTCAAATGGGATATGTGGACTATTTCCTCATTGTATGGGACTTTATCAAATATGCCAGGGACAACGGGATTGTTGTCGGACCGGGTAGAGGCAGTGCCGCCGGGAGTCTGGTGGCCTATACCCTGTATATCACGCAGATCGATCCGATGAAGTACGGCCTGCTGTTTGAGCGTTTCCTGAATCCGGAGCGTGTCAGCATGCCGGATATTGATGTGGATTTCTGCTATGAAAGACGGCAGGAAGTCATTGATTATGTCATTCGGAAATATGGGGAGGATCATGTGGCCCAGATCATTACCTTTGGCACCATGGCAGCCAGAGCTGCCATCCGGGATGTGGGACGGGCTCTGAACATGTCCTATGGCGAAGTGGATCGGATTGCCAGGATGATTCCCTATGAAATCGGAATGACCATTGACAAGGCAATGGAAAGGAATCAGGAGCTGAAAATGCTCTACGGGGAGGATTCCTCCACCCGGTCCCTGATTGATATGTCCCGGAAGCTGGAAGGACTGCCGAGACATGCATCCACTCATGCGGCCGGTGTTCTGATCACCGGGCAGCCGGTGACGGATTATGTTCCGCTGCAGAAAAACGATGATTGTGTTACCACCCAGTTTCCCATGGGAACGCTGGAACAGCTGGGACTGCTGAAAATGGATTTTCTCGGTCTGCGCACCCTGACGGTGATCCGGGATACGGTCGGGATGATTGGGCGGAGCAACGGGGAAAAGCTTGATATCTATTCCATTCCGCTGGATGATGCATCGGTTTATGATATGCTCAGCCAGGGGGATACGGATGGTGTGTTTCAGCTGGAAAGCGCCGGCATGAAGCAGTTCATGAAGGAGCTCAGGCCATCCACCTTCGAGGATATCATAGCCGGGATTTCCCTTTACCGGCCGGGACCCATGGACCAGATCCCAAGGTATATTGCAAACAAAAACCATCCGGAGTCCATAGAGTATACGGATGAAAGCCTGGAACCCGCACTGAAGGTGACATATGGATGCATGGTCTATCAGGAGCAGGTCATGCAGATTGTGAGGGATCTGGCGGGATATTCGCTGGGAAGATCCGATCTGGTGCGCCGGGCCATGGCGAAGAAAAAGGCCGATGTCATGCAGAAGGAAAGGGAGTACTTCATTCATGGTATCCTGGATGAAGACGGGAATGTGACCGTACCGGGAGCGCTGCGCAACGGCGTTCCGGAGGGAAAGGCCAACCGGATCTTTGATGAGATGATGGAATTTGCCAAATATGCCTTCAACAAGTCCCATGCTGCGGCATATGCCCTGGTTGCCTACCATACGGCGTGGCTCAAATGCCATTATCCGGTTCCCTTCCTGGCAGCCCTGATCACCAGTTTTATGGGGAACAGCGGGAAAGTTTCCGGCTATATTCAATACTGCAGGAAGAAGAACATCCCGGTGCTTCCGCCGGACGTGAACGAAAGCTATGCCAGATTTACGGTTCGCGATCATTCCATCCGTTTTGGCCTGGCTGCCGTGAAAAATGTGGGAACGTCGGCGATTGAAGCGATTATCAAAGTTCGGGAGGGAAAGGGCCGGTTTGTCAGCTTCCTGGATTTCTGCCGGAAGACGGAGGACGTGGGGATCAATAAAAAGATGGTGGAAAGCCTGATCAAATGCGGCGCGTTCGATTCCCTGGGGGCCCATCGTTCTCAGCTTCTTGCGGTTTATGAAAAGATTCTGGACAGCTTCGCCCAGGACAGAAGGCGAAATGTTTCCGGACAGCTGTCCCTGTTTGGCGGCGCTTCATCTGCTGCACCTGCCGCATACCAGCTGGATATTTTGCCGGATCGGGAGGAATTTCCACTCAAAACCTTACTTTCCATGGAAAAGGAAATGACAGGTGTCTATATCAGCGGGCATCCTCTGGATGAGTACAAGGAATCCCTGGAAGGCTTTCAGACCACTCTGGATATTCTTGGCCTGCAGGGTGAGGATGAGAAGGAAACGATGGCGGAAGGAAGCCTGCCGGCTACGGATCTGGCAGACGGATCCCCGGTTACACTGGGTGGTATTCTTATGGATAAGAAGATCAAATATACCAGGAATAACAGCATCATGGCATTTGTTACCCTGGAAGACCTGTATGGCACTATTGAAGTCATTGTGTTTCCCAGAGTGTATTCCAGGTTTTCTTCCTTATTGAATACCGATCAGGCTGTGATTTTGAAGGGTAAAATCAGCCTTCGGGAAGAGGAGGATCCCAAAGTCATCTGCAATGAGGTGGAGCCCCTGGTGTCCGACAGAATATCCGGAAAAACATCCGGGAAAAGGATCGGAAAACGGACCGGAAATGCATCAGGAGATACTTTCGGCAAGGCGTTCAGGAGCACCTCCGGCAAGGCGTCTGGAAGCACCTCCGGCAAGACGTCCGGGAGCACCTCCGGCAAGACGTCCGGGAGCACCTCCGGCAAAACATCTGTAAAGGAGCCCGGGAAAAAGGGACACAGGCTGTACCTGAAGATATCCAGGGACCGCAGTCCGGATGTTCAGCAGGATATCTGCAGCGTGTTGAAGAAGTACAGAGGAAGTATTCCGGTGTATTTATATCTGGAGGCGACGGACAAGCTGTATCAGTCCAGCCCGGATTTATGGATCCGGCGGGATTCTGTCCTGCTCCGGGAATTGACCGGAATGCTTGGGGAACGGTGTGTTAAAATGGTATAATGAGTATATTTTAATAATAATGAAGGGCAATGCACAGCAACAGATGGAAAACGGGAAAGAAGGAGGCACGGCATGTGGAGGGTTGTCTATATGGCCCGGACAAAAGCGATGGCTGACCACATAAACAAACTATTGGTCAGGGAAGGGTTTCTGATCAAATTAAAGCCTGTCTATCGGAATGTCCCGGAGGAAGAGAACTACTACGAAATTCTGGCTCCAAAAACAGAAGCCCAGGAGGTCCATAATATATTAATGGAAAATGGTTTTTAAATCGTTTGTAAAGTGCTACAATGCTTGATAGAATTCCATGAGAGGAGAAACATTATGAAAAAAATCGGAGTTTTAACCAGCGGCGGCGATGCACCCGGCATGAATGCAGCGATCCGGGCGGTGGTAAGGACAGCTGTCTACAAGGACATGGAGGTTTATGGAATACGGAGAGGATTTGACGGCCTGGTCAACGCAGAGATTGATCGGATGGACGTGAAATCGGTTGGAGAAATCCTTCATCGAGGCGGCACGATTTTGAATACGGCGCGGTCTGAAGCGTTTAAAACTGAGGAAGGGCTGAAAAAGGCAGCAAATGTACTGGAGATATTTGGAATTCAAGGGCTTGTGGTGATAGGAGGAGATGGATCCTTTCACGGGGCTATGGACTTAAGCGAACGGGGAATTTCTGTCATTGGGATACCTGGTACGATTGACAATGACATATCCTGTACGGATTTTACCATTGGATTTGATACTGCGGTCAATACCGTGCTGGATGCCATCAGCAAGATCCGGGATACGGTATCTTCCCATGAGAGAACGAATATCGTCGAAGTGATGGGCAGACATGTGGGGGACATTGCAATCTATACGGGGATTGCCGGCGGAGCGGAAGGGATCCTGATACCGGAAAAGCCGATGGATATCGATCAGCTGTGCAGACGGATCATTGAAGGCCGGCATCGCGGCAAGAACTCCAGCATCATTATTCTGGCCGAAGGAGTCGGCAAGGCTTTCGAAATGGAAAAGGTGATTGAGGAGAAAACCGGAATGGAGACCAGGGCAACGGTACTGGGCTACATTCAGAGAGGCGGCAGCCCGTCGGCGGCAGACATCATACTGGCCAGCCGGATGGGCCATTATGCAGTGGAGCTGCTGGAAAAGGATGTGGGCAATCGGGTGATCAGTACCCGGGGAAATCAGATCGTGGATGATGATATCAAAGACGCTTTGGCTATGACCAGGCCATTCAACAAGGAATTGTATGATCTCGCACAGATTCTTTCCATTTAATGAAACAACCGGATACTGCAGTATGAAATATCGGACTGCCCGGGTACGAATACCGGGTAGCTTGAATTATCTGGGAGAAATAAGCCGGGGAGGAATCGGATGATTTGTGAGAATACGCAAATCCGGGTACGGTACAGCGAGACAGATCAGATGGGTGTGGTTTATCATTCCAATTATTATTCCTGGTTTGATATCGGCCGGACGGACTGGATGCGGGAAGCAGGCATGAGCTATCATGATATGGAGCGCAGGGGGATTTTGCTCCCCGTGTTGGAATCGCATTGTGTTTACCTTCACAGCGCAAAATATGATGATCAGCTGACGGTACGTACCAGGATTTCAAAGTTCAGGGGAATTCGTTTTACAGTGGAATATGAAGTAATCCGGGATGCAGATGGATTGCTTCTTGCACGTGGCAGCACGGTTCATGCTTTTACGGATGCCGATCTGAAACCTGTGAATGTAAAAAAGAAGCAGCCGGAAATATATGAGATATTCCGAAAAAATATGGAATAGGATATCGGATGAAAGAATGGCGCGATAGGGACGACGAATGACAACAACGAGCTGGAATCTGTCGGAAACGAAGAGGAGTCAGGATGAGACCGGAAATACCTGTTATAAAAAATCAGGATTATGAAATGAATATAGACCGCCTTGGAACCAACGGAGAGGGCGTCGGCCGTGTGGACGGCTTTACTGTCTTTGTGGAGGGAGCCCTGGCGGGGGAAAGGGTGCTTGTTAAAATCGTAAGGATCGCCCGGGCCTATGCCTATGGAAAGCTCCTGGATATCCTACAGAATTCTCCTCTTCGCATCGAACCTTGGTGCCCGTATTTCAAGGCCTGCGGAGGGTGCCAGCTCCAGCACCTGACTTATGATGCCCAGCTGGATTATAAGACGGAGAAAGTACGGGATGCGTTGGAACGAATCGGGCATTTGAGGGATGTTACTGTCCATCCTGCCATAGGCATGGATGAGCCATGGAACTATCGCAATAAAGCCCAGTTCCCTGTGGGATTGGTCAATATTGATCAGATTATGACTCCTGGCCGCCCTGTGCTGGGCTTTTATGCTGCCAGGAGTCATAATCTGATCAATATTGAACAATGCCCCATACAGCATGAAGTCATCAACCGGGTCATGTGCCTCATGCGGGAATTCATTCAAACCTATAACATCCCCGTTTATGAGGAAAGTACCCACAGGGGTGTCCTTCGGCATGTGGTAATCAAAGTGGGCTTTCGGAGTCATCAGTTGATGGTTATTGTCGTGACCAATGGGGAGCTTCATCGGAAAAAAGAGATGGTTTCCCTTTTGAAAGATGGCTTGCCGGGGATCACCAGCATTATACAGAATGTTCAAACGAAAAAAACAAACGTGGTATTGGGGGAAAAAAACATTACCTTGTGGGGATCCGATTCCATTCTGGATGCGATTGGCGATTTAAAGTTTAGGATATCCCCGCTGTCGTTTTTTCAGGTCAATCCGGTTCAAATCGAAAAACTGTATGGCAAAGTTCTGGAGTATGCAAACCTGACCGGGAAGGAAAAGGTCGTGGATGCCTATTGCGGGATCGGCACCATTTCTCTTTTTCTTGCAGGCAAAGCGGCAAAGGTTTACGGAGTGGAAGCGATCCCGCAGGCAGTCCAGGATGCAAAAGAAAATGCCGGATTGAACGGGATAGAAAATGCAGAGTTTCTGGAAGGCCGATCGGAAGCGGTACTGCCAAGGCTTTCCGGGCTTGGGCTGCATCCGGATGTCGTGGTGGTGGACCCGCCCCGCAAAGGTTGTGATCCCAAATTGTTGAATGCGATTGTAAAAATGGCACCGGAAAGAATGATTTATGTCTCCTGCAATCCAGCCACTCTGGCAAGAGATCTGAACCTTATGTCGGAGAATGGGTATCAGGCAGAGGAAGTGCAGCCGGTCGATCTTTTCCCCCAGACAATGCACGTTGAGACGGTCGTATTGATGTCAAGGGTTGAGAAGTAAGAGTGTAATAAGATAAGTAAATAAAGGCTTTCC
>ENA-UOOM01002414-UOOM01002414.1-fermentation-metagenome-genome-assembly--contig:-NODE-2414-length-15469-cov-4.185610_pt1 | contig 15469 bp, 14 predicted proteins | sample MGYA00245781_ERZ724031 | MGnify/ENA primary metagenome ERZ724031 (study PRJEB28704, sample SAMN03018317) | fermentation metagenome | biome: anthropogenic terrestrial biome; feature: soil; material... | reverse complement strand
ATGAGGAATCCACGGTCAGCAAGATCCTGGATCTGGTGGAGAACGCCAGCAGCCGAAAATCCAGGTCGGAGCAGTTCATTACCCGGTTTTCTCAGTACTATACACCTGTTGTAGTGGCTCTTGCCGTGCTTCTGGCGGTTATTCCGCCTTTCTTTACCGGCTGGCAGACTTTTTCAGGATGGCTGTACCGGGCTCTTTCCTTTCTTGTGATTTCCTGCCCCTGCGCTCTTGTTCTCTCCATTCCGCTGAGCTTTTTCGGCGGAATCGGCGGCGCTTCCTCCCAGGGGATCCTGATCAAGGGTGGCAATTATCTGGAGGCATTGGCCGGGACGGAGATCATGGTTTTTGATAAAACCGGTACCCTGACAAAAGGCGTATTTCACGTCCAGGAGATTCATCCGGCAGGCGTTTCTAAACAGGAACTGCTGGAGCTGACTGCCTATGCGGAAAGCTATTCAAGTCACCCCATTTCCCTTTCCCTGAAGCAGGCATACGGAAAGGAAATTGACAACTCCCGCATTTCGGATGCGGAAGAGATTTCCGGACATGGGGTCCGTGCCACAGTGGACGGGAAAAAGATTCTGGCCGGCAATCAGAAGCTGATGGAACAGGAAGGCATCCCGTGTTCGGAAAACGGAATGACAGGTACAGTGGTCTATGTTGCAGTGGATCAAACCTATATCGGCTGCATACGGATTGCGGATGAGGTGAAGGAGGACTCCGCCAGGACCATAAAGGAATTGAAAGCGACCCCCAATATCAGGCGGACGGTCATGCTGACGGGGGATAATGCACAGATCGGCTCCGGAGTCGCAGAGGAGCTTGGGGTGGATGAAGTATACTCCGAACTCCTGCCCGCCGATAAAGTGGAGAAGCTGGAAGAGCTGTTTGCTGAAAAATCCCCGAAGGGCAGGCTGGCTTTTGTCGGCGACGGTATCAATGACGCTCCTGTCCTGGCCCGGGCGGATATTGGAATTGCCATGGGAGGCCTTGGATCGGATGCGGCCATTGAGGCAGCGGATGTGGTGCTTATGACGGATGAGCCTTCCCGGATCATTACGGCGATGAACATTTCAAAGAAAACATTGAAGATAGTAAATCAGAACATTGTCTTTGCCATAGGAATTAAAATACTGGTTCTGTTCCTCAGCGCTTTTGGGATTACAACCATGTGGGCGGCCATATTTGCGGATGTTGGCGTGGCAGTTCTGGCTGTACTGAATTCCCTGAGAGCTTTGAATGTTCGCAATTTATAGATTTACAAAAAAAGCGGGAATGAAGTGTCCCCATTTTTTCGGAAGGTATTGCATAATAAGAAATTTCTGATATAATATTGCAGGTGAGCAGATTGCAGATAAAGCAACAGCTTACGGCAACGTAAAAAGATTACCTGAATATGCAATGAAGGGCTTGGCGGAGTCTTTTATTGCATATCTTTTTTGTCAATGTCCAATGTAACTTCAGAGGAAATCTCTTTGTCCTTTATCTTTGTTTTGGAATGAAACAGTGTCTTCAGGATTTCCTGCCGATAGCAGAAACCAAGCAGCATGGCAATACTCCCAATCACAGTAATACACACAACGGCAAAAATGAAATTCAGATTCACGGGATCACTCTCCTTTGTCCAACGGTAGGTGGGGAATGGCAAACGCAAGCTGCTCACCTGATGCCATGGTCATTTCTGCTCTTCTATTTTATCATGGATTTGCATAAGTAAATGGGTAAACGCACCAATGTTCCTTTATTTGTAATTAATCCACCAGGCTTTTCAAATTTTTAGAGAAGGTATTTTCATACAGATATAGAATTATTGTATAGAACCACCCAATAAGGGGTTGAGGCGCAATGTGCAAGGTTTTGATTTTGGAAGACAACAGAATTCAGCGGAAAGCACTTTCTGATATCATAAGACAGTGCAGCAGCTTATACCGGGTGTATGAGGCGGGCCATGTTGCAGAGGCGGTTTCCATTGCGCGAAAAATGCAGATTGATCTTTTTTTTGTAGATATCGGCCTGAATCACTCGAAGGGCGAGTCCGGCCTGAGATTTGCGGAGGAGATCCGGAAAATGGAAAACTATCGGCTGACCTGGATCGTGTTTGTGACGATTCATAAGGAATATATGCTTCCCGCTTTCCGGAAGGTTCATTGCTATGACTATATTGTAAAGCCGTATGACAAGGCTGAAATCCAAAATATGACAGGGCTTCTGCTGTCCAGGAGCCGGGAAAAAGGCAATGCTGCGAGAACCCGGAGAAAGTTTATCATTATACCTGTAAAGAATATTCAGGTAAAAATTTTTACGGATGAAATTATTTTTGCGGAAGTATTTCTCCGGACTTCCGTGATTCATACCATCAATGATTCCTTTGCGATTGATTACTTGTCCCTGAAAAAGCTGAAGTCCATGATAACCGATAAGAATATCCTGCAAAGCCACAGATCTTATATGGTAAATATATCCTATATCAGCAAGATAGAAAAAAGCAACGATCGCACTTCCTATAGGATCTATTTCTATCAGACAGAGAAGACGGCTTTGCTGGGATATAATTACAGAAAGAATGTAATGGATCAATTTCATAAGTTATGCGGGTGGGAAGAAGATGAGTGATTCGAAAGTTTTTATCCTGATGGTCCTGGAAGTGGGGAGTTTTATGATCCTGTGGAATATATTCAACAGAGATGAATTTTCCTTTCTGCTGCCTGCAGATTCTGTCTGCGCTGTACTCAGCCTTTTCCTTTATCGATATGCACCATACGGGAGGATGCTTGTTTTTCACAGGCAGGCAAGTTCCGGGATATACTGCCTGTCCAAATCTGATCATCTATATGATCGTTGTAAAATGGATCTGGAATTTCAAAATGACTGATTTTCTGGAAAACGTTCTCTATAACAAATTGAATGAAGCGCAGGAAAATGGGATTTTTGTGTTCTGGTTTTCTCATTCTGGACTTCATGGTAATCCGTAACGAATTCCTTCCGGAACCCGCAGGATTCATATAAATGCAGGGCGTTTTTGTTGTCCGGGTTCACTTCCAGTGTGATGTTTTTGATGCCCTTCCGGTTTAGGATCCCAAGGGCGGCCTGCAGTGCCTGCTTTCCATATCCCTTTCCCTGATAGTCCGGGAGGATTCCAAAACCGCTCACGAACCCATTTTTGCCATATTGTTCCATACGAATTTTTCCGATGGGGCCGGAGGGCAGCATGATCAGACAGGTAATGCGATCCCGTTCTTCCTCTTCTTCCGGGAGCATGCCAATGTAACCGGTTACACCGAAGCAGGAATAATTGATCCGGGCGATCGTTGCCGCATCGGAATTGCGGGCCTTCTGCAGGGAGACAGCGGGTTTGCCGGCAGGTGTCTGCGCATTTGTTTCAAGCCCGGAATCAGCGGCAGATACCTGCAGCTTCATTTCAAACTCGGAAAAGGAACGGGCGGCGCCGATGGAACGGAGGAATGCCAGTCCGGAGGAAGAGCGATGGTCACAGACCAGCAGGATTTCTGCGAATTTTCTCTTTTGGCATTCCTTGTATGCCAGGCAATAAAGCCGGGTAAAGATTTTTCTCCTCCGGTACCGTGGATGAACCATTCCGGTCAGTTCCGCCGTGTCTCCGCCCAGATTGAAGATGCCCAGATATCCAACCAGCATCCCGCCTTTGCGGCAGAAAAATTCATTGAACGATTTTTCGTATTTCCGTCCTTTCGCCCGGGGAAAATTCATTTTCAAGTCCAGTTCCAGTTTGAGGAACAGATTTTCCTTTTGGGTACAGATCTTCTTTAATTCCCGGATGTTCTGAACATCTTTTACATGGAGGGAATGCTTTCGATAAAATTTCATTTTTCCCAGATTTTCCAATTGAATTCCTCCTTGTCTTTCAAGGAATAACAAAATCATACAACAGAAAGGTCCTTTCATCAATAACAATTTGTCCGGCATCTTAAACAACCTGTTGGTACAGCCGATAGTTATGTTAAGGAAAGTGTTTTTGACAGGATTCCAGGTGTTTACAGGCGTTTGCAAAATTCCTGGAGGAAACAGGCAATCAATAACGAACAAGAGGGATTCGCTTGAACGATACGTTAAGGAATGCATTTTATGAAGAGGCAGAGGAGCTGTTTCAGGAAATCGAGGACTGTCTTCTGGATTTGGACAGCACAGGGACCACCGGGGATAAGATCAACAATCTGTTCCGATACATGCATACTCTGAAAGGTTCTTCCGCCGCCATGGAGATCCGGGATATGGCAGAGCTGGCGCATCATATTGAAGATGCTCTGGGTTTGGTCCGGGATCAGAAGCTGGAGCTCACCGGGGACCAGATTGACTGGATCCTGCAGGGCCTGGACGAAATGAAAGTACGTGTGGCAAAGCATAAGGAAAATAAGGCATACGAAATCGATGTCGATGCCATCACAGCCGGCCTGGATGCATGTTCGTCCCGGGCTGCCGTTCCGGCAGGCAAACAGGCAGCCGGGAAGGCAGGGGTTACAGAAGTCCCTTTTTCAGAAAAGGAAAAGGGCATTATGCTGAAATCCCTGGGCCCGGAGGAGAAGGCCTTTCAGATCCGGATTTGTCTGGCCCATGATACGCCCATGAAGGGCGCGAGACTGTTTCTTGTAACGGACAAGCTGGAGCAGGCAGGCCGGGTTTATAAAACCAGCTGGGAAGGTACAGAGCCTGAGAAGATAGAGGGAGATCGCTTTTCGGTTTTTTTTGTCAGTCAGCTGCCCCAAAAAGAAATCGAAGGCAGGATCCATACCATATCGGAAATCGAAGAGGCAGATGTTTCAGAAATCTGCAGCGGCAGAAAACCGGTTCCGGCAGCAAAGTCCGGGAAATCCGGCGGCAGGGAAGAACTTCAGTCCGTAATCCGGGTCAATATCAAAAAGCTGGATCAGCTGATGCGGATTGTGGAAGAGCTGTCTGTGGACAAGGAAAGGCTGAAACAGCTGATGAAAAAGGTCAATCAGAGATACAGGGGGGATGAGGATGTAAAGTCCCTGAGTGCTCTGACCAATCAGATTGATTTTATCGGAAAGGAGCTGCAGGAATCCGTGATGTCCACCAGGATGTATACCCTGGACAGTGTCTTTAACCGCTTCCCCAGAATGATTCGCGATTTGTCCAAAAAAGAGGGGAAAGAAATCGCTTTGAAGGTGGAAGGAGAGAGCACGGAACTGGACCGCAGCATCATGGAAAAAATTATTGACCCACTGAACCACATGATACGGAATTCGGTGGATCATGGGATTGAATCCCCGGAGGAAAGGGAAAAACGCGGGAAAAACCGGAAAGGGACCATTAAGCTGTCTGCCGGTCAGGAACAGGGCCATATTTATATCAGACTGGAGGATGACGGAAAAGGGATCAACCTGCGGAAGGTAAAGGAGAAGGCCATTGCCAGGGGCCTGATCACACAGGCTCAGGCGGGATCTATGACGGAAAGGGAAGCCCTGGAGCTGATCTTTCTGCCCGGGTTTTCCACTTCCGACAAGGTCACGGAGGTATCCGGACGGGGAGTCGGAATGAATGTGGTAAAAGAGAACATCGAGGCAATCAACGGGATAATTGACATGGACAATGAAGAAGGCATGGGCCTGGCGATTACCATGAAGCTTCCCCTGACCCTTGCCATTATTCAGTCCCTGCTCATCCGGACCAATACGTTTCGCTTCGTGCTGCCTCTGCTTTCCGTTGTGGAAATCATTCGGGTCAGGGACACGGATTACGGCAAAAAGATCCGGTTTATTCAGGGGAAGGAAGTTATGAACTGGAGGGGGGAGGTGCTCCCGGTTCTGCGGGGGTCCGATTTGTTTCACAGCGACGGGGAAAGGGGAAAGTCCTTTGCTGGGATTGTGCTGGGGCTTTCCACCCATAAGATTATCCTGGCAGTGGAGGAGATCATTGGGCAGCAGCAGGTCGTTATCAAGCCCTTGGACCGGTTCACCGGAAAAGGAAAGCTTCTGGGCGAGCTGAAGGGAATATCGGGTACGGTGATTCTCGGAGATGGGGATTTTGCCTATGTCCTGGATGTTCAGGCCCTTTTAAAGGAAGTCATGGAAAAGAGAAAGGATGAAAAAGAATGAAAAGTCTCAAGGCAAAGATGATTTTGATTATAGCGGTGCTTCTAACATGCATCACAGGATTCATTGGGATTCTCTCCTATGTCAATGCCAGGGATGCCGTTACGCATGAAGTGACCGAGGCGCTCAAAATGGCATCCGGTCAGGCGGTGAAACTGGTCACCAGCCGGGTCGAAACACAGACCACCTTTTTGGAGGCGGTCGCCCGATATCAACCCTTTATCAATTATGCAAGCTCCGGCACAAAGCTTCAGGATGCGGATTTTCAGTATATGAAAGCAGAAAAGGGCAGAATGGGATTTGAGACATTGGCAATCGTCAATCAAAAAGGGGAGGCAATGAGAAGTGACGGCACGGTCCTGAACATTGCAGACCGGGACTATTTTGTTACTGCAAAAAAGGGAAAGCCTGCCATATCGGATGTTGTCATTGACAAGGTGACCGGCAAACCGGTTGTGATCTATGCTGCGCCGGTTCCCGACAACGGCAGGACAGTGGGTGTCCTGTACGGCGTACGCAATGTCCGGGAACTGAGCAATATTCTGGAGGGCATTACCATAGGGAAAAGCGGCTATGCCTATATGATCAATCGGGAGGGTACAACCATTGCCCATCCTGATTTTGTTGCCTCCGGGAGTTCGGGGAAAGGCCAGGGGGACAGCAAGGTGGATGCCACCGGTTCCGCAAGCCTGAAGTATGAGAATACCACAAAGGAAGCAAAAAAGGATAAGGACCTGGCAGAGCTGGCGAAGCTGGAAGGTCAGATGCGAAAGCTGCAAAAGGGAGTGGGTCAGTATTCCTACAAGGGAGAGGAAAAAATGATGGCCTTTGCTCCGGTTTCGGGAACCAGCTGGTCTATTGGAGTAACGGCAGATCTGTCAGATGCCATGAGCAGTGTCAACAAAATGAGGAATCAGATTCTTTCCTTTGCCATTGCTTTTGTTGTCATCGGTGTTGTGTGTGCCCTCTTCATAGCGAAAGCCTTCGCAGATCCCATTGTGGCCATGACAGCCGTTCTCGACCGGTTTGCCGGTTATGACCTGACCCTGGACGAAGGCATAGCAGAGAAATATCTGAAACGAAAGGACGAAATCGGGAAAATTTCCAACTCTCTTGTTACCATGCAGAAAGCGTTTGGCGATCTGCTGAGGCAGGCTGTGGCCTCTTCCGAGATGGTAGGAGCGACTTCTCAGCAGCTGAGCGCCAGCATTCAGGAAATTACCACCACCGCTCAGAATCAGGCTTCCAATACAGAGGAAATCTCCGGTTCCCTGGAGGAGGTAACCGCCAATATCAGTACGGTAAACGGGGACATGCAGACGACGGCACAAAATGTTCAGGGCATGGCCCAAACGATGACAGGAATTGAGAAGGCAGTCGGCGATAATACAGAGAACCTGGAAAGTGTCAATCAATCCATAAGCGGGATTCTGAAATCCCTGGACGGGGCGAGGCAGTCCATCCAAACGATATCGGATCGGTCCAAATCGGCATCCGGTGAGGCACAGAGCACCGTAGAGCTGGCAGGGGAAGGAAAAAAGAATCTCGATCGAACCGTGACACAGATGGACAGCATTCAGGAGACCATATTCAATCTGTCCGCAGTGATCAACGGATTGGGAGAATCTGCAGGCCGGATCGGGGATATCACCGAGCTGATCAAGGACGTGGCAGAGCAGACCAATCTGCTGGCGCTGAATGCATCCATTGAAGCTGCACGGGCCGGAGAACACGGCAAGGGGTTTGCAGTGGTCGCCCAGGCCATCGGCAGTCTGGCGGAACAATCACAGAATGCCACCAAGGAGATTTCCCAGGTGATCAAGAACATCCAGTCCGAAATCGAAAAGGCAGTGCAGAGCAGTCAGAAAGGGAACGAAGTTGTGCAGAGCGGGACATCGCTGGTAAAGGATACCGGCACATCCCTGGAAAGGATCTTTACCGCCATTCAGACAACTTCCGAAGTCATCAGCGAAATTACGGAACGCATGGACAAGCAGTCCCGGGACATCAACGATGTCTATGATTCTGCCAATGACATCGGCAGCAGGGCGGATCTCCTGATGGAGGCCATGAAGCAGCAAAGGGAAAGCGCAGTGGAAATGAAGGAGAAACTGGATTCCATGAATCATATGGCCTCCGAAATCAGCGAGTCCATGGGACAGCAATCAGCAGCATCCCAGCAGATCAGCAGTGCGGTAAATGACAATGCAGCCGGGGTGGAAGAGATTTCCTCGGGCAGCGAAGAGATTTCCAGGAGTGCGGAAGAGCTGGCGAAAAATGCGCAGGAGCTGGTGGAACAGGTGCAGAAGTTCAAAATAGGAGAGGAAGGCAGCGGGGAGTGATAAGGAATGGAGGATATCAATCAGTTTGTCATATTTAAAGTCGGCGCAGAAGAATATGCCGTTCCGATTCTGAAGGTGAATGAGATCATCCGGCTGAAGGGGATCCGCATTACGGAGGTCCCCAACACAAAAAAATATGTTGTTGGCATTATCAACCTGCGCGGGGAAGTCGTACCGATCATGGATCTGAGAATGAAGTTTCATATGCCGAAAAAGGAAATGGATGACAACACCAGGATTATGATCGTCAGCATTCAGGGGGACAGCATCGGATTTCTGGTCGATTCCGTTTCCGAGGTGGCCCAAATCCCTTCCGGGGATATCATTGATCCTCCGGAGGAGGTTTCGGATGTCGACAGTAAATTCATTACGAAGATCGCCAAATACAGCGACCGGATCTTCATTATTCTGGATGTTGACAGCATTGTCAGTGATAAGCCCGGTGAGCCGGATGGGATGAAATCCGGAAAAGGAGAAGGGGATATCGGGTAGATATATGAGGGAATGGGATTACAACGATTTTACCATCGCGGCATACCGGCTGACCGGTGTGGACCTGGCAGCGTATAACGAGAGGCAGATGAAACGGCGGATTGATTCTTTTCTTATGCGCAATCAATGCCGGAACTATTATGAATACTATATGATGATTTCATCCGATCCGGAACAACGGAAGAGGTTTACGGACTTTCTCACCATTAATGTGACAGAGTTTTTCCGGAATCCGCTTCAATGGGAGACACTGGGGGCGGAGATTCTGCCGGCGCTGCTGAAACTTCCCGGCTCGATGAAGATCTGGAGCTCCGCCTGCTCCACCGGGGAGGAACCTTACTCCATGGCTTTGCTGATGAACGAATCCCTGCATTCCTGTGCGTTCCCTTTTCGGGTGATGCCGGTTCTGGCCACCGATATTGACGACCAGGCGATTGCGAAAGCAAAACAGGGGGATTATCTGCCGGACAGTCTGAAAAATCTGCCGGAAGGGTATTGCGAAAAGTATTTTGATTTTCAAAACGGCCGGTTTCATATGAAGGACAGGCTGAAGTCATTTGTCAGATTTCAAAAGCTGAATCTGCTGAAGGATCTCTATCCGCGGGAATGTCATTTGATCCTTTGCAGAAATGTTATGATCTATTTTACCCAGGCGGCAAAGGATCGGATGTATCGGCAGTTTTATGATGCACTGCTGCCCGGCGGGGTGTTGTTTCTGGGCAGTACGGAGCAGATCCTCAACCCGGAAAGATATGGCCTGACTCTGTTAAGGCCATTTTTTTACCGGAAAGGAATTGGCGAAACCGCCTGTCCCGCAGAACAGTTGGAGAATTCACAACGATAAATTCATAAGAGGATTTCACAGGGGGAATATGAAAGAAGAGATCAAAGTAGGAATCGCGGATTACAAAACTTCCGAAAGTCCAAATCGGATCACGACGCTGGGATTGGGTTCCTGCGTGGGGATCTGCCTTTATGACCGATATCCCGAAGAAAGCGGCCTGGGAGGGATGGCCCATATTCTGCTGCCCGACAGCAGGCCGTTTAAAAAAAACATCAAAGTCGGGAAGTTTGCCGACCTGGCTATCCCGCAGATAGTGGAAGAGCTTTGTACCGGCGGGATTCCGATCCGGAATATGGTGGCAAAAATCGCAGGAGGGGCCAATATGTTTCGCTTTTCAGACAGCAGCCCGGATCTTGATATTGGAAGGAGAAATGTCCTTGCGGTACGGACCATACTGAAACAGCTTGGTATTCCCGTGCTGGCGGAAGATACGGGCGGACATCTGGGCCGGACCATGATACTGGATCTGGAGGAACGATCGGTCCGGATTGTAACGGCAGGAAGGCAGGTAACGTTATTATAGGCATCCGGGCCCTTTCAAACATATTGGCAATTGCCGGAGAAAATGGTATGATATTATGTGAATATTTGTCGGATAAGAAGAGCTGTCTGAAACCGGATCTGTGAGAAACGGATGGACGGGCCGGAATCAGAAACAGGGTTAAATGGAGGAACCGAAATGGCAAAACGTGTACTGATTGTGGATGACGCAGCATTTATGCGGATGATGATAAAGGATATACTGGAAAAGAACGGCTTCGAGGTTGCTGCGGAGGCATCCAATGGCATCGAGGCCGTTGAAGCATATAAGGAAAAAAAGCCCGATATTGCGACAATGGATATTACCATGCCGGAGATGAACGGAATTGAAGCTGTGAAATCGATCCGAAAAATCGATCCGGATGCCAGAATTATTATGTGCAGTGCCATGGGACAGCAGGGCCTGGTGATGGAAGCCATTCAGGCGGGTGCCAGAGACTTTATCGTAAAGCCTTTTCAGGCGGATCGGGTCCTGGATGCGCTGCATAAGGCGCTGGCATAGGATCAATCGCTGAATGGCTGCAAAAGGAGGCGTTGCCATGGCAAAAGTATTATCACAGCAGGAAATTGACTCGTTGTTGACAGCATTGTCCTCCGGTGAAATTGATGCGGAGGAGGTTCAAAAGGAAGGCGAAAAGCATAAGGTGCGGCCGTATGATTTCAGGCGGCCGAACAAATTTTCCAAGGAACAGATTCATTCCCTGGAAATCATCTATGAAAATTATGCAAGAATCGCATCCAATTCTCTCTCTTCGCAGGTGCGTTCCAACATAAAGATGAAGAAGGTGTCCATTGAACAGGTTACCTATGAGGAATTTATCCGATCCATACCCAATCCCACACTGCTTTTGAATATCAAAGTGCCTCCTCTCAGCGGGGCATTGCTTCTGGAAGTCAATTTACAGTTTGCCTTTCAGATTATTGAGCTGCTGTGCGGCGGCGGGTCGGGAGCACCGATCGGGGACCGGGAGCTGACGGATATTGAAAAGGGCATTGTCCGGGGAATGCTGGATGGTTTTGTCCGAAGCATGAAGGAAGCATGGCAGGATGTTGTGGCAGTGGAGCCCTCCCTGGAGTCCGTGGAGAGCAATCCCCAGCTGAACCAGATGATGTCGCCCACCGAATCGGTTGCCCTGGTTACGTTTGTATTGGAAGTGGCAGACGTACAAAGCTTTGCCAATCTGTGCATTCCCTATCTGTCCATAGAAAAAGTCAGTGACAAGCTGACAGGACAGTCCTGGTTCCAGAAAAGCGGCTCCGAAGGGAACATGGAGTATGCAGCAGCTCTCCAGGACAGGATCCGGTCTTCCAGAGTGAACCTCAGTATCTTTTTGGGAAGTACGGATATTACGGTGAGGGATTTTTTGAATTTATCCGAAGGGGACGTTCTTCCACTGGACAAACCGACCGATGCACCTCTTTCCATGTATGTGGAAGACAGGATGCATTTTCATGTCCAGCCCGGGATCTATGACGGCAAGCTGGCTGTGCAGGTAACAGATATCGTAGAAAAGGATGTGGACCGTGATGAATGAAAACGAAGAAGATCTGTCCCGACAGGAAACGGATGCTCTGAGAAGCATCGGGAAAGAGGGGGAAGGCGCTCTTCTGACAGATGCGGAGAAGGATATGCTGGGGGAAGTTGGCAATATATCCATGTCAACCGCGGCAACAGCACTGTCCAAGATACTGTCCGAAAAGGTTTCGATCACAACGCCGCAGGTTTCGGTCACAACGCTGTCTGAAGTGAAGGAATCCATGACCATACCCAATGTGGTGTTTCAGGTAAAATTCCTGCAGGGATTAACGGGGTTCAATGTGCTGCTGATGAACATAGAGGATGCTTCCGTTATCGCCAGCCTGATGATGGGCGGCAACGGAAAAGGCCATACGGATCCCCTTTCGGATCTGGAGATCAGTGCCGTGTCAGAGGCCATGAACCAGATGATCGGTTCTGCTTCCACCTCCATGGCGACCATGTTGCATCGGGATATCGACATTACTCCGCCGAGCACGCAGATTTGGGAAACCAATGCGAATATTGAAATGGAAGGGGTCGGACAGAACCAGCCCATTGTAAAAATCGCATTCCGTATGACGGTGGAGGATCTGCTGGACAGCCAGATCATGCAGATTTTTAACCTGGAGACGGTGAAGGACATTGCCGGCAGTTTGCTGGGCGGAACGGAACCCAAAACGGAAAAGCAATCCAAAATGCAGGGGCAGTCCAAAAAGGAATCGGATACGGAATCGGAACAGGAATTCAAGAGGGCTACGGAAAAAACGGAATCCGGATCGGCAGGATCCGATCCGGCGCCGGGGAAATCCCGGCAGCAGCCGGTCACCATACGGAAACCCGGCTTTGGGGAACTGGAAAACAAGCCTGTTTCGGACAAGCCGCGCAATCTGAGCCTGATCATGGATGTTCCCCTGGAGCTCAGTGTTCTTCTCGGCAGGACAAAAAAGACGATACGGGATGTACTGTCCCTGAGCCCGGGTTCTGTCGTGGAACTGGACAAGCTGGCAGAAGAGCCGCTGGAGATCTATGTGAACGGCAAACGGATTGCCGAGGGGGAAGTGGTGGTCATTAACGAGAGTTTTGGGATTCGGATTACCAATATCATCAATGCGAAGGAACGGGTAAAAAATCTGGAATAATTTTTCCCGTCCTTTCTCCTAAACTATTTGGAGGGGAAACCGATTACATAAGTAGAGTGCTTAGGGAGCGGAGTTCAGAAAGCGCCAGAGAAGTGCAGGGAGGGTGAATATGAGGATCAACAGGGCAGACTATGCGGATCATGTGAGATACGTGAACCAGGCTTGTCAAAAGGAGAAGGAAAAGGAAAGCCGTTTGGGCCGGGAAGCAGATACTTCTGCGCAGAAGGATCAGATTACCCTATCGAAAACCAGCAGGGATGTCCGGAAATTTGTTGAGATGGCAGACCAGGCAGAGACAAAGGACAGCGGGAAAGTCGACTGCATCCGGCGTGCATTGGAGAACGGAGACTATAAGGTGTCTCCGGAAGAGCTGGCAGACGCGATCCTTTATAATATTTCGGAGCAAAATGACGGCGGGGAGAAATAAATGGAGCTGATTACGTTTCTCACGCAGCAGAATCAAATATTGCAGAGTCTTCTGGACAGCCTGGAGAAGGAAAAGCAGGCATTGATACAGGATGACATCCAGGTGATTACGGAGGTCCTGGAAGACAAAAAGCAGGATATGAACCGATTGGAGCAGTTGGAGAAAAGCCGGAGAGAAGCTTATCCCGATGTTTCGTTGTCGAAGCTGAGGGAATCCGGCCGGCTGACAGATGGGTTGGAAGCGGCAGGAAAGGAAAGAAAGCGCCTGGCAGAGTCCATTTCGGAACTGCAGGAAACCAATCAGATGCTGACAAAGCAGTCCCTATTCCATACCAGCAGGCTTCTGGACATTTTGCTGGGAGACCGGAAGCCGACCTATAATGCCAGCGGCAAAGTGGGGGAGCAGGCTGACCGGACTTCCATACTGGATCAGTCCATATAAAATAGATAAGCAGGAACGGAAGCAAAAGAGCAGGATCAGCTCAACAGGATTCATTATCCAAAGGAAGTGAAATCATTGTCCGGTATATTTCTAACCATAAACACGGCCAAAAGAGGGATGTTTGCCGTACAGCAGGGGATTCAGACGGCGGGCCACAATATTGCTAATGCGGATACCGATGGGTTTTCCAGACAAAGGGTGGAGCTGGTAACCACGCCCGGTTATCGGATCCCGGGAGCGGGACTGGTTGGGACGGGAGTGGATATTTCCACCATTGCCCGTGTGCGGGATGCCTATCTGGATACCCAGATCCGTTATGAAAGCAGTATTGCCGGCCAATACAAGGCGAGGCAGGAAACCCTGGAGCAGGTTGAAATGACCTTTATGGAGCCCGGGGAAAACGGGCTCAATACCTACATCGGAAAAATGTGGGATGCGTGGCAGGACCTTGGCGATCACCCGGAGAACCCCAATACCCGTATTCTGGTTCGGGAAAATGCCCGGACTCTGACAGACAATATGAATCATCTGTATCGTCGGCTGGATACCCTGAAGTCTGACAGCATTCATCTGGAAGAGAAAAGCGTACAGGATGTCCATTCGATACTTACGCAGGTCCGGAATCTGAACCGACAGATCTCCAGAATCCGGATTTCCGGGGAGCAGCCCAATGATCTGCTGGACCAGCGGGATTTGTTGCTGGATCAGCTTTCCGGGATGATCGATTTTTCTTCTTCGGAGGATAAATACGGACAGGTCACCATTACCCATTCGTGGCCGGATTCCACGGAATCCATTGAGCTCCTGGGCACCCAAAAGGGATCGGAAATAAAATACGAAATGGCCGTTGTCCGAAGTGTGGAGAGGGACAGCGACGGCATGTACCATGTATCCGTGGTCCGGGGCGGCAGTTCGCCGGGCGGCGCGGAAACCCTGACCCTGTCCGAAGAGGAATACCAGGATTCCGGTTTGGCGGAAGGCGCTGTTTTATATGATGAAAGGCCAGGGGAGGCCATTGTCAGCAAAGATCTGAAGCCGCTTCCCGTTTCCGGTGGTTCATTGAAGGGCTATCCGTCCGTCAGTCAGGAGATATCCGGCTATCAGGATCAATTGGATGGTCTGGCCAGGGCAATTGCCTATACCGTGAATACGGTTCATACGACCAAGCTGAACGGGGAAAAGGCCGCAACCAAATACTCTTTCTTTGTCGGGGACGGCGGGAGTGATGATCCGGAGCACATCAATGCCGGTAATATTACGGTAAATCCGGAGATCATGAAGGACGCAAGCCGGATCAATGCCGGAAAAATGCTGGACGGCGGTCTCCCGGGAAATGGAGACCGTGCTTTGTCGATTGCCCGGCTTCGGAATGTCAGACTGCCGATACAGGAATTCATGGACGATCCCATCGCTGCGGCCCGGCATCTGGATGAAAATTACCAGGCAGGGGATATGCAGTTCGATCCGGTTGCCGGCGGCAGCACCATAGAAGGATATTTCAAGGATATCATCGCGGAACTGGGCGTATCCTCCCAGGAAGCTGTAAAAATGGGGAAAAACCAGGATGCCCTGACCAATCAGCTGATTCAGAGACGCTATTCGGTTTCGGGGGTATCCATTGATGAGGAAATCACCA
>ENA-UOOM01002412-UOOM01002412.1-fermentation-metagenome-genome-assembly--contig:-NODE-2412-length-15477-cov-10.038776_pt1 | contig 15477 bp, 13 predicted proteins | sample MGYA00245781_ERZ724031 | MGnify/ENA primary metagenome ERZ724031 (study PRJEB28704, sample SAMN03018317) | fermentation metagenome | biome: anthropogenic terrestrial biome; feature: soil... | reverse complement strand
TCTTTACGGCTTCTTCCACCACGGCGGCAGCTTTGGCTTTATCACGTTCGGGAACCACATACGTCATTTCTTCACGTTCTTTCCACTGCGCGTACTTATACATCGTTTCGATGCTTTCGATAGCCGGTTCGGGGAAAGTAAAGAAAGGCACATCGGCATTCTGGAACATCTTTTCGGCAATAGAAATACGTTCTTTACCCATGAAGCAGGGGAATACCGGTTTATCGGTCTTTTTAATCGTATCGATCAACCCTTGGGTGATAGCCTCGATATGCTCGAATGCCGTCGATGTGGGAGTCAAAATAACCAACACGGCGTTAAACGAATCGTCGGCTACGATTTCTTCCAAAGCGGCCTTGTAAGCGGTAGCGGTAGCATCGCCACCGATATCGAGCGGATTGCGGAAGGAAGCGTAGGAAGGAAGCACTTTTTTGAGGCTTTCAATCGTTGCGGAAGCGGGTTGCACCATCTTCAACGATGTTTTCTCGCACGCGTCGGTAGCCATGATGCCGGGGCCTCCTGCATTGGTGATGATCGCCAGATTGGGACCTTGCGGCAGACTGGCTTTCGAGAACGCCTGTGCCAAATTAAAAAATTCGGACATGGATTGTGCCCGAATCACGCCTGTTTGCTTAAAGGCAGTCGAATATGCATTGTCGGCTCCGGCAATCGATCCGGTGTGAGAGGCGGCCGCTTTGGCCCCTGCCGAAGAAACACCGCTCTTCACCACCACAACCGGTTTTTTACGGGTTACCTCTTTTACTTTTTCAATAAATTTTTGTCCGTCGATGATGTTTTCCATATATCCCATCACGACGCTTGTATCAGGATCATTTCCGAGATACTCGAGGATATGGCTTTCGTTCAACACAGCTTCGTTACCTAAACTGATGAACTTAGAAAAACCGACTTTTTCGCCCAACGCCCAGTCGAGGATAGACGTAAACAGCGCACCCGATTGCGAGAAGCACGAAATACGGCCGGGTAAGGGTTGTCCGGGAGCGAACGTAACGTTTACCTTATCGCTCATATTGATGAGACCTAAACAGTTCGGACCCACCAATGCGATATTGTTCTTAATACACAACGCTTGAATTTTCTTTTCAAGTTCGGCGCCTTCTCCACCCACTTCCTTAAATCCGGCGGTGATGATAATCGCGCTTTTCACTCCGATTTTGACCAATTCTTCCATCGAACCCAATACGAACTGTTTGGGTACGGTCAATACGGCCAAATCAAGCCCGTGAGGCAAGCCGGCAACGTCCTTCACAACCGGACGGCCTAAAATTTCTGTACTTTTGGGATTAACCGGAATAATTTTGCCTTCATAACCAGCATCGATTAAATTCTGGATTACGGTATTACCGATTTTCCCCGGAGTAGCTGACGCTCCGATAATCGCCACAACTTTCGGTGCGAATAAAGCATTAAGATCGTATGATCCTGACATAATAATGTTCTCCTTAATTTTTTTTAGTTGGTGAAGTGGGGGAAAGCGTTAAGGTTTCACTCGCTTCACGATTCGTTAAAATCAGATTATTAATTGTTTTGAATTTTATGACCGTAAAGGTACGAAACAAATTTTGACTAAAAAAATATTTGTTGTTTGTTTTTCCTTGAAGTTACCTCATTAACAGGCTTATTATGAGCATTAAAAAGATAAAAGAAAATAGATTTCGTATAGCGATATGTCGAATTTAACAGATACATGCATAACAGTCTGTAAACAAAAAAACGTTCTATTCAAACGAATAGTAACGTTCACAGAGATAAATAACGCCAATATGTAAAATCAAAAAAACGACCTCCGCTTAATCCGGCTATCGGAATTATTGATACACAATAGCCATCAGCAATCAAACATCCGCTTTCAACGAAGCCTTATCGCGAAGCGCATCGAACATGATATTTCGCACATTGTCTCTACTTTTTATCGATGGCGTCGCTCCGGACAACACCATCCGGTCAGGAGAATTATTATTTCCTTTCAAACCGATTTTCGATTTTCAAATCAGGAATATATCTAAAGTCTCTTTCATTATCCGTTACCAATGTAAATCGGTTTGCAAGCGCCGTTACCCCGATGATCAAATCGAATTCGTCATGCATGGGCGTTCCGTTTTTTCTCAATAGGACTTTGATTTCGGCATATTTTCTCACTATTCCATATATGGGAACAATGGATAACCCTTTCACAAAAGCATCCACTGATTGATGAGATTTTTTGGATTATCACTATTTTCCGCTCCATATCATAATTCAAACACGGTTAATTCGGAAATAAAACAATTTGCGACTCCTTTTCCCCTGATTATCTCGTCCAATTTCAACATTCCCCGAAGAAAAAACACACAAATGTTCGTATCGAGTAGATATTGCATGCGTTTAAAATTGTAGGTCCTTTTCTCTGAAATGCCTGCTTTCTTTGATTTCTTTAGTGATTTCCTCTGCAGATTTATCGGAAGCAAAAGCGCCAAAGGAGTTGAAAAAATCCTTTTCTCTCTTTTTCAGGTCTTTCTTTAGCGATTTAGCCAATCTCTCCAGCAATTCGATTTTACTTGCAGAACTTAAACCATCGAAAATTCCCGAATAAGTCTCTACAATATATTTTTCTGCGTTAGCCATCTTCTTTCTAATTCTGATTTACTGAACCGATACAAAGCTATGCATTCTTTATTAAATCGCCAATTGTTTTCGTATCACTCCGTTGTCATGCGTAGTCCGTTACCGGGGAGGCCTATAAAGGAGTCCCGATTCCTCCCGCAGCGTCTTCCATTTTACGGCGGATTTCGTCGGTGCAGAGGTTCCCGATGCTTCCGGCATGCGTATGGTGTACGGTCCGTTCCGCGTGAAAAGTTCCTCTTTGCACCTCTTCGCCCACCTGTTTATAGGCATCGCGGAAAGGAACGCCCCGCAACACACGGCGGTTGACCTCTTCCACGGTGAACAAATACGCATATTTCGCATCGGAAAGGATATCGTTATGAACGGAAACATGTTCGAGCATGAAATGCGTCATTTCAAACAGCCGGTGTAATGTTTCCAACGCCGGGAACAGCACTTCTTTCAAGAGTTGGAAATCGCGGTGATATCCGTGAGGCAGATTGGTCGTAAGCAGGGATATTTCGTTGGGAAGACTTTGCAACCGGTTACTATGGGCGCGGATCAGTTCCCACACATCGGGGTTTTTCTTGTGCGGCATGATACTCGAACCGGTCGTCAGGTTATCCGGATACGAGATGAACCCGAAGTTCGGCGACAGGTACATGCAATTGTCCGCAGCCAGTTTATTGAGGGTGGAAGCGAACGAAGCCACGGCGTAGGCCAATGTGCGCTCGGTTTTACCCCGTCCCATTTGCGCGGCGATGACGTTGTAACTCATCGTAGAGAAATGCAGCTCACGGGTGGTCATCTCACGGTCGAGGGGAAACGAACTGCCGTATCCCGCAGCCGAGCCGAGGGGATTTTGATCGGACGTTTTCCATGCTGCGCTCAGCACATACATATCGTCGACCAATGTTTCGGCATACGCGCCGAACCATAGTCCGAACGACGAAGGCATGGCCACCTGTCCGTGCGTATAGCCCGGCAGTAAAACGTCTTTAAACCGTTCGCTCAACGACTGTAGCAGCGCGAACAATTCCAATGCCTCGTCTTTCATCTTCCGTATTTCATCCTTGAAAAACAGCTTCAGGTCGACCAATACCTGATCGTTTCGCGACCGTCCCGAATGAATTTTCTTCCCCAGTTCGCCGAATTTTTGCGTAAGGATCGCCTCCACCTGCGAGTGAATATCCTCGGCATCCTCATCGAGGCGGAAGTTACCGTTATCTATTTCGCGCAGGATATCCTGCAATCCGCCGCGCAATATTTTTTCTTCTCCCGCTTCCAGTAAACCGATTGCCGTAAGCATTTTAATATGCGCCATGGAGCCGAGCACATCGTATTTTGCCAGGCGCAAGTCCAGTTCACGGTCTTTACCCACCGTGAACGCCGAAACCAGTTTGTCGGCATCGTAGCCTTTATCCCAAATTTTTGCCATAAGTCTGTTTCATTTCTTATAAGAGCGAATGCTTCACTCCAAATAATACCTTCACTTCATTTAATAAGGCCGGATCAATATCTCGGTAGGGATATTCATTTTTTTGTGTAAATTACGGATCATATTTAACGACAACTTCCTTTTTCGGTTAAGGACTTCGCTTGTACGACCTTTTTGTCCGATAATGTTTGCCAAATCATTTTGCGTGTATCCCATCTGTTCCATTTTAAACTTAATAGCCTCGATGGGATCAGGGAAATCGACAGGAAAATACTCTTGTTCGAATTGATCGATTAAAATACCTAATACTTCCAATTCATCTCCTTCGGCCGTGTCGGGTTTTGCGTCGAAAATCTCTTCAAGCCTGTCTAACGCTTTTTTATAATCATCTTCAATTTTTATCCGTTTGATATTCATATTAAACAATGTTTGCGTCAATATTATCATATTCGGAATGAGTTCCGATAAATCGAATCCATATGAGTTGGTAATCGTAGTTGATTTTTATAATTAACCGGTAATTATTCCCTTTGATATTAAAAACGACCCTATTACTTTTTAAGATACGAGCATTGGGGTAATCCGCTTTTAATTCATTATGGCTCCTCCACTTTGCCTTGCCCGTATCATGAAACCATGATTTTACGAATTGTTCGGAATCGGAATGTTTTTCCCAAAAATCACGGAATGTTTTCTTTGCTACGATTCTCAAGTTGAATTTTTTACAAAGGTAATTACTTTTCCCAAATCGGGAACATCTAAAGAAAAACATTTTCAATATCCGGTACGTTCATACCTCATACCTCATACCTCATAATCATCTTTTCGTATCCTTCGATTCCCGCGCGCAATTCGTCGATCAGTACAAACTCATCGGCCTGATGCGAACGGCTCGATTCGCCCGGTCCCATCTTGACGGCCGGACAAGTCAACCGCATCCAGTCCGAAGTCGTGGGTGAAACATATGTTTCCAATCCCAACTTTTCAACGCAGCACAGCAACGGATGCCCCGGCGGCGTGGCCGAACTGCGGTTGGTGAGCGAACGCGCCTTCAGCGTACTCTTTACCTTTGGTTGTAGAATCTGCATAATCTCCGGATTGGTATAGCAATCAGTGGGGCGGATATCGACCACAAAACGGCACCGGTCGGGCACGACATTGTGTTGCGTACCCGCTTGAATTTGGGTCACGGACAATTTTACATCGCCCATCACCGGCGATCGTTTTTCGAACCGCGTTGACCGCATCGTTGCAATATCTTCCAACGCGATATAGATGGCGTTCACGCCCTCGTCGCGGGCCGCATGGCCGCTTATTCCATGCGCCTCGCCGTCGATGACCAGCAATCCGCGCTCGGCGATGGCGGCGCGCATGCCCGTAGGCTCTCCTACAATCGCACAATCGATCGCAGGAATCGCCTCCGTGACTTTCCGTATACCGTTTACGCCCGAGTTTTCTTCTTCGCACGATAACACCAGCAGCAGATTAAAGGGAAGCTGCGTTTTGTAAAAATGTAAAAACGTTTCCAACAAGCACACCCCGCTTGCGCCGGCATCGTTGCTGCCTAATCCGTAGACGTGCGTTTCGGAGATGGGCGGATTAAACGGATCGAAAGTGTAGCTTGACGCAGGCCGAACAGTATCGAGATGCGAATTCAACATCAGCGTCGGTTTGCCCGCATCGAAATGCGGTTGCCGTACCACCAGGTTATGCACGATCTGTTCCGAGGGGATCCCAAAACCGGACAAGTAGCCGCGCAGGTAATCGCTCCGTTCTTTTTCTTCCCCCGAAAAAGAAGGTATCGACACCAACTTGCGAAGCAATTCGGTTGTTCTTTTTATCGATGAATTATTCATAAATAAGTCTAATGTCTAATGTCAAAAGTCTAATGTCATTGGTCAACGGTCGCCAGTCAATGGTCATTCTCTAACCTCTAACCTCTAACCTCCAATCTCTATTCTCCCTTGACCAGCCTAGTTCCTTTTCCGTTTAATAAATTTTTCGCGTGAAGGATAATCACTTCCGACACGCCCTGCTCGATGGATTTGAACGAATTATCCATTTTAGGGATCATACCGTCGGCAATCACGCCTGCCGCGCGATATGTCAGATATTCCGGTTTATCGATCGAAGGAATCAGGGTGTTTGCGTCATTCACATCTTTCAGGACCCCTTCCTTTTCAAAACAATAATACAGACGTGTCGTATATGTCGAAGAAAGCGCTGTGCCCATCAGGTAAGCGATGGTATCGGCATTCGTATTAAGCAACGAACCCGCCTCATCGTGCGTAATGGCACAGATCACCGGTGTCAGTCCGCTCTCAAGCAACCGCGCCAGTACTTCCGTTCCGATCCTTTCCGGTTCGGGATCGCCGGCAAAGCCGAAATCTATCGGATGAGGGGAGCGTTTCTTGGCCGGGATGATGTTTCCGTCAGCCCCTGACAGTCCGATGGCATTGCATCCGAGTTTCTGTAATAACGCCACTATGCTTTTGTTGATCCATCCGGCATACACCATCGTCACGATTTTCAAAGTCTCCGCATCGGTAATGCGGCGGCCTTGAAGCATCTTCGGCTCGAGACCCAGTTGCCGGGACAATTTCGAGGCCATCACCCCTCCCCCGTGAACCAGCAGTTTCCTTCCCGGCAACTTTTCAAAATCCGACAGGAACGCCTTCAGCGTTTCGGGATTATCCACCACGTTTCCCCCGATTTTTACGATTGAAACCGCCGGTTTATCCTTTTCCGGTAACATATCCTCTTCCATCCACGTAATTCATAATTCATAACTCATAACTCATACTTCATCCCTATTTCAACATTTCTTTCAGCACCGTTTGCGCCGACACCACACGATTGGCCGCTTCGGGGATAACGATCGACTGCGGACTATCGATGACCTCGTCCGTCACGATCATATTGCGCCGGACCGGCAGGCAGTGCATGAAATACGCATGATTCGTCAACGCCATTTTCTGCGCATCCACCGTCCACGAACGATCGGTCGACAAAATTTTGCCGTAGTTCAGATCCCTGTAGGCAGCCCAGTTTTTGGCATAGATGAAATCGGCCCCTCGATAGGCCTTTTCGCGATCGTATTCCACCGTGGCATTACCGACAAACTGCTCGTCGAGTTCATACCCTTCGGGATGGGTAATAACGAACTCATAATCGGTAGCGTTCATCCACTCGGCAAACGAGTTAGGAACCGCCTGCGGCAGTGCGCGGGGATGAGGCGCCCACGTGAGTACCACTTTCGGCCGGGGAGTCTTCTTGAATTCCTCGATCGTGATAAGGTCGGCGAAACTCTGCAACGGATGCCGTGTCGCCGCCTCCATGCTGATGACCGGTTTCCCCGAATAACGGATGAACTGTTCCAGAACGACTTCGTTATAATCATCGACCTTGTTGTGGAACTGCGCAAAAGAGCGCACGCCGATGATATCGCAATAAGCGCCCATCACGGGAATGGCTTCCAACATGTGCTCCGGCTTATCACCATCCATCACTACACCTTTCTCCGTTTCCAACTTCCATGCACCCTGATTGATATCCAGCACAATGACATTCATTCCGAGATTCAGCGCCGCTTTTTGCGTGCTCAATCGGGTGCGCAGGCTCGAATTGAAAAATATCATCAATAGGGTTTTGTTTTTTCCCGATTCCTGATCGGCGAAGGGATTTTCTTTCACATATTTCGCTTTTTCCAAAGCCGTTTTCAGATCGCCGATGTCGTGTACAGAGGTAAACTTCTTCATTTGTTCGTATATTTTGTAAATTCATGAATAAACATATCGACTTCTTCTTTCGATATCGTCAGCGGCGGAAGCAACCGCATAACATGGTTCTTCGCTCCGCCGGTGAAGATATGCCCTTCATAAAGCAGCCGGTCGCGCAGTCCCGCATATTCGGGCTGTAATTCTACGCCGAGCATTAATCCGCGCCCGCGAACCTCCTTGATTCCCTTGCAAGTCGATAGTTTTTCGAGCAGATAAGCGCCCATTTTCGCTGCGTTTTCGACTAACGATTCGTTTTTTATCACATCCAACACAGCGATAGCGGCAGCGCATGCCAGATGATTTCCGCCGAAGGTTGTTCCCAACATTCCCTTCTTCGCTTCAAACGCGGGAGAAATCAATACCCCGCCAATCGGGAACCCGTTGCCCATGCCTTTGGCTGTCGTAATGATATCGGGACGGATGCCGGCATGTTGATGAGCAAAGAACTTACCCGTACGTCCGTAACCGGATTGAATCTCGTCGAGGATAAACACAGCCCCGTACTTTTTGCAAAGCCTTTCCAGTTGGATGAGAAACTCGTCTTGCGGCACCAAGATACCGGCCACGCCCTGTATGCCTTCGATAATCACCGCCGCCACATCGCCCTTTTCCAACTGTCTGGCAACCGCATCGATATCGTTAAGAGGTACGAAAATCACTTCGTGTTTGCCGTTGAACGGCGACTGAATCGCCGGATTATCGGTCACCGCCACGGCACCCGATGTGCGTCCGTGAAAAGCGCCCGAAAAAGCAACCACCCTCTTTTTGTTCGTGTGAAAAGACGCGAGTTTCAGGGCATTCTCGTTCGCCTCGGCGCCCGAATTGCAAAGGAATAGCCGGTAATCGGAATAACCGCTCGCCTCCCCCAGCCTCTCGGCTACTTCGGACTGCAAACGATTCAATACCGAATTGGAATAAAAACCGATCTTCTCTACTTGCTGCGAGATAGCCCGCACATATTCCGGATGCGAATGCCCGATGGAGATCACCGCGTGCCCCCCGTAAAAATCGAGATATTCGGTGCCGGCGGCATCCCATAACCGGCATCCTTCAGCCCGTACCGGCTCGATATTCCATAAAGTATATACGTCGAATAAATTCATTTCATTTTTATTTTAACAAGTCGACAGTCTCTGGTCGCCAGTCGCCGGCAGCCGGTCTAAAGTCATCCTTCATAGTCCGTTAGATTTTAGACCTCTGGCTTTTGACCTTTTGCATTCATCGTTCATAACTCATCATTTGTAATCTGTAATTCGTAATTTGTAATTTGTAATTAAAACCCCGTCCCTTTCAGTTTCAATCCGGCGGTTTCGTCCAACCCGAACAGCAGGTTCATATTCTGAACCGCCTGTCCCGATGCTCCTTTCAGCAAATTATCGATAATCGATGTGATATGAATATAGCCATTGTGAAACTCCACATGCACGAATCCTTTGTTCGTATTTACCACCTCTTTCAAACTGATCGGTGCATCGGACACAAACACAAAAGGCGAACCATTGTAGTATTGCTTGTATAAATCGATAACTTCTTTTTCATCCGCTTTCGCAGTCCATTTCGTATAAACACTCGCGAATATCCCGCGGGGGAAATCACCCCGCATCGGCACAAACTGAATCGACGGAAGCTCCCGGCTACCGGCTGAAGCCAATGTATGACGTATTTCCTCCAAGTGTTGGTGCGTAAAGGGTTTATAAACGGATATATTATTATCTCGGTAACTGAAATGCGTAGTTTCGCCGGGCTTCTTCCCCGCTCCGGTCGATCCCGTAATAGCATGCACATGGATATCGTCCCACAATACATCGATCGAAGCCAACGGAAGCAATGCCAGCAATATCGACGTGGCGAAGCATCCCGGATTGGCGACATTTTGCGCCGTACGAATCTTCTGTTTATTCAACTCGCACAAACCGAAAACAAACTCCCGCTCGCCAAAGAACGGATCGTTCCGGAAATCGTTTCCCAAATCGATCACCTTGCACGAGATCGGCACATCGTGCTCTTGCAAAAACGCACGCGACAATCCGTGCCCCAGGCAAAGAAACAACACATCCGGCCGGCCGATGGCATCGGTAAAGCGCAAATCGGTTTCGCCTAACAAATCGCGATGTACGTCGCTGACCGCCTGCCCGACGGAAGTCGTGCTCACGACCGACTCTATCGTAACGTCCGGATGGTTAACCAATATACGCAGCAGTTCTCCCGCCGTGTACCCGGTACCGCCCGCAATACTTGCTCTAATCATTATCCTTATGAATCGTATAATATATTTTCAACGGATTAGCCGTTACTTTGGTGAAGCCGACCACATCCTGTCCCGAGAACGATTTGTTACTCTCGCCGTATTCGCCGAACGCCGGATTCATCAGGTCATAGACGCTTTCACATCCCAATACCGCAAAATGATACGGCCGCAATTCCACTTGTACCTCGCCGGTAACAAATTGCTGCGTATCGTCCAGAAACGTTTCGATATTGCGCATCACGGGCTCCAGATACAATGCTTCGTGCATCAACTGCCCATACCAATTGGAGAGTTGACCTTTCCAATAAAGCTGTTGTTTGGTAAGGATATGTTTCTCCAACAAATGATGCGCCTTGATAAGGATAAGCGGAGCGGGAGCTTCGAAAGCCACACGCCCTTTGGTACCAATAATCGTATCGCCCACATGCACATCCCGTCCGATGCCGAATTTGGAAGCCGTACGGTGTAAAAAATGAATCAATTCCACGGGCGACATTTTTTCCCCATCGAGCGACATGGGTTCTCCTTGCTCGAAACCGATGGTTAGATGCTTTACGCCTTGTTCGATAACCTGCGAGGGAAATGCTTCCTCCGGAACGACTCCTGATGACTTTAACGTTTCCACGCCTCCCACGCTGGTTCCCCACAAACCTTGATTGATGGAGTATTTCGATTTTTCCCAAGAGAAGTCAAAGCCTTTTTCTTTGAGATAATCGATTTCCTGTTGCCGAGACAAAGCCAGCTCGCGTATAGGTGCGAGTATTTTCACCTGCGGAGCCAACACCTCAAACACCAAATCGAACCGCACCTGATCGTTTCCCGCTCCGGTACTGCCGTGTGCGACAAAGTCGGCGCCGATCTTTTGCACTTCCTTTACAATAGCCATCGCCTGAAAGAAGCGTTCCGAACTTACCGATAGCGGATATGTGTCGTTTTTTAACACATTACCGAACAATAAGTATTTAATCCCTTTTTGATAATATTCTTCCACCGCATCGATACTCGTGTGCGAGGCGGCGCCCAACTCTTTCGCGCGCTGTTCGATACGTTTCAACTCGTCATCGGTAAAACCGCCGGTATTGACAATGACCGTATGCACTTCCAATCCTTTTTCATTCATTAAATACGGCACACAGAACGAGGTATCGAGTCCGCCGCTGAATGCTAAAACTACTTTCTGTTTCATAATCACTATTTTTTATACATTTTATTCGGAGTTTTTTTCTTTATAACAGGCTTCACGACCTTTTTAGCAAAAGAGCTTGCCGCATGTTCATTTTTAACATTCGGATCGAACAATAATCCGGTGCACAAGCACATTTTATAATTGTTACGTTGCAAGATATCAACATTACGGCATCCTTGACAACCCTTCCAGAATTCCTCGTCGTCGGTTAACTCGGAAAACGGCACGGGTTTGAATCCGAGTTCCGTATTCATCTTCATCACCGCTAATCCGGTAGTGATACTGAAGATCTTGGCGTTGGGATATAATTTTCGCGACAAGTCGAAGATCTTCCGTTTAATCTTTTTAGCCATTCCCTGATTACGATAATCAGGATGCACGATGAGCCCGGAGTTAGCCACAAATTTTTTATGCCCCCAACTTTCAATATAGGAGAATCCAACCAGTTTATCGCCATCCAACGCAATGATCGCCTTTCCGGCCTTCATTTTCTCGGCCACGTATTCCGGGCTCCGTTTGGCGATGCCTGTTCCTCTCGCTTGTGCCGACTCATACATGAGATCGCAAATAGAAGGAGCAAAATCTATGTGGTTAGCATTTGCCACAAAAATTTCTACATTCATTTTTTATTCGTAAATATATAATAAGTTAAATATGAAAAGTAATTTGAATTGATTGGTTGTTGCTTTCGAGCAACATATGAGAAAGGTTATTTTACAAGGTAAGGGATTCCCTGTAAAATCATCGGAGATAGCGTCGTCGGACATTGCCGCCGGCTTTATCAAAACGGATATGTGAGTATATCTTTTTCATTGAGATTACAAAAGTAAACATTATATTTATAACTACGTCACTTTTGGCGCAAAAAATGATTCCTTTTGAATAAACAGTTATAAAATCGCCTTGTTTTTTGATTTTTTATAAATCATATTGATACTTTCTATTGTGACCTCCGTCTCATTTTTGTATATTTGCCTATCAATCTATTTAAAATCACTTGACCGATTTTAAATCCTCTTCGCTTATTTTTAAGCACTTTTTTACTTATCCGACTAAATAACAAATAATTACTATGCCTATTAAAAAGTACAAGACGTATACGTTACAAAATTTTGACCAGCTTCCGCAAATAATTGGATTATCGGAAGAGTTTATTGAGCCGATCCGTACAGTCGGCCAGGTTTTACCCTTCCGTGCAAACAACTATGTGGTAGAAGAGCTAATCGATTGGAGTAACATACCGGAAGACCCTATTTTTACGCTGACTTTTCCGAGAAAAGAAATGTTGTCGAAAACACATTATAATAAGGTACGGGAACTATTACAGGGTAATGTGGAAAGAGAAGTCGTAAAGAAAACCGTCAATGATATACGGATGAAACTGAACCCGAACCCTGCCGGACAAGAACATAATGTGCCGACTTTCAGGGGAAAGAAATTAAACGGCATGCAACATAAATACCGCGAAACCGTACTCTTTTTTCCCAGTCAGGGACAAACGTGCCATGCCTATTGCACGTTCTGTTTCCGATGGACGCAATTCTCCGGAATGAACGATTTCAAATTTGCCATGAAAGAAGCCGATTTGCTCCATGATTATCTGCGCCACCATAAACAAGTGACCGACATATTATTCACAGGAGGCGATCCGCTTACGGCAAGGTCAAAAATATTATCCACCTATATCGAACCGCTGTTAACAAAAGAATTTTCGCATATCCGCAACATCCGTATCGGTTCTAAAACATTAGCTTATTGGCCTTATCGATTCTTGAATGACAAAGATGCGGACGAATTACTTCGGCTATTCGAAAAAATAACCAAAGCCGGAAAACATCTTGCATTCCAGGCTCACTTCAGTCACCCGGTCGAACTCTCTACCGACGCGGTAAAGAAGGCTATTGAAAGAATCCGGAATACCGGCGCCCAGATAAGGACACAATCGCCCGTATTGAAACACATCAATGCCGATCCCAAAATTTGGTCGGCGATGTGGAAGGAGCAAGTACGTTTAGGACTTATTCCTTATTATATGTTTGTAGCAAGAGATACGGGAGCCAAAGCATTTTTTGAAATTCCCATAGAAAAAGCATGGAATATCTTCCGGAAAGCCTATGCAAGCGTAAGCGGCATTTGCCGGACGGTACGCGGCCCCAGCATGAGTGCATTCCCCGGGAAAATAGAGATTTTGGGAGTAACGGAAGTCAAAGAGGAAAAAGTGTTTGTATTGCGTTTTCTGCAATGCCGCAACCGACAGTTGGTAGACATTCCGTTTTTCGCAACTTATGATCCGAAAGCGTCGTGGTACGACCAACTAAAACCGGCTTTCGGAGAAAAAGAGTTCTTTTTTCAAAAAGATAATCTGTTAGGCAAGGATATGGACGATGGCGATTTCTTATGGGAATAAATAATGGCAAGAGCGCCACTTCGAGTGACGCTCTTGTCAAAATAATAAGATTATATTTAAAACACAGGGGCTTCAGATGTAGAAGAAGGCGTTTTATTCTTTATTACAGGCCAATCATTCTCCCAGATAATTTTATCCATCAATGCCTGTCGCCCACGACTCGGATTCGCTACTTCCCAAGCATGGTAGAATATCCAATCATCACCATCTTTATCTGTGATAATTTCTGAATTATGTCCGGGCCCCTTGAAAAAAGCGTTGCCTTGGATAACAATTTCATGCTTATTATCCAGCATCCTGCCTCCGGATTTATTAACATAAGGGCCCCACAAATTTTCCGAACGTCCTACCACGGTAGTATAAGTACTTTTCAGTTCTTCGCAACACGATCCCATAGAAGTAAACAGGTAATAATACTTGCCGCGCTTATGAATATAGCTCGCCTCATAAGCTGTACCGCCAATTCTTTGTTTTTCAGCTCCCTCTTTTAGAGCCAGTCCATCGTCAGTCAGTTCTGTCCCGTGGATTCCAAACCAACTTCCCCAAAAGAGGTATTTCTTGCCGTTATCTTCAATATAAAACGGATCGATAGAGTTTTCTACTCCTATTTCGTTACTGCGAAATAATTTACCTCTGTCCGTAAACGGTCCTTCAGGTTTATCGGAAGTTGCGACGCCTATCCCGCAAGTTTGAGTACCTCCCCATACCGACATGGAATAATACATGACATATTGTCCGTCGATATAGTTTATATCCGGTGCCCACAAGCCGCCGCCGGGTTCCCATTTCGGTTTCCCTACTTCGGTAAATGCCTCGCCGACGCGGGTCCATTTAACAAGATCGGCTGAACGGTGAATACCCACTCCCGTGGAATAAAGATAAAAATTACCGTCTTGTGCACGGATAATCGTCGGATCGGGTGCGTCAGAAAGGACTACGGGATTGGAATAGATCCCTTTTGCAGTCTTAAAATGCGTAATTTCCAAATAAGTTGTTTTTCCACTTTTATCTATTACATAGGGTAAGATGTAATACGTTGTATTGGGTTTTAAATTGGCAAGAGAAACATCGCCCTTCAAAAATTCCTTTTTCACGGGATCGCTCACCGTTGCTTCCGTTTCGCTATAATGGAATCCCCATTCCTTCAGTTTATTGATACCGCTAAACGAAACCACTGCCGAATTACTGGTAATGCTCTCCGGATCAACGGTTGCAGTATAAACAAAAGCCGATAAAGTGGTAAAGCTTTTTTCTTCTCCGTATTGAACTGCGCCGTCATCGACATACGCGCGGTAACGATACGTTTTGTCCGGGATTAATCCGACGAACTCAACTCCGAAATGATCTCCCGAAGAGATGGTTCGAGGATGTTTTTCATATCCGGTCCCGTCGTCCAATTCTATCCCGTATTGCGAAATAGTGCCGGTTCCCTTATCCGTAATCTTGCCTTTACACACGGCCGTAATATCGCTTATTTGCTCCACTTCAAGCGTTTCGACCTGTGCCGAATGATTTTTAGAGACGGGATCATCGCCGCAAGACAAAAGTATTATTACCGATAACAAAAAGATACTTTTTCTAAAATGTCTCATTTTATTGTATGTTAAATTATTATCAAACAATTCCATCTGTTCTTATTTTTACGGTAACAATACTTGTAAATGCTTGAAAGATTCTTTTTTAACAGTTACAATTTGAATACCTGACTCCGAATCTACGAAATCAATATCCACTATTGCTGTTTTCCGTGGATGAATTTCACTGTTGGAAGCATGTACATGAAAAACATATTTGTAGTTACCATTTTTATCCCGG
>ENA-UOOM01002411-UOOM01002411.1-fermentation-metagenome-genome-assembly--contig:-NODE-2411-length-15489-cov-4.908384_pt1 | contig 15489 bp, 10 predicted proteins | sample MGYA00245781_ERZ724031 | MGnify/ENA primary metagenome ERZ724031 (study PRJEB28704, sample SAMN03018317) | fermentation metagenome | biome: anthropogenic terrestrial biome; feature: soil; material... | reverse complement strand
GACACTTTTTCGATAATCTGTCGTTGCAATACTTAAGAATTTACAAATATTGCCGATAAAAGTATTGTATCGACAGATTTTTCATGTTAAGGCTGTGATACAGATTACAACAAACTTAGGAGGACATACAGTGATAAAAGGGAAGGAAAAAGGAATAAATAAGATTAAAAAAATGAAGAAGAGTAAAGAAATGAAAAAGCCTAAAGAGAAAAAGGCAAGCAAAATAAGGATGAGAAGCCTCAGAACAAAGCTTATTCTCTATTTCTCAGTACTAATTTTAGTATTATCATCTATATTAGGAATTATATCTATGAAAAGTTCAACCAGTGCACTTACTACGGAAGCAGAAGCGACATTAGAGGCAATGTCAAAGGATGCAGCTAACTTGACTTTAAGTAAACTTGAGACAAATTTAAGAACTCTGGAATTGATATCAATGAATGATGACCTTAAAGGAATGAATTGGGAAACTCAGCGCCCAATAATAGAAGAATTTTTAGGCAAAACCAGCTTCGCAGATCTTGGTGTAGTCGATACAGATGGTAATGCAATATTTGCAAATGATGATACCAGCAATCTAAGTGACAGAGATTATATAAAAAGAGCTTTAAATGGTGAAATTATCGTATCAGATTTGATAGTTACTTCATCTAATGAAGTCATCTTGATGTATGCAGCTCCAATCAAGAATAAAGACGGATTAATAGTCGGAGCATTGGTAGGTAAAATGAACGGTAATTCATTAAGCTATATTACCAATGGTACCGGGTATGGAAAAAGTGGTTATGGATATATGATCAATGACGATGGAACTGTAGTTGCTCACAAAGATAGTAACAAAGTAAGAGAGCAATGGAATCCTATAAATGAATCCAAGAGTGATGAAAATTTGGCATCATTGGCATCAAGCTTTCAGGAAATGTTAACTAACAAATCCGGTATTTCTAAATATTCATTTGAGGGTAAGAGCCTATATGCAGGTTATGCCCCAGTAGATGGAACAAATTGGACAATTGTAGTAGCTGCTGAAGAATCTGAAGTATTGAATTCAATTCCTGAACTTATGAATTATATTACAAAAGCCGCAATAATAATATTTTTGATAAGTATAGCTGTAGTATTTGTTATTGGTACATCTATAACAAAACCTATCATTCTTGCAGTTGAACATTCAAAACAAATAGCAAAACTTGATATTACAAAAGATATTCCTTCAAGATATATCAAAATGAAGGATGAAATTGGAGATTTATCTAGATCAATGCAAGAAATAATTGATAACTTAAGAAAGATTATAAAAGAAATAAATGAATCATCCGAGCAAGTAGCAGCTTCGTCAGAGGAATTGACTGCAACATCACAACAATCAGCAACAGCCGCAGAAGAAGTCTCCAAAACAGTAGAGGAAATCGCAAGAGGTGCTTCAGAGCAAGCACAAAACACAGAAGTAGGCTCACATAAGGCAAATCTATTAGGTGAAGCTATAGATGAAAATAGAGAATTGATGGAAAATCTGAAAAAATCATCAACTGATGTATCCACTATTGTTGAGGAAGGTTTAAGCGAAATTGAAAAATTAACAAAAATATCCGAAGAAAGCGCCATTGCTACAAACAATATACATGGCATTATCATGAAAACAGATGAAAGCTCAAATAGAATCGGAGAAGCTAGCAGCGTCATTGCTTCAATTGCTGAACAAACAAATCTTTTAGCTCTAAATGCCGCTATAGAAGCTGCAAGAGCAGGAGAAGCAGGCAAGGGTTTCGCAGTAGTTGCAGATGAAATAAGAAAATTAGCTGAACAGTCGTCCAAATCTACCATGGAAATAGACGATATAGTTGCAGAACTACAAAATAATTCTCAAGAAGCAGTAAAGGCTATGGAACGAGTTTCAGAAATTGAAAAGGAACAAACAATTGGTGTAAATGATAATAAAAATAAATATAAATTAATTTCAGATACAATGTATATCGCTATAGATAATGTGGAAAAAACCGATGTTGCAGTACAAAAAATGGGACAGCTTAAAAACGAAATATTGGATGCATTACAAAACTTAACAGCTATAGCAGAAGAAAATTCTGCTTCAACTCAAGAGGCATCCGCTACAATGGAGGAACAAACTGCTTCAATTGAACAAATAGCAGGTGCAAGTGAAGGTTTGGCAAAATTAGCTCAAGACTTACAATTAATTATCGACAGATTTAAAATAGAATAATATTTATTTTTATTATAATTTTAGGAGATGTGAGGGGATTTAAATGGAAAAATCAAAAGAATCAAAGTTTAAATTTTTAAAAAATCTAAGGCTCAAGAAACTAAAGTTTAAGAAAATCGACTTTAAAAATTTAAAATTTAAGAAAATTAATTTTAAGAAGAAAGACATTAAAAGTACCAATTCCAGAAGTATAAAGACTACATTAATAATATCATTTGCAACAATTATCCTTCTATCTTCTTTAGCAGTAGGGCTTGTTTCTATTCAAAGTGCAACCAATGCACTCAGGAAACAAAATGATACATCAATGGCTCAAATGATAAGAGAAGGTACAAAGCTAATAAAGATGCAATTAGATAGTCAATTAAATATCTTGGAAATCATTGCGAAAAGAGAAGATATTAAAAGCATGGATTTTAATCTCCAACAACCAATCTTAAGGACAGAGGTAAATAACACCGAATTTCTTGAAATGGGAATTGTACAATTAGATGGTACTATAACTTACTCATCAGGTTTGGTAGGTCAAGTAGGCGATAGAGAATATATTAAAGAAGCTCTAAACGGAAAGGCAATAGTTTCAGACTTAGTTATTGATCAATTAAGCGGTGCAGCTACCATTAACTATGCAGTGCCTATAGTAGAATCCGGACAAGTAGTGGGAGTCTTAGAAGGTAGAAATACAGGAAATGCTTTGGGTGCGATTACAAACAACCTAAGTATAGGTGAAATCGGATATTCATTCATGATAAACAACAAGGGAACAATAGTAGCCCATCCAAATATAATTAAGGTATATACTCAACACAATCCTATAGAAAAGGCAAAAACTGATGAAAGTGAAATACCTTTAGCATCCCTATTACAAGAGGTACTTGATAAAAAGGTAGGTGCAGTTTCATCTAAATTAGATGAGGAAAATGTATATGTTGGCTTTAAACCCATTGATGGCACAAATTGGACCTTAATATTTGTTACAAATGAAGATGCCATGCTAAGTGGCATAAAAGCATTGCAATCAAACATAATAAAATTGATAGCTTTAATCCTGATAATAAGTATATTAATCACATATATAATAGGACGTTCCATTGCAAATCCTATTATAGCCGTTGAAAAACATTCTGAAAGGATTTCAGATTTGGATATTACTCAAGATGTTCCTAATGCATTCTTAAAGAGAAAAGATGAAGTTGGAAGTTTGGCCAAGGCCCTTCAAAATATTACCAATAGCCTGAGAGATACAATTAAGGAAATCAGTAGTTCTGCTCAATCAGTTTCTGCTGCGTCAGAGGAATTGACCGCCACATCACAACAAACTGCATCAGCTTCAGAAGAAGTCTCAAAGACAGTTGAAGATATTGCAAAAGGTGCTTCAGAGCAAGCTCAAAGTACAGAGGAAGGTTCAAACAAGGCTATCTTGTTAGGAAATACTATAGATAAAAACAAGGAATATATGGACAATCTAAATGATGAAACCGAAAAGGCATCATTAGTTGTATTAGACGGATTGCAGGAAATGGAGAAACTTTCCTCCATAACTTTTGAATCTAGCAATGCAATACACGAAATTCATGATGTCATATTGAAAACAAACGAAAGCTCCACTAAGATTGGAGATGCAAGTAGCGTAATTGCTTCCATAGCAAATAAAACAAATCTGCTTGCTCTAAACGCAGCAATTGAAGCAGCAAGAGCAGGAGAGGCAGGTAGAGGTTTCGCTGTTGTAGCCGATGAAATAAGGAAGCTTGCCGAACAATCATCACTATCAACAAAAGAAATAAATGAAATCGTAAAGGATTTACAAAAGAATTCTAAAAATGCTGTTTCAACTATGGAAAAAGTATCAACAATCACTAAAGAACAAAATGATGGTGTATCATTGACTAAAGACAAGTTTAATTCAATTGATGAGGCATTAAAGTCAGTAACCGATAGACTAAATAAATCAAATGCCGCTATGAATGCTATGGAAAATATGAAAAACCAAATCTTGGATACATTGCAAGGCTTAACAGCTATAGCAGAAGAAAACTCAGCATCTACCGAAGAAGCTTCTGCATCAATGGAGGAACAATCAGCCTCTATTGCTGAAATTTCAAATTCTAGTGAGGATTTAGCTAAATTAGCACAAGATTTACAATTGGTTATTAATAAGTTTAAAATGTAATACAAAATTATTATAAGAGGTGAGGAAAAATGGAGAAGATCCGATTTAAAAAACCTGAGCTAAAAAATCTCAAGGACATTGGAAACTTTCTAAAGAAGAATTTAAAATCATTTAGAAACAAGCTTGAAAACACTGATTTTAAGAGTATAAGCAATAAGCTCATAATCTATTTTTCAATATTGATTCTATTATCTTCAATAGGAGTAGGGCTTGTTTCTTTGAATAGGGCTAGCTCATCACTAACTAAAGAAGCCGAAAAATCACTTGCCTCACTTTCTTATGAAGCAGCTAAAACCACTAGCAGCAGACTAGAGACACAGTTGATGATGGTAAAGATGATAGCTACTCGCAATGAAGTAAAAAGAATGCACTGGTCTGAACAACAGTCCATACTTAGAAATCAATTAGTGCAAACAGGGCTTCAAGAATTAGGCGTTATATCCCCTGATGGTAGTGTCAAATATTCTTCAGGGATAAATGAACAATTAGAAGATGGTGACCCCCTGCTAGAGGCACTAGACGGAAAAGAGAATATAATCAGTTTTTCAGTTAATAAATCAACAAATGAACAAGTATTGTTGTTCGCCACTCCTATAAAAGACGACAACAAGATAGTAGGAGCTTTGTTGGGGCGTAGAAACGGAACAACTCTAAGCAATGTTTCTAATGATATCGAGTACGGAAATGATGGATACGCTTATATCATTGACAATAATGGGGTTGTCATTGCCCATAGAGATACCGACAAGGTAATAAACCGTTATAATCCAATCGAAGAAGCAAAGAACGACAAAAGTTATAACTCTAGTGCAAAATTGTTTAAAAAGATATTGTCTGAGAAATCCGGTGTACGTGAATATACTAATGATGGTATCGAATTGTATGCAGGATATGCTCCAATTGAAAATACCGACTGGACTATGGTCATATCAGCAAGTAAATCCGAGGTTCTATCAGGTATCCCTGCACTTAGAATCACCAACACCATAGTCACTACAATTTTCTTGGTATTGGGTATTGCAGTCACATATATAATCGGTAAATCAATAACAAATCCAATTGTCAATGCGGTAGAATATTCTAAAGTCATTGGAGCATTAAATATTACAAAAGATATCCCAGAGAAAAACCTAAAAATGAAGGATGAAACCGGTCAGCTCTCTATAGCCTTACAAGGCCTAACCAACAGCCTACGAGGAATAGTACATAATATAAACCAATATTCTGAGCAATTAGCTGCAGCTTCACAAGAGTTGACTGCAACCTCACAGCAATCAGCTATAGCTGCAGAAGAAGTAACAAAAACAGTTGAAGAAATATCAAAGGGCGCTTCCGAACAAGCTTTAAATACCGAGTTAGGAACTTCTAAAGCAAATTTATTGGGTGAGATTATAGAAAGAAATAGAGACATAACTCATACATTGACCCATGCATCACAAAATGTTTCAACCGTTATAAATGATGGATTAGCTGAAATTGAACAACTTTATAAAATTACATTGGAAAATAACAAAGCATCAGCTGAAATAAATGATGTAATATTGAAAACTCATGAAAGCTCTTCAAAAATAGGTCAAGCTAGTGATATCATTGCCAATATTGCCGATAAGACCGATTTACTTGCCCTCAATGCATCTATAGAAGCTGCAAGAGCAGGTGAAGCCGGCAGAGGTTTTGCAGTCGTAGCAGATGAGGTTAGAATACTGGCAGAGCAATCTTTGCAATCTTCAAAGTCAATAAGTAAAATTGTAAAAGAATTACAGCAAAATGCCGAAGATGCAGTAAGAACAATGGAAAGAGTAAGCATAATAGAAAAAGAACAAACACAAAGCGTTCTAAATAGCCAGGATAAATATCGCTCTATCGATAAGGCAATGGAGGATGAAATCAAAGCAGTCATTGAAATACATGACAAAGGCAAAGAAATGGAATCATTAAAGGTGGAAATACTTGATATATTGCGAAATCTATCTTCAATAGCTGAGGAAAACTCTGCATCTACTCAAGAAGCAACGGCTTCAATGGAAGAGCAAACAGCTTCTATTGAACAAATCGCAGGCTCAAGTGAAAGTTTATCAAATTTAGCACAAAATCTACAGGAAATCATCAAAAAATTTACAATATAATTGAAAAATCTCGGGCATAAACCCGAGATTTTTTATTAACATTTCTCTAATTACATCTATATTCTCGCTCTAATAAATCTTTAAGTCTTGATAAGACTCTTTTATGAATTTGAGATACTCTTGGAATTGATATATTCAATATATAAGCAATCTCCTTAAAAGAAAGTTCCTCAACATAATATAAATTGAGCAAGATTCTCTCCCTTTCCTCTAATTTATTAATTGCGTCTATCAATACATCTTTTTCCTCTACTTGAATTAACAATTCATCCGGGGTATCACTTTCATCTTTAATCACATCCAAAAGAGTAAAATCATCACCATTATTACTTGCTATATTCGAATCTAAGGAACAACTTGAAAGTTGTTGTGCCGTTTCATGAATTTCATGCAAACGATTGTTATCAATCCCCATTTCTTTGCATATTTCTGATTCACTTGGTACCCTTAAAAGCTTATACTCAAGTTTTTCCTTGGTCTGATAATACTTGTTGAGCCTACGTATTCTACTTCTTGACACCTTTCCCAATTTTCTCAGTTCGTCAATCACTGTACCTCTAATTCTTAGAACTGCATAGGATTCAAAGGGAACATTTTTACTAGTGTCATACCTTTCCATTGCATCCATCAATCCAATAAAACCTACAATCTCAAGGTCATCATCGTCCATGATACAATCGTTATTATCAATTTTCTTTACTATCCTTTTTACCATAGGTAAATAATGCAATAAATCATCCTTTTGTGTATTTGAAATGCTTATCGAGTGCAAAAATACTCCTCCTTTCGGTAACTGGCTACCAACCACTTGGGTAAGGTCCTATAGCTTTGCGTCCCTGCCTTTCGACAGGTTTGCTATTATCGTATGATAGTATTATAGAATCTTTTAGGATAATTTTACCATATGACTTTGATATAATCAATATTAGTTTAAAACCCGAGATTCTTTATCTATGTTCAAAATGATGAAATAAAGCTGTAATCCGTTTCCCAATAACTATTAATTTGATGGAATTAACAATATTTGATTAGGAAAGATTAAATCCGGATTAGCTAGTTTGTTGAATTCAGAAATTTTTTGCCATGGCATTTTATACTTCCATCCTATTTTATACAATACATCTCCAGGTTGAACAACATATTTTGTAGCTTCCTCAGGAGTCGAAGCTGGTTCTGAAGTCGACTGCTCTGGCTCTAAAGTTGGCTCTGTAGTTGGTTCTGTAGCTGGCTCTGTAGTTGGTTCTTGTACAGGCTCAGAAGCAGGTTCTTCAACTGGAACTGTATCAATTCCGTATTTTTTTAATACATCATCCGGTATTAAGCCTTGTTTGATCATATCATCGGCATTTATGGCCTTAGCATTATAGCTTCTTCCATCCTCTGAAACTGGTAGTTCTAATCTGCCAGCTTCGATTTCACCAATCAAATATTCTCTAAGTGGATGACTAAAATCAGCACCTATGATTTCCCAATTGTTATCTACCTTTGGAGAAATAGGTGTATTTTCTCTGATATAATCAGCTATATAAGCTCTTAATGATTTTGGATCCGATTCAAAATATGGTTCTCCACTGATGATACCCATGCTCTTTAATCCACCATATCTGTAGTTATTGATACCTAGTTTTATTTTATCTGTATCTTTTAATATTTCTCCTTTGAACTTAACATCAACTATTCTTTCCCCAGCAGGTTTGCTTACATCCACCTTGTAATCTATACCTTGGAACATATCATAGTTATAGCCCCTTATATTAGGATTGAAACTAAGATTTATATCTCCAGGTGTAAATGTATTGTAATAATTAGCAGACCATTCCATATATGCCTTTAGTTCCGCTCCTGTTACTTCAATACCTATCAAAGTATTTGGATATTTATAGATTTCAAATATATTTGCATATGTTACATCGCCTTTTCTCAAGTTGGAGTTTTGGCTAAACAATGCAGCACCAGCTACATCTGCTCCTGTATATTTAAGCTGTACATCATTTATTAAATCTATAACTCCCGTATCTTTGATTTGAGCCTCCGGAATTCCCGGAATTTCTGAAGGAGGTGCAAAATCCTCAACAACCTCTCCAATTACCTCATCAATGAAATCGAGAGTGTTTTCATGGTATTCTTTTGCGTATTCCTTTAACTCTTTAGATGCCTCGTATTCCTTAACATCTATAACGCTAACTTCACTATCTACTATTGTCCATGCATCATTTTTCTTAGCCAATTCAAAATCGAATCTTACGACTTGTTCTCCGGCATTCTTAGCTGCTCCAATAAGTGTATTACCTACCTTATGATTTTCAGTCACATGAGCATGACCAGCTAAAATCGCTGCAACCTCAGGGAAGCTTTCAGCTATCAATGCAGCACCATCTCCAGAGCCTTCATATTCTTCCTCATATCCTATATGAGAAGAAATGATGATAATATCTGCTCCTTCTGACTTCATCTCTCCTATATGTTTCTTAACAGTATCCACCGGTGTTGCAAAATCTAATTCTGTAACCTTAGGTCCATCCCATCTTGGAATATTAGGGTTTGTAATACCAAGGATTCCTACCTTTATTCCAGCTACTTCCTTAATTACATAAGGCTTTACAAGACAAGAACCATCTTTTTTATAAGTTGCATTTGCTGCTAATATCGGAAAGTTTGCTTCTTCTTCAATCTTTTTCACCATATCAAGACCAAAGTTGAATTCATGATTTCCTAATGTCATTGAATCATACTTCATGAAATTCATTACATCAATTACGGGATGCTTTAATTCCAATTTCGTGTTGTATAGGTCATCGGAAAGAATAGTTCCTTGAATTGTATCGCCATTGTCTATTAGCAATGTATTCGGGTTTTCCTCCCTAATCTTTTGCACTATTGTATAGATTTTGGCCATACCAAGATTGTCCACATCTTCCCTATCCTCATAGGAATAATTGTAGATATTTGCATGAATGTCAGTTGTCCCAATAACAGTGAGCTTAACGTTTTCATCCTCTGCAAATGTCTTTGATGGTACTATCATTATTCCAAGTACCATGATGAATGCTATTAACATACTCAATAGCCTTTTGTTTTTAAACATTGATCTCTCCCCCTTGTTTAATTTTGTTCCTCATATAAATATATTCTTCCAATAATGCAAAATCCCTTCTTTTTGAAAAAATTTTTTTGTTAAAATTTTAACCTTATCTACTTGACTTTGACTCCATCCTTTATGGAATTTTCAGGTGACAATATTATTAAATCCCCTTCTTTTAATCCTTCTATGATTTGAATCAGTCTTTGGCTTTCAATCCCTGTTACCACTTCTCTTAAGGCTGCCTTGCCGTTATCAACGATAAATACATATTCCTTGTTATCCATTTCAAATACAGCATCTTCAGGAACAATCAAGGCGTTTTCTTTTCTTTCCATTATAATATCCAAATCAAGCTCATAACCAGGTTTAAGTTCTACATCTAGCTTATCAATTTCTATATCGATTTTTATCCTTTTTTGCTCTATTCCTAAATCCGATATCTTGCTATATGCTATTGGATGGATCTTATTAACTACTCCCTTTAAATCTACAATATCTAAATCATTGCTTGATATAATAACCTCTGATCCTTCTTTAATTTTTGCTACATCTCCTACAAGGACTTCACTTTCAATATACAAATCATTTGTATTACCTATATCCATTATATGCATACCTGGTTGCAGATAACTTCCTACCTCTACATCCTTAGTAAGTACAGTACCATCCATTGATGCCATAATAGTATAATCTTTTCCGGAATCTATTAAACTTTCCTTTTGTATGTCAATCTGTTTTAACTGTGACTCATACTGAGCCATGATATTTCCAGATATAGGTTTAGTTAATTGATCTAAATCCAGTTTAGCCTTCTCAAGATTGCCTCGTTCCACATCCAAGCTTCTAACGGCAGCCTCATATTCCTCATTACTAACAGCTCCTCCTTCAAGCAGAAGCCTCGTATCATTTACCTCATTCTCTGCTGTTACAATTCTCTTCTCAAGATTATTAATTTCAATTTTAAGCTTTTCAATAGCTTCTTGATCGGCAGGCTTCTTTGCTTCATTGTATTGAGCCAATATCGATGACCTTTGAGCATCCAGCTCTTCTATTTTTCTTGAAAGCTCTTCTCCATCTAACTTTATAAGTACATCTCCTGCCTTTACCTTGTCTCCTATATCAACAAAATCTTCAGTAACCTTCCCAGCAGTAGGGGAATATACATTCACATGCTCCCTTACCTTTACTTCGCCTATCTCTTCAACATAAGAAGCTATGTTTCCTCTCGATACTGCTTCTGTATTTACCTCTATGGCTTTATTTTGTGATGCAATGGCAGTTGAAACCCCAGTTATCAATATCACTGCTATGATTACAATTATAATTTTCTTTTTCAAATTCTTTCCCCCTTCTTTTTATAACTAAGAATTAAGAACTAAGAACTAAGAGTCTAAACCCGAGATCCTTCACTTGCGTTCAGAATGACAGTCGTGTGTGTTCTTCACTCTTACCTCTTCACTCTTAACTCTTACCTGATGTTTACGATACCCTGTTCTTCAATGCTTCCATAAAATTAATATTATGGATTTTTCTTAGGGTCGCAAGCTGTGCAATGATTACAAACAATACTGTGGCTACTCCTGAAATAATATACGTACTAGGAGATATCAATATAGGTATACTATATATCTCCGTTGAAACTGCTGTTGATAGTCCAACACACATTCCATACCCTAGAGGAACACCCAATAAAATACCAACTATGGTCATAAGCCCATTTTCTCTAGTCACTAATCTATATATTTGGTTTTTCTCAAAGCCTAAAACCCTTAATGAAGAAAACTCCATTATCCTCTCATTTATACTTACAGTAGTTATGTTGTAGACAATAGCAAATCCCAATACTCCTCCAAACATTAGCATGATGCCCATTGAAGCTATTATCATATCCATAAACTCCAATAAACTATTTTTCATATCCTGAACAGATTGTATCTGACTAATATTTTTTACATCCTTCATTTTAGCCACTACATCATCATTAGAATTTATTAGAACTCCTGTGACTATATCACTTTCGTCCATTACATCATACATCTGATTTATATCCATATATGCATTGCTACCTAAGTATTGCCGGATAATTCCCTTTACTACTATGGTTTTATCATCCTTATCCGGGAAATAGCTTTTGATTAACAATTCATCCCCCACCTTAACATCTAAGGCCTTCGCAAGAATTTCAGAAAGAATTATCCCACGTTCTGGCAGCTGTATTTTGAATCCACTTTTGTCCTTGAAATTGTACAGCTTAGTATTATTTGGTAAAGCAATAACGCTTGTAGCTTCCTTTCTCCAACCTCTTCTTAGCTCCAACGGAAGTTCTACCTTTTGCTCTATATGCTCTAAATCAATAAGCTGCGAAATTTCAAGCATTGCCTTTTCATTCATAGGTGAAGCGAAGTCTATACTATAATCCATAGTCTGAAATTGCCCATACTGCGTATCAAACATAACATTAAAAATCGTAGACATATATACTGGAACCATTGTTATTGCATATGTCAATGCAATTCCTATAACTAAAAATACCGCCCTTCTTTTATTTCTAAGTATATTTCTGATAACCATCTTCCAGCTAAAAGATATTTTATTCCAAATAGATTTCACATTCTCCAACCAGATTCTTTTACCAGATTTAGGAGCTTCAGGTCGCATGGATTCAGCAGGAGATATATTCAATACACTTCTTGCCCCCATAAGCCCAGAACCCATGCAAAATACCGTTGTCAGTAATATTCCATAAACGAAATAACTATAATAAATCTTCATACCGAATACTGGTATATTCATAAAAATAATATAAAGTTCTGTAAAGGCCTTAGAAATAGGAATACTCAACAAGATTCCTATCACGGAACCAATTACCCCCATTGATAAAGAATATTTGGCATAATGCATCAATATGGCCTGATTGGTATACCCCATTGCTTTCATTACACCAATTGATGTTCTATCCTTTTTCACCATCCTTGAAAGCATTATATTGATTATTACAGCTGAAACCATTAAGAATATAAACGTAATTGCACCTGACATAGCCTCCAAGGATTCCACTTCCTGCATCATCATGCTATGGCTTAGCTGGTCTTCTCTCTTTGTTACTCGTCTGACGCCATACCTATGAAGCTCATCCTCTAATTCATCTACGATACTGTCTATACGATTTAAATACTCATCATTTACCTTTACCATAACTTCATTGTAGCTACCCTGATAACCTAGACTCATCTGTGCAAAATCCTCTGACACATATATAACCCCAAATTTATCTGGGGCAGGCAACAATGTCTGTTCATTTTCCATTAGGTAAATATATTCAGGACTTCCTACTACCTCAAGTGGATATTCTCTACCACCTATATAAGGGGTAATCACATCTTTAAGCTGCATATTTCTACCAACATAAAATTGTTGCAGCACTACAGTAGTTCGCGGACTACCATCAAGCACTTTCCCTTCCAAAGTGTACAGGCTATTTATACTATTCTCCTCCATAGGCAAGGAAACAATCCTTACATTTACTTTTTCCGTAGAATCCTCTACTCTTAGTGGCACGTCTTTGCTTACCCGTCCCTGTGCCATCTCAATACCTTCAATAGAAGTTAGTTTGTCAATAGCAGCTTTCGGTATCCTTGAAACCTCTATAAATATATCCCCAAAATTAGTAATATCGTAATAATGATATATTGAATTATAAAGATTGTCCGCTACCATACTCAAGGACACATATATAGTAAGGGCTAAAATAATCATTACAGTGATGGAAATAAACTGACCCTTTGAATGCTTGACGAACCTTATCAATTTTACATCAAGTTTTTTCATTACCACTCAATCCTTTCAGGGTCAACCGGATTTTTATTGATATAATCGTCTATAATTTCGCCACTTCTCATTTTAATAACTCTATCCGCCATATCCCCAATAGGAACGTTGTGAGTTATAATGACCACAGTTTTGTTGTATCTTTTATTTATTTCCTTAAGTAATGCCAATATCTTGATCCCTGTTTCAAAATCAAGAGCTCCGGTAGGCTCATCACATAGAAGCAACTCTGCATTCTTTGCAACAGCTCTAGCTATGGCAACTCTCTGTTGCTCGCCACCGCTCATCTGTGATGGAAAGTGATTTTTTCTTGCTTCAAGTCCTACTGTCTCCAAAACTTCATCCACATCAAGTGCATTCTTGCAAATCTCTGTAGCAAGCTCTACATTTTCCCTAGAAGTAAGAGTTCCCATCAAGTTATAGAATTGAAATACAAATCCTATCTTATCTCTACGATAAAAGGTAAGCTTCTTGTCATTAAGACCTATTATATCCTCACCATCCATTATCACTTTTCCTTCAGAAGGAGTATCCATTCCCCCAATTATATTAAGTAAAGTACTCTTTCCAGACCCACTAGGTCCCAATATTGCCACAAATTCTCCTTTGTTAATCTCTAGATTGACATGCTTTATGGCTGGTACAGTGACTTCGCCCATCTGATAAATTTTGCTCACATTCTCAATACTTATTAAACTTTCATTAGTCAATTATTTCACCCCTTTTTTAACTAAGAGTTAAGAATTAGTTACTATTCACAGCTAATTATATATAATCGTCAGCCTGTGTCATTCTGAACCGCAGGTGAAGAATCTCGGGTCTAAACCCGTAATCCTTCGAAAGCAGTAATCATACTGTAACCCTCAGGATGACAGTAAAGGTATCACTTGACTTCGCTCGAAATGACAAAAATCTTAGTTGCCTAATAGTCCGTATTTAATAAAATCATAGAAATTGCTACAGAAGTTCTTCAATGCCGCCTCACTGTTTATTATCTCTGAATAATTAATGAGCAGACCATCGATCATTATATTTAAAAGCTCCGCCACAAATTCCACATCTACTTTTCTTACCTCACCCTTTTCAATACCTCTATCAATTATGTCAGTAAAAATCTTCTTGGACATTTTCTTTTTATTTTCTATGAGATTTTTAGCTATATATTTGTTATCCATAACATCTTTATAAAAAGCCAATGAAAATGACTTCATGCTATCAAGACTAAAATTTAATAAAACATCAATTTTTTCAATAGTTCCATCCACTTCATCTATGTGGTTTACCAGATTTATATAAGTTTTGTTTGCAATGGAATCTACAGCCTTAATAAATAAATCTTCTTTTGAGGAAAAATACTTGTATATAGTCATCTTACTGATACCAGCAGCATCTGCAATTTCATCCATAGATACGGCCTTGTATCCTAATTTACAGAACAGTTCCTCTGCTTTCTCCATTAACCTATTGTATTTAACTTCACTCTGAGTTCCCATGTCCAGCCTCCTATTCACACACCTATTATATAATATTGTACTTTTATACTATAATAGTACAATATTATATGCAAAATTACAATAAAAAATGCAGATGATTTACTCAATTTTGAGTATACATCTGCACTATATTTGAACCTAAGTCGGGTATTAAGAATTTAACATTTTTTCATAAATTGCATTAAATATAATATTACACTTACTCAATACTTCTTTTGGTGCCTTTTCTATAAATTTATATTCTCTTTGGCTTAAATCCAACACTTTGATTTGATCCATTAAGATATCACCTTTAGTTTTAATATTGTATTCACCAAGTTTTACTCTAGTGAAAAAAGAACTAGTTGAACTTGTTATTGGAACCACTGTCACTATACCATTTAATTCCTTTTGTGTAATGGGATCTGATATTACAAGACCGGGTCTATACCCCCTTTGTTCATGTCCTCTAGATGGTGAAAAATCAATTTTAATTATATCTCCAAACTCTAAATTATTGAAATCATCTTTATTTAGTTTAATCATAATTTTTTACCACACTTCTTTCCCAACAGGATCTCCCCAATTGA
>ENA-UOOM01002410-UOOM01002410.1-fermentation-metagenome-genome-assembly--contig:-NODE-2410-length-15495-cov-7.051101_pt1 | contig 15495 bp, 20 predicted proteins | sample MGYA00245781_ERZ724031 | MGnify/ENA primary metagenome ERZ724031 (study PRJEB28704, sample SAMN03018317) | fermentation metagenome | biome: anthropogenic terrestrial biome; feature: soil; material... | reverse complement strand
TTTGATTAATTTGCAATATTTAATTTTCAAACATCTTTTTATTCCGAAAGTCTATTTGATGATAATTATATCATTATTTCCGAATAACTTAAATGTTTTTTTCTAATGGGGGATATTTCTCTGCCTGCGGAGACTGTTATCTAAAACTAAGTGCTCTCATTGAGTTCAGTACGGCAATAAATGTTACGCCAACATCGGCAAATACGGCAGCCCACAAGCTGGCAAAGCCAAAAGTGCTTAATATTAATATTAAAACTTTTACTGTTATAGCAAAGATTATATTTTGATATGCAATCTTTAATGTGTTTTTCGATATTTTTATAGCTGTGGCTATTTTCGACGGCTCATCGGTCATTATTACAACATCGGCAGCTTCAATCGCAGCATCTGATCCAAGGCCGCCCATTGCAACGCCTACATCAGCTCTTGCCAATACGGGAGCATCATTAATTCCGTCACCGGCAAACATTAATATACCTTTTTCTGATTTCCGAGAAATCAGTTCTTCAACTTTTTCAACCTTGTCCGCAGGCAATAACTGAGTATAAACCTTGTCAATTCCAAGCTCCTTAGCAGTATTTGAACCTGCCGATTCACTGTCACCGGTCAGCATAACAATTTCTTTTATATTTTGTTTCTTTAACATTTCTACTGCTTGAGAAGCATCGCTCTTAGCTTCATCTGCTATCAGAATATATCCTGCATATTGTCCGTCTGCGGCAATATGAACCACCGTTCCGTCAGACGTTGTCTCATCGTATGGTATATTAAATTTCTCCATAAGCTTGTCGTTTCCTGCCAATACTTTTATATTTTCCACAGTTGCAGACACGCCGTGTCCGGAAATTTCTTCTACCTCCGAAATCTTTTGGCTGTCAATTTCTTTATTATAAGCTTCCTTTAAGGATGAGGATATGGGATGGTTTGAATAATTTTCCGCATAAGCCGCTAATTTAAGAAGCTCCTCGGGCTTATAATTATTTGAATGTATTTTTTGCACTTTAAATACACCTTTTGTTAAGGTTCCTGTTTTGTCAAATACAACAATTTCAGTTTTTGCCGCAGCCTCTAAATAATTGCTTCCTTTAAAGAGAATTCCACTTTTAGAAGCTCCTCCTATTCCTCCGAAAAAGCTTAAAGGAACTGAGATTACCAATGCACATGGGCATGATACAACCAAGAACGACAAGGCTCTGTAAATCCAATCACTGAATGTTGCACCTTTAATTATCAGAGGCGGTATTATTGCAAGAATAACAGCTATTACAACCACTAACGGTGTGTAAACTCTGGCAAATCTTGTTATGAATTTCTCTGATGTGGATTTCCTTCCGCTTGCATTTTCTACTAATTCAAGTATTTTGCTTACCGTGGATTCACCGTATTTTTTTGTAACTCTTGCATTAATTAAACCGTTGATATTAATGCACCCGCTTAACAGCTCACTGCCCGCCGTTACCTCCCTTGGAAGAGATTCACCTGTCAGTGCGGATGTGTCAAGCATTGAACTTCCTTCTGTAACAATACTGTCAAGAGGAACCCTTTCTCCTGCTTTTATCACGATAATTTCATCCAGCTCGACCTCTTCAGGAGATATGGTTACTATTTCATCACCTCTCAGCACATTTGCATAATCCGGACGTATATCCATCAAATTTGCAATAGATCTTCTTGATTGTCCCACCGCATAGCTTTGAAACATTTCACCAACCTGATAAAACAGCATTACAGCCACACCTTCAGGAGCTTCACCTATCAAAAATGCACCAATAGAAGCAACAGCCATTAAAAAGTTTTCATCAAAAACCTCCCCCTCCTTAATATTCTCGAGGGCTCTTTTTACTACATCGCCACCGGCTAATATATAACTTATTACATACAAAATCAGCCTTAATTGACCATCATTAATAATAAGTGCGGAAACAAAAAATATTGCACTGATTATCAACCGCCATAATAATTTTTTCATAGATGCCTCCAGTTATGCTTTTTTAAATACCGCCTGCGGTTCATATTGTTTAACTATTTTTGCTGCTTCTTCCTCTATTTCATTAATAAGCTCGTCATCAGCCTCAATAGTCATTTTTTCAGTAAAAAAGTTAGATGAAACACTTTTAACTCCTTTAAGCCTTCCTATTTTTCTTTCCATTTTTGCTAAGCAATTAGCACAATCCAATCCTTCAAGTTTATATGTCTTAGTCATTTCTTCCTCCATTATATTTCTCTTTAATATGTTCCATACCTATTTCATAAATATCTCTTACATGCTGGTCCTTCAGCGAGTAAAAAACTGTCTTGCCTTCTTTTCTGAATTTTACCAAATTTGCATTTCTCAGTGCACGCAGCTGATGAGATATTGCCGACTTTGTCATATTCAGCAAAACCGCAATATCGCAAACGCACATTTCACTTTCATCAAGCGCCCATATAATTTTCATTCTTGTGCTGTCTCCTAAAACTTTAAAAAAGTCTGACAAATCATAAATATCTTCTTCGTAGGGCATTCTTGCTTTTACTTCATTAACAATATCTGCATGAATCACTTCACAATCACAAATTAATTCCTCATTAGCCAAAATTATTACCTCCTCTTCTCAGTTGAATAGTTGTTCAATCGTTAAACTAATTATAGTTGAATGCCTGCTCAATTGTCAAGAGTTTTTATTTAAAAATATTGCGCAAAAAAAAAGAACTCAATATGTCCTTTAGCATAACCTAAAGTCAGGGGATATTCTTTGAAAGAGTTGACCGAAGAACTTTACTTTCAAAGTGTGTCCCCTACCTCTGTTGACACATACCTGTTACAGTTGCTCAGAATCTGTTCCGTGAGAAAAATCTATGATTTCTGATTGTGAAAAAATAGCTCCCGTATCAGAAAATTCTACAATTTCATCATCTTCCGCACCTTCTCCGGCAGGCATTTCATCAACACCGGGATTTGATGTTTCTTTTTCCAAGTCAAATCTGCAACTGCCTGTTTTGTCAACAACATAATAACGAGTAAAAGGAGATTTTCTTCCTTCCTCTAAATTATATTTTTCAATTATTTTTTCACTTAGCGGGATTAAGCCGTTTTCCGTCTTTAAAAATAATTCCTTCATCTTTTTCTCCACTGTTTTTTTATAGTATACCCTTTAATCTTAATTTAATGAATGTGTGTCCTGATAACTGCATAAAACTTAATTTTAATATTATACTATATTAATCCAAGGAAGGGTTATTTGTAACTTAATCACTGCAATATATTTTAAATCAGATAATAATGACTATAGCAAATAAAATAAATTTCAACTTTGTGACTTAATCACTGTAATAAAAGTTTTAATCGGATAGTATAAGACCATAATAAATCAAAAGGAGATTGTAAATATGAATACAGTAAAAATTACAAGCAATAACTTTGAACAGGAAGTATTAAATTCAAATAAACCGGTACTGTTAGACTTTTGGGCAGCTTGGTGCGGTCCCTGCAGAATGATTTCTCCGATAGTAGATGAAATTGCAAGTGAAGTTACTGATGCCAAGGTAGGAAAAGTTAATATAGATGAGCAGCCTGAATTAGCATCAGCATTTGGAATTATGAGTATACCTACATTGGCGGTTGTTAAAAACGGAAAAGTAATAAATAAAATGGTAGGCGTCAGACCTAAAGATTCAATATTAAAAATGTTGGCATAACGCTATCCGCCGAAAAATAATGTTATGCTGCAGGACTCCTAAAAATATAGAACCCCTGATTTAACCTGATAGCTTAAGTAAAACCAACAAATATAACATGGAACTTAACAAAAAAGGCAGCAAAAAGAAGCTGCCTTTTTTATTGAAATTATTGGTATTAGTGATATAATCATAATATAAAAATACATGAACCGGAGAAATTATGAGTAGTCTATTATTGAAAATAACAGCGCTTGTCACAATGATAATTGATCATTACGGCGCAATCCTTCAAAGCAATGTAATTTATTACAGAATAATCGGCAGATTAGCATTTCCAATTTATTGCTTCTTATTGGCAGAAGGATATACACACACAAGCAATTTTAAAAAATATGCATCAAGATTATTGATATTTGCTTTTATTTCAGAAATACCCTTTGATTTGGCATTCTACGGCAAATTAGGATTTGTGCATCAAAATATATTTTTTACTCTTTTCATAGGATTGGCTGCTATATATTTAATAGATAACAAGAAAGAAAAGTATAAACTATACAATACTTTGATTATTATTGCCTCATCTGTTTTAGCTGTTCTGCTCAGAACAGATTATCAATTCATAGGTATTATTTATATTCTGTCGTTTTATTTTACGAGAAATTTATCAATGAAAAAAAGATTGCTTGCTACAGCACCGGTAATGATTGCTGTAAATCTGTCAGCAGGCTGGATTCAGCAATTTTCAGTCCTTGCATTGATTATAATATACTTTTATAACAACGAACCGGGAGTTAAGAATAAATTCCTTCAGATGAGTTTTTATATAGCCTATCCGCTTCATCTGCTTATATTTTATTTAATAAAAGCAATTTAAAAATTAAACTTAATTTGACAAGTTAAACATTTCATTCAAGATAAGCTTATAATATCCTCCAAATTAGTAAGGATATGTATTTTATTTTGTAATAAACTTGTAATATATGACTTTTACTTCACAATTGTGTAATATATTTGTTGCATTTGCCAATTAAACAATATATTGAGGGTTTTATTGCCAAAAAATTAGTGCTATAATGCGTCAGTAACTTAAAATTAGTCAAGCATTTCAATATACCAGTGAAGTGCGAGGGGTTATAAGTATATAAAAAGGAGATTCATATGAAAAACAAAATTACAGCATTAACATTATCACTCATTTTAGCACTGTCATCAACATCTGCATTTGGTGCAGAACGTTTGAATACAAATATTAATATTAATAACTTGCTGAAAGATTACGGTTTCTTCTACAGTGAACCGACAAGCAAAGATGTTACAACAGAAAACACTTATACTGAAGCTCCTGCAGAAAATGCAGCCGAAGTTCCTGCGGAATACAGAGCCGAAGCTCCTGCAGAAGAGAGAGCGGCAACAACCGAAACAGCTGAGACAGCTGAAGCAGCTGAAACAGCTGAGACAGCTGAAACATCAGCTCCTGCTGCATCAAATTATGAGCAAAAAGTAGCTGAATTAGTAAATATAGAAAGACAAAAGAACGGATTAGCACCGCTTACATTGGATTCTGCAATTTCTGATGTTGCAAGAATTAAATCCAAAGATATGTCAGACAACAATTATTTTGCACACCAGTCTCCAACTTACGGAAGTGCCGGTGACATGTTAACAAAATTTGGTGTCAAATGGAGTGCATGGGGCGAAAACATCGCAGCAGGACAAAGAACACCTGAAGAGGTGGTTAACGCATGGATGAATTCCGAAGGTCACAGAGCAAATATACTTTCACCAAACTTTTCAAAAATTGGCGTTGGTTATGTAAATAACGGAAGACCAAACTGGACACAAATGTTCACTAATTAATAGTACAACAGCCGCAAAAGTGCGGCTGTTTTTATTGGTCTTCTCTTCGTCTTCCGTAAAATCCTTTTATTTGAGCCTTATGCTCGTACATTTTCTTATCTGCAACTTCAAAAACCTCAAAAATATCTTGCATACCCGTATAAAAATCATATCCGTATGCAAAAGCAATTTTCAGATCATTCCGGTTATTACTTTCTTCCAGCAATTTTAACAATTTCATCAATGCATCTTCAATTTGCCCTTTTGATGAGTTCACGCATAATACACAAAATTCATCTCCGCCTATTCTATATGCAGTACCGATATCTTTAAAGCTTTCCTGTAAAATTTGTGCTGATTTATATATTGCCTCATCACCCTCATCATGTCCCCTGCTATCGTTTATTTTCTTTAAATCATTTAAATCCAAAACAACTATTGCAGTATTCCTTTTATTCTTATTTAGCAGCAGCATTTTGTTTATAAATGCCCTGCGATTTTTTATACCGCTTGTTAGGTCAAATTTAAACTGAAGCTCTCTTAAAAAAATATAATACAGCATCAATGATAATGCCGTGGTAACCCATATTAAATAATATTCAGGAAATGCTATTTGAATTGTAATAGCTATAGTAGGCAATGCAAAAATGAATGATAGAAATTGTATATCTTCTTTATCATAGCCGCTGTCATTCATAAAAATTGCAATTATCATTAAAATATAATAGAACATATTTATTGATAATTGTACATAAAAGTAATCCCCCCTGAAATATTCTCCCTGGGAACTTATATAAAAGATCCAACCTGTACGATAAGTAGCAATATTAATTATTATATTTATTATTAATGGTATTAATAAAAGCTTATTTTTAGAGAACTTTCCATTATCATTTAAGCTTAAAAGAATATATGTAATACAATTAGAAAGAATAAATCCTAAAATTATAATGTTCTTATGAAGTAATATATAATCAGTACTTTTTAAATCTATTATGTAAGTTTCAATAATTTCTAATAACAACATTACAATAGTTAAAGATGATGCTATTATAAAAATCTTTGTCTTGTATCTGTCAACAATGAAATTTCGCAACGATAAATTAATGGTAGACACAAGCATTACAATTCCTATGATTTGGGTAGTAACTGAATTTATATACAAAATAAACCTCTACTAAATAATTTTTGAATTATCTATATTATATACTAAAAATAAATAATATCAAACTGCTATTTAAATTCGGTCATATCTTTTCTGTATCTTGCGGGCACAAATTGAAACTGCAGATTAAGGTTTTTTCTTTCCTCAATTGCCAAATCGGTAAAATACTGTTTCCACAAATTATGAATCCTTTTTTCATTTGCGGAAAACTCAATGTTGTCAATATTTATGTTTTCTTTTATCTCCCAGTTGTTATCGGAATAAATAACCGTTTTTTTCCTTTTTTCATCATAAATAATAAATTTCTCATATTTGTACCTGTCTGCAAAATGCTCCGCCAGCAAAATACTTACGTCATTGTCCGGAGAATACTTTGCATACAAAATTCCTCCTATGTCTGAAAATCTGAGTATACCAAGAATCCTGTGCTCTTCTCTTGCTACCTTTTTGTAAATTTCATTAATCGGAAGCACTTTTTCATGGGTATAAAAATTCATGGTATTTCTCCCGTATTTAAATGCGAATATTAAAAAATCTAAAATTATATTTTCTTTATCTATAGCATTTGAAAGGTGGCAATAATAAATATGAATATAAGCTTCTCTTGAAATCAGTTTATTTATTGCATCGCTGACAGTTTTAGCCTTAGATATATCTGTATTGACAACTTCTGACTGAAATACAATAGATTGCTGATAGCTGTTCAATTCATATATGCCGTCTGCTTTCTCTTTTTTATAATGATAATAAACTGCAGTCATTAAACCTTCAAATGTGCCGTCGTACAAATAATTCATAGCTCCCCTTACTTTGGGGACATTCCCTTAATGTCTGACCTCAAAGACTTACTCTCATTAAGGGTGTGTCCCCCATCCTTGAAATTCAAAAATACTTATTTGTTTTTGAATTTCCTTCATTCTAATTTCATTTTTGATTGAGTCAGGGTCAAATTTTGTATTGCCGTAATATTTTCCCTTTACAGTCATAAAATATTTAGCTCTTTTTAATACTGTCTTCATCTTTTTAAGAGAATCATATGATAATTCCGCATTTTTTCTTTCTCTTATTATTCTTTGAGCGCTGGTTACACCAAGCCCGGGTATCCTTAACAGCTCTTCATAGGAAGCTTTGTTGATTTCTATGGGAAATTTGTCTAAATGCCTCAATGCATACATCATTTTAGGGTCAAATTCCAAATCAAGATTGGGCTCTATTTCCGTAAACAATTCTTCGGAATTAAAATAATAAAAGCGCATCAGCCAGTCTGCCTGATACAGCCTATGCTCCCTTACAAGCGGAGGCATGGTGCTTACGGCAGGAAGATTCGGTGATGATGCAACAGGAATATATGCGGAAAAAAACACTCTTTTCATTCTGTATTTGTCATATAAATTTTGAGATACATTAAGTATGGTTCTATCGCTGTCCGGAGTAGCTCCGATTATCATTTGTGTCGACTGTCCTCCCGGAACAAACCTTTCTGCATTTTTAAAATGACTTTTATCTTCAATTGCCCTTGAAATTTCATTGTGAATTAAAGACATAGGCTGTAAAATATTTTCCGCCTTTTTTTGAGGTGCCAATAAATGAAGGCTTGCCTTAGTGGGAAGCTCTATATTTACGCTCATCCTGTCTGCCAGCATTCCTGCTTTTTGAACCAAAAGAGAATTTGCTCCCGGAATTACCTTTACATGAACATATCCCCAGAAATTATACTTGTACCTTAAAAGCTCAAGGGTTCTATAAATATTTTCCATAGTGTAATCAGGACTTTTTTCTACAGCTGAGCTTAAAAACAATCCTTCGATATAATTTCTTCTGTAAAACTGAATAGTGAGCTCCGCCACCTCTTCAGGCGTAAAAGAAGCTCTTTTGACAGGATTTGTTACCCTGTTCAAGCAATATTTGCAGTCATAAATACAATCATTTGTAAGCAAAATTTTCAAAAGTGAAATACACCTTCCGTCGGAAGACCAGGCATGGCATATCCCTGCAGCGGAAGCATTTCCTATTCCGCCCACCGAATTGTTTTTTCTTTCTACCCCGCTTGAAACACACGATACATCATATTTTGCCGCATCCGACAAAATTCTAAGCTTTTCAAACAAATTGTCGTCCATAATCTCACCATTTTTTTAATATACTTAATTATATAATAAAAAAAAACAGATGTCAAACATTTGTTCGAATATTTTTATGTGCTAAAAAAGCTCATCAATGCTGAACTTTCATAATAATTTCCTTAATTTATCTTTATTTATTATCTCTATTGCTCCTCTTGAAAGTTTAAGTATACTCTGGGATTCAAAGCTTTTTAGCGTTCTGGACACTACTTCTCTTGCACTTCCCACATACTTTGCAATTTGTTCATGAGTCAGATTAATTTTATTGGATTTTACTTTTATCATTTCATCATGAAGAAATCCTGCAAGTCTTCGGTCGAAACTCATAAATAACATTTGTTCCATTGCCCACATTACATTTGAAAACTTTTCCACAGCTTTTCTATTTACGTAATTTTCTACATGAATATTTCTCTCGGATAATATGCTTAATGCTCCTACATTTAATAAAATAACATCCGTGTCTTGCTCTGCATCAATCAAAACATCAAAAGTAATATTATTTAATATGCATGAAGCGGACAAAATGCATGAGTCTCCTTCAACTAAACGGTATAGCGTAATATCTCTTCCTTCTTCGGATAACATATATACTCTTAGTTCACCGCTCTTGATTAAAATCAGACCTACACATTCCTTATCTCCGCCATGAAGGTTCTCACCCTTATTGTATTTAATTGATGTGCAACTATTTTCAAGCAACTGTATCTCTGCATAGCTTAATTTTTCCCAAAAGGTTAAATGTTCTTTAATATATGTCAAATCTTCCTTGTTTAACACGAAATCACTCCCGCCTTGATTTTCTATATTATACCATACATTAAATATATATTTAAATATTTTAAAAAAATTTTCAAAAAAATTTTGCAAATCACCCTTAGGGTGATTACAAAAAAAAGTTTAAATATATAATATACAAATAATAAGGGGGTGTTTGACCACTGCGTCCAGCGGCACAGGCGGAGGATGGAGATATTATAACGAGCATTCACCTGATATTGCATACAACAGCAAGGAAAACATTTTCTTAGTGGTATGGACTCAATACTGCAATGACAGTATGGGAGTTTTATCCGAATCAGGTACTGATATTTATGGGAGTATAGTTTATTTTAAAGATAATGATATTAAAGCAAAAAATAGCACCATTCCCCTTTCACGGGATGCTAATGACCGATATTACCAAAGTGAGCCTTCTGCCTGCTATAGTTCTGCCGATGAAAAATATATTGTAGTATGGCGGGAAGATGGTGATGAAGCTTATTTAGTTGAAGCAATAGCTGTAGGAGATGACGGCGAAGTATATTTAAATAAAAAAGCTGTTATTGCCGTAAAATTTCTGTAAATGACCTTGAAAATGAATTCAGTGCTGCTTGTCCCGCAGCTCACTTTGACGGATATGATAGAATGCTGTGTGTATGGGGTCTCCGTGAAATAATGTATAAAAAACCATATTCATCTGTTGCTGACGGAAAATATGAAGAGTTAAACTATGTGAATAGCGACGGCACTGTGGAAACTCCTTTTTATACCGACATAAACGAGGATGACCACGACATTGTGGCATTTGGAGAGCCGATTGCCATAACCGGGAATATGAATGGTCAATTTCTGATTGCATATGAAACAGAAGATAATACTATGGAGGATGAGCCTGCTTTGATGAAGTATTTACATTTGCTCCTTCCGTATTTGACGGTGGTACCGCAACAATCAAATAACGGGGCAACGGTATATTCGCTGTAATCAACAATCCTAAAACATTTAACGACACCACAAATCACTGGGGAAAGATAAACATAATCCCCAATGAATTCCACAAATCTTCATTTAAATCTGTTACAGGGTCATACTTTTTGGATGCAAAACCAAAAAGCCAGTGTCCTGAGCCATATGTGGGAATATGAGCCTGGTAAACCTTGGCAACGGGAAAAATATTCTTTAATTTCTTATGGGCACTTTGCATGGCAATGGCAAATATTACCTTTATTGCAACCTTATAATTCATAATGGCATCCGTTGTGAATTATATAGCCAAAAATTGATATGCTAATGTTGAAATCTGAAAGGAAAAATTATAAAAAAAGGTCAGGATTTATTCAATCAGTTTTTTTGCGAACAACCTTGCATTTTCTATTTTTTCATCGGTAAAAATTAAACTTACAGATATTATTTTTTTACCCTTGCTAATGTAAAAATGTAACAAATAAACAAACAATCAAATATATGAAATTATATATTTAAATTAAATTGAGATAATATAATCGAAACAAATTTTTGTTTCAGTCTAAAAGGAGGTTGTATGAAAAATAAGATAACAGCACTAATTTTGATATTGTTAATAGCAGTATCTCCTGCTGCATTTGCATTTGACATTGCAGCTTCATCATCAAGCTATGAGCAGAGAGTTGCAGAATTAGTAAATGCGGAACGAACAAAGGCAGGATTGGATACGCTATATCTGGACAGTAAAATTTCAGATGTAGCAAGGCTAAAGTCAAAAGACATGGCTGATTTAAATTATTTTGCCCACAACTCGCCAACTTACGGTATGGCAGGTGACATGCTGTTAAAATTCGGAATCACATGGTCGTACTGGGGAGAGAACATTGCATCCGGTCAGGACACTCCTGAAACAGTAGTTAATGAATGGATGAATTCTCCTTCTCACAAAGAAAATATTCTATCACCTAATTTTACCTTTATTGGAGTGGGATATTATGAAGATTCCAGCGGAACACCCTACTGGACACAAATGTTTACTTCTGACGAAAAATAGGTAAACATCTTATTCACCGAAAAATGCGTTCTTATTTAGAACGCATTTTTATTAAAATCACCCTTAGGGTGATTACAAAATAAATACTTGGTTATATAATAAAATTAATAATCCCCAAATCCAAAAAATACATTTTAGGGTTTGTATTTCCTAAAATGTATTTTTTATTATTGCTTGTACTTATCTGCGGAATACCCTAAGAATTCACCATACACATCCAGACGCCTGTCTTTTTTGGATGAATTGTATTTATTGATTCCATGGGCTCGCACCTTGGCAAAATTGCAATCGCCATAAATAATCTGCTCCGTATCATCCACGGGTCCCACAATAGGAATACCTGCGGTTCTGACTATTAAACTCCTTCCCGGAAATGGCATATCTCTTTCTGTTCCGACTCTGTCGGCAGCAGCAACATAAATTCCATTACTGTGTGCGGCGGCCATTGCCAAGACAGGTCCGAAATTTTTCATGTTGTCAGGCAAAGAATCAATTGAAACCCAGTTAGTTGGGATACAAACTATATCAGCTCCCTGCGCCGCAAGAATTCTGAATGTTTCGGGAAACCACATGTCATAGCATATTACAATTCCAATTCTTCCGATAGGCGTGTTAAACACTGGCAGCCCAAGATTACCCGGCTCAAACCATAAGAATTCTTCTTCCCACAAATGAAGTTTTCTATATTTTCCAATCAATCCGTCCGGCCCTATTAATACAGCAGAGTTATACAGACTGTTGCCGTCAATTTCAGTTATTCCCGAAACTATGTATATATTTCTTTCCTTTGCAGCTTCTTCCCATGCCTTAACGCTTTTGCTGTCATCTATATTCTCTGCCAAGCTGAATGCCTCTTCCCTGCTGTCAAAGTTATATCCTGAATTGGCCATTTCAGGCATAACAATTAATACCGCACCATTATCTGCAGCCTCATTAATCATGCTGACAGATTTTTTAATATTTTCTTCAATTCTGCCTATTGTTACATCCATCTGCAAGCAGGCCACTTTAACATCCAAAGACTTTCTTTTAATTATTCTTTCCGCCACGTTATCCTCCCTGTAAATTTTCTTTAATTTATTTTAGCATATATTCTCGTATAATGAAATGATTTGTTATCACCGTGAAATATCTGAAATTATAATAATGCTGATAATGCGGCAATACCTCCGGCAACCAACATAAATCCGCCGACTCGCAACATATTTAAATAATATTTTGTAGGCTGTGGTTTTTTTGTTTTCTTTGAATTAGTAAATTCCCATACCTTCATAGGCTTTATTATCATCATAATACCCGCCATAATAATTAACAAGCTTCCTGCAACATTCATTTTACCCTCCTTAATAAAGATCAATATTATATGGTGATAATGATATTATACATTGAAGTAGTATAATTTTCCATACATTTATAATGCTTAGACATTACACACAGCAAATGATAGTATGACGATAAACATAACGTAAAAAGAATCTCGGTATTTAACGAGATTCTTAATTCTTTTTGCCTTTGGGATAATCTGTGTGAGAAACTTAAGTTACGACTCTGTTCCGCTATATTTTTTGTTTATTGCCGAAAAACTCTTTTTTCAAGCTGACAACAGTGCCGCTTAAGAAAATTAGTCCTATCAGGTTAGGTATTGCCATTAATCCATTTGCGGTATCCGCTAAATCCCAAACAAATTCCAATCCTCCGATTGAGCCGATAACAATACCTATTATCCACAAATATCTAATTGGCATTATGCACTTTGGTCCGAACAAGTATTCTCCTGCTCTTTCACAGTAAAAGTTTACAGTAATGAGACATGAATATCCAAACAGCAAAGCGCATCCAAGAACTATGTAGCTTCCTATATTGCCTGGCAATGTTGCATTAAAGGCTCTCATAGTCAGTGCTGCACCGGATGCTCCGGTAGTCCATTCCCCCGATATAATAATCGTTAGAGCTGTAATAGTACATATAATTGCAGTATCGATAAATACTTCCGCAACTCCCCATATAGATTGCTCAATAGAATGGTTAACCTGAGCACTGCTGTGCAATATTGGTGAGCTTCCCATACCTGCTTCGTTGGAAAACAGACCCCGGGCAATACCCATTTTCAAACCTTCCTATTCGTTTTTCAATTGCCCCCGTAAAAGCACCTTTTTCATGTCCGAACAACTCCGACTCCAATAATCCGTCAGAAAAAACCTGACAGTTTACGGCAACAAAGTTTTCATCCCTTCTGCTGCTGCATTGATGTATATGCTTGGCAATTACTTCTTTTCCGGTACCGGACTCACCAAGAATAAAAATATTCGAATTGCTCATTGCCGCTTTTTCCGCAATTCTTAATACATCCTTATATTTTTTATTTTGAGTTTCCAATAAATAATTAGCCTGCATCAAGCTGCTTTTTATTGTGTGGTTATTATATGTTAACTCGCTTATTTTAACTAATTTTTCAATTTCTTTAAGTAAAACCTGAGGATCCTGACCCTTAATAAAATATCCGAACGCGCCTAATTTCATTGCTGTTACAGCACTGTCCACCGTGCTGAATGCAGTGACCAAAATAACTTCACAACTGTAGTTATTTTCCTTTATTTTTCTCAGCAGCTCAATTCCATCCATACCGCTCATTTTCAAATCAATCAATACAAGATCATAACTTCCCTTTTCCAAAAATACCAGGCATTCCTCACCCGACGCCGCCACAGTAATTTCATATCCCTTGTATTCCAACATAATCCTATAGACGTTTCTGAATTCGAATTCATCATCTACAACCAAAATTTTAAAATTATGCATTTAACACATCTCCTCCATAATTGGGAATTTCATTTTAAACATTGTTCCGGATCCAATTTCGCTTTCAACTTGAATGGCTCCGCCGATTTTTTGAACCTCATTATAAGCAATATATAAACCTAATCCGGTGCCTTCTCCTGAGTTATTAGTTGAAAAGAAAGGGTTGAATATATGATCAATATTTTCTTGACTTATGCCTTTGCCATTGTCCTTAAAATAAATTACCAAATAATTGTTTTCAATTTTGCAGTCAATTGATATTTTTCCCCCTGCCGGCATAGCATCTGCAGAATTTGATAACAGATTTAAAATAATATGATTTATTGATTCCGCATTGGTAAAAATAACAATATTATCTTTGCATTTTATGCTTTCGGTTGTTTGCTAAATAAAAAAGGACCTCTGTATAAATAATGAGATCCTTTATTTTAAACCATTAACCCTTTTTAATAACTAATTTACGAGGTGCTATTATGCCTTGTCTACGCTATCTCATAATCTGATGCTAAACATTTGCGGCATTTACTGTATGTCCCGCTAAAAGAACATGATTAGTATTACTAAGGATACCAAAGTTATAACAGTCGGTATAAATACAGTTGTCCAGAATACGTGTTTATATGCATCCTTGTGAGTAAGTCCAAGCACTGCAAACATCAGGAACAAGCCCGGTGAATGAGGCAATGTATCTAAGGCACCGGCCGATATACTTACCAAACGATGCAAAAGTTCCATATTTGCTCCGGATGCTAAAAACCCGTCTGCAAATGCTGTAAACATTATTCTTAATCCTCCGGAGGAAGAACCTGTTACTGCAGATACTACCATGGTAGCAAATGCACCCTGTGCATATGGATTCATCTTCATGCTCAGAACCCAATCAACTATTGAAGCAAAAGCTTCCGAATTTGATACAACCGAACCGAATGCAACAACTCCCGCATATCCGCCAATACCGCCGATGCCGCCTTCTAAACCGGAAGCAATTATTTTTTTCATATCCTTGCCTTTGAATTTATCAAAGTTAAGAACATATATAGCCAAAGTACCTGCTAACATAGCCCCTGTGGCAAGCATGGTGGAATTAAGTCCAAATCTGCTTCCTACTATTATGATTGCCATTAATATTATCA
>ENA-UOOM01002409-UOOM01002409.1-fermentation-metagenome-genome-assembly--contig:-NODE-2409-length-15503-cov-10.527900_pt1 | contig 15503 bp, 14 predicted proteins | sample MGYA00245781_ERZ724031 | MGnify/ENA primary metagenome ERZ724031 (study PRJEB28704, sample SAMN03018317) | fermentation metagenome | biome: anthropogenic terrestrial biome; feature: soil... | reverse complement strand
TTCGGAGAAAAGATATTGTAAGAGAGCGTTATTAAGGGTTGTTAACATTATTGTCTGCAATAAAATTACTCTCATTTTCAAGATTTTTATTTCAATAATACTCCGTTGGAATGAATTTTTCTATTAGAACATCGATAATCTTCGAAAAACAAAAAAATGAGTTCATCGAAAAAATCACCATTTTTAAATTTTGGATATCTTCAAATTTATCTTCTTCATTTTTTAGATTATTTTGAAGGAATTTTTATTTTTCCGGTTCAAAGAAAATGCAAATAAAGCATAAAGGGTAGCAATATCGTATCAAAAAATAAAAAAAACGTATCAAAAATAAAGATCACAATAAAACACGTTATTTATTCGGAGAAAAGATATTGTAAGAGAGCGATTTATTCACTTCTCTTACAATATTTACAAAAGATCACCATCCTTTTATTGCTCCGTCATGGAATATTTCCTTGGCGGTTTGCAGTACTTCATCCGACTGATAGGCTTTAACAAAGTTCTTCACTTTTCCGACACCTTTATTATCTTCTCTCGCCACAATCACATTGACATAGGGCGAGTCGCGATTCTCGGTAAGAATGCCGTATTCTTCAGCTTTTAGGCCGGCTTGAGCAGCAAAATTATTATTAATGACGGCAACAACAACCTCTTTATCGTCCAGTACACGGGGCAACTGCGGCGCTTCGATCTCCAATATTCTCAATTGTTTCGGATTTGCCACGATATCGGTCACTTTCGGTGAAAGGCCGACATTCTCTTTAAGAGTAATCAATCCTGCTGACTCTAACAGCAATAAAGAACGCCCACCGTTTGTCGGATCGTTTGGGATGACTACCGTGCTCCTCTTCTGAAGTTCCGAGACATTTTTTATTTTTTTTGAATAAGCAACTATAGGATATAAGAACGTGTTTCCTACAACAGCCAGCTTATATCCCCTTTGGCGGGATTGCTCATCCAAATAAGGCACATGCTGAAAAGCATTCGCATCAATATCTCCATTATTCAATCCTTCATTCGGCATAACATAATCGTTGAATGTTACCAATTCCACATCAAGATTATACTTCTCCTTTGCTACTTTTCGGGCCGTTTCGGCTATTTCACGTTCGGGACCGGAAGTAATTCCCACTTTAATATGATTCGGATCCTTTTTGGGTGACGATCCCGTGCAAGAAGAAAGCAACAGGCCGAATACCATTGCCGCTACTAACAGTTTCAATTGTCTCATTTTAATAATATTATCAATTATCGAAAATGTCGCTCGAAGCGACACTCTTGATAGGTTTATTCCATATATATGACCTTATCGGCATACCGTTCTTTTACCACCGGCGACTCATCAGGATATCCCAAAGAGACGGCCAAAACAATCTCATAATCCTCCGGAATCTTCAACAAGTCAACAAGTTCCTTATTCGCAGGATCCGTAAGAATCGAAACGACCGAGCCGATGGGGCACGTCCCCAATCCCAACGCATGAGCGCTCAATAAAATATTCTGAGTCAATAGGCCGACATCCAACATGCTACTATGATTATTCTTATCTCTTGCGAGAACAATCACGGTGGGCGCTCCGTGAAAGACACTGAATCCCGGTTCCGCCGCACGCGAGGCGCTTCCTTGCATCTCTCTCCCCCGGGCAAAAGCCACAAACCGGTCGTTTATTTTATCGATAAACTCCTTATTTTGAACGACACGCACCTCCCACGGCTGCTTATTTAAAGCACTCGGGGCATAGATCGCCGCTTTCATAACCGTATCCAGCTTGGCTCGTTCCACTTGCTGAGGTTTGTATTTACGGATACTTCTTCGCGTTAAAATGGTCTCGATCATTTCATTTTCTCCTTCATTATTTGTTAATGAATCGTTTTTATTATCACTCCTGTGACAAGACAAAAATACAAGAATGAAACATACTGCCAATACTTTTTTCATACGCTTTGTTTTTTTATTAATGAATTTTTTATTGGGAATTTAAATTTGATAATCGTATAAATAATATACACATACACCGCATACGGTATCGCTTTGAGATTATGCAATTGAAGTACCGCCAGCGTTATGGTCGCGATAGCCAATGTAAGCAATAAGGCCTGTCCGGTAATCTTTTTCCAATCGCTCTTTTCGCCCCACACCACGGGTTTGAAGACCGAACTGATTTCGCGGGAAAAACCATTCATAATAAGAATCGCATAAGACATATATTCAAAACGCACCTGTTGCCAAACCAATATGGCGGCGACCGCGCCCAGAACCATGCCGTAATACAACTTCCCGGAAGAAGTGGACGGGCTTGAAGGCATATCGGTCGCCATGAAAATAGTTCCAAACAACAAGCCCGCTATGGAATAGTGTTCCGGCGAAATATCGAGCAACCGTAAAAAAAGGAAAAACACGACGAAAACACCGAAAGGAATATGCCACGAAATTCTCTTCCGAAGCAACAGAAACAATCCACCCAACACGATGAAAAGAATGGAATACTCCCCTATTGCGCCAGTTGTTTTGAACAATAAAGAATCCCAATATTTCCCGGAAGTACTTTCGCCGATAGCTCTGAAAAAACGGATATCCTCCACCTGTACATAGTCCTGAAAAGCCCATAACGTTCCCGAAGACATAACGGTAGGAAAAAAAACCGTCATCATCTCACGACCTACCAAAGCCGGATTAAACAGGTTTCGGCCTAACCCTCCCCAGAGAATTTTTCCGAACAATACCGCCATGGAAGCGCCGAAAGCAACCACATACCAAGGAGTTAATGGTGATAAAGTACATGCCAGTAAAAGAGCCGTTACCAAAGCCGAACCATCTTTCAACGAATTCGTCTTACGAAGGAAAAACCATGAAAACACGAACTCGGACACCAATGCGGCAATAACCGATACGGCCAATATCTGCAATGCCCGGGTGCCAGCCGCCAGATAAGCAAACACTAAAATCGGGAGCAGCGATAGCACCACATCGAACATGACCGTGCCCACTTTCGCTCTCGCCCTCACGAATGGATTGGAATAAATAACTTGTCTGTAATCTGCGCTCATTTATGATTCTCCAGAATGAATTGTTTTCCTCTTTTTATACTATCTATTAACGGAACGTTACTCGGACAAATATATTCGCAAGCACCGCACTCGATGCATTGACCAAGCCGGTATTCTTCAAAAGCCTTCAAATCGTTCTCGCGATAAGCAACCGCAAACTGCATCGGCATCAATCCCATAGGGCAAGCATCCACACAATAACCACATTGAATACAATTATAGGCTTCAAGCGGCCGCTTCTCCAAAGCCAAGACACCCGATGTTCCTTTGGAAACGGGAGTATCCAAACGATGTACTTCCACGCCCATCATCGGCCCTCCCAGCACGACATGACAATTATCCCATCCGGATATCTTTCCCGCTGAGGCTAAAACATGCCTGACGGGGGTACCTACTTTTACCCAGTAATTTCCAGCACCCTTCAGATTGTCTCCGGACACCGTAACCACTCTTTCGGTAAACGGAATACTCTCAAAAGCCGCTTTGTAAATACCGTAAAGCGTGCCGACATTACTAACCAATACACCCTTACTTATCGGAAGTTGGGTTTTCTTCAATTTCATTCCCGTAACGGAATGAATAAGTTGAAGTTCGCTTCCCTGCGGATAACTATCGGGGAGCAGTTTTACTGAACAAATCTCGCGATACAGCTCGAAAACAAAACGCAATTCTTTATTCCGTTTTTCTATTGCGAGTACCACTTTATCAGGCTGATAAACTTTCCGGATGAGTTCCACCACTTGCATGAGTTCCCGATACCGGTTTTTCATCAAGGTGAAATCGGCCGTAAGATACGGTTCGCACTCTGCCCCGTTGATAATAAAAGTCTTCAATTTGCCGGTCTCTGAGGGAAATTTAACATGCGTAGGGAACTGTGCACCTCCGGCACCGACGATCCCCGCATCCTTTAGCAGGTTCACAAAATTCCGGGGAGTTTGTATGTCGGATTTCGAAAGCTGCAAGGCTTCTTCGCGAAAATCATTTTCCAAGACAATAAACGTTTCACTTTTGCCGGAAATGTTTGTAGCTGTTTTAATTTCTAAAACGATGCCCGAGACAGGCGAATGTACATGAGCCGATACGATACCGTCGGCTCTTCCGATCAGTTGATTCTTCAGCACTCTCTCTCCGGGCTCGACCACAGGAAAAGCCGGCTTACCGAGAGAAGCCGATAAAGGCACCGACAGCACGGCGGGAGATTCCAAGCGCCTGATGTCGCCTTCTTTCGTCTGATCCTTATATGATACAATACCAATCATTCTGTTGTCATATTTTCGTTAAAATTATCGCTGAACGTTATCTTCCGGTTTTCATCGATAACAAAGCCCGAAACACCCCATCGTTCGTCCAATTGTTTCAATAAGGGTTTCCATTGTTCGGAAGGCACATTCATCAGAGCCGTCGACAACATATCCCCTTCGAAAGCATTCTTGCCGACAATTCCGACCTGCTTATTAGCGGCAGGAAAGCCCGTCTTCGGATTCAAGATATGCCCGTACTCCTTTCCGTCTATCACGATACGGGTTTCCTTTTGAGCAGAAGTGGAAAAACAACCGTTGCTCAATTTCAAGCCAAACAGTAACTGCTCTCTCACATCCGGATCGTACACTCGTATATCCCAAAACGGATGACTTTCATCGTTTAGATACCGAATCGTACTACCACCGGCATTGATCAAGGCATCCGATACTCCCGCCCTTTTCAATTCTTTCACTACGCGGTCTACGGCAAAAGCCTTCAAGAATGATCCGGTGGTCAACTCCTGCCCTTTCTGTATCCGCACCTTATTTCCTTCCAACTCTATTTTCCGAAAATCTATTTTTTGCAAGGCCGCCTGCAATTCTTCTTCCGAAGGCAATCTCCTGTTTTCACCGGACTGATAAAAGCCCCATAGCCGAAGCAAAGGCATAATGGAAATGTCATACAGACCATCAAAAAAAGAAGCAACCTCCTTTATTTTCTTCAAGAGAAAAATCGTGACGTCATCCACTTCGACAAAACTTCCGGCCGACCGGTTGATAAGATCGAAATACGAATCTTTACGATACGAATTATACTGATAATCGACAGATTCCATTATCGAAAACAAATCGTCCAATAACAATACGCTATACGCGACGGGGATTTTTATTTTCACCGTCGCATGAAACAGGAAGCGAACCTGCGCATGATACTGTTGGGATTTATTTTGTTCCCGATGCATCTTCCGGTTTAGCTGTTTCGGTTTGTGTTTTTTTCGATGGAGAAGAAGTTTTTTCAACCGCGCCGACATCGATCCGTTCAGTACGGAAATGCACTGCCGGATTCGTCAACCGGTCTTGTATGGTATTATATAATAAGGTATGAACATGAAATCTTTTTTCTATGTCTTTATTAAGATCGACATTAGGTTCTTGTGTTGACACTCCGCTTTCCGGCCCCTTGCGGTTACCGAAAAGCAAAATAAATAATCCGAAGAGATACAGAACGATTTTTTTTACTACTTCCATCTTTAATTTCTAACAGATATAAAACAAACTTTTTCCTTTAATAAAAAAAGGGACAATGACTTTTTCGACTTCCTTCTTAAAGATATAGTGATAACCTAATATCAATAAAGCAATAACGCATTCTCCGGAATTTAGTTTTGCTTGTTTTGCCAGGCTTATTAATCATTAACATTTTTTACCGGTAATCAAACCGTTTAGAGAGTCGATCTCCTGTAAACTGAATGACAAATACCAATCCGACAAGGAGAATAAGCACGGCATTCATGATAAACGCATCATAACCGATATAGCCGTACTGATAGCCAATCTGTCCCAATCCGCCCGCACCGACCGCGCCCCCCATAGCCGAATACCCGACTAACGTAATAAGGGTGATCGTCGCATTATTAACGAGCGAAGGCAACGCTTCGGGCAACAATACTTTTGTGATGATTTGCAGGGGAGAAGCACCCATCGACCGGGCTGTTTCGACCAACCCCGCCGGGACTTCAAGCAGACTGTTCTCAACCAATCGCGCAATAAAAGGAGCCGCCCCGACACTCAGGGGAACCAAAGCCGCCCACATGCCGATGGAAGTACCCACGATCGCACGCGTAAAAGGAATCATCCAAACAATCAAAATAATAAACGGAATCGATCGGAAAATATTCACCAACACCGATATTATCCGGTTGTATAACACATTTTCGAGGAGTTGGCCCTTACGCGTCAAAAACAAGACGATGCCTACGGGCAACCCCAACACGAAACCAAAGAAACCGGAAGCAACCGTCATAAAGACCGTCTCCCACAACCCTCTTAGCAATAATAATAACGTAGACTCGTCAAGCATATCCTCTGATTAAATAATGAATATTTTGCCGGCCCAAAGCTCTCAACACCGTATTATTCTCATCACGGGTTCCCTTCAAACGAACCAACACCTGCCCGAAATTAGCCTGCCCGATATATTCCACATCCGCATTCAACAATTGAAACACGGCTTTACCTCCCGGACTCAACGACGAGACCAATTCTTCAAAAGCCACCGACCCGTCGAGCCGTATTTCCACAACGGGAAACAATCCCTCGACATATTCCCGGCGAAGAACGGCGCTCAGTTCACCGGGTATGGTCAGCGCCTTCGAGGTGAGAAACTGTTTAATGACCGGATGATCTTTTTTTGCCAAAATCTCCGCCAACGTTCCTTTGGCTATCAGGCGTCCTTTATCGATAACGGCAACATGATTGCAAACGGCTTTCACAACCTCCATCTCATGCGTAATCAGCAGAATGGTAATATGCATTCTGCGGTTGATGTCTTGCAGCAACTGGAGGATCGATTGAGTGGTCGCCGGATCGAGGGCGCTCGTCGCTTCGTCGCTTAGCAACACATACGGATCGTTTGCCAGGGCGCGCGCGATAGCGACCCGTTGCTTTTGTCCTCCAGAGAGACTGCTCGGGTAATCATCCGCTTTATCTTCCAACCCGACAATCGTCAACAGTTCGTGCACCTTGCCACGAATATAAGCCTTGTCCCTCTTATCCAATTCAAGCGGAAAAGCCACATTTTCAAACACCGTGCGCGAAGAAAGCAGGTTGAAATGCTGAAAGATCATTCCGATTTTCTTGCGTTCACGGGCCAACTGCGACGAAGAGAGTTTCGTCAGTTCCACACCGTTCACAACAACTTGCCCCTCATCGGGCCGTTCCAATAAATTGATGCAGCGTATCAACGTACTTTTTCCGGCCCCCGAAAAACCGATAATCCCAACGATATCTCCTTGCGCCACATCGAGGCTAATATCGTAAAGCGCCTTAAAAGGCTCTTTCGTCCGGAAAAATGTCTTCGATATATTTTTAACTTCAATCATCCATTACACCTTTTTTTAGTTCTATGCTGCAGGAGTTCGAAAACAGCCGCAAACACCCCTTACAAGCACCTCGTAATACAAACTGAAAAAACTTCCCCGACACCCATTCGTATCGAGGAAGTTTACTGCAAAAAAGAATCATCCTTAGCGGCCCGATACTACCCTTGAGGCATGGACATACACATGCAACAAGACATCTTTTCGGACCCCATGCAAACAGGAACGTATGCGGAAAAATTCGTATTCATTCTTTCATATTCATGATCAAACGGCATCACACACCGTTTGATGACTGCAAATGTACTGTTTATTTTTTGTCCATCCAATATTTGTGTTTATTTTTCCGAATAAGAGGAAAAAACAAACGCCCCAACAATTATTTTACTTATTTTTGTGGAACAGATTCAAAGCAATCGGCAATCCTGTCTTTTTGAATAGAATGAAACAGCGTACACACACCATCAAACAGTTCGACTATCGTTCGGGAGGAAAAATACTCGTAGCGAGCATATTATTGGGCTACCTGTTCTTGTTCGCTCACTGTTCTTTCGACCCGTTGGCACAGGACTTGCCGTCCCTGCAAAAGACGCAATGGGTATTTTCGGAATCCTATACGTCGGAGGAAGTCGATTTTTCACAAACCATCCGGATGCGTTTTAGGGACGAAGGAACCGTGATTTTGGAGCACGACTTCACCGAGACGAGTCAACGCATGGGCGTTCAGTCGGGCAGCTACGAAAGCCGGTACACGTACCGCTATGACAGAACGCAGCGAACAGGATTGTTTATCGGCGAAGACGGCAACACTTTAAAGTTCGAACTCCGCGCCAACCTGCTTTTACTCACAATAAATAATGACACCTACATCTTCCGCAAAACAGTATAAGAAACTGTTTAAATTTCTTACGAAAGGCTGTAATTAAACTAAATGATTATCCGCAAAACGACCTAAAGGTAACCCCTCCGCTCGTTCCTCGCTCGTCCCCTTATGCCAAGGGGACAGTTGCGGAGTGCAACTTCTCTACTCTCCCCTTACGATAAGGGGGGAGTACCGCGAAGCGGGGAGGGGTTAAAAAAGAAATTGGACGCTTTGCGGATAATCATATTAAACTATTCTTCGCCTTCAAAAAGTTTCTTTTTGAATCGCGAAAAAAATTTAAACAGATTCTAAAGGAAATATACGGCTTTCGTCGTCACGGTGCCGTGTAAGACTCCTTCAATCGCAAAAAACGACAACAAAACGCTTCTATAAATCGATTTATAACTACTTTTAATATACAAATAATTGGCTGATAAGGGGAATATCACTACTTTTGAAGCCATGTTTTAAAACCGTCAACAAAAAATGAACGATTCTGCAAAAAAAATACTCAATGTACTCCTCATGGCAATGGTTTTCATACCCGGGCTATTCTCTCAAAACAATATTATTGACGAGATCGTATGGGTCGTGGGCGATGAAATTATTCTTAAATCGGAAGTAGAGGAATATCGCAAGGAAATATTGATGCAAAACCAACGCATCGAAGGCGATCCGTATTGCTTTATCCCGGAACAATTAGCGATAAGAAAGCTTTTTCTGGATCAGGCAAAGATCGATAGTATACAAGTACAGGAAACGAACGTCAACCGCATGCTCGAATACCAAATCAACGAATATACCGCCTCTGTAGGGTCAGTTGAAAAGCTCGAAGAATATTTCGGTAAGCCGTTGAGTGATATTCGCGAAGATATGCGCAACCAGTTACGCGAACAACAATTGATCGATGGAGTACAACAAAAGCATTTCGGTAGCGTCAGCCTTACTCCTTCCGAAATCAGGAAATATTACAATAGCATCCCGCAAGACAGTCTTCCGTTTATTCCCGCCACGCTCGAATTGCAAGTTGTGACGGTGGAGCCGGAAGTTCCTTTGCAAGAAATCGACGCCGTTAAGGCACGGCTGCGCGATTTTACGGAACAAGTAAACAGTGGCAAACAAAGTTTTTCGACGCTGGCGTTGATTAACTCCGAAGACCAGGGCACCGCGATCAGAGGGGGCGAAGGCGGATTTACAACCCGTTCGAACTTAGTTCCCGAGTTTGCCAATGTGCTTTTCGCCATGAATGATCCTTCCAAAATATCGAATATTGTGGAAACCGAATACGGCTACCATATTATTCAATTTGTCGAACGCCGCGGCGACTTAGTAAATTACCGGCATATTCTTCTAAAGCCTAAAATTCCGCAGCAACAACTCGATACGGCTCTCGTACGCCTCGACTCGATTCGCACGGGTATCGTGGACAAAAAAATATCTTTTGAAGATGCAGCCACTTATTTTTCGGCCGACAAAGATACTCGCAATAATAAGGGAATTATGGTTAATAATAGTCGGAACAGCCCCAATACCGGAACTCCCCGTTTTGCTCTAAATGAGTTGAATCAGGATATTGCGCGCGTAGTGGGTGAAATGAAAATCGGGGCAATTTCCGAGCCCTTCATTATGACCAATAACTCCGGGAAACAGGTCGCGGCCATCATTAAAATCGCCCAGCGTAACGAGGGACATAAAGCCAACATCAACAACGATTACCAGATAATCAAACAAATGGCGGAAGGAAATAAACGTCAGGGATTAATGGATACGTGGCTCGAGAAAAAGATTACCGGCACGTATGTCCGCATCGATCCCGATTGGCAAAAATGCGACTTCAAATACAAAGGGTGGATAAAATAAATTCATATACTTTCCTTGCCGTACTACTTGTTGTGGCCGGTATCCTATCCGTTCAGGCGCAGCAACCTCCCGTTGCGCCCGCCCCGAAAAAAGTTGTGCAAGACTCCACACGGGCAAAGATCGTGGAGTTACGGCAAGCGGATGAATGGTCTAAAAGGAAAGATTTCGACGCGCAGATACTCAAAAACAACGTGGTGTTTTATCATGAAGGGGCTTTCATGTATTGCGACAGCGCCTACATGTATGAAGCGACCAATTCGTTCGAGGCTTTCAGTAATGTGCGGATGGAACAAGGCGATACTCTTTTCGTTTACGGCGATTACCTGCACTACGACGGCAACACCCGTCTGGCGCGCCTGCGTGACAATGTCCGCATGGAAGACCCGACGGCAACCCTTTTCACCGACAGTCTTAACTACGACCGGATGGCAAACCTGGGGTATTATTTCGATGGCGGCATGTTGGTAGACGACGAAAACGAGCTCACTTCCTTTTGGGGGCAATATAATCCCGACAGCAAGCAATCGCTCTTCAGCGACAGTGTGAAACTCGTTAATGAGCAATACACCATTTATGCCGACACGCTCAAGTATAACACGATGACCAAAATAGCCGACATCCTCGGCCCCTCGACCATCGTATCGGATAGCGGATATATCAACACGCAAAAGGGATGGTACAATACGGTGACCAATGACTCGTGGTTGCTCGACCGCAGCGAAGTACACAGCAACGACACGACGAAAGTACTGATAGGAGATACTATTTTTTATAATCGGGACACGGAAGTCGGCGAAGTCTTCGGCAATATGTTTCTCCATGATATCAAACGGAAGATGATTTTACGGGGTGACTACGGGTATTACGAAGGTAAAACGGAATATGCCTTAGCCACCGACTCCGCCTTCGCGATAGAATACTCGCAGAATGACAGCCTTTATCTGCACGGCGACACCCTTATCCTGCAAACCGATTCGGTCAATCGCAATTTAAAGGCCTATTACGATGTGCGGTTTTTCCGTTCGGATCTTCAAGGCGTCTGTGACTCGATGCAGTACATCTCGACGGATTCCATCCTGTATATGTATGGCGATCCGGTCATTTGGAACCAGGGAAACCAGATCCTCGGCAATCAGATAAACATTCATTTAAACGACAGCACCATCGACAAAGCGCTTATAAAAGATTTTGCCCTGGCCATACAGGAGCGGAACGTCGAAGGGCAGTATAACCAACTGACCGGACGCGATATGACGGTTCTTTTCCGCGACAACAACCCCTACCATATATTGGTGGAAGGCAATGCCGAATCGCTTTATTATTTACTCGAAGAAGACAGTACGATTGTCGGTCTCAACCGTACGGAGAGCGCTTTTCTTTCGATAGACATCGAAAAGAATAAAATAAAAAAACTGAAACTCTGGTCATCAACCAATGCTACGACGACACCTTTACCGAAGTTGTCTCCCGGGGAAGATCGACTGAAAGGATTCGTATGGCTCCACTACCTCAGGCCGTCAGGCCCAACGGATATCTTCCGTAAAAACGAACGGAGCGCCGCAGATAATGCGGTCACCCTTCCGCGCCGTTATCGACGGGAAGAAGAGCTTTGAATGAAGGATGATGTATGATGTATAAACTATGAACTATGAACTCATAATTCATACATCATACTTCATAATTTTTGTGTACATTTGTGTTGTTCAAATTAACGGAGATTGTTTCTATGAGTGATATCATCCATCTTCTTCCCGACTCCATCGCGAATCAAATTGCCGCCGGAGAAGTCATACAACGCCCGGCTTCGGTGGTAAAAGAATTGGTTGAGAACGCCCTCGATGCCGGCGCCACTCTCATACATATCGCCATAAAAGATGCGGGACGCACACTGATTCAGGTTATCGATAACGGCAAAGGCATGTCGGCTACCGACGCGCGTATGGCCTTCGAGCGCCATGCAACGTCCAAAATAAAAAATGCCGAAGATTTGTTCGCTTTGCATACAATGGGGTTTCGAGGGGAAGCTTTACCCTCTATCTCTGCCATCGCGCAGGTAGAATTAAAATCGCGACGGCAGGATGATGAAACGGGCACGCTCTTGATAATAGCGGGCTCGAAAGTGGAAAAACAAGAGCCGATATCGTGCGCTGCCGGAACCTCCATTTCGGTCAAGAACATTTTTTATAACGTCCCTGCCCGCCGCCGGTTTCTGAAATCGAACGAAACCGAACGGCGCAACATCTTCAGCGAAATAGAACGCATCGCTCTTGTCAATCCCGATATCGAGTTTATTCTTACTGAAAATGATGTACAAACGTTGCATCTGCCGAAGAGCGGATTACGCCAACGTATCGTGCAACTGGAGGGAAAAAACATCAACCCCCAACTGATCGAAATAAACGAAGAAACTTCTTTGGCTAAAATATACGGGTACGTAGGCAAACCCGAATTTGCCAGGAAAGGCCGCAGCAGCCAATTCTTTTTCGTCAACAACCGCTATATCCGCCATCCCTATTTTCACAAAGCCGTATTGTCGGCTTACGAACATTTGATCGCGGCAAACGAAAACCCGCTTTATTTTATCTATTTTGAAGTCGATCCGTCGGTCATCGATGTCAATATCCATCCGACCAAAACAGAGGTGAAGTTCGAAAATGAGCGGGCTCTTTGGCAAATTCTGATGGTGACCGTTAAAGAATCGCTAGGGAAGTTCAACGCCGTACCCACCATCGATTTCAACACCGAAGGCGCCGTCGACATACCCGTTTTCGATCCGACGAAATCATCGCCGATGCCTAAGGTAAATATCGATCCGAATTACAACCCTTTCCGCTCGCCGCAAGCCAAACATTATTCGCCGAACGCTCCCGTACAGGGATGGGAAGAGTTATACAAAGGATTTCAAAACGAAGGAAAAGCGCCGGAGACGATCACGGACGAAATGCAACAACCCGATTTGTCTTTTCACTCAACCGGAGAAGAAAATGGAATTGTTCTCACTCCCGAACATTATCAATATAAACAACGATACATATTAACCTCGGTCAAATCGGGCTTAATGATCATCGACCAGCATAAAGCCCATGTAAGAATATTATTCGACAAATATATCGAGCAAATAAAAGGGCGGAAAGGAGTTTCGCAACGGGTGCTTTTTCCGGAAGTGATGGAATTGTCGGCAACAGAAGCAGCCACCCTCCCGGCCATTATGGACGATCTGGAAGCGCTGGGATTCGAATTAAACAGTCTCGGCAACCATTCTTTTGCCGTGCAAGGCGTTCCCGCCGAAATTGAGAACCCCGACCCCGGAGCGCTTATCCACTCTATGATTAGTCAAAGCATGCAAACCGGCAGTGATGTAAAATCAGACATACAGGAATCTATCGCGCTTTCATTGGCGAAACTCACGGCCATTCCTTACGGAAGGACGCTTTCTATCGAAGAGATGCTGTTAATGGTGAATCAACTCTTCGCTTGCCAGATACCCAGTTACACGCCCGACGGGCAAACCATCCTTACGGTACTATCCGACTCCGAGATCGATAAAAAATTGAAATAAAGCAACGCGTATGAAATATAACTATTGCGGCAAAAGCGGGTTACAACTTCCGAGCATTTCATTGGGATTGTGGCATAATTTCGGAGATGCAGCCGATTATGACACGGCTAAACAGATTATCACCTATGCCTTTGAGCAGGGGATTACGCATTTCGACTTGGCCAACAATTACGGGCCTCCTTCGGGTGCGGCCGAAACAAATTTCGGGAAAATATGGAAAGAAACCCTGGGCTCTCATCGCCATCAGCTCATTATCTCTTCGAAAGCCGGCCATCGGGCATGGGACGGGCCTTACGGCGACGGCTCTTCGAGAAAGTCGTTAATGGCGAGTATCGACCTGAGCCTGAAACGTACGGGGTTGGAATATTTCGACATCTTTTATTCCCATCGGTATGACTCGTCTACTACGGTGGAAGAAACCATGCAGGCTTTGGTCGACATTGTCCGCAGCGGAAAAGCATTATACATAGGATTGTCGAAATATCCTCCTTCCATGGCACGAAAAGCGATGCAATATCTCGCCGATCGCGATGTCCCTTGCCTGATTATTCAGGATAAATACAATATGCTTCATCGAAAACCCGAGAAAGAACTGTTGCCCCTCTGTGAAGAATCTGGCTGTGGATTTATCGCCTTTTCGCCGTTGGCACAAGGCATTCTTACCGATAAATACCTGAATGGCATTCCCGAACATTCGCGCGCCGCAGACCCGGACGGCTTTCTTAAGAAAGAGCAAGTGACCGAAGAATGGATTTCAAAAGTGAAGAGGTTAGAAAAAATCGCGGCACAACGCGGACAAACCATCGCCCAAACAGCTCTTGCTTGGATTTTGAGGGACGAGCGCGTCACCTCCCTGATTATCGGGGCGCGTGACACCCGTCAATTAAAAGACAATTTAAAAGCATTGGAGCGCGACTCTTTTTCTCCCGAAGAATTAGCGGAAATAGATACTATTTTCGGGGAAACGCCGTTATAATTCTTATGAAAAGAAGAATAACCGGTGTTTGTGCCGTTTTACTCCTATCCGTGCTTTCATGCGGCGAGGAAGCCCCTCTTCAAACCGTGCCCTTCGCGCAGGTATATCTCCGTATCGATTTGAACGGATTAGACTTTGATTTGGCCGCTCCGCTTGCCCACAAGATATTTACGACTCCGAGGACGGCACAAGATAAATTAGGTTTCGCCGGACTAATGGTTGTTCGGAATGAGAAGGGAGATAATCTCTTTGCTTACGACCTTGCATGCCCTTACGAAGATAGTAAAAGCGCTCTCCTCAAGCCCACCGGCGACGGAAAAGCCGTGTGTCCTACCTGCGGTAGCGTGTTCGTAACCATGTATGGATTGGGATCGGTCGAGTCCGGCCCGTCAAAGGAGCCTTTGCAACGATACACGGTCGTTCCGGGTTCATCGGGTGAATATATCATCCGGAATTAAACAGGTGCAGACAAGCCGAAAGATACACGTCACGGTAAAATAGACGGCATAAAAGATAAATCAGAAGAAAAGAGTTCCGGTTTTTAATAAAAACGTTGTGTAGCCGCGAAATATTTGTCAAAACACTTTGATAAATGCAGAAACATTTTTACATTTGCAGTCGCAAAAATAAACGGGCTCTCGCGTGAGCCGTTTTTATCTTGCGGAAGTAGCTCAGTTGGTAGAGCACGACCTTGCCCCAAAAGAATTATGAACGACCTTGGCAAGAATCGGACTATCGATAAAGAAACGTTGAGGAATTTAGCGGAAGTAGCTCAGTTGATAGAGCACGACCTTGCCCCAAAAGGATTATGAACGACCTTGGCAAGAATCGGACTATCGATAAAGAAACGTTGAGGAATT
>ENA-UOOM01002407-UOOM01002407.1-fermentation-metagenome-genome-assembly--contig:-NODE-2407-length-15510-cov-6.511161_pt1 | contig 15510 bp, 11 predicted proteins | sample MGYA00245781_ERZ724031 | MGnify/ENA primary metagenome ERZ724031 (study PRJEB28704, sample SAMN03018317) | fermentation metagenome | biome: anthropogenic terrestrial biome; feature: soil; material... | reverse complement strand
CAACTGGCTGGTTCTTTAGCTTCCGCGCCGGCTGGATTCTATTCTGCCAAACACACAGAGCGGGATCATATGCCTAAAAAACATCAGAAGTATCTGGAGTGGGATGAGGATCGCTTCTTATCCTGGGCAGAAAACATCGGCAACTCAACAAGAAAACTTATTCAACTTTTGCTTGCCAAATACGCTATTCCTCAACAAGGTTTTCGCTCCTGCTTTGGCATTTTGAAGCTTGGAGATAATGGCAATGAAGAACTGCTAGAACAAGCATCAGCCAAAGTGCTGAGTTACACAGACACGCCCAGTTACAAGCTTGTTAAAACAGTCTTTAAGAAAATGAAGAATAGGGATGTTGACACAGTCAGGGAAGCTGACCCCAGCATAGAGCATGCTTTTATTCGCAATTTGAGAGGTGACGTGAAATGAGCAATCAAACGTATACTAAACTTAAAGCTCTGCACCTGTCCGGCATGGCTGAATGCTACAAAGAAATGGTTCTGGAAAGACAAGGCGGGATTCTCACTGCAGAGGAAGTGCTAACCCTTATGGTGGACAGAGAAGAGGACAAGAGAGTCAGCAGCAAACGCCAAAGATTAATCAAGAAAGCCGCTTTCGAACAGCCTCAAGCTTCACTTTCCGAAATAGACTACGACGAAGGACGCAAGTTGGACAGAGGAGTTGTACTGAGATTAGAAACTTGCGACTTCATAGACAAGAGCAGAAACATTGTCATCATGGGTGCAACCGGAAGCGGCAAAAGTTATCTGGCCTGTGCCTTGGGAATGTCCGCTTGTCTGAAGCTGTACAGCGTGCGCTTCACTCGCATGAGATCACTATTGGATGACCTCAGACTTGCTTCAGATCTGAAGCTTACCCGTTATACAAAGGAGTTGAAGAAATGCAATCTGCTTATCATCGATGACTGGATGCTATCAGAAATTGACGAGATAGAAACACAGTTCTTGTATGAACTCATTCATGACCGGGAACTGACTGAAGGGACGTCAACCATACTTTGTACTCAGTATGACCTTAAAGGCTGCGCCATGAAGATGGCGAACAGAACTATGAGTGATGCTATTTACGATCGGCTGGAGCATAACGCTTACATTGTCGATCTGAGTCAAAACCCAAATTATCCATCAATGCGGGAACGTTACGGGAGAAATAATCGACCTATCTAAAAGTGGTCCTGGTGTCGGAACGATGGTTCCGTGACCTCGGAACTGGTGGATCAAGACGCAGCGGAACAGTGGATCCGCTGCGTCGTAATATTCACTTAGAAATGCAAGTGCGATCTTTGGGTGACAACCAAGTTCAGTTCACTCATGAAATAGAGTGCCAAACGCATCATCTCATAAATAGCATGTTCTTTAAAAAGAACCCAAGACAGGTCCGTTCACCTAATTACTTATATTCATGCCCCCAACACCTCAGTGTCGTGTCTTCGATAGTCAACTCTCCCGATAAAGTAAGGAATGTCACCTTCTAATCTACCAGAGCTTGATTTAAGCTGACGATCGTATCGCCTTCGTGGAGGCATGGTATAAACATTTTCACACTTAACTTGGTTTCTGGTTTTCTATACTCTCAAAAAATTGAACTAAAAATTGATCTCCAGACCATGCCAAATAATTAGAGTAAAGAGGAAACCCACAAAAACATAAGAGATTAACCATGATAACAAGAAGATCGATTTAATATTGGATAGTAAAAGCAAGTACTGTAATCCTAGCAAAAAAAAGATGGAAATAACGATGGAATAAACAGTGTTCACAATTTTCAATCCAAGTGTTATTTGTTTTCCCAGAATATTTGTTTGAATAGGGCACAGACAATTATATTGACTGTGTTTAGCTTCCGCGCTGGTAGACTTTTAGCTTCCGCTCCTGGGGGATTCTATTCCGCCAAACACATACTCCATGGGACTCAACCCACCTAAGCCAATTTTAATCAATTTATTCCTCCGTTTTATGTGAAAATTCTTTTGAAACATTATACCCAAGCATCATAAGCAGTAACAGTATCCCGGAGATTGCAAACAATGATTGAGATCATCAATGTGAGTCACAATACTTATATTAATCCAAAGTAAAAACTTACAAATAACATGAATCATATTATTTTTTTCTCCTGATCATTTCCTCCTTGGCAGTATTAATAATATAGTTCCAGCTTTCAACTTTAAAGATCTTAGCAAGTGCAATATAGATTACCGCCCCTGCCGGGATTTGAATAAAAAGCAACTGCCAGGGAGGCAGTTTGATCAACCCCAGCAGATAGACAGCAGTCCCCATAGTCAGAGACAGAATCAGGGCGGGAAGGATGTCTCGTGACTGCTCAAGAGCAGTATAATGATACAGATCTTTATTTGAAAACGTATGAATCAGCGTATCTACAATCGTACTTACAGCAAATCCTGCAGCAATGGCATAGATGCCGAAAGGTATGCTGACTGCAAGTAGTGCTAGCCCCACTATTTTTTTTATAATTTCAAGCTTTAAATAAATATCACTGCGCCCCAAAGCGCTTATAGCTTGGAGGTTTGCAGTATGAAGCATTTGAAAGGCAGCTGCTAGGCAAAACATCTGCAGGAAAGGTACAGCAGGTAGCCACTTGTCTCCCAGTAGTATACTAACGATCGGTTCTGCAACAACTGCCAGTCCAGCCATAATCGGGAAAATCAGAAAAGAAGTAGTTTTTATTGATCTTCTAACAACGAGCTTCAGGCTTGCCTCATTGTCTTGCATTGAAGACATGGTCGGAAGCATAACTGCCTGTACAGAGCCATTAATGGCGTTGGTCAAAGTATTGGGAATACTTTGACCTCTATTATAATAACCTAAAGCGTCTGGAGAGTAGATTCGCCCGATAACTAAAGTCCTAAGATCCATATAAAAGGTATGTATCAGTGATGATACCAGCAGTTTCCCGCCAAAAGAAAATAAGCTTTTTAGACGTTGAAATGAAAATATTAAAGCCGGTCTCCACTCAACTTTAAATAACATAATTATTACAGATACAAGCCCATTGGTTAGGTAATAGATGATAAGTGCCCAGACACCCAGTCCCATGTAAGCCGAAATTATTCCAGCAGCGCCGGAGATAAGCACCGACACTAAACTAATGCGAAACAATCTCTTGAACATCATATTTTTTGATATGTATGCATTTTGGATACTTTTGAGCGCTCCAAAAAATAGTGTCAGTGACATGACTCGTAAAATGCGGATCAAATTTTCATCATTGTAAAAATTGGCTATCAGCGGAGCAGTGACAAATAATAGGATATAAAAAAAGGCTGCAATAGCTAAACTAGCGTAAAAGACTGTTGAAAAATCAAGTTCATCAGCATCTTGTTTTTGGATCAGAGCCGTACTTAATCCGCTTTGTACAAATACTTGAGCTATATTAATAAAAGCCAATACAATTGCTATGGTACCGAAATTATCTGGCAATAAAAGCCGTGCCAATACGATCTGAACGAACAAGCCGACAGCATGTATTCCACCCATTTCTAATAGTTTCCAAAAAAGAGAAGAAAGCACCGCTGATTTTGAGACTAAATTATTCACTTCTACCTCGCTAATACATTTCTATACTTTAAAATAATTTAGGAGTCACTGGCCAAAATACGCAAGCAGCAGAGACGGTTGAGGAAAAGGCAACTGTCTTCTGTAAGAAATAACACTAAGAGCGAGCATAACTCACTTGTTTTATTTATAACAATCTTAAAGGTTTTATCTTATACAATCATTCATTTCATTCCTATGGATTGTTTAATTTTCCTCATCCATAAAAGCAGATTGAAATGTTTTCCAAGTAACAATTGAGAAACTAACTTTTTTTTAAAACCAGCATCCCTGCTTGATCGTATTTTTTGCATACTCTCTATTACCAATTCATCTTCAGAACATTGTTTTAACAACTTTCGCTTTTCTTTAATAGTTTTTTCATTTACCAATGACTGTGCCAGAAGAGAATACACCATGTAAGGCAAACCCTCTTTAACCTCTTCATATTTGCCCTTATTTTTTGCCACTTTAACAAATATATCGATTAATTTTTTAAATTTGAGCATCATTTTTGGACGATAGGAATATGCCAGTGACCCTTCTCTGATCTTATGATTATATAATGCTTCATCAACATAAATTATTGATTCAACTTCGAGTAGGCATTCAAGTAAAAATAAAATATCTTCACCCATGACTTCTCTATAACGACGAAAGAGAATATTATTTTCTTGAATAATATCTTTTCTTATGAGCTTGCTCCATACTTCACTTCCAAATCTGTTCTGAAAAACATCCGTCTTTATAAATTGGCCTAATCCGTAAGCAGAAATGTTAACTTCGCTTTTATCAATATCATAAACAGTTTCACTATACTTACCATTGCCATAGTCATTTCTGTAATTACAGGAAACGAGATCATAATTTTTAGAAACTGCCTTTTTATACATAATCTCGAACATGTTCTCTTGAACGGTGTCATCGGAATCCACAAAACCTATATATTTTCCATTCGCCAATTTTAAACCAGCGTTGCGAGCTTCCCCTGGCCCAGAGTTGTCTTGATAGATTGACTTAACTCGATCATCGTACGTACAGTATTGATCTATAATGCTCTGTGATTTATCACTAGAACCATCGTTTACCAATATTATTTCTATATTGCTAAATGTTTGATTAATAATAGAATCTAAACAATTTGCTAAATGTTCGTCTGCATTATAGACAGGAACTACTATTGAAATTTCAACCATAAAAACCTCCAAATGCTATTCAACTTGTGTTTCATTAAAACGAAATCTATTATTATGTAACATTATTTTGTTATTAGTTTTTAATGGGTATTGTATCGAATAAGCTTCTTTAGTCGATTGAGATTTATATAGTATAGCGAAAACTGAAATTAGAACAAAGAGGTTAGTAAATTCATTAAACCTAAATGCATAACCTTTAATATTAAGTATTAGAGATAACAGTACAATAATAATTGGGAAATATCTTAATTCAACAGAGTTTTTGCATCTACCAGAAAGGTATAGTTTGATAATTGACGAATATAATAATACTGTAAAGACAATACCTCCAAGAAATAAATCATTAACAAACCCAACATCTGTTGAGGATCTGTAAATTGGGTGTTGTTCGTGAAAATAATCTCGACCCGCTCCTAATGCTAAATCTATTCCTTTTGGGAAGAATATGAATCTTTCAAGTGCAGAGAAATATCCCATACTTTCGCCAAATAAAAACACCTTAATTTCTTCATAAGCACTTAAGATCCAGTATTTTATTTCAGGTGATTGATTGCCAATAAAATATATCACTAATACAAATCCGAATAAAGCAAGAGCTATAACCTTAAGGGCTCTTAATGCTATTTTTAAATTACTATTGGGAATGTATAGTAGTAAAAATATAGCTGTAGAGATTAAAAATACTAAAAGTCCAACTCGCGCATTTACTGAAGCGGAAAAAAGCAAAAAAGGAATATAAATAATATATTTTCTAGATTCAATAATTGCATAAACAAATGCTACGAATGCCATAAAACCTTGTACAACTGGCATTGCGTAAGTAAAACCCATTGTAAATCCAAAAATTCTTTTGTTTGCTATAAAAGCTTTTTCTCCTATTACGAATTGATTATAGTAAAAAATATGCATCATGGCTTGTTTAAAGCTTGGAACTAGAAAAGCTAATAACGATATCAATGATTGGATAAACGCAACGACTAAAAGCAATTTGAAGAAATCATTTATTTTCATCCTTCTCTGGAGCATTATGATTGAGGCTAATATCGAAGTTGGTAATACACTTGTTAACAAATAAATCAAACTTTTCAGATAATCAAAATTTTTAGTCGAAGATGATATTGCTAAAAATACAATCATTACGGAACACATAAAAAAGATTAGTATCATTAGCATGTTCTTATTAATAAAAAAATCGATTGTTGTATCTTTATATCGAGTAATCAAGAGATAAATTGAAATCAATCCCATAATGTGGATAGGATTAATATTTATTATAGGCGGCATATAAAGATAGATAAAAATAAATATGATTAATAAGAATACTTCGTATCCTTTGAAATTGGATGATTTTGTTAGACCTGTGAAAATAATTGCATTACCTCCAAAAACCTGAATCTTTCTGTTATCTATGTCGAATAATATCTTAATATTTCAAAATTATTCAATTTCCCCCAGCTTCTCAGACCCTAAATTTTTAATAAAACCATACACTCGTTTTGTCTGACTTCGCAATGTTTTATAATTAAAAACATACTCTTGACCTTCAGCAGCTTTATGGAGTATTACATTATAGTCACTCTTAAGCTGCTGGTCTATGGCATTACCCATGCCTTCAGCACTTTCATCTTGTATCTTTATTATATGCTCCCAATAATCTTCTGATATACCGGATAGCGGTGTACAAAGAAATGGTGTGCCTGAGGCTAAATATTCCATGGTTTTAGAGGGAAAAGAATACTTTGTAAACTCTTCTGATGAAGGTCGAGGATTAATGAGAAGCCATGATGAGCATTCCAATTCGAAGATTTCATCTTTGCTTCTAGTTCCCATTAGCTTGATTCTGTCACTAATATTCTCAAAAGAGGATAAGTCTTTATCCGAAAAATCACCACTACCATAGATATGGAGTTCCATATCTGGCCACTTATGAGCTATTAAAGAAAAAGCTTCTACAAGTCTTCCAATGCCAAATTTTTTATTAGTTGTGCCCGCATACATTATTACTGGATTACGATATTTTATGGGGCATTGTTTAGTTTGTGTTAATTCCTCACTAACAAAGCCTTCCATTATTATGTATGGCTTATTTTTTGTATTCACTTCGTCATTCATAGCTTGCGTCAAAAATACATATGCATCACCCTTATTTTGTATTTTCGATGATATCCGAGAAGAGAAACGCCGCATTGACTTGCTATCGTCCTCCATTACATAGCTGAATCGTGGAAGATCTGGGACAATAACAACTAACAAATTCCGACATATAGTTTTAGCTAACAGGGCTGGAAGGAAAGTATAAATTGAAATATATCCAAGAACCACTGTAGTGTTTCTTCGGTAGCGAACTGTGAAAAATAAAATATATATAAACAACCAGATTGAATAAAAAATTTGTTTAAGCACCTTGATATTTATTGAAGGCATATATCTTATGATTAGGCGATCAGATATATTTTCAGTAGAACCTCTAATAAATAGAGACTTAGCTCGTGGAAATGACTCTATCGGTTGTTCACTCAAAGCTTTCACTTTTACATTGTTCGATAGCCCTGAAACTAAGTTAAAATCGAAATTTTGCTGGGGAAGAACTCTGTCAATACCCATATAATATTGTTCGTTAATATCTTTTATTTTCGGTTTGGATGCAGCTACTCCAACAAATAGAATCTGTCGATCTTTCATTTCAGCTCATACCTTTGGTGTTAGAGAATTTTCTATTAACATATCTATGTACATAGAGTTTACATAAACGATAATATAATCTAGGGCTAATGCTAAACAGAAATGCTGTTGTTGACACTTTTTTATCCGGAAAATCTTTAAGCGAATCCATATATTTTTTTAGTTGATAATTTATTATACTTTTTTTGAATTCGTTATATGATGATGAGGCAGCCGCATATTGCCATAAAGTTGCCCAAACCCATCTTGCTGTTCCAAATTTGTTAAATTCTGCTGAAAAATCTGGATAATTTTCTGAAAAATATTCTTCCAAACCTTTCATTAATTCATAACCATCCTTTCTTTTGGAATCCACAGTGCTCATAACCGAATCATTTCTGACTCTATATAAATATAATTGTTGTTTTGTATGTGATATTCTCTGAGAATTTGATAGAAGTTTATATATAAACTCAATATCTTCACTGTAGCGATACCCTTCTGTAAATTTCAAATTATTTTTACTAATTAGTTCAGCTTTTATTAAAAGAGACCCAACCCCAGGACATATTTTTCTATGTAAAAATCTTTCCAGACCTGTTAAGGAGTTCATGTTTTCAACATCCAATTTAATAGGTGCATTGATGTTCGATTGTTTGTATTCATCTAGAGTTTTTAAACCACAGATAACTAAATCACTTTTATTATTCAATATAATTTCGTGCATTTCACTTAAGTAATTAGGCGTAACCATATCATCTGAATCAATAAAGCAAATATACTTTCCCTTCGAATTTTCTATTCCTTTATTTCTAGCAGCAGACACCCCAGCATTTTTTTGTTCTATCAAGGAAATATTCAAATCACTTCTCTGCATGTAGGCTTTTACTAAATCAGCTGAATTATCTGTAGAACCATCATTAATAATTATGACTTCGAATATTTTATACTCTTGGTTTTCAAGAGATACCAGACAATTCTCTATATATTTTTCAACATTATAAAGAGGTATAATAACACTAACCATCTCGTTTACTCCACACAACCCTATTTACATAATCTGTATAGGATAGTATTATTCTCAAAACCTTTTCCGACACATTTCGCATACTATAATCACCAACCAACTTCAACGTCTCATTATCCTGTGTCTCCAAAATCTCAAGTCCCTGCAGTATTCGTTCTTTTTTGAGACCAACCATCATTACAGAAGCTTCTTCCATAGCCTCCGGCCTCTCATGAGCTTGTCGAATATTTAGCGCTCTAAAGCCTAGAATTGAAGACTCTTCGCTTATAGTACCACTATCGCTTAGTACTGCTTTAGATTTTGTTTGAAGCTTAATGTAATCGATGAAACCTAGAGGTTTCAGAGTTTGTACCAATGGATTAAGTTTTACTGTTTTTTCTTCAATCCGCTTCTTGGTTCTGGGATGTGTGCTCATAATAATGGGTAATTCATATTTTTCAGCAACTGTATTAAGACTGTCAACTAGGTCAGGAAAATTCTGTTCAGAATCAACGTTCTCCTCCCTATGAGCTGATACCACGAAGTACTTTCCTTCTTCTAAATTTAATTTATCCAAGACATCCGATTTATCAATATCCTCTTTCTTGGAATTAAGAACTTCAAACATTGGACTACCGGTCTTGATCACTCTATCAGCTGCTAGGCCCTCAGCTAACAAGTATTCGCGTGCAATATCACTATAAGTAAGATTAATGTCTGCAATATGATCCACTATCTTGCGGTTCGTTTCTTCCGGAACTCTTTGGTCAAAACATCTGTTACCCGCTTCCATATGGAAAATCGGAATATGCTTTCTCTTAGCAGCTATAGCGCAGAGACAACTGTTCGTGTCACCAAGCACTAAAAAAGCATCCGGCTCAACTTCGTCAAGAACCGGATCAATCTTAATCAGAATATTGCCAATAGTTTCAACAGCAGTGCCAATCGCTGCATCAAGAAAATAATCCGGCTTTTTTAAATTAAAATCTTCAAAGAATACCTGATTTAACTCATAGTCATAATTTTGTCCTGTATGAACAAGAATATGATCAATAGCTTTTGATTCTTCTAATTTATTAATTACGGCGGACAATCTAATTATTTCGGGTCTTGTCCCGACAACTGTCATCACTTTCAGTTTTTTCATATTCAAACCTCTAAATAATAAGAATCGGGCTTATCAGGATCAAATAGCTCGTTTGCCCACATGATAGTCACCATGTCTGTATCACCTGAATTGATAATATTATGCGTGTATCCGGGCGGTACATCTACTACCTCGAGCTTATCTCCACTAACTTTATATTCGATAATTTCATCTAAATTAATATTTCTGAATTTGATAACTCCTTCACCGTAAACAACAAGAAATTTTTCATTCTTCGTATGATGCCAATGATTACCTTTAGTAATCCCAGGCTTGGCAACATTGACAGAAATTTGTCCTCTGTCAGGGGTGCGCAAGAATTCGGTAAAGGAGCCTCTATCATCAACATTCATTTTTAATGGATAAGAAAAACTATTCTCGGGTAGATAGCTTAAGTAGGTACTATAAAGCTTCTTTGTAAAAGGATCTAACATATTGGGGACTCTCAAATCGTCTCTGCTTGTCTTAAAGCCTTTTATTAATTCAGCTAGATCTCCCACTGTTATTTGATATGTAACAGGAACAACACAAAATTTACCATCCTTAATTAGATTACCATCTAGAGTATTAAAGAATGCTTTCAGAACGTCATCTATATAGCAGAGTTCTACCTCTGTATCCGGGCTATTTATTTGAATGTCTATATTTCTGGCAATATTGTGACAGAATGTTGCGACTACTGAATTGTAATTAGGACGGCTCCATTTACCAAAGAGATTGACCAAGCGGTATACATATACTTCTGCACCAGTCTCCTGCCCATATTCAAAAATTAGATTTTCACCTGCTTTTTTACTTTTACCATATGGATTGTCTAGAGCTGCCTGGATTGATGACGTAATCAGAACAGGAGATTTATTATTATGTTTTTTCAATAAACCAAGCAAGTCGGAAGTGAAGCCAAAATTCCCTTCCATGAAATCTTTTTCTTCTTTAGGACGGTTAACACCAGCAAGATGAAAAATAAATTCCGAGGTGCGACATGCCTCGTCAAGTTCTTCAGCGGTGGAACCTAAATCATACTCAACGACATCATCGTAGCCACAGTTTTTCAATTCCGCACACAGATTGCTACCAACAAACCCTTTCGCCCCGGTTACTAAAATTTTCATTATTTATTCCATTCTTTCAACTCATTCTGAATATATTCCAGCGTTAAAAGCTTATCTTTAATCTCTTCTACATTCAAAATATCGGTATTATTAGAATTGTATTCTTCCTGCATCCTAAGCCCTTCTTGCCCTTCTGTAAAATATTTATCGTAGTTAAGGTCTCTCTTATCAGAAGGAACACGATAGAAGACGCCCAAATCTTCAGCAATTATGTTTTCTTCTTTTGTCAGTAGCGTTTCACATTGCTTCTCACCATGTCGAGTTCCAATTATCTTTATTTCATTATCCGCGTTAAATAGTTCTTTGACGGCTTGAGCCAGATCTCCGATTGTTGATGCAGGCGATTTTTGCACCATGATGTCCCCTTGTTGAGCGTGTTCAAAAGCAAATAAGACCAATTCTACTGCTTCTTCTAAACTCATTAAAAACCGGGTCATACATGGCTCTGTCAAAGTCAATGGAAGGTCACGTTTTATTTGTTCAATAAACAAGGGGATAACTGATCCTCTGGATGCCATTACATTACCGTATCTGGTGCCGCAAATAACAGTTTTTTCAGGTAACACGGTGCGTGATTTGGCGACAAAAACCTTTTCCATCATTGCTTTAGAGATACCCATCGCGTTTATTGGATAAGCAGCCTTATCCGTTGAGAGGCAGATGACCTTCTTAACTCCATACTCAATGGCTATTGAAAGAACATTTTCCGTGCCAAGCACATTGGTCTTAACCGCTTCCAACGGAAAAAACTCACAAGAAGGGACTTGTTTTAGTGCTGCCGCATGGAAAACGTAATCCACATTGTACATTACATTTCTTATGCTACTAGAATCCCTGACATCACCGATAAAAAACTTGATTTTATCGTTACTATAGCGCTTCCTCATATCATCTTGCTTTTTCTCATCACGAGAAAATACCCGAATCTCTCTAATATTTGTATCTAAAAATCTATCTAAGACGGCGTTACCAAAAGAACCTGTGCCACCCGTAATTAAAAGTGTTTTATCTTTAAACATAATTTTTCCCTTTATCTAAGTGTTCTAGTAAAATATCAACAGTCTTGCTTATATCATAATTTTCTTCAAGGTATACTCTACCATTAATCCCCATTTGCTTCCTTAGTTCAGAGTCAGAGGCTAGTCGCTGAGCATGTTCCAAAAAAGCATTGAGGTCTCCACTCTCACACCATAAGCCACTATTAGATTCCTGTAGCACATCTTTGATGTCGGTATTGATATCAGTTGCGGCCAAAATTGGGAGGGAGTTTTCCATATAAGATGTAAGTCGTGAAGGAAAATTAGGAATCGTAAATCTTCTGTCTAAAAATATTAGACCCACGTCAGCAGAGCTAACCAGTCTGTCGTAATCTTCTTTTGACAATCCTTCAAATAGACTCACGCTTTTAGGCTTCTTGTTTTGAATATGTGTATGAACTTTGTCATACTCTGTCCCATTGCCGACAATTAATAAATGTCCTTTGTTAACTTTATAAAAGTTGTCTGAAACATCTAACAGAAAATCAATACCCTGAGGCTTTCCAAGATTTCCACCATATAGAAACAAAGATGAATCAGCAGGAATATCGTATTTTCTCAAGAATTCAAGATCCTTTTCTCTCTTTTCTATTCGCTTGATAGGTCTAATTGCATTGGGGAATATTTCCAATTTGCTTTTATCTATATATTTATTATGTTTTTGAATGTAATCTACATTTGCTTGGGACATGCAACCAATGATATCTGAGTTCTTATACAGATTAATCTCTTTATATCTGAAATATCTCCAGAGTAAGCTCTTTTTCTCAAGCATGCCAATATCTACAGCATTCTGAGGAAAAATATCTTTTAAAATCAAATAACTTATGCTCTTGTTTCTTTTCTTAAAATATTTCACTATTTTGCTATAGCTTATAGGTGGTGTTGAATACATCACCATATCGAATTTAATATTTTTAAAATATTTATTAATTGCAGAGATGTACTGACTTTCGATTTGAAGAATAGAGATACCTTTTTCAATAACAGATTTTGTTTGGGTGATATTTCCAGTCTTTACTTTAAGGATCTTAATATTATTATGGGCTACTAGTTCAGTATGTATCCGCATACGTTTTTCCCTTGAACAAACAGTATAGACATTTACTCCTCTCATAGCCAATTCGCGTATGAGATCAGTATAAATTCCTCTTCGTTCAATATTTTCTATATTCGATAAAGTTAAAAACAAAACATTCATATTAATGTTTTTTCGTTTCATCTATGTAAACCGAGACTAATTGCGAATAAGAATCCTGGTTTGGATAAATTCCAATTACTCTTGTTCTGAGTTTAATTTTTTTGTTTAAATGTTCCATAATATTCTTAAAGCCTACATGGCGACCTTCTTATAGTAAATCTGTCAGTTCTTGAGTGAGCGCCGAGCGGTCGACCATTCAGGTGGTTACCATATTCTCTACAGTATTGAAGATTGTTCTGGTCCGAAAGATCTTTGCAGCCAAGATACGCTCAGGGAAATAACCATAGCGAGCCTCGCACTATTCAGAGGTTTTAACCAGATCTTGTGATTCGTTGTATTCATCCAAAGATAAAGTCGACACCTCCGCATAGACGTTCACGACAGAAGCTGTGAGTTTGGGTCAAACTTGGTACGGCATTCGGGTCTATATCCCTGAAAATATCTGCGTTCAGCCTTTTAATTTTTTGGATAATTGTTTCTTGCATTTTTTTGCCATATTATTTCTGACTTCTTGTATCTTCAATAATTTTTTGAATATTTTTTTTGCCTAAAGTTGCGGGCGTTCTGCCTTCTGCTCTTAAATCTCTGCCTAATGCTGAATTTGCGAGTTCAATTAAAGCAGTGGCAATTGGTGTATCGACAAATAATGACTCAGCTAATGCTTCTAACATTACAAGTCCTTGAGGAACATCCTCGCTAATATATCTGGAATCTACAACTAGCGGTCCTTTTGCTCTGGTTGGCATCATTGCATACCAGAAGAAAATCTCCTTGGCGTTTTTACTGTCATCAAGTGTATTTCTATACTTACAAGCTTCTACATAGGGTATTCTTTCAAATCCAAGATTCTCTAAAACATCCATTCTTTCTGCATCCAATGATTCCAGAATTCTCCAAACCGAAGGTGTAAATACTTCATGATACATGCAGTAATCACCTTTTGTATTTTCAATACGTGGGATACTCATAATTGCACCAACGGTATGTACGATTAAGTTTGGATTATGGAGAGCTGCTTCAATTACAGATGAGTAATAAGCAAAAGGAATACCTATTTGATCAAGAACGGCTTTGACCTCATCTTTCCGCTTGGCAGGGTAAACTCCTAGAGGATTTCTAACATTCCTAAAGCCCACCTTAATCAAGCCAGGCTCTGCTATCCTACAATCAATAAATGAGCTTGTAGCTTCAACTATAGTTAAATCTTTAGCATTAGTATGCTTTATGAAATATGCAGTTGATAAATATCCTGGATTCAGGATGATGATTTGCTCTTCAGATAAATAAGGGATCAGTTTTTTGATTAAATCCTCATGATATTTAGTTTGGGTAGAAATTATTAAGACTTTTGCATCTTTAATACAATTGTAATCTCTTGTGATTTTAGAGATTCTTGAAGTTTTTGTTTTTCCAGCTTCAAATAATGATATTTCACCATCATTATCCAGCATATATTGAAAATTTTCATTATGCATCGAGTTCGATGTTTTAAGAAGTGTTACCTCATGGCCTTTCAAAGATAAATCTGCTGCTAATGCTGTACCGGCATTTCCAGCACCCAAAACTGCTATTCTCATAATTCACCTCAGTTTATATTTTATAAAGAATATTTTCATCGTTATCATGCTTGTCAATTTTGAGCATGCCTTAATTCACGATCAATAAATACATCTTGTAAAACTTCTTCAGTCAAATCTCCAAAAGTTGGCCCGCTTGTAATTTGATTTTGACCTGGACAGACATTGTATTCAATAAATACCGGATCGCTATTTTCATCTATACAGAAATCCCAACCAATTAATTTGAAGTGAGCTTTTCTAGCATGTTCCTGTTTAATCAACTCAATCATACTATCATATTCAGGAACCACAATATCTTTAAATTGTATTCCATGTTGGTTTTGAGTAACCCATTCCGATTTACGATTAACTCCCTGTGCTTCTAAGCGCCCGTCAGCTTTAATAACACAAGCAAATCCACCTGCGCCAATATTATCAAGTCTGGATCCACTGGCACCCATTCTCAAGATTGATGATAGTATATGAACTTTATTCTTAAATAAAAATGACACAATTCTCACTGTGTTGAGTGAGGATTCATTTAGCTTTGCCAGATCTTCATGTTGGTGAATCTTTTCTTGGGCGATAAAATTGGCCTTAAATTCATCGAAAGTATTGTCAATTTCTGTTTTACTCGCATCTGAGGAGATAAATTGAATCAAACGCCCCTCACCACTATCTATTGATGGCTTTATTAAAAATTCATCATGCCAGTCTTTACAAATTTTGGCTGCTTGGCTTTTGCTTATAAGATTCATTTGGCCGTCATAGTAAATACCGGCGATATTTTTAACAATTGTCTTTGGTTTCTTTAAATTAGGAAAAAATAAATCATGTTGACATTTGTCTTCACCAAATCTACGAAACAGCGAATTACTATAGTAGGGAACAATTTCACCATACCAAAGATCGTCAGGTATATAACGTGGATCAACTATGCCATCGCGCTCAGAAAAAATCTGCCACCTGTGTTTGGCAGAATAGAATCCAGCCGGCGCGGAAGCTAAAGAACCAGCCAGTTG
>ENA-UOOM01002405-UOOM01002405.1-fermentation-metagenome-genome-assembly--contig:-NODE-2405-length-15516-cov-4.734946_pt1 | contig 15516 bp, 11 predicted proteins | sample MGYA00245781_ERZ724031 | MGnify/ENA primary metagenome ERZ724031 (study PRJEB28704, sample SAMN03018317) | fermentation metagenome | biome: anthropogenic terrestrial biome; feature: soil; material... | reverse complement strand
GTTGGGCTTTGAGATACATCCTTAAGGGTGTATCCCGGGAAATCATTGATTATGTATACGCAAATTATCCCAGATATGTTGGTTCTGATTATTTCCCGGGATACACCCTTAAGGATGTATCTCAAAGCCCAACCCTCCAGGCAGCATTTGGTATGGCTATGTGGGGATTTGGTAAAATTAACGAAGAAGGTGCTTTTGTAGACAATAGCGGCAACACCTATGATTTGGCAGCAGATACCATCGACGCCAAAGTTTACTGGCAAAACATATTGGATAAATATGGCTATGACCTGGGTGAGATAAATGTTGAAGCAGCCGGTCAAAGCATCGAAGATTATATCAGAGACGCTTATATTCTGGCAAAAGGCCAGGAAGAAGGCGGCGTGCCCAGCATCAGCGGTATCACCACAGGAACTGCAGTCGATGATGACGGTGTTGAGAGAGAAACCATTCAGATTGTTCTCGACGGCGTAGACCCCACAGCTATTTTCAAAATGGGTGTTCAAGTTACTCCTGTTCATTATTATACTGATGGATATACCGGCACACTGAACGATTTTGGTGTTGAAGTTGGTAACAAGGCATTCATGGATTTCTTGAAAACCAAGAATGTTAAACCCGTAGGCGCAGGTCCCTATGTATTTGATGAATATAAGGACAACGTTATCACCTATACAGCTAATGACAGCTTCTTGCTTGGATCACCGAAGATCAAAACCTTCCGTTACCAGGAGATTACATTGGGTGCGGAATATGACTCAGTAAAAACTGACACTGTTCATTATACGGATCCTTCCGCTTCAATGACGATCATAAATGATATTACCGAAGGCGAAGGCGACAATGCGAAGCTTGCTTATACACTGGTTGACAATGATGGTTATGGCTACATTGGTATTCAAGGACAGGCCATTCCGGAGCATGAAGTTAGAAAAGCAATTGCTCATGCCAGCAATGTCCAGCTCTCAGTAGACAATTATTATCAGGAATTGGCAAGTGTCAACTACCGAACCATGACAAAAGTACTTTGGGCTTATCCCGACAATCCGGAAAATCTCTTCCCCTATGACGCTACAGGCGAAACTTCCAAGGGGTTGTTCCTGGAAGCAGGGTATGTATATGACGAGGGCAAGAATGAAATGCAATATCCGGAAGGCCATGAAAAAGCAGGGGAGCAGGTAACATTTAAGTTCACACTTCCTGCCGCTGCTGAGAATCATCCTGCCGGTTCCATATTCATCGATACCCAGAAGGTACTTGCTCTGATTGGTGTGAAAGTAGATATTGAAGTCGATGAAGGTCTGCTTGATAAACTAAGTACCGCATATGCTTCCGGCATCCAGGTATGGGCAGCAGCATGGGGCGGCGGCGGTGTTGATCCGGACATGTTCCAGATCTGGCACTCCGACCCGGACGTTAACCAGGGGACTTCCGCAGCAAGAAGCGGACTGTATTGGATGTTTGAAAACGGCAGCGATGCAGAAAAGGCAATGCTTGCAGAATTGAACGAACAGATTATAGCCGGACGTTCCACCCTTGATACTGAAGAACGTAAAGCGATCTATAAGAGAGCTTTGGAGCTTTCCACAGGTTTGGCGGTTGAAATTCCAACCTACCAGAGAAAAAATCTATATGTATACAATAAGGATGTCATCAAAGCTGATTCATTGTTCAGCGGCGAGGATGTAACTCCATTCCAGTCTCCAATCAGCTTCATCTGGAATGTAGAATTGAACTAACAAATTATTATTGATAGAGTAATAAGGGTACAAGGCTTAAATGCTAATATTTAAGCCTTGTACCACTTCTTAAGGGATTGAGGGTTATTATGTGGAAATATTTGCTGAGAAGAATTGCCTTGTCATTATTGATCCTTTTGGGTGTATCAGCACTTATCTATTTGCTGGTTATGTTGATGCCTGCGGATTATATTGATAACCAGACTTCTGCCGCTCTTCAGAATGGTTCCATGACGATGGAGGATGTTATGCGTTTGAAGGAACTATATGGGCTTGCTGACAAAAGTTTTACCGGAATTGCAAAAAGTTATATAGCTTGGTTGAAAAGTACTGCATCGGGAGATTTGGGCTTTTCATTTATGTATGGCAGACCGGTTACAGATGTGTTATCGGATTATATCTGGATCTCTTTTCTAATAGCTTTTTTTTCCTATATATTCCAAATTATTATTGGTATTCCAATGGGGGTAAAGGCTGCATCAAATCAATACAGCGGGTACGACTATACAGTATCGGTATTTGCCATGATGGGTACAGCTCTTCCTTCGTTTTTTTTATCCGCATTGCTCATGAATGTATTTTCCATCCAGTTAGGTATCTTTCCGTTACAGGGCTTGGTAACGGCAACCAGGATATTTACATCTGATGCTTATATTCAGGTTTTTTTGGACAAAGCATGGCATTTGGTACTGCCTATTACCGTTCTAACGACCTTAAATGTTGGGGGAACCATGAAATTTACCAGGACCAATATGCTTGAAGTGCTAAGCTCTGACTATATCAGAACGGCTCGGGCAAAGGGCTTGTCAGAGCAAGTCGTGACATATAAGCACGCATTCAGGAATACTCTGATTCCATTGGTAACATCCCTATCGGGCATGTTACCGGGTTTATTTGGCGGTGCAATGATTACAGAGACGGTTTTCGCCATACCCGGTATTGGTTATATGGCTCTTCGAGCAACTCGGGGAGGCGACATTCCGTTTATAATGGGTTATAATATGTTCTTAGCTATCCTGACAGTACTTGGAATGTTGATATCTGACATTATGTACATGGTGGTTGACCCCCGTGTCAAACTATCATAAGGGGGGTTCATCTAATGACGATTGAAAATGAAAAAGTTGTAAATCAAAATGGTAAAGACAACAATAATGTGTCAGTACAGGAATTAGAGGAACGTTTTAGAGTGATTTCCCCGGCTCGTATGGTAGCCAAGCGGTTTTTCAAGAGCAAGCTTTCCATTGTAGGCTTGGTTATGATAGTATTCGTGTTCCTGTTTTCTTTTATCGGACCCTTGATTATAGATGCCACCTGGGGTTATGGTGAGATTGAAGTGTTTCGAATTTCCCGCAATGCAGCTATGATTACCACTGCTGATTTCAGAGCCCCGGACGGTAAAGTATATAATTACTATGACAAATCCCAGACGACAATCCTATATAAGGCTCCACTTTCAAGTGACCACTGGTTGGGCACCGATACGTCTGGTTTCGATATATTTACCCGCCTCATGTATGGTGGTCGGATATCTCTAATGATATCTTTCATTGTAATTTTCCTGGAAACCTTTATAGGTGTTATATTGGGAGGTTTGGCAGGTTATTTTGGAAAATGGGTAGATCAGCTGGTTATGCGAATTGTAGACATTTTTGCATGTCTTCCGGGTCTTCCCATTCTATTGGTACTTTCTGCGGCAATCAGCTCTATTGAGAGCATACCTGCCGAGCATAGAATCTATTATTTGATGGCATTTATAACACTTATGGGATGGACCGGCGTTGCTCGTATCGTTAGAGGGCAAATCCTTATGTTAAGAGAGCAGGAATATATGTTGGCTGCAGAAACAACAGGAATCAAGGCGATTAAACGGATTTTCAAGCATCTTGTACCAAATGCAATGCCCCAGCTGATCGTAAGTGCAACCTTGGGTCTTGGCGGTGTTATTCTTTATGAATCCACCCTTTCCTACCTTGGTTTGGGTGTCCCCTTCCCCAGAGCAGCCTGGGGTTCCATGATTGCATTGGCGGATCCTTCCAAAGGTCAGGAGATCCTTGCCAATTACCCGAATATGTGGATTCCTGCAGGTATTTTGATTGTAGTTACTGTATTGGGTTTCAGCTTTATCGGGGACGGACTTAGAGATGCATTTGATCCAAGAATGAAAAGGTAGGTGATTACATGGGTTTGTTTGATCGATTTAAAACCAAGAAGATTGAAGGCGTAGATGATACAATGTATCTTACACTTCGTGAAGAAAGGCGTATAACGAAGGAAAATACAAAAATAATAAAAGAGTTTGAGAGACAAAAAAACAGGAAACATGTGACAGAAGCGGAATATCTTACGCAAATGAGAGACCCTTCCAATGTTGTTGAATTCGATAATCTGCACACCTATTTTTTCACCGAGGTAGGCACAGTGAAGGCTGTAAACGGGGTAAGCTTTGACATTCCACAGGGCAAAATCGTAGGAGTTGTAGGAGAATCCGGATGCGGGAAATCCGTAACCAGCCTTTCCCTCATGCAGCTTGTTCAAGCCCCCCAAGGGCAAATAGTAGACGGCAGCATCCGCTACCAGGCTGGTAACGGCAAATGCTATGATATTACAAAAATGCCGAAGGATCAAATGTTGAAAATTCGCGGCAAGGAAATTGCAATGATTTTCCAGGAACCGATGACCAGTTTGAATCCTGTTTTCAGGATAGGGGAACAAATGGATGAAGTGGTTCTCCTCCACGTTGAAGGAGCGACTGCCGAATCAGCTAAAGCCAGATCCATTGAAATGTTGAATCTGGTTGGAATTGCAGATGAGGAAAAAATTTACAAAAACTATCCTCACGAGCTGTCCGGTGGGATGCGGCAGCGTGTTATGATCGCAATGGCTCTGGCATGTGATCCCAGGCTGATTATTGCCGATGAGCCAACCACTGCTTTGGATGTTACCATTCAGGCTCAGATTTTGGAACTTCTGCGAAATGTAAAAGATAAGATAAATGGCAGCATCATGCTCATTACCCATGATCTGGGAGTAATCGCAGAAATGGCGGATAATGTTGTTGTAATGTATGCAGGCAGAATAATTGAACAGGGTACGGTTCACGAAATTTTCAAGGAACCAAAACACCCTTATACCATAGGTCTGATGAAATCAAAACCAGGTGGTAAATTAAAGGAAGATCGTTTGTACAGTATTAAGGGTCAAGTACCCAATCCAATCAACATGCCGGATTTTTGTTATTTCTGCAATCGTTGTGATCATGCAATGAATATTTGTTCAAAAGAGTATCCGAACATGGTAAAATTTTCGCCAGACCACTTGACAGCCTGCCATCTTTACTATGGTGAAGGTTTGCAGGAACAGAATCAAAAGCGGATGCAGAATAATCAATCTGAAGGAAAGGAGTGAGGTAGGAAACAATGGCAATCGAATTGATGAATCAAAACACCAGCACTGAAAATATATTGGAAGTTCACAACCTTAAAAAATACTACCCACTCTCCAAATTCTCCATAGGCAAAAGGAAAGCCTATGTCAAGGCAGTAGACGATGTGTCCTTCAATATCAGGAAAGGGACCACAATGGGACTGGTTGGAGAATCCGGCTGCGGGAAGACTACTGTCGGGCGAACTATTTTACGTCTCCATGATGTAACATCCGGAAAGGTGATATTTAATGGGATGGATCTTTCCAAGGTTTCTTCCGGACAGCTTAGAAAAATGCGTCCTCAAATGCAGATGATTTTCCAAGATCCTTATTCCAGTTTATCACCTCGTCTTCCAATCGGTGAAATCATCGGAGAAGCCGTGAAAGAGCATAAGATTGTACCAAAATCCAAGTATCGATCTTATATTCTAAAGGTAATGCAGGACTGTGGATTGCAGCCTCAGTATTTTTACCGCTATCCCCACGAGTTTTCCGGTGGACAAAGGCAAAGAATCAGCATCGCCAGAGCAGTAGCATTAAAACCCAAGTTCATTATTTGCGATGAACCTCTAAGTGCCCTGGATGTATCCATTCAGGCACAGATTATTAATTTAATGAAGGATTTGCAGGAGCAGTATGGGTATACCTATTTATTCATTTCCCACGACCTGTCTGTTGTTGAATATTTGTCCGATACAATAGGAGTCATGTATTTGGGCAGCATGGTGGAAATAGGCAAAAAGAAGAAAATATTCAGCAATCCCATGCATCCATATACCAAAGCATTGTTGTCTGCAGTACCCAAGTCCAATCCGGATGAAAAGATGAATCGGATTATTTTGGAAGGCGATATTCCGAGTCCGATTAAGCCTCCTTCCGGTTGTAAATTTCGTACAAGATGTCAGTATGCCATGCCCGTTTGTGCTGAAAAAGCTCCGGTTTTAAAGGAATACGAAGATGGTCACAAAACAGCATGTCATCTATACAGTCAGGACTAGGACAGGATGATTCCAATGAATAAAAAAAAGAAAAGACAAACAGATGATTTTGTGGATGATGGTCGTGTAATTGCGAACATGAATATCGATGGTATGCCTCGAACCATTGTCAAACGTAAAGCATTTGATGAATTTGGCAAAACGAAAGAAAAGAAGGATTCCATTAAGCTTACAAGGAAAGAGCAATGGAACCTTTTCTTCGGTACTGTGGCTTCCCATGTTGTTATTGCAGTTGCTTTATTTGGCTCGTTGGCACTGTTTATATTATTTTGCACCAAAGTATGGTTTAAGTAGAATGAACCATATATGTACCAAGTAGGGAGAAGAGACAGATATGAACAATATCAAAAAATTGCATTATATGATACCTATCATAATTGTGATTGCGGGCAGCTTGCTGTTGAGCGCCTGTTCAATCAGTGACGAAGCTGTAGACCCCGCTTCCTGGGGCTACAACTGTACTGTAACTTATGATGCCTTAGGCGGTACCATTAATACCAGGGGTATTCGTCAGACCTATTATATGACAAACTCGTATCTGTTCAAACCGGCAGGTACAACAAACATGCTGATTCAGCCTGTCAAGGACGGTTATATCCTTGCTGGATGGTACACAGCCAAAGAAGATATAAAGGATAAGGATGGAAATATTACAGGGTACTCATTTAAGCAAGAGGATAGATGGGATTTCGATTTGGATCGTGTACAGGAAGATATGACACTATACGCAAGATGGATTCCCCAAGGCAGAGTAGACTATGTAGATGCGGAAACCAATGAAATCAAGTTCACAAAAAATATAACCAGCGAATCTCCTGTTCAACCCTTATCCGGCGCAGTACAAACCCTTATTGCAAAGAGCGGGTATACCTTTTATGGTTACTATGCCGATGCTGCCGGTACCATTCCTTATGACTTTTCCCAATATGTTCATCAGGAATTGATTCCATCCAATGAAGAAATTTATGCCCGGATTTATGAAAAGTTCCCAGAATATATTAGCAAGGCATCGTATGTGGAACCTCCAGAGGATGAGGAACTACCTCCTGAGGAAGACACTTCGGATCTGTTTATCCGTAAACTGGGTTATGAAATCACAACTGATAATCAGTCAGATAGGGATAAGATTCGACAATACAAGGATGAAATTTTTGAAGAGGCCATTGATCAATATGTTGCAAATACAGCCGATACTATTGTATATTTAAAATATGAACAAGGAAGCTATGTGCGAATTTCCAGCCCGGCTGATTTGAAAAGAGGTAACAGCTACAGCTTCTATGCAATGGACAGTAACGGCAACCCTATTGAAGGGTATATAATTACCAATGACATCGACTTTAGTGGAATTGCTTTAGTACCTGCAGAAAAATTCACCGGTAAAATAATAGGAAATGGACATACACTGAAAAATATAAGCATTAAAGTTACCAGCAGAAAGATAGATGAAGACAAGAGTAAAACAATCGGGCTGTTTCAGTCTCTTAATGGTGCCTATATTGAAGACCTGAACTTTGAAAACATGAATGTCACCATGAATGTCAATTCCGGTATTCCCGTAACTGTTGGTGCCCTTGCTGCAGAGGGACGTAATACGGAACTGAAAAATGTTCACTTCAGCAATTTGACGATTGATACAGGCAAAGGCGATGATGGAGCAGCTTCTTACAAAGTTGGAGATTTGTTTGCGGCACAGAGCAACAACAAGATGGAAAATGTAAGCGGCAGCAATATTACCATAAATACTTCCGAGTCTGCTCAGTTGGAGTTGGTATTTAATCAGGAGCAGGTTCAGTAAATTGAATTCAAGCGCGCTGTAGACAGCATCAGCTTTATTCGATTTTCCTGGTTGATTCGAGTAGCACCAGGGTCATAGTCTATTGCTACTATATTGGCAGTTGGATGATTTTCCTTGATTTTTCGAATCATCCCCTTGCCTGATATATGATTGGGCAGGCAGCCAAAAGGCTGTGTACAGACAATGTTTTCTACTCCCGAGTGCACCAGCTCCAGCATTTCTGCAGTTAACAGCCATCCTTCCCCCATTTTAGTACCGGTTCCGATATAAGCTTGTACCAGGGATTTAATTTGTTTGAATGAAGCAGGTGCCCTGAAACAATCCTGTGTTTTGACGGCATTGATAAGCATGTTTTGCATTTTTATCAAGTAATTTGTTAAAAGACTGGTAAATATTGAAGCCAGTTTTTTATTACCATAAAGTCTATTGTCGGTTGTATTGTTGTCGCAACAATAAATAACAAAGTACATCAATCCAGGAACCTCTACCTCAGCACCTTCCTGCTGAAGAAAATCTTCAAGGTTATTGTTGCCGAGGGGAGAGTATTTCATATAAATTTCACCAACGACACCCACTTTAATTTTGTCAGTCTTTTCCATAGGTATGGCAGCGAAATCCGAAGTGATTTGTTCCAAATTCCGTTTAAATTCACGATTATTCAGTATGCTTCTTCCGCTAAGTTCTTTGCACAGTTGGACAATCCATTTTTCTGCAAGCTCATCAGCATCGCCATGCTTAATTTCGTAAGGGCGGATCTGATTGGATAAGAGCATAAGGAGGTCACCGTATAGGACTGCATAAACAAATTCTACCAGCAAGCCGGGAGTCATCTTAAATCCCGGATTTCTCTCCATAGAACTCAGATTGAAGGAAATCACAGGGATATACTCCATACCATTTTTTTTCAACGCCTTGCGCAGCAGATAAATATAGTTGGATGCACGACATCCGCCCCCGGTTTGGGTAATTATCAATGCAAGTTTACTTTTGTCATATTTTCCGCTTTTTACTGCATCTAGAAGCTGACCTATAACCAGGAGGGCAGGATAGCAGGTATCGTTATGAACATTTTGCAAACCTTCGTTAACTATTTGTGAATGAGTAGTATCAAGAAGCTCCAGCTTATAGCCATACTTTACTAAAATATTCTGCAAAAATCTCAAATGGATAGGAAGCATCATAGGGCATAGAATAGTATATTCTTTTTTCATATCCTTTGTAAATAACAGTCTGCCATCCCTTGAATATTTCAATCCGCTCATGTTTTTACCCCCTAAAGTGAGATAGCTGCAATCAGGCTGCGGAGGCGAATTTTAGCTGCACCCAGGTTGCTGATTTCATCTATTTTTATTTGTGTATACAGCTTGTGTCTGGATTCCAATATTTCCCGGACCTCGTCGGTGGTAACTGCGTCCAGACCACAGCCAAAGGAAACCAGTTGTACCAGCTGCATATTACTATGCCTGGTTACATAATGTGCTGCATTGTACATTCGAGCATGATAGGTCCACTGGTTCAGAACCTGCAATTTTCTCTTTTTCCCCGTATAGCTGATGCAATCCTCGGATATGAGGACCAAATTCAAAGCGTTGATCAGCTGATCGATTCCGTGATTTATTTCCGGGTCAATGTGGTAGGGTCTACCTGCAAGCACAATAACAGTATAGTCGTTTTCTTCTGCATACTTTATTGCTTTTTGTCCATATTCTTTGATATCGTCCATATAATCAAAGTACTCCTTATAAGCCTTCTTTGTTGCTAAGCGGGTTACTTTTTGCGGTATATCAAACTTTTCCTTGAAATAAGAAGATACTCTATTGGTAAAAAGTCTGGGCTCTGACAACGAAAAATAAGGGTGAAGAAAGTTTACTTCATCCAAGGCAGCAATATTTGCCTTCAGCAACTCGGGATAATAAGCGACTACCGGGCAGTTGTAATGATTGTCGCCGGTTTCTTCGTTAAAATTATAGGTCATACAGGGATAAAAAATAGTATGTACTCCCTGTTCCAGTAAAAGCTCAATATGCCCGTGCATGAGCTTGGCAGGATAGCATACAGTGTCGGATGGAATTGTATGCTGACCTTTGGTATATACCTCCTTGGAGGAATGACCAGACAGCACTGCCTCAAATCCGATTTCAGACAGCATTGTGTGCCAGAAGGGCAGGTTTTCATACATATTCAAGCCCATGGGGATGCCTATTTTGCCCATAGGTGCATTTTCTCGGGCTCTGTACTTTTTCAGCCTTTCCAATTTATAAAGATATGCATTGGGTAATTCCTTTTGCTTTTTCTGACCCAGAGGTCTTTCACAGCGGTTGCCGGAGATATATCTTTCACCTCCAGGGAAACTATTTACGGTCAGGCTGCAGTTATTGGTGCATCCTTTGCAGTGAGCAGCTTTCGCAGTATGTGTAAAGTCATTTAAGGCGTCAGCTGTTAAAATAGAGGACTCTTTAAGATTGAGACTTTTGGCATACAAGGCTGCACCATATGCTCCCATCAACTCGGCAATAGGAGGGCGGGTAACCTGTTTTCCAGTATCCAGCTCGAAGCTGCGCAAAATGGCATCATTTAAAAAGGTTCCACCCTGCACTACAATATTGTCACCCAATTCATCGGGTGAGGAGATGCGAATTACTTTGTACAAGGCGTTTTTAACAATACTTACAGCCAGACCTGCAGCAATGTCTGTGACTTCGGCTCCGTCCTTTTGTGCCTGTTTGATGGATGAATTCATAAAAACCGTGCATCGGGAACCCAGATTGACAGGATGCTCTGCAAACAAACCCAGCTTTGCAAAATCAGCGATGGAGTAACCCAGCGCTTGTGCATATGTATCAATAAATGAACCGCAGCCGGAGGAACATGCTTCATTGAGCATGATGGAATCCACAGCATTATTCTTGATTTTAAAGCATTTCATATCCTGACCGCCAATATCCAGGATAAAGTCCACCCGGGGATCGTAGAAACAAGCGGCCAGATAATGGGCAATGGTTTCAACGATGTTACTGTCAAGATGAAAGGCGTGTTTCACCAGCTCTTCACCGTACCCGGTAGAGGCACTGGAACGGATATGGATTCGATTTCCCCCAAGTTGGTATATTTTTTCCAAATGCTTCTTAACCAGGGGAACGGGTTCACCATAGTTGGACTGATAGAATTTGTACAGTATATTACCTTCCGGAGTAATCAAAATCAATTTAATAGTAGTAGAGCCGGCATCAATTCCAAGGTAAGCATCACCACTATAGCTGGTAATATCAACATACTTGACCTTGCTGTCATTGTGTCTTTTTAAAAAAGCTTGATACACTTTTTCATTTTCAAACAAGGGTGATAAAGAATCAATGGTATGCTCCAAGTTGACAGCACGATGAAACTTGCTTGTCATGTCTTCATAGCAAAGAGCCTGGCTTTGGTTTTTACTGTAAAGAGCTGCTCCAAGAGCTGCATAATATTCTGCATTTTCTGGAAAAAGGGCATGCTCGGAATCAAGATCAAGGCTTGTTACAAAACGTTTCTGGAGCCCTTTCTGAAAGCTTAGAGGACCGCCAAGAAAGGCAACGACACCTTTTATGTCACGTCCTTGAGCCAAACCTGCTATGGTTTGATTTACCACTGATTGATACACGCTGGCTGCTATGTCGGTTTTATTAGCTCCCTGGTTCAGCAGAGGCTGGATATCCGACTTGGCAAATACACCGCATCGTGAAGCAATGTCATAAATCTTTTCATGCTGTGAGCTGAGCTCGTCCAATTCATTTAGAGAAACATTCAGCAGGGAAGCCATCTGATCTATAAAGGCTCCTGTTCCTCCTGCGCAGCTGCCGTTCATCCGTTCTTCATTACCGCCGGTAAGGAAGAGGATTTTGGCGTCCTCTCCGCCCAGCTCTATGACTACATCAACATCATCCAAAAATGTTGCTACAGCAATACGGGTAGCAAAAACTTCCTGTACAAATTCTATGCCGGCATCCCTGGACAAACCAAGACCGGCTGAACCAGTAATTGCTAGCTTTATTTGTTTATCTCCAAGTATGTCTTCCAGTCCGCAAATTAACTCAGTAGTGGTTTCTCTGACCTTTGCAAAGTGCCTTCCATAGTGCTTATATAAAATATTATTATCTTCGTCCAATACGACCACTTTGGCTGTAGTGGATCCAATGTCGATTCCAATAAAATTTACCATTTAGTCCCCTATTCTTATATAACACATATATATGTAATAAAATCTAATGAATTTGCCAGAATTATATACTTGTATTATAACCTGCATGTCAATCAGAATCAAGAAAGGTTAAAAAACTTGAAAAGAAGAGCTGATTAATGTTAATATGGTTTTAAAACAAATAGCAAAGGTGGGAATTAATATGAGTTATTGCTTTGTGTTATCAGGCTTCGCAGATGAAATTGATGCTGATTTAAAAGTACAGATGGATGTTATGGATCAGCACGGGATTAAATACATGGAAATGCGGGGGGTAAATGGCAGGAATCTTACTGATCACACCCTGGAGGAAGTAAAAGAGATTAAAAAACAGCTGGATCAGCGGGGTTTTAATTTGTCTGCCATAGGCTCGCCCATTGGTAAAATAGCCATTACAGATGATTTCAATCCCCATCTGGAGAAATTTCGTCATACTTTGAAAATAGCTGAAATAATGGAGGCTGAATACATACGAATGTTCAGCTTTTTCATACCCAAAGGAAAAGATCCGGCGCTATATAGAGACGAAGTCCTGAAACGTTGGAGAGCTTTCCTGAAGGCTGCGGATGGAACCGGTATTATTTTACTTCATGAGAATGAAAAGGATATCTATGGAGATATCCCTGAACGTTGTCTGGATCTGGTAGAGAGTTTGAACAGTGAGAACTTTAGACTGACCTTTGATCCTGCCAATTTTGTGCAATGTGATGTGGAGGTGTACCCCAGGGCATTTGATATGCTGAAGAAATATATTGAGTATATGCATATAAAGGATGCACTGTATGATGGACATCAGGTGGTACCTTCCGGTCAGGGAGACGGTCAAATCGAGTACATTTTAAAAGCCTTGAAGGAAATGGGCTATCAAGGATTTTTGTCTTTGGAACCACATCTTGGAAACTTTACAGGCTTTGCTGAACTTGAATTCGGCACACCTGGTGCGGATCTTCCTGAGGGGGGACCAAAGCAATTTGCCATAGCCGTACAAGCGTTAAAAAAGCTGCTGTAACTCATTGACAACCAAGTCTTGGGAATATCTGTCCTCCTGTTTTCATATGCTGAATCAGGAGGACAACTTGTTTGCCTGTAATATGCACTAGGGGGAAATATCATGCCAAGACCTGAGACTTTAAGCTATGCCTTGAATAAGAAGACTGACAAGCTGCTAAAAGCACACCAGAATAAAGGAAGAGGCATGACTATCATGATACTGACAGGATCAGTAGCTGGATTGCTGTGGTTCTACTTTATTGGCAATATGGATCGTTATCTGAATGCATGGTCTTCGCTTTTTTCAGACAGCGTCGGCTCTGCTTCTCAAGTGTTACCTATGGAAAGCGTCTACATCAAGATATTGATTTTTGTAAGTTTGCTTTTTGCCTGCGCATATGCATTATGGAGCAAGTACAACGAAAAGTATAAAAAATATAAAAAAGAAATATTGGAAATTTTAAATGCTGAACCTTGTCAGCATAGGAGTCCTTGCTCCTGTAAGGATGATTATTGTTTTTGGCTTGAACAGGAAATGGGCGTTGACCTGTTATAAAAAATTTAACAAAATCGTAATAACTTTATTATTCGAGGCAGGAATACTCACATTTGTGTCGAATAGGAATAATAGTGTAACAGAATTGTAAAGTTTTGAAACATTAATGCAATAACACAGGGGTTCTGGGAGGGTAACAAAATGAAACATTGCAAAACAGCGGTTTCAATATTATTATCCGTTTTACTAGCAGCATCAATGGTATCTTTCACCATATTCAACCAGGAGCTTGATTCCTACAGCATGTATGTAAACAATCAAATTGTAGGTGTAGTTAAATACGCAGCCAAAGGTCTCGCCTTCTACGACAGTGCCATGAATAAAATAAGAGAACAATACCCTGAAGGTTCAAGCATAGAATCTGAGGTTTATTTCAAAGAAACAAAGGGCAGCTCAGATAAACTGTCAAGTGAAGCTCAGATTGCCAATGCCATTGGTCAGGTAGTTGAAGTACAAAGCCCTGCCTATGCCATACGCATTAACGGAAATACCATTTGCTATGTCCAAACTTTTAAAGAAACTGAACAGTTGACGGCAGCTATTAAAAAACCCTTTATTGACGAGATTGCATCTTCAGGGGCTCAGCTTCAAAAAATTGGCTTTAACGAGGATGTTCAATTTACTCCGGTAACTGTAAATTTTAAGGAAATAGTTAGTGTTCAGGAAGCTCTTAAGCTGCTTCAGCAAAATATTGAAGGTGTTGTAGAACACATCGCAACATGTAATGATACCTTTTGGGATCTTGCCGAAGCTAACAATATGGATGTCGACGAGATTCAAGCCTTGAATCCCGAAATTAATCCAAGAAAGATAAAAAAAGGGGACGTTATAGTTCTTTCGCTGGAAAAGAAGCTGTTAAATATTATAACGGAAGAAACTCAGACCTATGAAGATGCAATACCTTTTGAAGTTGAAGAGCGCGATGACGACACCCTTCTAAGAGGAAAAACCAAGAAAGTTCAGGAAGGAAGGAATGGTAATAAGGAGGTTCAGGTTCTCATAGTTCGAGAAAACAGCAGGGAGACCAAGCGTGAGATCATAAAAGAAACCGTATTGAATGAGCCTGTTAATGAAATAGTGGCTGTGGGTACCAAGAAGCCTGCACCTACTCCAAAACCTACAAAAGCACCGTCAAGGTCGGGTTCATCGAAAGCAACACCGGCACCTTCAAAGAAACCGGATTATGGCTCAGTCACTGGAGAAGATATCGTAGCATATGCAAAAACACTCCTTGGCAAGAAATATGTACGAGGAGGAGTTGGTCCCAATTCCTTCGACTGCTCCGGGTTTACCGTTTATGTATACAGGCATTTTGGAATTAGAATCCAACGTATGGAACAACACACAATAGGTAAAGGCGTTGCAAAGGAAGACATGATACCTGGCGATATTGTTTGCTTTAGAGATCCCGGTCATGTAGGAATTTATGTTGGAGGCGGCAATATGATTCATGCGTCATCTACAGAGGGTAAGGTTGTAATTAAAAGCATATATACCACGAATTATATCACACGCTATAGAGCTTCGCGAAGAATAATATATTAAGCAGTCTGCACAAAGCACGATAACTGCTCATATAGACCTGAAAATCAGAAAATACAGTCATTTTAAGCAGCATTCATCAACTGTTAAAACAGCCCGGCATTAGAGGGTTAGTCTTAGGGATTATATATCCCGGAAAAATATCGGCATAGTTTGGTATGAGTTACCGTCTATGCCGATTTTTCTTGTTTTGGTGTGGATGTAGAAACCGATGGATCAAATTCGCCGATGCAGTTATAAACGATTTTGATACG
>ENA-UOOM01002402-UOOM01002402.1-fermentation-metagenome-genome-assembly--contig:-NODE-2402-length-15529-cov-14.016673_pt1 | contig 15529 bp, 13 predicted proteins | sample MGYA00245781_ERZ724031 | MGnify/ENA primary metagenome ERZ724031 (study PRJEB28704, sample SAMN03018317) | fermentation metagenome | biome: anthropogenic terrestrial biome; feature: soil... | reverse complement strand
CCGAAAGATTTGCAGAAATAGTTGGGGTCTTAATGCAAAACCAACTCAAAAACCTCTGAGTTTGAACTCCCCATTTGAGACTGTATTAAGTTACGTGCAAGTGCTTCAAATCAGCGGTTTCTTGAACCGCTAATTTCTAAAATGGGGAATTCAAAATAAGTAAGGGTCTATTGTTGCAGTATTGTTTCGGTGCTGTGAATTGCTTCATGGTTTCTGCTCCTTGAGTTTCCAAGATGTATAAGAGACATTTCTCTTGCTTTTTCTGAGTCGCCTTTTATAATGGCATTTACCAAATCATTGTGTTCTTTTTGGAGTATAACTGGCCAACGTTGATAGGGATTGAAATTAAGATTAGTTCTCATAACTGTAAAAGTATCCTGCGACAGTTTAGATATCCCTTCATATATACGTTGCAATACAGTATTATTTGTAGCAGCAATTATTAGATTGTGGAATATTGCGTTGTGTTTGTTGACTAGAGGACTATCTCTTAGATTTTTAACATTAATAATTTTTTGCATGGATTCCAGTTCGTTTTTAAGCAGAGCAATATCACGGTCTGTTCTTCTAATAGCGGCTAAGGCAGCTGCTGACGGTTCAAAGATGGCTCTTACTTCAAAAACCTGTGAGATTATATCTATCGGCGATGAAAATGAGAGCAGTTCCAATCCTTGACTTACGGTTTCCAGAGACCCCTCTCCTATAAAAATACCCTGTCTCTCTCTGATATCTATCACGCCCATGGTTTCTAACACAATAAGAGCCTCCCTTAGTGACGACCGCTTTACCCCGAACTTTTCAGCCAACTCTCTTTCGGTAAGTAATTGTTTATTGCTTTTTGAGATTTCACCATTTTTCAATGCTTGGTAAATTGTTTTTACCAATGCTTTTCTTTGTTCATTCATTTATTATCCTCCTAGTGATTGTTAGTAATGCCAGGTTGGCACTCCTCTTATTCTAGTATTGGGTACTAAGGGTTTCAAAAATTCTCCTGTCTTAAACCAAGGATTTTAAAGAATCAAACATCCATTTTATTTAGTCTTATCACATAACCTGATTATACCATAAAAATCCTTAATATCCCATATTGTTAAAATTTTATTTTAATTTAAATTAACGCTTGCAATTTTAAAACTACTATGTTAATATTATAGCATAATAGGTCGACATTGGTCAACCAAAAAAATAATACTGACTTCTAATTAAGTGTAGTAATAAAGCAACAATTAGATAGCAGTAAAAAGGGAGTGATTAACTTGAAAATTGGTTTTATTGGTCTGGGAAAGATGGGAAAGCATATGGCATTAAATATGCTAAAAAGCGGTGCCGAGATTATTGTTAATGATGTAAGAACTGATTATTTCGAGGAATTTATCAGTAAAGGTGCAAAGGCAACAACCGATTTATCGGAAGCAGCTCAGACAGACATAATCTTTCTCAGTTTACCGGACACGAAAATTGTAAAGGGTGTTTTGTTAGGTGAAAAGGGTCTTATTAACCATCTGCATAAGGGTCAGATAGTAGTGGATCTTAGCACAATAACTTACACAGGAACTCTGGAGATAGCAAAACATTTAGAGGAAAAGAATATCGCTTTTGTTGATGCACCGGTATCAGGTATGGAAGCCAGAGCTGTCGATGGTACTCTTACGGTTATGTGCGGCGGAGAAAAAAAGAACTTTGAAAAAGTAAAACCGTTTCTTGAGTGCATAGGAAACAAAATACTCTATATGGGTGACATAGGTAAAGGACAGTTAACAAAGCTTATCAACCAACTGTTGTTTGATATAAACGTAGCTGCTATAGCAGAGATTTTACCTATGGCTAAAAAATTAGGTCTTGACCCTGTCAAGGTGGCTGATGTAGTGAATAGTGGTACAGGAAGGAGTTATGCTTCCGAATTTTTTATTCCTAATATTCTTAAGGAAAAATTTAATGAGGGATACTCAATGGATAATGCATACAAAGACTTGATAAGTGCTGCGGGGATTTCAGCAGATTTATGCGTTCCTTTGCCGGTACTGCATGCTGCTACCACTACTTACCAAATGGCTTTGCTTAAAGGTTACGGGGATTGCGGCAAGGGTGCTATGATACAGGTTTTTGAAGAATTGTTGGGAGTCGAATATAGAGATAATGAAAAATAACTTGTTAACAATAATATAGCAAAGGAGATATTCATGTATAAAAGAGGAAATCCGAAGGATATTACAGAAGCATATTATATTGGCTTGATGAGTTCAGTCGGATACAGGAAAAAGGAATTTGAAAAACCTATAATTGGTGTTGTAAATTCATGGACCGATGTTAACCCGGGACATAAGCCCTTAGCTCAACTGGCACTTAATGTCAAGGAAGGAATATGGGCTGCCGGAGGGACACCGGCAGAGTTTAATGTACCTGCACCCTGTGACGGTATGGCTCAGGGAAGTGGCATGCATTATGTTTTACCCCAAAGAGATTTGATAGCAGCTTCTATTGAAGCTATGGTGGAAGCTCATGGGTTTGATGGGCTGGTTTTTCTTTGTTCCTGCGATAAAATTGTACCCGGTATGCTTATGGCCGCTGCCCATCTAAATTTACCTTCAGTATTTCTCACTGCAGGGGCGATGCTGCCTTACAATGAGGAGGGACGAGATTTTGTAACCTGTGATCTAAAAGAGGCTATAGGTAAGTATAAGAATAGGGATATTGATGAAGCTACCTTTGATCGCTGGAGAAACAATATATGTGCGTCCGGCGGAACATGCTCCATGTATGGGACTGCTAACACAATGGGTTCATTTCTTGAAGCAGTGGGAGTTGCACCCTTTGGTTCATCTACCATGTTATTTTGTGAAGCAGCCAAGGTTAGGCAGGCAAGAGACACGGGTGAAACAGCAGTGAAATTGGTAAAGGAAGAAAAGAGATTTTCATATTTTCTTAATGATAAATCTTTGGCTAATGGTATCCGCTATATTTCTGCTACAGGCGGCTCTACTAATGCGGTACTGCATACAATGGCTTTAGCACATATAATGGGTTCAGATCTTACTTTACAGGAATTTGACGAAATACAGGCTTCTGTTCCGCTAATTGCGAAATTCAAACCTTCTGCAGGACCAAATATTAATGACTTCCATAGGGCAGGAGGGGTACCGGCGGTATTGTCGATTATTCAGGAACACCTGGATACAAGCACATCATTGGTTACGGGTGGAACCATGGCAGAATTTCTGGATACCTATAAGGAATCTATAAATTATGAGATAATTCGTCCTCTCAGCAATCCGCTAAATGAAGCAGGATGCTTTTCTATTCTCTCAGGGAACCTTGCTCCGGAAGGGGCAGTGGTGAAAAAGAGCGGGGTAGATCCAAAGATGTACCGACACGAAGGACCCGCTGTTGTATTTGATTCAGAAGAGGAAGTAAGGGACTATCTTATTAATAAAAAGGTTGTGCCGGGTTCTGTACTAGTAATAAGATACGAAGGGCCAAAGGGTGGTCCGGGGATGAGAGAATTATCAATCCCGGCGGCCATGCTGGTAGGAATGGGTCTTCACACCTCTGTTGCCATGATTACTGACGGTCGGTTCTCGGGTGCAACCAGAGGACCCTGTGTAGGGCATATTTCCCCAGAAGCATGGGTTGGAGGCCCCTTAGCTTTGGTAAAGGATGGAGATATTATTGAGATTAATTTGGAAGAGAAGAAATTAGAACTAAAGGTATCCCCAGATGAGCTTGAAAGGCGAAAATCTCAAATAAAAAAACCGGAAAGAAATTTGAAGGGAATGTTAGCATCATACCGGGCCGGTGTGAGCGGGGCTGAAAAAGGTGCACTCTGGCTGTACCGGGATGACTTGTAACCAATAACATAAGTATACCCATGCTTTACATTGCTAAACATTTGTCAACCGGAAATATGTTAAAAAAAATACAAGTAGAAGAATTTTCTTTAATAGTTGATATATTGAATTACTGTGAGTAAGATTTTAATTATCAAATTAATCATAATTTATACAGACATAGTAATTATGTATTGTGAAAGGTGTAGTGATGTTTATGAGCGACAATGTAGTTCTTGATCTGTTGAAAAAAGATTTTGATTTTGAAGGTATAGCAGGAGGTGAAATATGATGAATTCTGATAGTAGATTCAAAGCATTAGAACTCATAAAAGGTGCTTATGATTTGCATATTCACACTTCTCCTTCACACTATGAACGAAGTCTAGACGACTTTGAATTAGTAAAGGAGGCTACTGCGCTTGGAATGAGTGGAGTTTTGATTAAGAATCATTTTGAGTCAACTAGTGCACGTGCGGCATTGGTTAACCGCCAGATGAAGGGAGGTGCAAAACTTTATGGAAGTATTACCCTTAACTTATCTGTTGGGGGGATAAATCCTTATGCAGTTGAAAGTGCAGTTCGACTTGGTGCAAAAATGGTTTGGATGCCTACAAAAGATTCACAAAACCATATTAACCAAGCTGGAATTGGTGATTTTAGGTCACGTGAGGGATTGACTGTTTTTAATGATGATGGAAGTTTGAAAACTTGTGTTTATGAGGTTATGGAGGTAGCACATAAATACAATGTTTGTGTATCAACCGGACACTTGACGCCTGAAGAATCGTTTTCTGTATGTAAAGCAGGACTTGATTTAGGCGTTCAAATGATTCTGACACATCCTGAGTTTAGTTATACAACCATACCATTAGAAATACAACTTAAATTTTCAGATATGGGAGTCATTATAGAAAAGGACTGGGTAAACATTGCACTTGATATGACCACTTCAAAAGAGATGGCAAAAAGTATAAAATTTATTGGAGCTGAGAATATTTATTTAGCAACTGACCGAGGACAAGCTTCTGGAGAAAGGCCTTCTGAAGGTATGCTTATGTACATTGAAAGTATGCTTAATTATGGTATTACACCAGAGGAAATTCGCACTATGATATATATTGTTCCCAAGGCTGTTCTCGGAGAGTAAACTTTTTGAAAGGGTAGACAAATAAGAATAATTTGGTCGAAGTTAAGAATAAATAATAAAAGACAATGGATAGTTTGGTGAAGGATTAAATTAAATGTTAGAGAATGATAAAATGCTAAAATCATCATTTAAGCTAAGCATCCAAATGAATATTTAAAGCGCAAGTAGTTACCAATTAATTTTTCTAAATTAAATTATTAAAAGATCATCTGCGATTTTTGTAGGTAATTATAAAAAATCAACCTTCATAAGTTGCAGTTGAATAAATACTTTCAAATTATATGAAAGCACATAATATAAAATATGGAGGAAAAAAATGACTAGTTTAAAAAGAATTGTTTTAATGTTTCTATCTGTAATGCTTATTGTAGTTTTTGTTAGTTGCTCATCGGCTGGCGAACCACCGGTTAGTGAACCACCGGTTAGTGAACCACCGGCGAATCCGGTAACAGAACCTAATGATTCCGGCTCAACTGATCTGTCAAAAATAGATGGATCATTAAGAATGACCACCACTGCACTGAGTTCAAATGGACAGATTATTGGGTCAGCTATGAGTTCAATTGTATCTGAACATTTACCTAATCTTAAAACAGCTATTATTATTTCTTCTGGTTCAGGAGAAAACGCCCATATACTTCATGACAAGGATGCAGAACTTGCTATTATGACTCCTGATGTAGCTTATTTGTCACGTAGTGGTATTGAACCTTACGATAATGTTAATGATATGTATGCTATATGTAAAACCTTTACCAATCAAACAATATTCTGTGTTAGAAAAGACAGTGGAATTACAAAGATGGAAGAATTAGAAGGTAAGCGGGTCGCTGTAGGTGCTGTAGGAAGTGGACCATATGAACTGGCAAAGGCTGTTTTAGATTCGGGTTATGGTATTTGGGACAAAATTGATAAGTTGACTATAGCTACATCGGATTCCCCGGATGCTCTTAAAGATGGCACCGTCGATGCTATGGTTGCTCACTTAAGCAGTGGTTTTCCTGCAGCATATCTTTCTGAGCTTGATGCAACTAATGTAGAACTGTATTATATTGGAGTTAGTGATGATGCAATGGCTAAGATACAAGAAGATTTACCTTTTGAGATTGCCACACAGCTGAAATCAGGAGATAGTCGTCTAACAAAACTTGATCACGATTTAACTTCTATGAGCAATACGCAGTTTATCGCTGTACGCCCTGATGTTTCTGAAGATTTAGTTTATGCTTTTACTAAGGTTTTGTTCGAGAATGCTGAAGAGCTTGATGCATATCATGCATTAGGTGCTACTATAAGAAAAGAAAATGCCCTTGAAGGGTTGGATCCAGGTTTGTCAATTCATCCCGGAGCAGCTAGATACTATAAAGAAGCAGGGGTTTGGGATGATAATTTTACAATTGGTGCAATTAAATAAGCCTAGTTGTTTAAAAGTTATTAGTCTGAGCGCATCCGTTAGTTTATGTTATAAACTTAACGGGGCGCCCCCTCTTATAGCTGTTCTACAACTAAACTGTTCTAAATGATTGCTGATTAATTGTATAATAAAAAAGAAAGGAATGTGAAAATTGTATGACTAGAGAGAAAATTTCTACAATAATAGGGAAAAGCATTTTTTATATAGCTGTAGCCATGGCATTATTCCAACTATATAACAGTATATTCCCAGGGATAGATCCGGTTGCTCTGCAAAACATGCATCTGATGTTTTCCTTTGTTATAATATTCTTAGGAGTTATTAAAAAAGAACTTCTAAATGATAAGTCTAAGTACCGGGTATTATATTCAATAGCAATACTTATTTTGGCGTTGGGAGCAACCTTATATGTTCAATTTAATCATACCGAAATGGTATTAAGAGTGGGTCAAGCTACAAAAATGGACCTGATAATTGGGGTAATCTTATTAATTGTGACAATAGATGCGACTCGTGTTACATTTGGGAAAGCAATTCCAATTATAATTATTATTGGAATTGCCTATATGATTACAGGACCTTACTTCAGTGGAATTCTATATCATGGAGGGTTTTCATATAAGCGTATTATTTCAACACTAGTAACAAACTTCAGCGGCTTATATGGCTCATTGCTCAGAACATCCGCTACCTATATTGCCTTGTTTATGATTTTTGGCGGCTTGTTAACTACTACAGGTGCAGGACAATTTTTTGTTGATATGGCAATGGTTATCGGTGGAAGATATCGTGCGGGGGCAGGTTTAGCAGCCATTATAGCGAGTGGTCTAATGGGTATGATTAACGGCAGTGCTGTAGCCGTGGTTGCTACAACTGGCGTTTTAACCATTCCTTTGATGATTAAAAGAGGCTACAATCCCAGTTTTGCAGCTGCATTATCTGCTGTAGCTTCTACTGGGGGAATGATACTTCCACCGGTTATGGGAGTAGGAGCATTTATCATGGCAGAACTTACCGGTAATACGTATGCTATGGTTGCATATTCTGCTCTAGTACCGGCATTACTCTATTATACACTCTGTGCAAGTGTTGTTGTTGTACGTGTTAATAAAATAGGTCTTCAACCGCTTCCTGCTAAAGATATTCCCGATGCAAAGTCTACTATGCGTGAAGGAATACTCTATATTGTTCCAATTTTAGGTCTCATTTATGCTTTGGCCAGAGGGTATTCAACATCTAGGGCTGCTTTAATTGCAATAGCGTTATTAATTGTGATAAAAATATTAAAGATAATTGTAACTGAACCTCGCAAAATTCTTGATGTAAATAGTTACAAGTCAATAGTGGAAGGGTTAGCTGAAGGTGGAAAGGGTTGCACCGGAATAGCTGTAACAATGGCTTGTGTAGGTGTACTAGGTAACACATTAATTTCTACTGGTTTAGCCAATCGCTTGATTAACATGATTCTTCAATTAGGGAATGAGGGTGCATTGTTTAGCCTTATTATAACAGCATTGCTTACAATTGTTCTTGGATGTGGAGTTCCAACTACTGCAGCCTATATAGTAATGGCTATGATGGCTGCTCCAACACTTGTAAAAATAGGACTTCCAGCGTTAGGAGTACATTTATTTATATTTTATTTTGCTGCAATTGCAAATCTTACACCTCCCGTAGCACCGGCTACTATTGTCGCATCACGAATTTCAAACTCTAATTATGTAGAGGCGTGTGGTTATGCTATGAAGATGTGTATTAGTGCATTTGTATTGCCTTTTATTTTCGTATTTCGTAAAGAAATGTTGCTGCAAGGAAATATTTTTGACATCATCCATGTTGTAGGTAGCGCATTCATTGGTCTTGTTGCACTTTCCTTTTTCATGGAGCGTTATATTTTCACTAAGAATACTATTTTACAGCAGATAGCATTAATAATTTGTAGTGTGATGCTAATTCTCCCGATGCAAATCGGATATACTATTTTAGCAATTGTTTTAATATCTATGGTAATTTTTCAGCAAAGAAAAACCATAAGAGCTTTAGCATAAGACTAAAATAATATGTTATAAGTTATTAAAATTGTTTATTATTGAACAGATTGCTAAAGTAAAATAAGTAGAAATTTTATGTAAAGATAATGGTTGGTAGTTATTTAGAAAAGAATAATTAAGTATGACATTATTGTTGTTGATAATAGGAGCGTGAATATGAAAGTTTTAGTCTTAACAGGAAGCCCTCATATAACCGGTACAACTGCATTCCTTTCTGATGAGTTTTATAATGGTGCAAAGGAATCAGGACATGAAGTTATCCGTATGGATGCGGCAAAATTGAGAATTAATTCGTGTCTTGGTTGTAATTACTGCAGAAAACATGATGGCAAATGTGTACATGAATGTGATGATATGATTGAAATTATTTTACATTTATTAAATGCTGATGCAGTTGTATTGGTATCACCTTTGTATTATTTTGGAATGACAGCTCAACTAAAAACAGTGATAGACAGATTTTATTCTGTTAATTCACTTCTCAAGGAAAGTCGTAAGAAATTATATTTAATAGCTGCTTGTGCAAATACTGATGACTGGGCAATGGATGCCATAGAAACTCACTACAAAACCTTGTGCAAATATCTTAATTGGCAGGAAGGAGGTTCTCTTTTATGCTATGGATTAGGCACTCGTCAGGCTGCAGAAAACAGTGAATATAAAGAAATGGCTTTGAAATTTGGAAAAGAATTATAGTAACTTATACAAATTTTCAGGAGATATTATAGAAATTGATATAGAGAAGAAAAGTTTAAGAATTGTTGTTCAGGATGAAGAATTATCTAGGCGTCGTAGTAATTGGGTACGACCAAACAAGCCATCACATGGATCTCTAGTCGCATATCGAAATGAAGTCAGTGGTGCGGAGCTAGGAGCCTTATGGCTTTATCAAAATAAATAAAATAAATAATTAATTTTATATTGGAGTGTGTTATTATGAATTATATTGAAAAGGCTAAAAGAATGATTGATGGATCTATTGACTTTCATATCCATAGTGGACCAGATGTATTTCCACGACTTATGAATGATATCGAGTTAGCTTATGATGCCAAAAGAGCAGGGATGAAAGCTATTCTCTTAAAAAGTCATACTGAAGGAACTGCCAGCAGGGCAACGATAGCTTCTTATATAACTGGATTTCCTGTTTTTGGAGGCATAGCTTTAAATCATTCAGTAGGTGGTTTAAACCCTGAGGCGGTACGTACTGCAATTAGGATGGGTGCAAAACAAATATGGATGCCTACTATCCATTCAGCTCACTATTTGAGGGAAATGGACAATGTTCCGATGTTTTCTAAGATGCTTAAGGAGTCAAAGGGTATAACTGGAATTAATCTTCTGAACGAAGATGGTACCCTCAAAGATGTTGTAAAAAAGATTATTGAATTGATTGTAGAATCTGACATTGTGCTTGCTACAGGGCATATTTCCTATCGTGAGGCTATGGCTCTTGCTATGGAAGCTAAAATACAGGGAGTGAATAAATTAGTTGTTACGCATCCAACATCGCCTATGGAAAACTACAGCATAGATCAAATGAAGGAGATATTGTCTAATGGTGCAACGATGTTGGAACATGTTGTCAATGATACAACACATCAAATGAAGAGTCCAATTAATTCAAGTGTTATTTCCGACGCTATTAAAGCAACAGGGATTGCTAATAATATCATGAGCACAGATAGTGGGCAGGTAATCAATCCACCTCCGGTAACATCTATGGAAAACTTTATTTCCATGATGCTGGAGCACGGGATTTCCGAAGAAGATATCCGTATTATGACTTATGATAATCCTGCTAAAATGCTTGGAATTTATAACAAGCACTGAACTTATAATTTAAAAAAATAATTACTTTAATAATTGAAAGGAGTATTTTATGGATTACAAAGTAGAAGAGTTGAGGAAAAACATTGATGTTACCCGTTCTTGGGAAAAATTAGAGTATACGGGATGGCAGGATGAGAATTTGTCATGGAAGAATGATTGTTATATTGGTGATTGGAGTCAAATGGTTGAATATAGAGTTACTGGGCCTGATGCCTTAAAGTTTTTTTCTGACTTTGCGGTAAATAATTTTGAGAAATTTGCAATTAGACAAGCAAAACATATTATCTTTTGTAATAATGATGGTAAAGTCATTGGTGACGGTATATTGATTCGTTTTGCTGAAGATGATTTTGAATTTCAGTCAGGTGGCTTGGTCTGGAGCTGGATTGAATATAATTGCAGAAAAGGAAAATATGATGTTTCAACAAGTAAAAATGATAATAAATTTAAATATCAGGTATCAGGTCCTAAATCTCTTTATTTGATGGAAAAAGTGACTGGGAAAAATTTACGAGACATAAAATTTATGCATTTAGGAAGGGCGCAAATCAATGATGTTAATGTTGATTTATTGCGTCAGGGAATGGCTGGTGAAATTGGTTTTGAAATACAGGGACCAAGGGAAAAAGGAGAGGAAATATACAATACTGTATTTGAGAAAGGTCTAGAATATAGTATTAAACGTATAGGTTCAAGGACAGCAATGGTTAACCATATGGAAGCTTGTTTTCCAACAGTTGTACATGATTATCTGCCTGCTGTCACAGAAGAATCAGAGGAAGATTATTGGAATACTTATAATATTAAAGATCATACCGGACAAGGATTTCTTGAACGCTTTCTAAAAGTTAAAGGAAGTTTTGAAGCTGATAACATATCAGCATGGTATAGGAGTCCTATTGAATTAGGTTGGGAATCAAGAATTAACTTTAATCATGATTTTTATGGTTGTAAAGCACTGAAAAAAGAAGCGTCTAACCCTAAGAGGAAAATCGTGACCCTTATTTGGAATTTAGAAGACGTGCTGGATGTTTATACATCTTTATTTAATGATGATATTCCTTATGATTTTATGGATTTCCCGAGGCAACAATGGTATTGTAACTTTGCAGATAAAGTAATTTATGGAGATAAAGTTATTGGAATTTCTACAAATAGGTGTTTTAGTTATTACTTTAGAAAAATGATTTCACATTGTTCTATTGATTTAGATTATTCTAAACTTGGAACGGAGGTTAATATTGTCTGGGGTGATCCCGGTTCAAGGCAAAAGACTATTAGAGCTACAGTTGCTCAATCACCATTCAAATCAGATAATCGCCGTGTTGACTTATCATCACTACCTGACAAGATATTGTAAATAGGTTAAGGAATTACAAAAATATTGAATTATATTTAATTAAGAAAATTGCATAGTTAAAGATTTTTGAGTTTAGTACAAGTTCCGTGATAAATTGTAACAACAAGAATCTGTAATTATTTGTCGGAATATAAAGGAGGAACCGGAATTGGTTGATTACACCAAATTTGAACTAAAGGATAAAAAGGAATTAGCTGCGGTTCTGCAAGATAAGGACAATCTATTTGTTGTGGCTTGTAAGAAGTGTTTCAAGGAATTTGAATTAGTTGAAGAACCGGAATTGCATGATTTTGAGCTGCTTGCCGCTGAACAAGGAAAAACCATAACCGGATCTGTTAAGGTGGACTTTCTGTGTAATAACATATTGACACCAAAATTGCTTGAATCTGTATTGCCTCAAGATACAGAAAATATATTTGTTGCTTCCTGTGGTTTAGGAATTCAGCTGATTGCCGAGCTTACAGAAAAGCCGGTTTATGCAGCCTGCGATTCTATTGCTTATAGAGGTCATCACGGAATGGCATTAACAACCACCAGATGTGATGCATGTGCCCAATGCTATTTAAACCTTACAGGCGGTATATGCCCTATTGTCGATTGCTCGAAAAGTTTATTAAATGGTCAATGCGGCGGAGCTAAAAACGGCAAATGCGAAGTGAACAAAGAAATGGACTGCGGCTGGGACCAAATATATAAAAGACTGGAAAAGCAAGGAAGGGTTGATGAACTGAAAAATCAAACTGTTGAAATCCGCGATTATTCAAAAGTGAACTATAAGTTTATTGATGAATACGTCGAATCAGTCCGCCAAGAGCGATTAGAAGGATATAACGGAGGAATTCACCCTGCAGAGAACAAAGAATTCAGTGAACATATTTCCCTGACTAAGTTCCCGGATCCTCTTACTCTTGTTATTCCTTTGTCGCAGCATACCGGTGCACCGGCAGAGCCCATAGTTGAAGCAGGTCAGCATGTTAAGGCGGGTCAAAAAATCGGTGAAGCAAAGGCCTTTGTCAGCAGTCCCGTGCATTCCGGTGTAAGCGGCACCGTAGTCGCAATTGAACCTAGGTTACATCCCACTAGCGGACTTGATGTTTTATCTGTCATCATACAATCTGACGGGGAAAATACTATACACGAATCTGTTCAGCCGGTTGGAGAGCTTGAAGCTCTTACTCCGGAAGAAATACGTGACATTGTTCGGGAAAAAGGAATCGTTGGAATGGGCGGTGCAGGATTTCCCACTGCCGTGAAACTCAATGCCCCAAAACCCATCGAGGTTGTACTGCTCAACGGCTGTGAATGTGAGCCTGTGTTGACAGCAGACCACAGAGTAATGGTAGAATATGCAGATGATGTGCTCTTTGGATTAAAGGCATTAATTAAGGCATCTAATGCTGAAAAGGGTATTATAGCAATCGAAGACAATAAACCGGATGCTATTGAAATAATGAAGTTAAAAACTCAAGATCTAGAAAATATTGATGTGGCTGTTGTTAAAACAAAATACCCCCAGGGAGCTGAAAAAATGCTTATCAAAAATGTTTTGGGCAGACAGGTGCCCCGGGGAGGACTGCCGCTTGATATAGGTGTTATAGTAAGCAATATCAGCACCGTTAAAGCCGTTTCCGATGCTATTCAAAAAGGAATGCCGCTGATAGAAAGAGTTGTGTCCGTAAGTGGAGAAAGAATGAGCAAACCGGGGAATTATATAGTAAAAATCGGTACTCAGGTAAAAGACATTATTGACTATTGCGGAGGTGTAATAGGCGATGATGTAACAATAAAAATGGGCGGACCTATGATGGGCGTTGCTCTTGATAACCTATATGTGCCTATAATAAAAGGCTCTAATGGAATTATTGCTGTGGAGACCACTGAGCAAGAAGCGGTAGAGTGCATTAAATGCGGTCGTTGTGTTGATGTTTGTCCAATGGAGCTGCGCCCCTTGTATTATGCAAAATATGCGGAATCAGAGAATTGGGAAGGCATGAAGGAAGAAAACATTATGGATTGTATCGAATGCAGATGCTGCGATTACATTTGTTCATCAAAAATTGGAATCTTAAGTGCCATAAAAGCCGGAAAAAGAGCTATAAAGGAGGGTAAATAAAATGTTAATTACCCAACTAAAATCAAAAGAAGTCATAGCAGAGCTTATAAAGGGAAAGACATTTATAATTAACTGTCACGGATGCAAGGAAGTATACTTTCCTGAGCATGAAGCGGATAAATTACAAAAAGAATTATCAGCTGACGGAGATGTTGTTAAAAATATAACAAGAGATTACATTTGCAGCACTGATAATTTACACGTGCAGCTGAATAAATTCATGGATAAAATTCAGGAAGCCGATACAATTTTAGTATTTTCCTGCGGTGTAGGAGTACAGACCGTGGCAAAGTATTTTGAAGATAAAAGAGTATATTCCGGCTGCGACACCTATCCTCTGCCGGGGTTTCAAGGATTGACTCCCCAAGAATTTGACTGCGCTCAGTGTGGAGAATGCTACTTGAATTACACGGGAGGCATATGTCCCATAACAGCCTGTTCAAAAAGCTTAGTGAACGGACAGTGCGGCGGGTCTAAAAACGGGAAATGTGAAGTAGATAAGAATATGGAATGCGGATGGGAAAGGATATACAGGAAGCTGGAAAAGCTAAAAAAGCTTGATACACTGGACTATCCGGCGAAAATACGAAATTACCGGCTTCCCTTCGAAGAGCTGCCAAAAGATTAATGATTGTATACAATTATATTTTTGAAAAAGACAATTTATGATGAGGAGTGGTTATAAATGAAACTTACCCAGCTATTTGAACGCGGCGAGTTCGCAATTACAGCAGAAGTAGGTCCCCCAAAAGGTTTTCAAATTGACCATTTAATTGATGAAATAAACACTTATTTAAAAGGCAGAGTATCCGCAGTTAATGTAACGGATAATCAATCATCAGTAATGCGCCTAGGCTCCTTGGCAACATGCAAAGTACTGCAGGACCAAGGACTGACATCTATCTTCCAATTAACCTGCCGTGATAGAAATCGAATTGCTTTACAGTCAGATGTTCTAAGTGCAGCCTTATTAGGTATTGAGAATTTGTTATTATTAACTGGTGACTACACTACACTTGGAGACAATCCTCAGGCAAAACCTGTATTTGACTTGGATTCCGTATCTCTTCTTCACATGGTTAAAAAATTGGAGCAAGGCGAAGACCTTGCAGGAAATCCTCTTGAAGGAGAGCCGCCTTCATTTGCAAAAGGAGCTGTAGTATCACCCTGCAGTGATTCTGTAGATGTTCAGTTGGTAAAAATGGAACAAAAGGTTAAAGCCGGAGCGGAGTACTTCCAAACACAAGCCGTTTATGAGCCGGAAAAATTCATTAAATTTATGGAAAAAGCAAAACAGTTTGGAGTACCTGTCATGCTTGGGATAGTAATTCCTAAAAATGCAGGCATGGCAAAATTCATGAATGAAAATATAGCAGGAATATCAGTACCTGATTATATGATAGAGGAATTGAAAAAGGATAAAGAAAAAACCAAGGCAGGAATTACCGGTGTAGAAATTTCTGCACGAATTATCAAAGAATGTAAAGATTACTGTCAAGGCGTGCATATTATGGCAATGGGATGGGAATCTAAAATTCCGGATATTCTTGACTTGGCAGGGTTGTAAATGCTTATATTACAGCATAATAGGCCGACAGAGATCGACCATGAAGTTATATGCTATAATTATTTAGAACACACGAAAAAGGAGGATTTATGTCAGAAAAAATTTTAAGTGATATTGAGATCGCACAACAAACAAAAATCGAAGCAATAAATAATATTGCGAAAAAAATGGGAATACCTGACCAATATGTAGAAAACTACGGCAAATATAAGGCTAAA